>Ga0210040_10000307_pt1 | contig 84640 bp, 73 predicted proteins | sample CryGeyCG12114_NA_FD_185462 | JGI IMG/M metagenome (GOLD analysis project Ga0210040, IMG submission 185462) | Groundwater microbial communities from aquifer - Crystal Geyser CG19_WC_8/21/14_NA (SPAdes) (version 2) | ecosystem: Environmental > Aquatic > Deep subsurface > Groundwater | place: USA... | reverse complement strand
CGCGCTGATGCTGGCAGTGTCAAATCTGTTCATGACTTTTGCCTGGTATGGGCATCTGAAAAATCTTTCGGCCTCGCCCTGGTATGTGGCGGCGCTGGCAAGCTGGGGCATTGCGCTGTTCGAGTACCTGATTCAGGTGCCGGCCAATCGCATCGGCTACACCCAGCTCAGCCTCGGCCAGCTCAAGATTCTGCAGGAAGTCATCACGCTTTCCATCTTCGTGCCGTTCGCGGTCATCTACATGAACCAGCCGCTGAAGCTGGACTTTCTGTGGGCAGGTTTGTGCCTGATGGGTGCGGTGTATTTTATTTTCAGGACGTAAAAACCTTGCACCACAGAGACACGGAGGAAGGCCAACCCGAAAGCAGTTTTGCTTTCTCTGTGTCTCTGTGGTGAGTTTGTTTTGTTGGGATTTTAAACATGCAAAAACACATCCACATCCTCGGCATCTGCGGCACCTTCATGGGCGGCATTGCCGCCATCGCCAAACAATCCGGCTACCGCGTCACTGGCTGCGATGCCAACGTCTATCCGCCGATGAGCACGCAGCTCGAAGCCCATGGCATCGAGTTGATCGAGGGCTGGGGGGTGGATCAGCTCGACCTCAAACCCGATGGGTTCGTCATCGGCAACGTGGTGTCGCGCGGCAATCCGCTGTTGGAAGAAATCCTCAATCGCCACCTGCCCTACACCTCCGGCCCGCAGTGGCTGGCGGATACGCTGTTGCGCGACAAATGGGTGCTGGGTGTGGCGGGCACGCACGGCAAGACGACGACCGCTTCGATGTTGGCGTGGATTTTGGAATATGCGTCCTTGAATCCCGGCTTCCTCATCGGCGGCGTGCCGCAAAACTTCGGCATTTCGGCGCGCATCACCGACTCGCCTTTCTTCGTGATTGAAGCCGACGAATACGACACTGCCTTCTTCGACAAGCGTTCCAAGTTTGTGCACTACCGCCCTCGCACGGCGATCCTGAACAACCTCGAATTCGACCACGCCGACATTTTTCCAGACCTCGCCGCAATCGAAACCCAGTTCCACCATTTGGTGCGCAGCGTGCCCGGCAGCGGGCTGGTCGTGTGCAACGGGCGCGAGGAATCGCTGCAGCGCGTGCTCCAGCGCGGTTGCTGGACGCCGGTGGAAACTTTCGGCGCTCCTCTTCCGTCGGGAGAGGAGCTGGAGGTGAGTGAAAGCGGCTGGAACATCGATGCACACGATGGGGTGTCGCTGAACGGCAAAGTGCAGGGTAAGTTGGAATGGAACCTGCTGGGCGAACACAACCGTCAGAACGCGCTCGCCGCCTTGGCCGCCGCGCGCCACGCCGGCGTGCCGGTCGCACAAGGTCTGGCGGCGCTGGCCAAATTCAAAAACGTCAAGCGCCGCATGGAAGTGAAAGGCCAGGTCAACGGCATCACCGTGTATGACGATTTCGCCCACCATCCCACGGCCATTGCCACCACCGTTGCCGGACTGCGGCGCAAAGTCGGTGGCGCGCGCATCCTCGCCGTACTGGAGCCGCGCTCCAATACCATGAAACTGGGAGTGATGAAGGACGCGTTGCCCGCCAGTCTGAAGGATGCGGACCTGACCTTCTGTTACGCCGGCAATCTCGGCTGGGATGCGCGCGCCGCGCTCGCGCCGATGGGTAGCCAAGCGGTGGTAAAAGACGATCTCTCCGATTTGATCGAAGCGGTCGCTGCGGTCGCCAAATCGGGCGACCAGATTCTGGTAATGAGCAATGGCGGTTTTGGCGGCATCCATGACAAGCTGCTAAACCGTCTGGCCGGCAAACCATAAACAACCGTCCCGCCCCGCCCACAATTCATCATTTACGATCATGCGGACGGACCAGCATGACCGATTATTTGAGGCCTTTACATGACCGTCTTGCAACAACTCTTCACCCGCCGCATGCTGATTTGCGTGTTCACCGGCTTCGCTTCCGGCCTGCCGCTATTCCTTCTGTTCAATCTGGTGCCTGCCTGGCTGCGCACCGAGCACGTCGATCTCAAGACCATCGGCCTGTTCGCGCTGATCCAGTTTCCCTACACCTGGAAATTCATCTGGTCGCCGTTCCTTGACCGCTATGTGGTGCCGGTGCTGGGACGACGACGCGGCTGGATGCTGCTGACCCAGATCGGACTGCTGGTGACCATCGCCGCGATGGGCGGGTTTTCGCCGGCCAGCGACCTGGTCGCCATCGCTTGGATCGCCACGCTGCTCGCCGTATTAAGCGCGACCCAGGACATCGTGCTCGACGCCTATCGGCGCGAGTTGTTGAGCGATGCCGAACTCGGTCTGGGCAACGCCATCCACGTCAACGCCTACCGCATCGCCGGGCTGGTGCCCGGCTCGCTGTCGCTCATCCTGGCCGACTTCCTGCCTTGGAGCACGGTGTTCATCATCACCGCGCTGTTCATGCTGCCCGGCATCGCCATGACACTGATGGTGAGCGAACCGCTTCGTGCCTCCCCGCCCAAGACACTGCGCGAAGCCGTGGTGGAACCGTTCCACGAATTCATTACCCGCAACGGCTGGCACAGCGCGCTGCTGGTGCTGGCCTTCCTGTTGTTCTACAAACTCGGCGACAGCATGTGCACCGCGCTGGCGACGCCGTTTTATCTCGACATGGGATTCTCCAAGACCGACATCGGCCTCATCGCCAAGAACGCCGGGCTGTGGCCCTCCATCATCGGCGGCATGCTGGGCGGACTGTGGATGGTGAAGATCGGCATCAACCGCGCGCTGTGGCTGTTCGGCGTGGTGCAGATACTCTCCATCTTCGGCTTTGCCTGGCTGGCTTCCAAGGGACACTTCGATGTCATCGGCGTCGCCGAACGCGCGCAACTCGCCATCGTGATCGGCCTTGAAGCCCTCGGCGTCGGCCTTGGCACCGTCGCCTTCGTCGCCTTCATCGCCCGCACCACCCACCCCGCCTACACCGCCACCCAGTTCGCGCTGTTCACCAGCCTGATGGCGATACCGCGCACCTTCGCCAATGCCGCGACTGGCTGGCTGGTGGAAAATATGGGGTGGATGATGTTTTTCCTGCTGTGCGCGTTGCTGGCACTGCCAGGGATGCTGCTATTGTTCAAGGTTGCGCCGTGGGGTGAAACCCCACAGAATACGCAAAGGTGATTTACACCGCTGTCGTTTGGAAATCGCGGATAGCGGATTTGCCCGAAAATTGTTGCACCTGGTTATTGAGCGCGCCGAACTTCTTCCCGGCGGGCAGCGGGGGTAATCGACAACCGTGCTGCTTGGGCACGTGCTTATATGAAAATGGCCGGTCTGGTAGAGAACACTCGTAGAGGTGTTTTTCGCATCACCCACCCTACGCGGCCGGGAGGCATACCGGGCTGGGCCGGCATGACGTGGGCTAAGTTTTTTTCTTGGCGGTTGTTTTCTTGGCAGCCGTTTTTTTACCGGCCGTTGCCTTTGCCGCGGTTGTTTTGGCTTTGGTTGTCGTCTTGGCGGTCTTTTTGGCTGCTGCTTTCTTTGCGACGGGTTTTCTGGCGGTCCTGGTTTTGCCGCTTCCACCCTTGGCCGCCTTGGCGGCAATCAGTTCCAGCGCTTCTTCCAGGGTCACCGCTTCCGGCGTCACTTCCTTTGGCAGGGTGGCGTTGACCTTGCCGTGGCGGGCATAGGGGCCGTAGCGGCCGCTGCAGATTTCGACGGGAGCGTGGTCGTCCGGGTGTTCGCCCAGTGTGCGCAGGACGGTGGCACCGCCGGTTCTGGCCTGTGCCAACAGTTCTACCGAGCGTTCGAGCCCGATGTCGAAGATGCTGTCGCTGCGCGGAATCGATTTGAACTTGCCGTCATGGCCGATGTAGGGACCGAAACGACCGATGTTGACGATGACTTTTTTGCCTGTCTCGGGGTGCAGACCCAGGTCGCGCGGTAGCGAGAGCAATTTCAGCGCGTGGGCTAAATCTGCTTGTTCCAGCGGGAGCTCTTTGGGCCAGGACACGCGTTTCGGTTTGGTTTTTTCCCCTTCCACCACTTCGCCGAGTTGGACATAGGGGCCGTAGGGGCCGCGCAACAACAGGACTTGTTGCCCGGTTTCCGGATGTGCGCCCAATTCCTTGCGCGCTTCGCCGGGTTCTTCTTCTCCGCTCAAGCTGCGGGTGTAATCGCATTCCGGATAAGCGGTGCAGCCGATGAAACTGCCGCGCTTGCCAAGGCGTTTCGACAGCGGTTTGCCGCACTTGGGACAGGCTTCTTCCAGAATCTCGGTGCCGGGACGATCAACGTCTTTCTTGTCAACGATAAGCTGGTTGAAGCCCTTCCAGAATTCATCCAGAACCGGGATCCAGTCGCGCTTTCCTTCGGAGACTTCATCCAGTTCGTCTTCGAGGTTGGCGGTAAAACCGTAATCCACATAGCGGGTGAAGTGTTCGGTGAGGAACTTGATGACCACGCGCCCGACGTCGGTGGGCACGAAGCGTTTCTTGTCGAGCGTGGCGTATTCGCGCGCCTGCAGGGTGGAAATAATAGTGGCGTAGGTGGAGGGGCGGCCGATGCCGTATTCTTCCAGCGATTTGACCAGACTGGCTTCCGAAAAACGCGGCGGCGGCTGGGTGAAGTGTTGTTCGCCGTAGAGTTTGTCCGCGGGCAGCACATCGCCTTCGGCCAGCGGCGGCAACTTGGCGCTGTCTTCTTCCTCGGCATCGTCCACGTCTTCCATATACACGCCGATGAAGCCGGGGAACACCAGGGTCTGGCCGCTGGCGCGGAACAGGGTGTCGTCGCTGGAGAGGCGAATATCAACGCTGACGGTGTCGAAGCGCGCCGGTGACATCTGTGAGGCAAGGGTGCGTTTCCAGATCATCTCGTACAGGCGCATCTGGTCGATATTGAGGTGATCGCGCAGGCTATCTGGCGTGCGCGCAATCGAGGTCGGGCGGATCGCTTCGTGCGCTTCCTGCGCGTTCTTGGCTTTGCTCTTGTACAGCGGCTGCTTGACCGGGAGGTAATCGGCGGCGAAGTTGTCCTTGATGTAGCCGCGAATATCGGCGACAGCTTCGTTGGCGAGGTTGAGCGAATCGGTACGCATGTAGGTGATCAAACCGGTGGTCTGGCCGCCGATGTCCACCCCTTCGTACAGCGATTGCGCGGTACGCATGGTGCGGTCTGAGGTCATCCCCAGTTTGCGTACCGCTTCCTGTTGTAAAGTGGAGGTGGTGAACGGCGCGGCGGGGCTGCGCTGCTTGCCTTTCTTCTCCACGCGCACCACTTTGGGGGGCAGCTTGGCGGCGGCCAGTTTGGCGTGGATGGCGTCGTATTCAGCCTGGCTGCCAATGCCCAGTTGCTCCAGCTTTTTGCCCTGGAACTGGAACAGCTTGGCCTTGAACAGGGTGCTGTTTTTTTGCGTGTCCAGATGCACCGACCAGTATTCGCGGCTGTTGAATTTCTCGATTTCCAGTTCACGCTCGACGATCAGGCGCAAAGCCGGACTTTGCACGCGGCCCGCCGACAGGCCGGGGCGGATCTTGCGCCACAGCAGCGGCGACAAATTAAAGCCAACCAGATAATCCAGCGCCCGCCGCGCCTGTTGCGCGTTGACCAGCGGCATGGCGATCTCGCGCGGGTGGGCAACGGCATCCTGCACGGCTGATTGGGTGATCTCGTAGAAAACCACGCGCTTCATGGTCTTACCTTTGAGTGCGCGCTTGCTTTTCAGCAATTCCGAAATGTGCCAGGCGATGGCCTCGCCTTCCCGGTCGGGGTCGGGCGCGAGCAGGATGGTGTCTGCTGCGGCGGCGGCCCTGGCAATCGCGTCGACGTGTTTGGCATTGCGCGCGATCGTCTCGTAATTCATCGCGTATCCGTGATCGACATCAACCGCGCCGTTCTTCGGAACCAGGTCGCGCACATGGCCGTAGGAGGCCAGCACTTCGAAATCTTTGCCCAGATATTTTTTTAATGTCTTGGCCTTGGCGGGCGACTCGACGATCAGCAGGTTTTTTGGCATGAAATTTTAGTGAAGCTGGGTAGCGTCGGCAGGGGTGAGCAGATCCTCGATCAGCAGCGGATCAAGATCATCGTGCTGGTTCCATAGCACCATCAGGGCGATCAGCTTGACCTTGTCCAAAGCCAGCTTGTCGCGCCCCAGGGCCATGATGCGGTCGATGATCATCTCGCGCTCGATCGGGGTGATGATCTTGTTATGTTCCCAGAAGGCGATGAAACGCAAACCTTCAGCGCTGATCCTGTCTTCTTCAAAACTTGTATAGCAGCGCGACCCGCTTTGGTTGATGACGGGCGGGTACGAAGCGGCGGATAAATCGCGCAAACCGGACAGCCAGGCCAGCGCCTGATGGATATCGTCGTCCTCGAAACCGGCAGCGCTCAGTTTGGCCGAAAGGCGGTCCGATTCGGGATAACTCTCCGCGTCAAAGTAGCTCTCGAATAGATAGATCAAAATGTCGAACATAGGAAAAAATCAGGTGATTCGTTGATAGCGGCCGCCGGGCATCGGGGCAACCGCCCCGTCCAGCTCAAGTTGCAACAGGATGGCGGATAGCTCCGCTATCGTCAAGCCGCTGCGCTGCGCCAGTGTCTCCGCATCGACCGGATCGAATCCCAAATGTTGAAACAAGGGATGGTCGGGCGCGGCGGCAGCGGCCCCCGCCTTGAACAGGTATCCCAGTTCTTCGAGAATATCCTGCGCGCGCTCAACCAGTTTGGCTCCCTGCTTGATCAGGCTGTGGCAACCCTTGGCTTGCGGTGAGTGGATCGAGCCGGGGATGGCGAACACTTCCCTGCCTTGTTCCAGCGCCATACGCGCGGTAATCAGCGAACCGCTTTGCAGTCCCGCCTCAACCACCAGACAGCCCAGGCTGAGTCCGCTGATGATCCGGTTGCGGCGGGGAAAATTGGCGGGCAGGGGCGGCGTGCCAAGGGCAAATTCGGAAATAATGCAGCCGTCTTGCGCCAGTTGATGGGCCAGCTCGCGGTTGGATGCCGGATAAACCTTGTCCAGGCCGGTGCCGACCACCGCAATGGTGCGTCCTTTACCGCGCAGCGCCCCCCGGTGGGCGGCGGCATCGATCCCTTGCGCCAAACCGCTGACCACACAAAGACCACATTCGGCGGCGGATTGGGCAAAAGCCTCGGCATCGCGCAGCCCCTGGACGGTTGCGTTGCGGCTGCCGACGATGGCGAGTGCGGGAGTGTTGAGCAGATCGACCCGGCCTTTGACATACAACAACAGCGGCGGGTCGGCAGTATTGAGCAGGGCTTGCGGGTAAGCCGCATCAGCTACCGTGACGATCCGGTTCAGCGGGTCGGCAAGCCAGCCTGCCGCCGACACCAGGTGTGTTTCATCCACACCGGCGAGAATCGCGCGCGCCACCGGTTGGCGCACATATTGGGTCAGCGACGACTGGGATTGTTGCAGAACCGCAGCGGGAGAACCAAAGGCGAGCAGCAGTTTGCGCAGCCCCTCGCCGCCCAGACCGGGAATTATGGCAAGCCGAAGCCAGTCCGCCAGTCCGGGGTCAAGCGTCATTTATTCGGGATTGCGCGCGCTGTCCAGGATTTGCACCGGCAATTTGGTCTCGAGCACCAGTGCGTAAGAGACTTTGTTGAACACACGGAACACCATGGCCAGTCCGTAACGCATATCCGGCAATTTCACATCGGGGGTGAACAGGCCCTTGGTTTTGAGGGTTTCGCCTTTTTGGTACAGGGCCAGCACGTGGCCGGTTTCGATGCCATTACGCCGGCCTTTGTTGAGGGTGATGACCGAGTATTGGCCGGCCTGTTGCACCCCGCCATAGATTGAAATGACTTTTGCGCCGATCTGCGTATTGGGCACACGGGGATAAAAATCGGTGGAATAGCCCGCCGCGGCCTGAGCGAAAAAGTCGCCTTTGTTGATCTCCAGAACGGCGTGGGTAATGCGCAAGGTGCTGGGGTCGGCAAATTTTTCCACCTCGGCATCGCCCAGATACAGAACCTCCTGCCCCAGCGCTTCACCCGTATCAGGATCGGCGAATTTCACGTTGGGCCGATAGACTTGCCACAACAAGCCCTGGTCGAATGGCAGGTTTTGCGCATAGGCCACATCATTGTCGGACAACAGGGTGCGCTGTTCATAGGTGCCAACCAGCTTTGGCGCCCGCGCCAATTCCTCTTCCTCGATCACCAGCGGGCGGCGCAGAAAAGGTCCGATCACATTCAGCGGGATCGCCGGAATGGCCTCGCTGTTTTTGGCCAGCACCCGCACCCTGGGCTGAAGCTTGACCAATTCCGATGGCGTCACCGGCTGATTCACCACCAGCTGGCCTGTCGCGCGATCCAGATAAACCACATCGCCCGGATAGATCCAGTGCGGGTCCTTGATTTGCTCCTTGTTCAGGGCCCAAATTTCCGGCCACTTCCACGGTGTCATAAAGAATCGGGCGGAGATATCCCACAGCGTATCCCCCTTGACCACCACATAACGGTCCGGCGCGTCTTCGCGGATTTGCACGACATCGGCAGAGGCGAGGATGGGCAACAGCAGGCAAATCAGCGATATAATCTTGCGCATGGAAAACCCCAGCAAAGTAAAGGAATGCGGCACAAACTTGTTGCGCCGGTTTAAATTCTGCATCTAGTCTATTCAGTTGGCAAGCATTTATGGCTCTACTACCAATACTTCAATATCCCGACCCGAGGCTGCACAAAGTTGCCCGGGCCGTTACGCAGGTGAACGATGAAACGCGCCGTCTAGTGCGGGATATGGCCGAAACCATGTACGCGGCACCGGGGATCGGGCTGGCGGCAACCCAGGTGGATGTGCATCTGCGCGTGATTGTCATGGATATCTCCGAGACGCATGATGATCTGAAAGTATTCATCAATCCCGAATTGCAGGCGCAAAGCGGCGAGGAGGAAGGGGAGGAGGGCTGTCTTTCGGTGCCGGGAATCTACGAAAAAGTCAGGCGGGCGGCGCGCGTGACAGTGCGCGCCCTGAATCAACAGGGTGAGCCGTTCACCCTGCAAGCCGACGGTTTGCTCGCGGTTTGCATCCAGCACGAGACGGATCATCTGCAGGGGCATGTGTTTGTCGAACATCTCTCGCATCTCAAACAATCCCGCATTCGCGCCAAGCTGAAAAAACAGCGGCGCGAAACCCTGTAGCAGGCGAACGTGAATATCCTGTTTGCCGGAACCCCGGATTTCGCCGCCGCCGCCCTGGCCACTTTGCTCCAAAGCGAACACCGGCTGATTGGCGTGTTGACCCAGCCGGATCGACGCTCGGGACGCGGCATGCAACTCAGTGCCAGCCCGGTGAAACGCTTGGCGCTGCAGCACGGCATCCCCGTGCTGCAGCCGGACAGCCTGAAAGGCGACGTGATTCAGCAGGAATTGCGCGCGCTACAGCCGGACGTGATGGTGGTGGCCGCCTACGGCTTGATTTTGCCCCCGGCGGTATTGCAGCTCCCGCGCCACGGTTGCCTCAACATCCACGCCTCATTGCTGCCACGCTGGCGCGGCGCGGCACCCATCCAGCGCGCCATTCTGGCCGACGACCGGCAGACCGGGATTACCATCATGCAGATGGACGCCGGGCTGGATACGGGAGACATTGTGTTGCAGCAAGCATGCCCGATCAGCAGCGAAGACAACGCGCAAACCCTGCACGACAAACTCGCCAGCCTCGGTGCCGACTGCATCGTGCGAGCGCTGCAGCGGCTGGCCAACGGCCCCCTGCGCGCGCAACCGCAGGATACCGGCCAGTCCAGTTACGCGGCCAAATTGAGCAAGGCGGAAGCCTGGTTGGAGTGGAATCGCTCCGCTGCCGAATTGGAACGCGCGGTGCGCGCCTACAATCCCTTTCCGGTCGCCTGCGGCGAGTTGAACGGGACGGCGATCAAAATCTGGCGCACGCGCCGCGGCAGCGGCAAGGGAATCCCCGGCACCGTGCTGGGCATGGACAAGAGTGGAATCGAAGTGGCTTGCGCCGAAGGCTCGCTGTGGTTGGAAATCCTGCAAAAACCCGGCGGCAAACCCTTGCCCGCTGCCCAGTTCGTACAGGGATTCGGGTTGAGCGTCGGCAACCGTTTTGGCAAGGGAGCAGCATGAATCTGATCCAGACCGAAGCCGCCAAATTGGTGAAACGGGTGATGGATGGCGGCAATCTGGACCATGCGTTGCAGGAGGTGTTGCGTGCGCATGCGGAATTCAGCCCGCAACAGCGCGGCGCCCTGCAGGATCTGGGCTACGGCACGGTGCGCTATTTCGCCCGTCTGCAGTTTTTCCTCGATCGACTGCTGACAAGACCATTGCGCGAGCCGCACTTGGGATATCTGATGGCGGTTGCCCTGTACCAGCTCGAATTCAGCAAAAGCGCGGAACACGTCATCGTCGATCAGGCGGTGCGTGCCGCCAAGCGGCACAACCCGGCAACCGCCCCCTTGGTGAATGCGGTGTTGCGCCACTTTTTGCGCCAGCGTGTCACGTTGCGCCAGCAGGCGGATGCCGATCCGGCGACCCGCCATGCCTATCCGCGCTGGTGGGTCAGTCAGTTACAAGATCAATACGGCACGCGTGCCGGGGAGATTCTAGAAGCAGGCAACCGGCATCCGCCGATGACCCTGCGGGTGAATGTCCGGCAGGGGACGGCAGCAGCGTATCTGGAGGCGTTGGCACGCGAGGGAATGGCCGCGACCCGGCTTGCCCCCGATGCCCTGATGCTGGCGCAACCGGCGGCGATTGAGCGTCTGCCGTATTTTGCCGAGGGCAGGGTGTCGGTACAGGATGCGGGAGCACAATGCGCTGCCGGCCTGCTGGATGCGCGCACCGGAATGCGCGTGCTGGATGCCTGCGCCGCACCGGGCGGCAAGGCCGCGCACCTGCTCGAGCGTGCCGATATCGAATTGGTGGCGCTGGACAAGGATGCGGCTCGTTTGCAGCGGGTGCGGCAAAACCTGGAGCGCCTCGCGCTGCGGGCCGAACTGGTGTGCGGCGATGCGGCCGACCCGCAGGCCTGGTGGGATGGCCGGCCATTCCAGCGCATCCTGGCCGATGTGCCCTGCTCCGCTTCCGGGGTGGTGCGCCGTCATCCCGACATCAAATGGCTGCGCCGTCCGGCGGACATCGAAGGATTCGCGCATCGGCAATTGCAGATTGTGCAGGCGCTGTGGCCGCTGCTCGCGCCCGGTGGGGTGATGCTGTACGCGACCTGCTCGATTTTCGCCCGCGAAAACCAACAGGTGATCGATCAATTCCTGCAAACCCAGGCCGATGCCGGGCGCGGGAAAATCACCCTGGACGGGATTGGGCACGCGGCCGGACAATTGTTGCCGGACCCCCGCCATGACGGATTTTTTTATGCCCTGCTGCACAAAAAAAATTGATTCACGCCTGGGCTGGCTGGCGCTGCTGATTTTCTGGGCCGGCGCGGTTTTCGCCGACGGTATCAACCTAGAAAAAGCGGAAGCCCGGCTGACGCCCGATGGTTACGTGCTCTCGGCCAATTTTGAGATCAAGCTCCCGCCCCAAGTGGAGGATGCGTTGCGCCACAATGTCACCCTGTATTTCGTCAGCGAGCTTTCCTTGCATCGCACCCGCTGGTATTGGCCCGACAGCGACATCTTCGTGCAGCAGAAAACCAGCAAGCTTTCATTCAATTCCCTGACCCGGCAATTTCGCATCAGCAGCGGCGGCGGTTTGTATCAAAGCTTCGCCACCCTGCCGGAGGCGCTGCATCTGCTTGGACGCCAGTCCACCCCGCCAATCGACACGGCACTGCTGGGCCATTCGGGCGATGGCTATTTCTCGCGTCTGGTCAAAAAAAGCAGCCGGGTGGGCGCCAAAGCCTCGATGCGCCTGGATATCGATCAGTTGCCAAAACCGCTGCAAATTAACGCCATGACCAATGACCAATGGAGTGTCAGTTCCGCCGAGTTTCACTGGGAAATCAAAACCGAAGCGCCGGCAGAAACGGGGCGGCCATGAAATATCTGGTCCTGTTTTCGGCGCTGGCCGGCGTTCTGTTGCTCTACCTGCTCGCCAGCGCGAGCGGCAATACCGAGCTTTACTCGCAAAACTATGCGGCCTTGCTCGGCCTGACCGGCAGCCTGGCGCTGGGGCTGCTGCTGCTGGTGCTGTACCAGATTGGGCAGTTGTACGGAAAACTGAAACGGCGGGTGTATGGCGCCAAGCTGACCTTGCGACTGGCCGCTTTTTTTTCCCTGATTGCGGTGCTGCCAGGGTTGCTGGTGTACGCGGTGTCGGTGCAGTTCCTGCAAAAAAGCATCGAGTCATGGTTCGACGTGCGGGTGGAAAAAGCGCTGGAAGGCGGCCTCAATCTGGCTCGAAGCACGCTGGAAAACGGGCTGGATGAGTTGGAGAAAAAAGGCCGATTTGTTGCCCTTGTTTTGGCGGAACAGGATCCGCGCCGCCATGCCGCAACCCTTAACCGCTTCATCGCCGAAGGGCTGACCCAGAAGGCCGCGGTTTTCGACCGAAAGGGAAATTTGCTGGCCCATGCCGGCGATGCCCGCCCGGCAATCGGGCCGCTCAAGGAAAGCATCGATACGGCGTGGCAGGTAGGAAAATTTCGCCGCATCGATGCGCTGCCCAACGAGCAGCTGACTTTGCAGGTGCTGCTACCGATCCGTTCGTCGCGCTGGCAAACCCCGCGTCTGCTGCAATTTACCCAGCCAGTGTCAGCGCAGATGGCGAGCGATGCCGAAGTGGTGCGCGCGGTGTACGGCGATTACCAGCAACTTTCCCTTTCCCGCCTCGGCCTCAAGCGCCTGTTCGGAATCACCCTCACGCTGTCGTTGCTGATTGTTTTATTGAGCGCGTTGTCTGCCGCCTTCTATTTTAGCGCCAGATTGAGCGCCCCCCTGGCGGCGCTGGCCTCCGGCACGCGCGCGGTGGCCCAGGGGAATTTCAGCGGTAACTATCCGGTGTACGGCCGGGATGAACTGGGCGGCCTGACCGTGCTGTTCAACCAGATGACGGCGCAACTCGCCAGCGCAAAACAATTGAACGAGGAACAGCAGCAACAGGTGGCAGACGCCAAGGCGCACCTGGAAAGCGTGCTGGCCCACCTGTCGTCCGGGGTGCTGGTGGTTGATGCGCAGGCGGTGATCCGCTCTGCCAACGCCAGTGCCGGCCGCATCCTCGAAATCGGGGAAGAAGCGCTCAATGGGCAAAGCCTGCCAACCCTGGCACAGGCACATCCCCTGCTGCGCCCCTTCATCGAATCGGTGCAGCAGGGCATCGCCACCGCTTCGGGCAGTGTCTGGCAACGCCAGATGGAACGAATGAGCAAGAACGGCGAACAGGTGTTGCTATTGCGCTGCAATATCCTGGGCGCAGGCGGCCAGTTTAGTCATGTGCTGGTGTTCGACGACATCAGCCATCTGCTCCAGGCCGAGCGCCAGGCGGCATGGGGCGAGGTGGCGCGGCGGCTGGCGCACGAGATCAAGAACCCGCTGACACCGATCCAGCTTTCCGCGGAGCGCTTGCAACACAAACTTTCCGCCAAGCTGGAGCAACAGGATGCGCAGCTGCTGCAGCGGGCCACCGCGACCATCGTGAGCCAGGTTGCGGCGATGAAAAGCATGGTGAGTGATTTTGCCGACTATGCGCGGGTGCCGGCAGCGCAACTGGCGCCGCTCGATCTGCACGCATTGCTGCGCGAAGTGACCGGACTGTACGAGGCCAACAGTAGTCCGGTCACCCTGCGCCTGCAAGCGTCGCGCGCGCGTATCGAGGGAGATGCCACGCGCCTGCGCCAGGTAGTGCATAACCTGCTTCAGAATGCCCATGACGCGCTGCAGCAGACAGCCGACCCGCAGATCGTTCTGGCCACTGAAGATGCGCCGCACAATATGCTGTGTTTATCGGTCACCGATAACGGCAGTGGTTTTACGGAGCATTTTCTGGCCAAGGCATTCGACCCGTATGCCACGACCAAGCCAAAGGGTACCGGCTTGGGTTTGCCCATCGTAAAACGAATCGTCGAAGAGCATGGCGGCAGCATATCAATTCAAAGCACGCAGTCCGGCGGCGCGCGGATCGCGATTCTGTTGCCGCTGTTGCAGCAAAAAACGGAGATGAGCGCATGACTACAAAAAATATTCTGGTGGTGGACGACGAGGCGGGAATTCGCGAATTGTTGTCCGAAATCCTGTTCGACGAGGGCTACGGGGTGCTGCTCGCCGAAAACGCGCAACAGGCGCGGGAGCAGATGAAACATGCACCGGATCTGGTGCTGCTCGATATCTGGATGCCGGATACCGACGGCTTGAGCCTGTTGAAGGAATGGGTGGCAGAAGGCGCGCTCGACATCCCCGTGGTGATGATGTCGGGTCACGGGACGATTGAAACCGCCGTCGAGGCGACCAAGATCGGCGCTTCGGATTTTCTCGAAAAACCGATCGCGCTGAAAAAATTGCTGGCCACAGTCGAGCAGACATTGCAGCAGTCCGGGGCCGCTGCCGCGCCAATTGCAACAGATGATACGGCAGCCGAAAATCATGCCGGGTGGATCACGGTCGAGCTGCCGCTGGAGTTGCCTTTCAAGCAGGCGCGCGAGCATTTTGATGCCCTGTATCTGCAATACCATCTCGCCACGGCGGCCGGGAACCTGTCCGGTTTGGCGGACAAGATAGGCATCGAGCGCACCCACCTGTACCGCAAGCTTAAACAGCTCGGGATCAAACCGCCGAAAAGAAGCGCGGGCTGAATAAAACTGCGCGCCCGCAAATAGTGCCAGAATCGGTTGATTTGCCCTGCACTGGGCGGGTGGTGCATAATCTGCGCTCAAAATTTAAAGATAGTTGTAGTCCATTCACCCACAAGTTTCCGGAGGAGAGTCGAAATGTCAGGAGCACGCAGCGTCACCCCACCCAAATTCAACGACGTTACCGGTGCCATCCGCGCGCTGGCTATGGACGCCGTGCAGAAAGCCAATTCCGGCCACCCCGGCGCGCCGATGGGGATGGCGGAAATTGCCGACGTGTTGTGGAATCGCCATCTGCGCCACAATCCGGCCAATCCGAAATGGCCGGACCGCGACCGCTTTATGATGTCGAACGGCCACGGCTCAATGCTGGTGTACGCGCTCCTGCATTTGTCCGGCTACGATCTGCCGATGGACGAGCTGAAACGCTTCCGCCAGATGCATTCGAAAACGCCGGGTCACCCCGAATATGGTTACACCCCCGGCGTGGAAACCACCGGCGGCCCGCTCGGTCAGGGCATCACCAACGCGGTTGGGATGGCAATGGCGGAAAAACTGCTGGCCAACGAGTTCAACAAACCCGGCCACGTGATTGTCAACCACAATACTTACGTGTTTATGGGTGACGGCTGCATGATGGAAGGCATTTCGCACGAAGCCTGCGCGCTGGCCGGCACCTGGGGCCTGGGCAAGCTGACCGCATTCTGGGACGACAACAACATCTCCATCGACGGCCATATCGACGGTTGGTACACCGACGACACCGCCAAGCGTTTTGAAGCCTACGGCTGGCACGTCATCGCCAATGTCCAGGGGCACGATCCCGAAGCGATCGATGCCGCAATCAAGGCTGCCCATGCGGTGACCGACAAGCCGACCCTGATCTGTTGCAAGACCATCATCGGCGCGGGTTCGCCCAACAAGGAAGGCACCCATGACGTGCACGGTGCGGCGCTTGGCGATGCGGAAATCGCCGCGACACGCGAGCACATCGGCTGGAAATATCCGCCGTTCGAGATTCCGCAGCATGTCTATGACGCCTGGGATGCGCGCACCAAGGGAGAGGGACTGGAAAAGCTGTGGAACAACAAGTTCGCCGAATACAAAAAGGCTTACCCGAATGAAGCCGCCGAATTCGAACGCCGCATCAACAACCAGTTGCCGGTCAACTGGGCTGCCCATGCTGCCGAGTTCATCGCCAAGACCAACGAGAAGGCGGAGACCATCGCCACGCGCAAGGCTTCGCAGAACGCGATCAACGGCCTGCAACCCGCTTTGCCCGAGTTTCTGGGTGGCTCTGCGGACTTGACCGGTTCCAACCTGACCAACTGGACGGGCGCGCACCACGTCAGCGGCAAAAAACCGGGCAACTACATCAGCTACGGCGTGCGCGAATTCGGCATGTCGCACATCATGAACGGCATGGCACTGCACGGCGGCTTCCTGCCGTTTGGCGGCACCTTCCTGATGTTCTCCGAATACGCGCGCAACGCGCTGCGCATGTCGGCGCTGATGAAACAGCGCGTGATCTTCGTGTTTACCCACGACTCCATCGGTCTGGGCGAAGACGGCCCGACCCACCAGCCGGTCGAACAGACTGCCACCCTGCGCTACATCCCCAATATGCAAGTCTGGCGTCCGTGTGACACGGTCGAATCGGCCGTGGCATGGGTGGCGGCGGTGGAACGCAATGACGGTCCGTCCAGCCTGATCTTCAGTCGCCAGAACTTACAGTTCCAGAAACGTGATGCGGCGCAGATCGCCAACATCCGCAAGGGCGGTTATGTGTTGTCCGAAGCCGCTGGCAAGCCGCAGGCGGCCATCATCGCCACCGGTTCGGAAGTCGACCTGGCGATGAAGGCACAGGCAGCGCTGGCAGCTGAAGGTGTGAATGTGCGCGTCGTGTCTATGCCTTCGACCAACGTGTTCGACTTGCAGGATCAAGCGTACAAAAACAGCGTCCTGCCAAAAGGGATGAAGCGCGTTGCAGTTGAAGCGGGCGTTACCGGCGGCTGGTACAAGTATGTCGGTCTGGATGGTGCGGTGGTCGGCATGGACACCTTCGGCGAATCCGCCCCGGCGCCGGAACTGTTCAAGCACTTTGGCTTTACCGTCGAGAACGTTGTGAAGGCCGTCAAGAGCGTGCTCTAAGGCGATACAGATTTTTTAATTGATACACAAAAGGGAGAGAAGACATGGCAATCAAAATTGGCATCAATGGTTTCGGTCGTATCGGTCGCATGGTGTTCCGTGCGGCAGCCAAGGATTTTCCGGAAATCGAGGTCGTCGCAATTAACGATCTGCTTGAACCGGATTACCTCGCTTACATGTTGAAGTACGATTCCGTGCACGGTCGCTTCAATGGCGACGTCAAAGTGGAAGGCAGCAATCTGATCGTGAACGGAAAAAAGATTCGCCTGACCGCCGAGCGCGACCCGGCCAACCTGAATTGGAACGAAGTGGGCGCGGATATTGTGGTCGAGTGCACTGGCTTCTTCCTGACCAAGGAAACCTGCCAGAAGCATATTGACGCGGGTGCCAAGAAAGTGGTGCAGTCGGCGCCCTCGAAAGACGACACACCGATGTTTGTGTATGGCGTGAATCACGACAGCTACAAGGGCGAGGCGATTGTTTCCGCCGCCTCCTGCACCACCAACGGCCTGGCGCCGGTGGCCAAGGTGTTGAATGACACCTTTGGCATCAAGCGCGGCCTGATGACCACCGTGCACGCCGCCACCGCCACTCAAAAGACGGTTGACGGTCCTTCCAACAAAGATTGGCGTGGCGGACGCGGCATCCTGGAAAACATCATCCCTTCCTCCACCGGCGCAGCCAAGGCGGTGGGCAAGGTGATTACCGAGCTGAACGGCAAGTTGACCGGCATGGCCTTCCGCGTGCCGACCTCCGACGTGTCCGTGGTTGACCTGACGGTCGAGCTGAACAAACCGGCCAAATACGACGAGATCTGCGCGGCGATGAAGGCGGCTTCCGAGAGTGGTCCGCTTAAAGGCGTGCTGGGTTATACCTCGGAGAAAGTGGTATCCACCGACTTCCGCGGCTGTTCACAGCCTTCGACTTTCGACGCTGAGGCCGGCATTGCGCTGGACCCGACCTTCGTCAAGGTGGTTGCGTGGTATGACAACGAGTATGGCTATACCTGCAACCTGATGCGTCTGGTTCGTCACGTTGCCAAGTAATTCGCCTCGTTCAGGGCTGGCGCTGCCAGCCCTTTTTCTTCATGCCAGTTCAAAGGAAAAATCATGTCTGTAATCAAAATGACCGATCTGGATCTCAAGGGCAAACGCGTCCTGATCCGTTCCGATTTGAATGTACCCGTCAAAGACGGGAAAGTGACTTCCGATGCGCGCATCACCGCCTCCATGGCGACCATCAACGCCGCGCTGAAGGCCGGGGCCAAGGTAATGGTTACCTCGCATTTGGGCCGTCCGACCGAAGGGGAGTTTTCCGAAGAAAATTCGCTCAAGCCGGTGGCTGATACTATTGCCAACAAACTGGGCAAGCCGGTGCGCCTGATCCGCGACTGGATCGACGGCGGTTTCAACGTCGCTGAAGGCGAGCTGGTTCTGTTGGAGAACTGCCGCTTCAACCAGGGCGAAAAGAAAAGCACCGATGAATTGGCGAAAAAATATGCGGGACTGTGTGACGTGTTCGTGATGGATGCCTTCGGCACCGCGCACCGTGCGGAAGCCTCGACCCACGGCGTGGCAAAGTTCGCGCCCATCGCTGCTGCCGGCATCCTGCTCACCGAAGAACTTGAAGCTTTGACAAAGGCGCTGCTCAGCCCCGCGCGCCCGATGGTGGCCATCGTCGGCGGCTCCAAGGTTTCGACCAAGCTGACCGTGCTCGAATCGCTGTCGGAGAAATGCGAGCAACTGGTGGTTGGCGGCGGCATCGCCAACACCTTCCTCAAGGCGGCCGGAAAGAACGTCGGCAAGTCGCTGTGCGAAGACGATCTGGTGCCGACGGCACAGGCGCTGATGACCAAGATGCAGGCGCGCGGCGCAACCATCCCCATCGCGGTGGATGTTGTGTGCGGCAAGAAATTTGACGCCAACGAGCCGGCAGTGCTGAAAAATGCCGACGACGTGGCTGACGACGACATGATCTTCGACATCGGCCCGCAATCCGCCCAGCAACTGGCCGACATCATCATGCAGGCGGGCACCGTGGTGTGGAACGGTCCGGTTGGTGTGTTCGAGTTTGACCAGTTCGGCGAAGGCACCAAGACAATCGCCATGGCGATCGCCAATACCAAAGCGTTCACCCTGGCGGGCGGCGGCGATACCATTGCCGCCATTCAGAAGTACGACATCTATGACAAGGTGTCCTACATCTCCACCGCAGGCGGTGCGTTCCTCGAATTCCTCGAAGGCAAGACTTTGCCGGCAGTGGCGATTCTGGAACAACGCGCCAAACAATAATCAATCAGGAATCACATGCTGCGTAGAACCAAAATAGTTGCAACGCTGGGCCCCGCGTCCAGTGATCAGAAAGTGTTGGAACAAATGATCCGCGCCGGGGTTGATCTGGTGCGGATGAATTTTTCGCATGGCACCGCGCAGGATCACATGCAGCGAGCTGAAACGGTGCGTGCCGCCGCCGCCGCGGTCGGACGGACGGTCGGTATTCTGGCCGATCTGCAGGGGCCGAAGATCCGAGTCAGCAAATTTGAAAACGACAAGATCATCCTTAAAAAAGGCGACACGTTCATCCTTGACGGGGCGCTGAACGGCCTCGGCAACCAGGAGCGGGTCGGCCTGGACTACAAGGAATTGCCCAATGATGTGGATGTGGGCACCGTGCTGCTGCTTAACGATGGCCTGCTGGAGTTTCACGTCACCGGCGTCAAGGGGAGCGAGGTGCATTGCGTGGTGGTGCGCGGCGGTGTGCTGTCCAACAACAAAGGCATCAACCGCAAGGGTGGCGGTCTGACCGCTCCGGCATTGACCGACAAGGACAAGGAAGACATCAAGACGGCTGCGCTGATCAAGGCGGACTATCTGGCGGTGTCATTCCCGCGTTCTGCGGACGACATGAAGTTGGCGCGCGATTTGATGCATGCAGCCGGCGGCAAGTCGATGTTGCTGGCCAAAATCGAGCGCGCGGAAGCGATCCCGGTGCTGGAGGAGATCATCAATGCTTCCGACGCCATCATGGTGGCGCGCGGTGATTTGGCGGTGGAAGTTGGCGATGCGGCAGTTCCCGGTCTGCAGAAAAAGATGATCAAGCTAGCGCGCGCGCACAACAAACTGGCCATCACGGCAACCCAGATGATGGAGTCGATGATCACCAGCCCGATCCCGACCCGGGCCGAAGTGTCGGACGTTGCGAATGCGGTACTGGATGGCACCGACGCGGTGATGCTGTCGGCAGAAACTGCGGTGGGCGACTATCCGGTGGAAACCATCGAGGCGATGGCGCGCATCTGTCTGAAGGCCGAGCGCGAAGCGGAGGATCATGCGATTGATCGGCGCGGGAAACACCAGAAATTCACCCGCATCGACCAATCCATCGCGATGTCCGCGCTGTTCGCTGCCTCGCACTTGAAAGTCAAAGCTATCGTGGCACTCACCCAGTCCGGCTCGACCGCGCTGTGGATGTCGCGCCTCAATGCCGGAGTGCCGATCTTTGCCCTTACCCCGGTGCAGGAAACGCTGACCAAGGTCACCCTGTTCAGCGGGGTGCACCCTCTCGCCTTCCACTCGACAGCGAAGGAACAGTCGCAGGAGTTGCACAATGCGGAACAGGCATTGCTGGACAAAGGGCTGGTTGAAAACGGCGACATGATCGTGATGACTGTGGGCGAGGCGGTGGGCAAGGCCGGTCACACCAACACCATGAAAATCGTGCGGGTCGGCGATCGCCACATTACTTGAGTGGTTGAAGCCCCCGCTTTGGCAATTTAAACTGCAACAGAAAATCAGACCGTAATTTTTTAATCAGGAGGAAATATGGCACTCGTATCCCTGCGTCAACTACTCGATCACGCTGCCGAGCACAGCTATGGCTTGCCGGCGTTTAACGTGAACAATCTGGAACAAGTCAAAGCCATCATGGAAGCGGCGGATGAATGCAACAGCCCGGTCATCATGCAAGGCTCCGCCGGCGCGCGCAAATACGCGGGCGAGCCGTTCCTGCGCCACCTCATCGAAGCTGCCGTGGAAATGTATCCGCATATTCCCGTCGTCATGCACCAGGACCACGGCGCATCCCCGGCGGTCTGTATCAACGCCATCAAGTCCGGTTTCTCCAGCGTGATGATGGACGGCTCGCTGATGACCGACGGCAAGACCCCTTCCAGCTTCGATTACAACGTCAACGTGACCCGCAGCGTGGTGGAAATGTCGCACGCCGTCGGCGTCTCGGTCGAAGGGGAACTCGGTTGCCTCGGCTCTCTCGAATCCGGTGCCGGCGAGAAGGAGGACGGCCACGGCGCGGAAGGCGTGTTGAGCCATGACCAACTGTTGACCGATCCGAACGAAGCCGCTGAATTCGTCAAGCTGACCCAGGTTGATGCACTGGCCATCGCCATCGGCACTTCGCATGGCGCCTACAAGTTCACCAAGCCGCCCACCGGCGACACATTGGCGATCAGCCGGATCAAGGAAATCCACGCGCGCATCCCCAATACCCACCTGGTGATGCACGGCTCTTCCTCGGTTGAGCAGGAGTGGCTGAAGATCATCAACGAATTCGGTGGCGCGATGCCGCAAACTTACGGCGTGCCGGTTGCCGAAATCGTTGAAGGCATCAAGCACGGGGTACGCAAGGTGAACATCGATACCGACCTGCGCATGGCTTCTACCGGCGCGACACGGCGCTACCTGATGCAGAACCCGAAGGATTTCGACCCGCGCAAATTCCTGGCCGAAACCACCAAGGCGATGCGTGCCGTGTGCAAGGCGCGCTACGAAGCTTTCGGTTCTGCCGGCATGGCCGACAAGATCAAGCCGATTTCGCTGGAAAAAATGGCGGCCCGTTACGCCAAAGGAGAGCTGAACGCGATCATCAAGTAAGTCAGTTGTACGAACCATAAAAAAGCGGCCTCGGGCCGCTTTTTTATTTGCGGGCAATCTGTTTTCTTGCGGATGAAGCAGGTGCCGGACCCTGCGCTTGCGCCAGCAGAAAGCGCTCAAACTCGATTGCCGACAGGGATGGGCGTTTGTCTTTACGTTGCACGATATGCCAGTGGCGCATGATGGGGAAACCTTCAACATCGAGCACGACGAGACGACCGGTCTCGAGCTCCAGTTCGATGGCGTGGCGCGAGATGATACCGATGCCCATTCCCGCCTGCACCGATTGCTTGATTGCTTCGTTGGTATCCATCTCCATGTGGTTCGGCAACGGCAGCGCGTGGCTGTCGAAAAACCGCTCAACGACCGCGCGTGTGCCGGAGCCTTTTTCGCGCAACAGAAAAACCTCTTTGGCCAACTGTTGCGGTTTGATCTTTCTGGCATGCGCCAATGGGTGGGAGGGCGCGGCGATCGGCACCAGCGGATTGGCCAGAAAAGATTCGGCCAACATGTCGGCGCCCTGTGGTGGCTGGCCCATGATGGCAAGGTCGGCAACATTGTCGGCCACCTGGCAGATGACGGCATCACGATTGGCGACGGACAAGCCGACCTGGATTTTCGGATGTGCCTGAATGAATTTCGCCAGCAGGTGCGGCATGAAGTAATTCGCGGTGCTGACCACCGTGATGTTCAGACGGCCATGCTCCAGACCTTTCATGGCATCAAACACGTTTTCCATTTCCTGCATCAACTGCAGGATTGAGCGCGCGTAATGCAGCATCTCGCGCCCGGCCTCGGTCAGAAATAGTTTCTTGCCGGCTTGCTCGAACAGCGGCAATCCGATAGTCTGTTCAGCCTGTTTGATCTGCATTGAAACGGCCGGTTGCGAAAGAAACAATTCCGCTGCCGCCCGCGAATGATTCAGATGACGGGCGACGCTCTCGAAGACCTGTAGTTGGCGCAAGCTTAAGGGCAACATGACAGGCAGATTGTAAATCATAAATAATACTTATGGTTCTTATAAAAACATTTGACTGTTATTTATAGTTCGCAAACCGTAAAGTTCGCAATGTAGTAGCTCTATTCAACAACAAGAGGAGAAAACAATGGATCAATCGAATCGTTATGCAGACCTGAGCTTGAAAGAAGCCGATCTAATCGCCGGTGGCAAGCACGTTCTGGTTGCCTACAAAATGGCACCCAACCCCGGCCACACGTATCTGGAAGCAGCGGCGCACTTCGCCGCCGAATCTTCAACCGGCACCAACGTGGAAGTTTCCACCACCGATGACTTCACCAAGGGCGTGGACGCACTGGTGTATCTGATCGACGAAGCCACCGAAGACATGCGTATCGCCTTCCCGCTGGAATTGTTCGACCGCAACGTGACCGATGGCCGCATGATGATGGTGTCTTTCCTGACTTGTGCGATCGGCAACAACCAGGGCATGGGCGACATCAAGCACGCCAAGATGATCGACTTCTACATGCCGCCCCGCGCCATTCAGCTGTTTGACGGCCCGTCCAAAGGGATCGAAGACATGTGGCGCATCCTCGGTCGTCCGGTCAAGGACGGCGGCTACATTTCCGGCACCATCATCAAGCCCAAGCTGGGTCTGCGCCCCGAGCCTTTCGCCAAGGCAGCGTACCAATTCTGGCTGGGCGGCGACTTCATCAAGAACGACGAACCGCAAGGCAACCAGACTTTCTGTCCGCTGAAGAAGGTATTGCCGCTGGTGTACGACTCGATGAAGCGCGCACAAGATGAAACGGGCGATGCCAAGTTGTTCTCCATGAACATCACGGCGGACGACCACTACGAAATGTGCGCACGTGCCGACATGGCACTGGAAATCTTCGGCCCGGACGCAGACAAACTGGCGTTCCTGGTGGACGGTTTCGTGGGCGGTCCGGGCATGATCACCACCGCGCGTCGCCAGTATGCGGACCAGTTCTTGCACTACCACCGCGCCGGTCACGGCATGGTGACTTCGCCATCTGCTAAACGCGGCTACACCGCATTTGTCTTGGCGAAGATGTCGCGTCTGCAGGGTGCATCCGGCATCCACGTCGGCACCATGGGCTACGGCAAAATGGAAGGTGAGGGCGACGACAAGATCATCGCTTACATGATCGAGCGCGACGAGTGCCAAGGTCCGATCTATTTCCAAAAATGGTACGGCATGAAGCCGACCGCGCCAATCGTTTCCGGCGGTATGAACGCGTTGCGTCTGCCGGGCTTCTTCAAGAACCTCGGCCACGGTAACGTGATCAACACGGCAGGTGGCGGTTCTTATGGTCACATCGACTCTCCCGCAGCAGGCGCGATTTCTCTGCGCCAGGCTTACAACTGCTGGAAAGAAGGTGCAGATCCGATTCAATATGCGAAAGAGCACAAGGAATTTGCGCGTGCATTTGAATCGTTCCCCAAAGATTCCGACAAGCTGTTCCCGGGCTGGCGCGAAAAGTTGGGCGTGCATAAATAAGCAGTAGCAAGGTAAGGCTGCACCGTTGCACTAAAAACGCGCCCCCACTTGCTGGGGGCGTTTTTTTCCAGAATTCAATACCGTTCGGTGTGCATCAATGCGCACGGAACAGGAGTCGAAAATGACCAACAAAGACCAGTACAAAGTCGGCAAAAAGCCTTTCTATCAAGCCCAGAGCGACGAAGTGGCGCTGTACGAAGCGGCTTACGCCGCGCGCTTGCCGGTGATGGTGAAAGGCCCGACGGGTTGCGGTAAATCGCGCTTCGTCGAATACATGGCGTGGAAGCTGAACAAGCCGCTCATCACCGTGGCCTGCAACGAAGACATGACCGCCAGCGACCTCGTCGGGCGCTATCTGTTGGATGCTAATGGCACACGCTGGCTGGATGGCCCATTGACCACGGCGGCACGCATCGGCGCGATTTGCTATCTGGATGAAATCGTCGAAGCACGACAGGACACCACCGTAGTGATCCACCCGTTGACTGACCACCGTCGCACTTTGCCGTTGGATAAGAAGGGCGAGTTGATTGAAGCGCATCCCGATTTCCAATTGGTCATTTCCTACAACCCCGGCTACCAGAGCCTGATGAAGGACCTTAAGCAATCGACCAAGCAGCGCTTCGTCGGCTTTGATTTCGACTATCCGGCGGCGAGTGTCGAGGCAGAAATTCTGAGCAAGGAAACCGGCATCGAAGTCAGCCTTGCCGCACAACTGGTGAAGATCGGCCAAGCCGCGCGCAACCTCAAAGGACACGGTCTGGACGAAGGCATCTCCACCCGTTTGCTGGTGTACGCGGCAACCCTGATCAAAGGCGGGGTCGAGGCCAGAGCGGCCTGCCGCATGGCACTAGTGCGACCGATCACGGACGATGCGGACATCCGCGACACGCTCGACCACGCGATTGATGCAGTCTTCGCCTGAATTATGGTCGCACCTGTGATCGAGATTCCCGCAGACCTTCAGTCCTATTGGACTGAATTGGGTTGCGGATTTCCGCGCGTTGCGGAAATGTTTCCCGATTGCATGCGCAACGCGCTGGCGAAATTGTCAGCCGAGGGTGTGGCGTCGTATATTGAGCACGCCAGGTATTTAGGCAAGATGGGACGCGGCGCCGAACCCATTTTGATCTTTCTGGAAGAATGGCCCGACACCGCCGAAATCATTGGTGAAGATTGCCTGCTCGACATCATGTCGTTCATTCACAAGATGTCGCGCTCGCCCAACAGCAAAGCCATCGCGCCTTTCCTGCAATCATTGCCTGCCACCGCGCGCAGACTGCCCACACGTGACCAGTTGAGCGATTACCTGTCCATCGCGCTTGACATGATGGAGCGCACCACAAGCTCGGTGCACGGTATCCACCAAACCTTTCCCAGCCCCGGCCTGCCGGAGATGTTCAAGCACATTGCAACATTGCTCGGGCAGCTTTCACTGCACGGCCTGAAAAACTGGGTGGATTACGGCGTGCGTTTTTACAATGACCACCCCGATCGCCAAGCCGAGTATTTCGGTTTGCAATCGGCGGACAGTCTGGCCGTGTTGCAACGCGAACGTCACGGTACCCTGCTGGTGGATAACGAGCGCAAATTGAGCCTGTACCTGCGCGGCTTGTGGCAAGAGGAAGACCTGCTCATTCCCTACTCTTGCGCCTTCGATGAGTTGCGCAAACCCATTCCCTATTTCGACAAACTGGGGATTCGGTTGCCGGATGTGTATGACGATACGCAGGGCCTGTCGGGTCTTGAGCGTTACCGCGCCACCCTGGCACACATGATGGGTCATCGCCGTTGGTCGCGTGCCATCATCGCCGACAACCTGAGCCCGTTTCAGCGCATGGCGACCGAATTTCTGGAAGACAGCCGTGTCGAATGGCTGGTGATGCGCGAGTACCCGGGGCTGCGCCGCATTTTTCAGGCACTGCATCCGATCCCTGCCGAAGATGCCTGTGATGCGAAAAAAGAATCCGGCGTGCGTCACCGCTTGACGATGTTGTCGCGTGCGATTCTGGATGCGCAGCATCCGTACAAAAATCCGCACATTCTCGAATTTGCGCAACGTTTCCACGTCCTGATGCAGCAGGGCGAAACCAGCACCCAGACCATCGCGGATATGGCCGTGTCGTTTGTGGCGCGCACCCGCTTGCAAAGCGACAACCTGCCCAACACGCATTTCACTGATACCGTCATTGATTACCGTGATGACAATCGTCACCTGTGGCAATTCATCGAGCCGGATGATGAAGATGAATCCCTCAAAGAAGAACGCCAGATTGAACCGGGTGATGAGATCAAAGGGTTGCCGCCGCGCCACTACCCCGAGTGGGATTACAACAGCCAAAGCTACCGTCCCGATTGGGTGAGCGTTTATGAAGTGCTGCACCCGCAGGGAAATGCATCCGATATCGAAAAGTTGCTCGAGAAGCATGCCGGCCTGGCGAAGCGCCTGAAGAAGATGCTCGATCTGCTCAAGCCGCAGGACAAGGTGCGCATCCGCTACCAGGAAGAAGGCAGCGAACTCGATCTGGATGTCGCCATCCGCTCTCTTATCGATTACAAGAGCGGTGCGCAACCGGATCCGCGCATCAACATGAGCCACCGCAATGATGGGCGCAACATCGCCGTTATGTTGCTGCTCGACCTGTCCGAGTCGCTCAACGAAAAAGCGGCAGGCAGCGAGCAGACCATTCTCGAACTCAGCCAGGAAGCGGTGACGCTGCTCGGCTGGGCGGTGGAAAAACTGGGCGATCCGTTTGCCATCGCCGGCTTCCATTCCAACACCCGCCACGATGTGCGCTATCTGCACATCAAGGGTTACAGCGAAAAATGGGACGATGAGGTAAAGGCTCGCCTGGCTGCGATGGAAGCCAGCTATTCCACGCGGATGGGCGCAGCGATGCGCCATGCCGGGCACTATCTTGAGAAACAGCAGGCGGACAAAAAACTAATGCTGATCCTGACCGACGGCGAACCCGCCGACATCGACAGCAAGGATGGTCGAATCCTGATCGAGGACGCCAAACAGGCGGTGCATGAGCTTGATCGACAGGGTATTTACAGCTATTGCATCAACCTCGATGCGAAAGCGGATGAGTACGTGTCGACTATTTTTGGCAAGCAATACACCATTGTGGATAACGTGGCGCAATTACCCGAGAAATTGCCGGAGCTATTCATTTCATTGACCAAATAGGCATAGAGGGCGAGCGCCAAAAGCAGTAGAATCACGCATCAAAACGCAAAATAACCAACGAGGAGAAACCAGCATGAGCAAGAGTCTTATCCAATTCATCATCGAAGAGCAACGCCATATTCCCAATGCCAGCGGCGACTTTACCGGCCTGTTGAGCGATGTTGTGTCGGCCTGCAAACAAATCGCGCATGACGTGAACAAGGGCGCGCTGATCGGCGTGCTGGGCAGCGCGGGCAGCGAAAACGTGCAGGGCGAAACGCAAAAGAAACTCGACATTATCACCAATGAAGTGTTCATCAAGGCGAACGAATGGAGCGGCCACCTGGCGGGCATGGCGTCCGAGGAAATGGATGATGTGTATGAGATTCCCAAAAAGTATCCGCGCGGTAAATACCTGATCACTTTCGACCCGTTGGATGGTTCTTCCAATATCGATGTGAATATCTCCGTCGGTACCATCTTCTCTATCCTGCGTTGCCCGGAAGGCGTGACAGATCCCAAAGCAGCCGACTTCCTGCAGCCCGGCACCAAGCAGGTCTGTGCCGGCTATGCCCTGTATGGCCCCAACACCATGATGGTGATCACCACCGGCCACGGCGTGAACGGCTTCACGTTGGACCGCGACGTCGGTGATTTCTTCCTGACCCACCCCAACATGCAGGTCCCTGCGGACACCAACGAATTTGCCATCAACATGTCCAACCAGCGTTACTGGGAAAAGCCCGTGCAACGTTATGTTGAAGAATGTGTGAAGGGCCAGGATGGCGGGCGCGAAAAGAATTTCAACATGCGCTGGGTGGCTTCGATGGTGGCCGAAGTGCATCGTATTTTGACCCGAGGCGGGATCTTCATGTATCCGTTTGACACCAAAGACCCGGCCAAGGCTGGCAAGCTGCGCATCATGTATGAAGCCAACCCGATGTCCTTCATCGTCGAGCAGGCAGGCGGCATGAGCTCCACCGGCCGTGAGCGCATCATGGAATTGCAACCGCAAGGTTTGCACCAGCGCGTGCCGGTGATTCTGGGCTCGAAGAACGAGGTTGAGCGCGTCGTGAGTTACCATAAAGGCGCGTAATTGAACCATGACGCCCCCGCACTCCGGGGGCGTTTTTACATCTGACAGCATAAGGCAGGCACATGAGCAAACCGCTGGTCTCCATCGTCATGGGTAGCGCGAATGATTGGGAAATCATGCAGCAGGCAGCGCGCGCCTTGCAGGATTTCGGTGTGGCATTCGATGCGCGCGTGATCTCGGCGCATCGCTCGCCCGATATGCTATTCGACTACATCACGGAAATGAGCACACAGGGCGTGCGCTGCTTCATCGCCGGAGCGGGGGGTGCGGCGCACCTGGCCGGGGTGATTGCCGGCAAGACCACGCTGCCGGTACTCGGTGTGCCCATGCCTTCAAAGTATCTGAAGGGGATGGACTCGCTGCTCTCCATCGTGCAGATGCCCAAAGGCATCCCCGTCGCGACTTTTGCCATCGGTGAAGCAGGTGCGGCGAACGCGGCTCTGTTCGCCGTGTCCGTGCTGGCGTTGAATGATGCGCAACTGGCGCAAAAGTTGTCCGATTATCGCAAGCAACAGGCCGCGCAAATCGCCGCGACCACCTTACCCGACCTGGATTGACATGGACGCCCTGCACGAATCGAATTTGCCCAGCCTGAAATTTCTGCACCGGGGCAAGGTGCGCGATCTGTATGAGGTTGATAGCGAGCACTTGCTCATTGTGCAGACCGACCGCCTCTCGGCCTTTGACGTCATCCTGCCCAATCCGATTCCGGGCAAGGGTGAGGTGCTGACCGCGGTATCGAATTTCTGGTTCAAACGACTGGCGCATATCATCCCGAATCATCTGACTGATATCGCGCCCGAGTCGGTCGTGTTGACGGAAGCAGAGCGCGCACAGGTGCGCGGTCGCGCTTTCGTCACCAAAAAACTGAAGCCGTTGCCAATCGAGGCCATCGTGCGCGGCTATCTGGTCGGATCGGGCTGGAAAGATTACAAAAAGAGCGGCGCGGTGTGCGGCATTCCGCTGCCGCCCGGTTTGCAGGAAGCACAGAAACTGCCGCAACCTTTGTTCACCCCGTCCAGCAAGGCGGGCGTGGGCGAACACGACGAGAACATCAGCTTTGAGGCGGTACAGATACTGCTGGGGCCGGCAATGGCCGAGCAAGTGAAGAGCGCGACGCTTGCGCTCTACACCGAAGCAGCCAACTATGCCCTGACGCGCGGCATCATCATCGCCGACACCAAGTTCGAATTCGGCGTGGATGGCGCGGGCAAGTTGTACCTGATCGACGAGGCCATCACGCCCGACTCTTCGCGCTTTTGGCCGGCAGACCAGTACCAGGTCGGCAGCAACCCACCCAGTTTCGACAAACAATTCGTGCGCGACTGGCTCGAATCGTCCGGCTGGAACAAGCAACCGCCCGCCCCGCAAGTCCCTGCCGAAGTGCTGCAGAAGACCGCTGAAAAATATCGCGAGGCGCAACGTCTGCTGGGCGCATGACCCGTCCCGCCGACCTCATCGCCGGATTTCACCGCTTCCGCCAGGAACATTTCGGTGAGGCGGATGCCCTGTACAAACAGTTGGTGCAGGATGGACAGACCCCCAAAATCCTGATGGTCGCCTGCTGCGACTCGCGCGTCGATCCGGCACTGGTGATGGATTGCGCGCCGGGCGACCTGTTCGTCATCCGCAATGTGGCCAATCTCATCCCGCCGGCCGAGGATTCCGATCACGGCCGGCACGGTACCAGCGCCGCGCTGGAATATGGTGTGCGCATTCTTGGCGTCGAGCACATCATCGTGCTGGGGCATTCACATTGTGGCGGGATCCGGGCATTGCTTGCCGGCAACGGGGTGCGCCAGGAAGACACCAGTTATGTCAGCAGCTGGATGCGCGTGGCGGAAGAGGCGCGCAAAATGGTGCTGAACCGGCATCCGCCCCTGCATGAGGATGAGCGCGAACGCGCCTGCGAGCTCCAGGCGATCCTCTGCTCATTACAGAATCTGATGACGTTCAGTTGGGTGCGCGAGGGTGTAGCAGCCGGCACGCTGGCACTGCATGGCTGGTATTTCGACATCGAACACGGACAGTTGCTGCAGTATGATGAAGCAAACCGACGCTTTGGATCGGCCTGATCAATTATTCTTCGCGGTGAGTCCCTTAAGTTCACGATAGCGTGCTTTGTCCGCCGCGTAGCGTGCTTTCACCGCCTCCGTTTCTTTCAAGCTTTGATTTAGATCATTTTCAAGTTTGGCGATATGGGCATTCGCCTCAACCATATCCTCCTCAAGCGATTTGAATACCTTGCGACCTTGTTTGGTCATCTTTTCAGCTTCCTGTTGCAGGGAAACCAGATTCTCTTGCGCGGATTTCAGCAGCACGGAAAAGCTGTTGGTGCGCGCCTCGACCTGCTGCAGGTTGCGGTCGCGCGCCAGATCAATCTCTTTCTCCGAACTATAAGTATTGATCAGTGCATTATCGCGCCGCCGCGCCTGCTCCTCGTCCCTGCTCAGGGAAATTGAATTTTTCCCCGGCTTCTCGCGCGCACTTTCGCGTTCCTGCAGACGGCCTTTTTCCAGCGTTTGGGTATTTCGGTTGGCGTAGTTGGGCGGGATTGTTTCGCCGTAGTGGGTGGTCCCGTTCTCGTCCACCCATTTGTACAATTTGGCCTCGGCATTCAAGGAGAAAACCGCGCACAACGCCGCAACGCCCAGAAAAAATTTTGAATTCATCATCTCTTTACCCCGTAACGCTCACGATAAGTTTGCACCGCATGCAGATTCTGCACCAAATCTGCTTGCCCCTGCAAATAAGTCAGTAGATCCTCCAGAGCCGCGATGGAGATGACCGGCAATCCGTAGTCCCGCTGCACCTCCTGCACCGCCGATAACTCGCCCTGCCCGCGCTCCATGCGATCCAGCGCGATTACCACCGCGCAGGGCGTGGCACCCGCCGCGCGGATAAGTTCGATCGATTCGCGCACCGAAGTTCCGGCCGAGATCACATCGTCGATGATCAGCACCCTGCCCTGTAGTTTTGCCCCCACCGTCGTGCCGCCCTCGCCGTGATCCTTCGCCTCCTTGCGGTTGAAGCAATACGGCACGTTTCGCCCCCGCTCCGCCAGCGCAATCGAGGTGCCGGCGACCAGAGGAATGCCCTTGTAGGCGGGTCCAAACAACATATCGAACTCATATCCGGAGGCGAGGATGGCCTGCGCGTAAAATTGGCACAACTCGCGCAAGGCCGCTCCGTCCTGGAACAAACCGGAGTTGAAAAAATACGGGGATAGGCGTCCCGCTTTGGTCTGGAATTCGCCAAAGCGCAGCACTTTCTGCGCTACAGCGAAGCGAATGAAATCCTGGCGGTAAGCGTGCATAGAACCTCGAAAACAATTCACCACATAGACACAGAAGCAAACCTCTGAATTAAGGACCCCATTATAATGCGCGGGCAAAATCAACGAGAGGCAACATGAGAATCATCACCCTCAACTTCAACGGCATCCGCTCCGCCTATAACAAAGGCTTCCTTGAATGGTTCGGTACACAGGATGCCGACATCCTGTGTGTGCAGGAACTCAAGGCACAAGCCGCCGACATGACGCTCGAAATGCACACTCCTCCCGGATACCACGGCTATTTCCACTATGCCAAAAAGAAGGGTTACAGCGGTGTCGGCATTTACAGCAAAAACAAACCCGACATAGTTATCGTCGGCCTCGGTATTCCCCAATTTGACGCCGAGGGTCGCTACATTGAGGCGCGCTTCGGCAAGCTCAGCGTAATTTCTGTCTACTTGCCTTCAGGCTCCAGCGGAGAAGAACGGCAGGAAGTGAAGTTTGCCTTCCTTGCCGCCTTTATGCCACACATGATTGCGCTCAAGCAAAGCGGGCGCGACGTTATCGTCTGCGGAGACTGGAACATCGCCCACACCGAAAAAGACCTGAAGAACTGGAAAGGCAACCGTAAGAATTCCGGCTTTCTGCCAGAAGAAAGAGCATGGTTATCCCATTTATTTAACGAAGTCGGCTTTGTGGACGTGTTCCGGAAACTGAATCCCACGCTCGAAGCGTACACTTGGTGGTCGACCCGCGGCCAGGCTTGGGCCAAGGACGTGGGATGGCGACTGGACTACCAAGTCGCTACCCCTGATATAGCCGCAAAGGCGCTATCGGCAGGAATCTACAAGGAGCAGCGGTTCTCGGATCACGCACCGTTCCTGGTTAATTACGCAGAATAGGCGGGGCGCGAGCAACCTGCCTAGCTTGCTAGCCGATTTCCTGCAGGTCCAACAAGTTAAAAATCTCTCACACATCCAAATTCTTTACTCCCAGTGCATTCTGCTCAATGAACGCCCTGCGCGGTTCGACCACATCCCCCATCAATGTCGTGAATATCTCGTCCGCGCCAATCGCATCCTCAATCCTCACGCGCAACAGGATACGGTTCTTCACGTCCATGGTCGTTTCCCACAATTGGCTCGGGTTCATCTCGCCCAAGCCTTTGTAACGCTGGATGCTAACGCCTTTCTTGGCATCTTCAAGTAACCACTCAATCGCCTGCTTGAAGCTGCTGACGCCGCGTTTCTGCTCGCCACGCATGGTATAGGAGGTTGGTGAGATCAGGCCGTTGAGCGCATCGGCCGTCTGGCGGATCTGCGCGTAGTCACCACTTTCCAAGAATTCCTTATCCAAATAACTAAGGGAATAGTTGCCGTGAAAGAGTTTTTCCAGGCGCAAACGCAATTCGCCGTTTTCATCCTTCTCCGGGTCAGCTTTAATGATGCCACCGCAAGCTTCTTCCAAAAGCTTGGCACTTTCTTTGGCTCTTGTTTCGTCTGCCAACGAGAGTGCGGGCAGGACAAGCAAGGCGTGGCTGGCTTCGGGTGCAATGAAGTGAGAGAGGCGCTCAATAACTGCCTCGGCGAGGAAATATTGTTTGGCGATCTCGCTCAGTGCTTCGTCTTGAATCGGTGTGGCATCAAGCACGGGGTAGAACGCGGCTCCCTCCAGCGCCGAGGCTAGCATGTAGTTTTTTAGTTCGTGCTCGTCTTTGAGATAGCGCTCCTCTCGACCTTTTTTAATTTTATATAGGGGTGGCTGGGCGATGTAGATATGTCCTCTTTCAACCAGTTCCGGCATCTGGCGGTAGAAAAAGGTGAGCAGCAAGGTACGGATGTGGGCGCCATCCACATCCGCGTCGGTCATGATGATGATGCGGTGATAGCGAAGTTTATCCGCGTTGTATTCCTCTTTTCCGATGCCGGTGCCCAACACAGTAATTAGTGTGGCGATTTCCTGCGAAGCGATCAGTTTTTCGAAACGCGCTTTCTCAACATTAAGTATCTTGCCTTTGAGCGGCAGGATAGCCTGGAACTTGCGGTCACGGCCTTGCTTGGCGGAGCCGCCGGCAGAGTCACCCTCAACCAGATAAATCTCTGATAATGCGGGGTTCTTTTCCTGGCAGTCGGCCAGTTTACCGGGTAGGCCAATACCGTCAAGAATCCCTTTTCGGCGTGTCAGCTCGCGCGCCTTGCGGGCGGCATCACGAGCGCGGGCTGCGTCAATAATCTTGCCGCAAATAATCTTGGCATCAATGGGATTTTCCAGCAAGTAGTCGGCCAATCTCTGTGACACAACCTCCTGCACGGCGGGCTGAACTTCACTGGAGACAAGTTTATCCTTGGTTTGAGATGAAAATTTAGGATCAGGCACCTTAACCGATAGCACACAAGTCAAGCCTTCGCGCATATCGTCGCCAGTCGTGTCCACTTTAGCTTTTTTGGCTAATTCGTTGTCTTCAATGTATTTATTGATGACACGGGTCATTGCCATGCGCAGACCCGTCATATGCGTGCCACCGTCACGCTGGGGGATGTTATTGGTGAAACATTGCACCACCTCGGAATAACTATCATTCCATTGCATCGCCACATCCACAATAATGTGGTCTTTTTCCCCGCTCGCCTGAAAACATTTCGGGTGCAACACGGTTTTGGTTTTGTTCATATATTCAACAAAACCTTGCACACCACCCAAATAAGCAAAGTTTTCTCCTTTGCCGGTGCGCTGATCAATCAACTCGATTTTGACCCCGTTATTTAAGAAAGATAACTCGCGCAAACGCTTGGCTAAAATTTCGTAGTGATATTCGACGTTGCCGAAAATTTCCTTGTCCGCTAGAAAGTGAACTTCGGTTCCGCGCTTGGTGCTTTCCCCCAATACTGGAATCGGTGAAACCTCAACCCCTTTTTGAACCTCGATCCTCCGGTCTTTCAAGACACCACAGTCAAACTCAAGACCAAATTTCTTGCCGTCGCGATACGTCGTCAGCTTCAACCATTCTGATAAACCATTAACGCAACTTACCCCAACTCCATGCAAGCCCCCGGACACCTTGTAACTGTTTTGATTGAATTTTCCTCCTGCATGGAGGACAGTCATCACAATCTCGGCGGCTGAACGCTTGGGTTCGTGCTTGTCGTCAAACTTAATGCCAATGGGTATCCCGCGTCCGTTATCTGATACAGATATTGAGTTGTCTCCATGAATGATGACTTTAATCTCGTCACAATGCCCAGCCAGAGACTCGTCAATCGCGTTATCCACCACTTCAAATACCATGTGGTGCAATCCGGTACCGTCGGAGGTGTCGCCAATATACATTCCGGGACGTTTGCGCACCGCCTCCAAACCTTCCAGTTGCTGGATACTTGATTCGTCGTAGCTATCACTCATTGTTTATCTGCTTTCCTATTTGTTTCACGTGAAACAATTTTATCTTGGTTTATTTTTCTTCCCGGGCACATTAAATCCGCATAGGCATGACCACATACTTATAGTTTTCGCGTTCTGGGGTAGTCACTAATAAGCTGCTATTTTGATCTCCAAAAGAGAGGGTTATCTCTTCGCTATTTAAAAAACTTATACCATCAACCAAGTAATTAACGTTAAATCCAATATCCAAAGCCTGTCCGCCATAACTAATTTCAATATCTTCCTGGGCTTCTTCCTGCTCGCTGTTGCTGCTGATGATCTGCAGGTTATTCTCGGTTAATAACAACCTCACTCCCCTGAACTTCTCGTTTGATAAAATCGCGGCGCGTTGCAGAGCTTGCATCAGCGTTACCCTGTTGACCGCCAAATGATTGCTGTGATTTGGAATCACCCGGGTGTAATCGGGGAATTTTCCGTCGATAACCTTGGATGTCATGGTTATATCGCAAAATTTGAATCTGGCCTGTTTCTCCGCTAATTCGATATCAAGTAATTCATCACCATCTCCCAGCAACTTCATCAGCTCGTTTACTGTTTTACGGGAAAGGATAGCTTCGATTTTCGGGTATTCCTGATCCAAGTTTTCCGCAATAAATGCCAACCGGTGCCCGTCGGTGGCGACAAGTTTGATCGAATCACCCTCAACAACCAACAAAACCCCGTTTAGGTAGTACCGAATATCTTGTTGCGCCATCGCATGTTGGACTGAATTTAAAAGTTTTTTAAGTTTTCCTTGCTGGATGCCGATTTGGACAGCACCTTCCAGTTGGTTAGCCAGTGTTGGAAAGTCTTGTGCAGGTAGTGTCTGCAGGCTGAATTTGCTCTTGTTCGCTTTAACTTGCAGTTTATTTTCTTTGTTATCAAGGCTGACTAAGCTTTCTTCAGTAATCGCTTTTAAAATATCCTGGAATTTCTTGGCCGATACGGTTATTGCTTCATCGCCTTCACTTTCCCCCAACTCTATATCCAGGTGCACTTCGATCTGGATTTCAAGATCGGTGCTGAGGAAGTTAATCCCGTTTGGAGTTTTTTTAACCAGCACATTTGACAGGATCGGCAAAGGTTGTTTCCTTTCCACGATTCCGCCCACCGCAAGCAAGGGTTTAAGCAATTCGTTGCGTTTGATCTGTTTAATAAACATGTTTTAATTAATACCCTAATAGATATAACAATCATTGAAAAATGTGTTGATAACAAAAATAACCAAAATAATTCATGATTTAAAGCGTTATTTAGGTTGTTCGCAACACCCCTGACAAAACATGTATGGTTTGTTGATAATTTGGATGCAACCCAAAATCCAAGCACTTACCCACAAAAAGCAGCGGTCATTTTGCGACTTATGCACGCAGTGTTTGATGCAGCAGGTTGAATTCCTTCTCTATCGTCTCATCTGTATTGCGCATATTGTCAATTGTTTTGCAGGCATGCAACACTGTTGTGTGATCCCTTCCACCAAAGGCACTGCCGATCTCAGGCAAACTTAGCTGTGTTAATTCACGTGCCAGTGACATGGCAATTTGCCTTGGCCGGGCAATCGCGCGGGTTCTTTTTTTCGACAGCAAATCGACAAGTTTCAGACGGTAGAAGTCGGCGACAGTTTTCTGGATATTCTCGATTGAAACCTGTTTGTTTTGGGCGGAAAGCAAATCTTTGAGCGCTTCCTTGGCCAGGTCAATGGAGATTTCCTGTTTGTGAAAACGGGAAAATGCCTCGATTCGGTTTAAAGCGCCTTCCAACTCCCTAATGTTGGAGCGGACATGCTTGCCTATGAAAAATGCGACATCCTCACCTATCTTGATTTTGCTGTTTCCGGCTTTTTGCAGCAAAATCGCGACCCGCATTTCCAGTCCAGGAGGTTCGATCGCAACTGTCAAACCGCAGGTGAAACGCGAAGTCAGTCTTGGTTCTATCCCGTTTATTTCCTTGGGGAAAGTGTCACACGAAATAACAACTTGCTTGTTTGCATCGATCAGCGAGTTGAGGGTGTAGAAAAACTCCTGCTGGGTGCCGGGTTTGTCCGCGATGAATTGAATATCATCAATCAACAGTAGATCCAGCGAATTGTAAAACTGCTTGAATTCGTCAAAGGTTTTTGTCTGAAACGCCTTCACTACCGCCGAGACATAATTGGTGGCATGGATGTAACAAATTCTAGCCCCCTTGTTTTCTGTGGCAACCAGATTGCCGATAGATTGCAGCAAGTGTGTTTTTCCCAGACCTACGCCGCCATATATAAACAGAGGGTTATAAGATTGTCCCGGCTTTTCAGCCACCTGGAGAGCCGCCGCATGTGCTAGCTGGTTGGCTTTGCCGGTTACATAAGATTCAAAGGTGAGCAGGGTGTTGAGTTTGTTGCCCGCCCGCGTATTTCTAGCCGGGGTGACGGGTTCTTGGTTTTTCCTGCTTTCAACGGCAGGAGTAGGCAACTTCTGGTAAATCTTCTTATCCAGCCGCAACTCTATTTCCGGCGGAGATTTGAAAACCGCCGAAACTTGCCTGGAAATTTCGGGCAAAAAACGCTCCTGAATGATGCGCAGGGCAAAACTGTTCGGCGCGGTTAGCACAAGGCGTTGGTCCACCATGTCAAAGTGCAGCGGTTTGATCCATGAGTTATATTGCAAAGGGGGCAACAATTCCTTGAAATAACGCTGGCAGTTGGCGGATAGAGAAGGTACAGACATGCTTGAATGGCAACCTAAAGCTGGAAGTCGGAACATTCTACAATCTAGGCCAAAAGTTATCCACAATATAAATTAAACTTGACAAAAAAGCCTTTAGCTATTGTAATTGCGCGCTTTTTTTAACAAACTCGATCAAGGATTAAATTATGAAACGCACATTCCAACCGTCCGTAACCAAACGAAAACGCACCCACGGTTTTCTGGTGCGCATGAAAACCAAGGGCGGACGTGCTGTTATAGCGGCCAGACGAGCCAAAGGCCGTGCAAGATTGGGCGTCTAAATCTGCTGAACGCGCTTTTTTCCCGCGAAGAAGCAGGATATCCCGCCAGCAGGGTTTTTCTGCCATCCTCAAACACAGGGCGCAGACAACTCGCTGGTTTGCAGTACATGTCCAAAGCAACCTCGCCGGGTGTGCCCGACTTGGTATAACCGTGAGCAAAAGACTTATTCCCGGAGCAGTCGACAGGAACAAAATCAAGAGGATGGTTAGGGAAAATTTTCGATCCTTTACCCGTAAGGGTATTGAAGCTGATGTGGTGATCCGTTTGCGTCTTGCTTTGAAAAAGAAAGATTTCCCGCTTGCCAAGGCACAGCTTGTACATGCACTAAACGCCGTTGTGGACAAAAAATAATGCGCCGATTTATGCTTTTTTTGGTCCGGGCGTACCAGTATCTTGTTAGTCCGCAATTGCCCCCTTCATGCAGGTTTTATCCTTCATGCTCGCATTATGCCGAGGAGGCGATCAGCAAGCACGGCCCGTTCAAGGGGTTGTGGTTGTCGGTAAAGAGGGTAATCCGATGCAACCCCTGGAGCGCGGGCGGACACGACCCGGTTCCGTAGTTACATATAGGTGATATTAAAGATGGATACCCGTCGCTTGTTGTTGTTTATTGTTTTTTCTTTTTCTCTGATTGTGTTGTGGGGGGAATGGAGCAACAGAAATCAACCGCATTCAAGCCTAAACGAGGTGGCTGAAAAAACCAATCTGCCGCAACCCGTTGAGCGTGCAACGCCGGCACCGCAAAGACATGTTGCCGCAGCGGTGATGGCGGATGGGGAAATGATTCATGTCGTCACCGATACACTGGAGGTTGAACTCAATACAGCTGGCGCAAATCTGCAAAAGGTTTCCCTGTTAAAACACAAGGATGCAAACGACACCAGCAAGCCAATTGTTTTGATGCAACGACGGGACGACCACACTTACCTCGCCCAATCCGGGCTACTGGGTGAAGGCTTGCCAACCCACATTGCCACTTATAACGCCGTACAAAAGGAATTTAAGCTGGAGGATGGCGCGGACGAGTTGAGGGTGGAGTTCACCGCCAGTGAAAACAAGAATGCGCGGGTCAGCAAGGTCTATGTGTTTCATCGCGGCAGTTACCTGGTGGATGTTTCCTACCGGATCGAGAATATGAGCCAGGTTAGCCTGGTGCCATCCGCCTATTTCCAGTTTGTCCGCGATTCTTCAGCCCCGCAAGGCGCTTCCGTTTTTATCCCCACCTATACCGGCCCCGCCTTCTACACCGATGCGGAAAAATTCAAGAAGGTAGACTTTCCCAGTATCGAAAAGAAAAAGGCCGACCTACCACCCGCCAGTGATAACGGCTGGGTCGGGATGTTGCAGCATTATTTTGTTGCCGCCTGGCTTCCGCAAAACGGAACAAAACGCGAGTTTTACGCCAGACAACTGGACGGAGGTCTTTATTCCGCCGGTTTGGTGCTGGCGGTGCCGGAAATCAAGGTGGGCGAGCAAGCCGTGTTTGGTACGCAGCTTTACGTCGGACCCGCAAAATCGAAGCTGGACGAGGTCGCCCCGGGTTTGGGTCTGACTGTGGATTACGGTATTTTCACCATTTTTGCGACCCCGTTGTTTTGGTTGATGTCATTCATCAATCAATGGGTTGGAAACTGGGGTTTTTCCATCATCCTGCTCACTGTGCTGATCAAGCTGGCTTTTTTCCCGTTGTCTGCGGCGAGTTATCGCTCCATGGCCAAAATGCGGGTGGTTGCGCCAAAGCTTGAGAAGATAAAAAAACAATACGGGGATGACCGCGAGCGCCTGAATAAAGCGATGATGGATTTGTACAAGACCGAAAAAATCAACCCGCTTGGGGGTTGTTTGCCGGTCCTCATTCAAATTCCGGTCTTCATCGGCCTGTATTGGTCAATACTGGAAAGCGTCGAACTGCGCCACGCGCCGTTTATTGGTTGGATTATTGATCTCTCGGCAACCGATCCGTATTTCGTGCTGCCTGTGATTATGGGGGTCAGCATGCTGATTCAGACCCGCTTAAATCCTGTGCCGGCAGATCCGCTGCAGGCCAAGATTATGAAGATTATGCCAATTGCGTTCAGTATTATTTTCTTTTTCTTCCCTGCTGGGTTGGTTTTGTATTCCATCGTGAACAACGTTCTCTCGATCAGCCAGCAGTGGTACATCACGCGCGCAGCCGAAGCCGGCCAAAAAGGTGGCGCAAAAGACTGACACAATCGCGGCAATCGCCACCGCTTCAGGGCAGGGCGGCATTGGCGTGGTGCGTCTGTCCGGCCCCAACCTTGAGACATTCTGCCACGCGTTGCTGGGCTTTTTGCCACAAACCCGCTTGGCTTGCTATACCCCTTTTATCGATTGCGACGGCTCTCCGATCGACCGCGGGATCGCACTGTATTTCACCGCCCCGCACTCATACACCGGTGAAACCGTGCTGGAATTACAGGGGCATGGCGGGGTGGCGGTGATGCAACTCCTGTTGCAACGCTGCCTTGCGCTGGGTGCCCGCCTAGCGCATCCCGGCGAGTTCACCCAGCGGGCGTTCCTGAATGGAAAGCTGGACTTGGCCCAGGCCGAAAGTGTGGCAGATCTCATCGCGGCGACCACCCAACAAGCCGCGCGCAGTGCAGCGCGTTCCTTGCAGGGAGATTTTTCTGCGGCGATTCGTGACGTTGTGGCGATGTTGATCGATCTGCGGGTGTATGCGGAGGCGTTGATTGACTTTCCAGAAGAAGAGGATGTGCCGCTACAACGGCAGTCTCACCTCGATACCAGGCTGTCTCAAATAAGAGCGCAGTTGGTTCATATTCGTGACTTGGCCAGGCAAGGGAGCATCCTGCGCGAAGGCGCGCAGATTGTCCTGGTTGGGGCGCCCAATGCGGGCAAATCCAGTTTGCTTAATTGTTTGGCGGGAGAGGAGGTGGCTTTGGTCAGCGATATTCCCGGTACCACTCGCGATGCCATACGCCTGGTGCTCCAAATTGACGGGGTTCCGTTGCACTTGGTCGATACGGCAGGAGTGCGCGAAACCAAAGATGCAATTGAATTGTTGGGCATCGCCCGCACCCGGGAAAATATCGCCAAAGCGGATATGGTGCTGATCCTGCTGGACGAGGCGCACCCAATTCACCTTGAGGATGATTTTGTGCGCGCCAGCGCCAGCCGTGGTACGCCGCTCATTTTCATTCACAACAAAATTGATCTTTTGAATAAGGCAGCAAAAGTAGAGCAAAGCAGTGATGCGATCCATCTCTATCTTTCCGCCAAAACCGGTGCCGGCATCGATGCGCTAAAACAGGAAATACTCAAATTGGCAGGTTGGCAGCATGCGGATGGAGTGTTTATGGCGCGCTCCCGCCATCTGGCGGCTATCGCCACGGCACTAAAAGAACTGGATGATGCCGCCGCCCAACATGCCGCCCTGGAATTGGTGGCAGAGTCTTTGCGCCAGGCACAGCACGCCCTGAATACCATCACCGGGGAGTTTGTCGCCGACGATCTGTTGGGCGAGATTTTTGGCCGGTTCTGCATTGGAAAGTAGGGCGCCGCAAGAATGTTTCACGTGAAACAGTCGTCTTGGGTTGCTAGACGCATTGTTGTAAGATGCGACCCCTTTTAAGGTGGATGGCGGAATGGAAACCCCGGACAAATTCGATGTGATTGTAGTGGGAGGCGGGCACGCGGGCACCGAAGCCGCGCTCGCCAGCGCCCGCAGCGGCAGTAAAACACTGTTGCTTAGCCACAACATTGAAACCCTTGGGCAGATGTCGTGCAACCCCTCCATCGGCGGTATCGGCAAGGGACATTTGGTTAAGGAGGTGGATGCGCTGGGTGGGGTGATGGCACGGGCGGCCGATGTTGCAGGGATTCAATTTCGCATTCTGAATTCCAGCAAGGGTCCGGCGGTTCGTGCTACCCGTGCTCAAGCGGATCGACTGTTATACAAGCAGGCAATCCGATCGGTCCTTGAAAATCAGTCCAATCTTTGGCTTCTGCAGCAGGGGGTGGATGGTTTGTGGCTGGATGGCGATCGCGTGGTGGGCGTTATAACCCGGCTCGGTTTGCGTTTTGCTTCAGCCAGCGTCGTGCTCACAACGGGCACTTTTTTGTCGGGTTTAATCCATGTTGGTCTATCCCATTATCCGGCGGGCAGGGCGGGCGATCCGCCTGCAATGAACCTTGCCGCACAATTGCGCGATCTGGGGTTGCCCGTCGGCAGACTGAAAACAGGAACACCGCCGCGCATTGATGGGCGCACCATTGACTTTACGGTGATGCGGGAACAACACGGCGACGATCCGTTGCCGGTGTTTTCGTTTTTGGGAGATGTCACGCAACATCCGCGCCAACTTCCTTGCTGGATTACCGAAACCAATGAGAAAACACATGAAATCATCCGCGGCGGGTTGAGTCGTTCACCCATGTTTACAGGGGTTATTGAAGGGGTGGGGCCGCGCTACTGTCCTTCAGTGGAAGATAAGATTACACGATTTGCCGATAAATCATCGCATCAGATATTTCTTGAACCGGAGGGATTGACCACCCACGAAATCTATCCGAATGGGATTTCCACCAGCCTGCCCTATGATGTGCAAGTGGCGCTGGTGCATTCCATCAGAGGTTTGGAGAGCGCACATATCCTGCGCCCCGGGTATGCCATTGAATACGATTATTTCGACCCGCGCGGACTAAAAAGCTCGCTAGAAACCAAGGCAATTCAGGGTTTGTTCTTTGCCGGGCAGATTAATGGCACGACCGGCTACGAGGAGGCGGCTGCGCAGGGACTGCTGGCGGGCATCAACGCGTCCCTGCAGGCGCGCGGCATGGAGGTCTGGTGTCCGCGCCGGAATGAAGCCTATCTTGGGGTGATGGTTGATGACCTGATCACGCGCGGTGTGACCGAGCCGTATCGCATGTTCACCAGTCGCGCCGAATATCGTTTGCAGTTGCGCGAGGACAATGCCGACCAGCGCCTGACCGGGGTCGGACGCCAGCTGGGGCTGGTGGATGAAGCCAGATGGTGTGCGTTTGCGCGGAAACGCGAAGCCATCGAGCGCGAAGAGCAGAGGTTAAAAACGACATGGCTAAATCCCGCTTCCTTACCGGAGCAGGAAGCAGAGCGCGTGCTGGGCAAGAAAATCGAGCGGGAATACTCGTTGTACGATCTGTTGCGGCGGCCACAAGTGGACTATCGTTCACTGATGTCATTACCGGAAATGGACGCGGAAGTGTCTGATGAGATCGCGCTCCAAGTGGAAATTGCAGCGAAATATCACGGATACATTGAAAAACAGAAAGTTGAAATTGCGCAGCAGGCAGGTTACGAGGACTTGCGTCTGCCGGCAGGTATGAATTACTGCCTGGTGCGCGGTTTGTCGATAGAGGCGCAGCAAAGATTCAATCTGCAACAACCCGAAACATTGGGGCAGGCGGCGCGAATCTCGGGGATAACCCCGGCAGAGATTTCATTGTTGCTGGTGCATATTAAACGCGGGCTGAAAGCGCCTGCGGAAAAACAACAGGCATGACGGGCGCGGCGGTATTGCGGGCGGGATTGTCTGTCTTGGGCCAGGAGCTGGAGGCGGATTTGCAGCAAAAGCTGCTGGCTTACCTCGCGCTAATGCAAAAATGGAACAAGACCTATAACCTAACCGCCGTTCGCGATGAAAACGGAATGGTGACCCATCACTTGTTGGATAGTATGGCGGTACTGCCCTACTTGTGGCCGGGAAGCTGGTTGGATGTGGGGTGCGGCGCCGGGATACCCGGGGTGATTTTGGCGATTGCGCGGCCGCAATGGCAATTTACCCTGCTGGACAGCAATAGCAAAAAAACAGGATTTGTTCAGCAGGCAGTGATCGAATTGGGACTGCGAAATATTCGGGTGCATACGGGGAGGGTAGAAGAATGGCGCCCAACGGAGAAATTTGACGGCATCATCTCGCGAGCTTTTTCCGAGACGGGAAAATTTACCCGCCTGACACAACATTTGTTGGCGGGAAACGCTCGCTGGGCGGCGATGAAGGGGCGTCTGGAAAACGAACCAGCCCCGCTGGGTTATGTGATCGAGCGACAGATACCGCTTCAGGTGCCCGGTCTGAACGCGGAAAGAAGTCTGGTTATCGCAGCGAAAACAAGGGAGAGATTGGAATGGTAAAAATAATTGCCGTGACCAACCAGAAGGGAGGGGTAGGAAAAACCACCACCACGGTCAATCTTGCGGCCAGTCTGGCGGCGGCCAAAAAACGCGTATTGCTGGTCGATCTGGACCCGCAGGGAAATGCCACGATGGGCAGCGGAATCAATAAATCCGGGCTGAAACTAAGTATTTACAACGTGTTGCTGGGTGAGGCGGTGATCGAGGAAGCAAAAGTTGTCTCCGAAAAAGGCGGCTATGACGTGCTCGGTTCAAACCGCGAACTGGCGGGGGCGGAAATCGAGTTGATCGAGATGGAGGGGCGCGAAACACGCCTCAAAAAAGAGCTTTCGGCCATCACCGGAAGTTATGACTTCATTCTGATCGATTGCCCTCCCGCCCTCAATTTACTGACTCTGAACGGGTTGGTCGCGGCACACTCGGTGATGATTCCAATGCAGTGTGAATATTATGCGCTGGAGGGATTGAGCGATCTGGTCAACACTATCCGCAAAGTAAGGGAGCATCTGAACCCGAGTTTGGAGATTGAGGGCTTGCTGCGCACCATGTTTGATCCGCGCAATTCGTTGGCGCTACAGGTGTCGGAGCAATTGCAAAGGCACTTCGGCGACAAGGTGTATCGCACTGTGATACCGCGCAATGTCCGGCTGGCTGAAGCGCCGAGTTATGGTGTGCCGGTGTTGCATCACGATGCCATGTCCAAGGGAACCAAGGCTTATCTGGCGCTGGCCGGGGAAATCCTGAACAAGGGAGAGCGCGCCGATCATCACAATATTGTCAAACCGAATCGGGAATAAAAAAATGGCCAAAATCAACAAAGGGTTGGGACGCGGATTGGACGCCTTGCTGGCGGGCGGAAATGACGTCAAGGCGGATGACAAGTTGCGTGAGCTGGCGGTGACTGAACTCAGGCCGGGTAAATATCAACCGCGTAGCCGGATGGATGACAAGTCGCTCAACGAGCTGGCCGAATCAATCAGGGCGCAAGGGGTGATCCAGCCAATCCTCGCGCGCGAGTTACCCAACGGCAACTACGAGATCATCGCCGGGGAGCGGCGTTGGCGTGCCGCCCAGCTGGCTGGATTAGCCACCGTACCGGTTTTGGTGCGGGTGGTGGAGGACAGTGCGGCGCTTGCTATGGCGTTGATTGAAAATATACAGCGTGAGGACTTGAATCCGCTGGAAGAGGCGGTGGGAATCCAGCGCCTGATTGACGAATTCAGGATGACGCATCAGCAGGCTGCCGATGCGGTGGGGCGCTCGCGCAGTACGGCAAGCAACCTGCTCCGATTGCTCAAATTGCCAGCCGAAGTGCAGGGTATGCTCATGGACGGCGAATTGGATATGGGACACGCGCGCGCCCTGTTACCGCTGGAAGGTGCACATCAGATTCTACTGGCAAACAAGATTGTGCTGGAGGGGTTGTCGGTCAGGGAAGCCGAAGGATTGGTACAAAAAAGCAGCGCGGCGCCGGCGGCGAAAAACAGGAAGAAGCCTGAAGCTAATCGTGATTTGCGGCGCCTGGAGGAGGAGGTCAGCGAAAAACTCGGGGCTCGCGTGGAAATCAAGGCGGGCATTAAAAAAGGGGGCAAGCTGCTCATTCATTATGCTTCCAACGACCAACTGAATGAACTCATCGACAAGTTGATCAAGGCCTGAACACCATGTTGCAAGGGCATAAGGCCGGCCATGAGTGTTTGACACCCCGCGAGAACGCCGCTATCATCCCGCCGCCTGATGTGGTGCCAGCACAAGAAAAAGAAAAAAACCGCCAGCTGATCACACTTCAACTTGTGGTCGTAAGCGCAATCGCAGCAGGTTATCTGGGCTACGGGGCAGCGCCGCAAGAAACGATGGCGGTGTGGGGCGGGGGAGGAGTTTCAATATTCAATAGCTTGCTGATCGCGTGGAGAATGAAGCGCGAAAACAGCCGGGTACGCCGCAACGCACAGCTTCAATTACGGCTTCTGTTTTTTTTCGCCGCAGAGCGATTTCTGCTGGTGATGTTGGTGCTTGGATTGCTGATGGCGTTTAGCCACGGGCCGTTGGCAGTCTTGAGTGGATTTGTGGCGGGTCAGGCAGTAATGATAATTGCCCGCCTGTATTTACAACTGCGAATAAAATAAACAAATATGTCCAGCGAAGCTCATACCTCAGCGGAATACATCAAACACCACCTGCAAAACCTCACCTATGGGCAATTGCCCGACGGAAACTGGGGGATTGCGCATACTGCAGCGGAAGCAAAAGAGATGGGTTTCTGGGCGCTCAATCTGGATACGTTCATCATGTCGCTCCTGCTGGGAGCGATTTTCTTGTTTATGTTCCGCCGTGTGGCCAAGAGCGTGGTTAGCGGCACCCCGGGCGGACTGCAAAACTTTTGCGAGTGGGCGATTGAATTTGTTGACAGCAGTGTGCGCGGTTCCTTTAACGGGAAGAACAATATGGTTGCCCCGCTGGCGCTGACCATTTTCTTCTGGGTCTTTGCCATGAACCTGATGGACTTGATCCCGATCGATTATGTGCCGCTGTTGATGAGCGCGATCGGCGTTCCATTTTTCAAGGTTGTCCCTTCTACCGACCCCAATGCCACCTTCGGCCTGGCGATCGGCGTATTCCTCCTGGTGCTGTACTACAGCGTCAAGATGAAGGGGGTTGGCGGATTCTTGGGCGAACTGACCCTGCAACCGTTTGGCAAGTGGGGCATGCCGGTTAATCTTTTGCTGGAAGGCGTCAACCTGATTGCCAAGCCGATCTCGCTGGCTTTGCGTCTGTTCGGCAATATGTACGCCGGTGAAATGATTTTCATCCTGATCGCGCTGATGGGCGGTGCGTGGGCGGGCGCGTCTGTGGCGGGAGTCACCCTGTTTGGCTCGCAGCTGTTGCTTTCGCTGGGTTGGGGAATCTTCCACATCCTGATCATCACATTGCAGGCTTTTATCTTCATGACCCTGACCGTTGTCTATCTGGATATGGCGCATCAGGAACACCACTAATTTCGCTTTCATCAACTTTAATTTTTATCAACAGGAGAAATAAAAAATGGAAATGGCAAACGCACTGCTGTACATCGCTGGCGCATTGATGATGGGCCTGGGCGCACTCGGCGCAGCCGTCGGTATCGGTATTCTCGGCGGTCGCTTCCTTGAAGGTGCGGCGCGTCAACCGGAATTGATTCCGATGTTGCGCACCCAATTCTTCGTGGTGATGGGTTTGGTCGATGCGGTTCCGATGATTGCCGTCGGTATCGCCATGTACGTTCTGTTCGCCGTGGTGGGTTAATCCTCACAAACGCGAAACGCATAATTTAGAAAGGAAGCTTGCATGAATATCAATGCAACTCTTCTCGCCCAGACCATCATGTTCGCGCTGTTCGTGTGGTTCTGCATGAAGTTCGTCTGGACGCCCATCGTGGCAGCCCTTGACGCGCGGAAAAAGCAGATCGCCGACGGCTTGGCGGATGCCGAACGCGCCAAGCAGGATCTTGAGTTGGCGTCCAAACGCTCTGCCGAAATCCTGCGCGAAGCCAAGGAAAAGGCGGGCGACATCATCGGCAACAGCGAAAAGCGCGCAAGTGAGCTGGTAGAAGAAGCCAAGACACAAGCCAAAGTTGAGGGAGACCGGATTATCGCCGGCGCCAAAGCCGAGATCGACCAGGAAGTATTCCGCGCCAAAGAACAATTGCGCACCCAGGTATCGGCGATTGCTTTGGCCGGGGCCGGCAAGATTTTGGGGCGCGAGATCGATGCGAAAGCACATAACGATCTGCTCGACAAACTTGTAGCGGAAATCTAAACGCCATGTCAGAAGCCATTACCATCGCCCGACCCTATGCGCAGGCAGCATTTGACGAGGCGCAAAAACTGAATGCCTTGCGGGCGTGGTCGGAGATGCTGTTGTCTTTGACGCAAGCCGTGAATCATCCCGAAGTGCAAGCTGCAGTGAGCAATCCGCGTGTTCCCGCTGTACAAATAGCCGGGCTGATGGATGCCTTGCTGGGCACATCGGCGAGCGTGCAACAGAGGAATTTTGTGCGCATCGTTGTCGACAACCGCCGCCTGTTGGTGCTACCGGAAATCGCCGAATTGTTTGAGGCGCGCAAGGCTGAAGCGGAAAAATCAGTCAACGTGGTGGTGGATTCGGCATTCGAGTTAAGCGCCGCGCAACAGGACAAGATTGCAGCCTCGCTGAAGAAACGTCTGGCGCGCGAGATCAAACTGACTTGCAACGTTAAAAAAGAATTACTGGGTGGCGTGGTGATCCGCGCCGGAGACAAGGTGATCGACGGTTCCGCGTTGACCCGCCTTGCTGAAATGGCGAATGCCCTGGCCTGATCAAGAACTATCAAGAATGAGGAAATCCAGATGAAGCTCAACCCTTCCGAAATTAGCAACCTGATTCGCAGTCGCATCGACAACTTCGAAGCACTGACCCAGGCGCGCACCGAAGGTACGGTGGTTAGCGTGACCGACGGTATCGTCCGCGTGCACGGCCTGTCCGATGTGATGCAGGGCGAAATGCTCGAATTTCCCGGCAACACCTTTGGTCTTGCGCTGAACCTTGAGCGCGATTCGGTTGGCGTCGTGATTCTGGGCGAATACGAACACATCACCGAGGGCGATACGGTCAAGTGCACCGGCCGCATCCTGGAAGTACCGGTCGGACCCGAGCTGAAAGGCCGCGTAGTCAACGCGCTGGGCCAGCCGATTGACGGCAAAGGCCCGGTCAACACCAAGATCACCGACAAAATTGAAAAAGTCGCGCCGGGTGTCATCGCGCGCAAATCCGTTGACCAGCCCGTGCAAACCGGCCTGAAGTCCATTGACTCCATGGTTCCCGTCGGCCGCGGCCAGCGTGAACTGATCATCGGCGACCGCCAGACCGGCAAGACCGCTGTTGCCGTTGACGCCATCATCAACCAGAAGGGTCAGAACATGACCTGTATCTACGTCGCCATCGGTCAGAAAGCGTCGACTGTTGCCAACGTGGTGCGCAAGCTGGAAGAACACGGCGCAATGGAATACACCATCGTGGTTGCCGCCACCGCGTCCGATTCCGCCGCGATGCAATTCCTCGCACCGTATGCAGGGTGCACCATGGGAGAATATTTCCGCGATCGCGGCGAAGATGCGTTGATCGTGTATGACGACTTGACCAAGCAGGCATGGGCCTATCGTCAGATCTCCCTGCTGCTGCGCCGTCCGCCTGGTCGTGAAGCTTACCCCGGCGACGTATTCTATCTGCACTCGCGTTTGTTGGAGCGTGCTGCACGCGTGAATGCCGAATTCGTCGAGAAGTTCACTAACGGAGAAGTCAAAGGTAAGACCGGTTCGCTGACTGCACTGCCGATCATCGAAACCCAGGCGGGTGACGTGTCCGCGTTCGTGCCGACCAACGTGATCTCAATTACCGACGGCCAGATATTTCTGGAAGCCGACCTGTTCAACGCCGGTATCCGTCCCGCGATCAACGCCGGGGTATCGGTGTCCCGCGTCGGTGGTGCAGCTCAGACCAAGGTCATCAAAAAGCTGGGTGGCGGGGTGCGTCTGGCGCTGGCACAGTACCGTGAATTGGCAGCGTTCGCGCAATTCGCTTCCGATCTGGACGAAGCTACGCGCAAACAGCTTGAGCGCGGCAAGATCGTGACTGAGCTGATGAAGCAGTTGCAGTACGCGCCGTTGTCGGTATCCAAAATGGCGGCAACCCTGTTTGCCGTCAACAAGGGCTATTTCGATGATATCGAAGTGCCCAAGGTGTTGGCTTTCGAAGCGGCGCTGCATGCCCAACTGGGGTCCAAAAACAAGGAGCTGATGGACGCGATTGAAACCACCAAGGATCTGTCGGCAGACAACGAAAAACTGCTGGTCGCAGCGATTGATTCGTTCAAGGCAACTGCAGTTTATTAAGGCGAGGTGAGTTATGGCCGGCAGTAAAGAGATTCGCACCAAGATCAAGAGCGTGGAAAACACGCGCAAGATCACGCGTGCGATGGAAATGGTGGCAGCGGCGAAGATGCGCAAGGCGCAGGAACGGATGCGCGCCGCCCGCCCCTATGCCGAAAAGATACGCAACGTGGCGGGTCATCTGTCGCGCGCCAACCCGGAATACAAACATGCATTTCTGGCCAAGCGCGAGAAAATCAGCAACGTCGGCCTAATCGTGGTCACCTCGGACAAGGGACTGTGCGGCGGATTGAACACCAATTTGCTGCGCCTTGCCGTGAACGAGATGAAAAACTGGGAAGGCGAGGGCAAAGGCCTGCTGGTATGCCCGATCGGCAACAAGGGGTTCGGATTCATGAACCGGATCGGTGCCAAGGTGCGCTCGCACATGATCGGACTGGGCGACACGCCCCATGCCGAAAAACTGATTGGCACTGTGAAGGCGATGCTGGATGCTTACGTGGCAGGCGAGATCGACGCCATCTATTTGAGCTACAACCACTTCATCAACACCATGCGCCAGGAGCCCCGCGTCGAACAGTTGTTGCCGTTGAGCGGCGAAAAATTCGGCACCAGCGACGCCACCTGGGATTACATCTACGAGCCGGATGCGAAGAAGGTCATTGACGAATTGCTGATGCGCTACGTCGAGTCGCTGGTGTATCAGGCGGTAGTGGAGAATATTGCCGCCGAACAGAGCTCGCGCATGGTGGCAATGAAAGCCGCTTCGGACAACGCGAAAAGCGTCATCAGCGAACTTAAACTGGTGTACAACAAAGCGCGTCAGGCAGCCATCACCAAGGAAATATCCGAGATCGTTGGCGGCGCGGCGGCGCTGGAATGATTGGGCGAAACTAGCATGAGCATGGCGAATGTTGGTGGAGACCAAATCTTCAAACGTGGCGGCGCCGGAGTGATGGGTTGTGGCAAAGAATTTCAGAATTAATTTAGACGGGGAATCTTAAAATGAGTCAAGGAAAGATTGTTCAGTGTATCGGCGCGGTGGTTGACATCGAATTTCCGCGCAACAAGATACCCAAAATTTACGAAGCGCTGACATTGGCAGACGCCGGCAATTCTACCGCCGAAGTTGGCCTGACCTTCGAGGTCGAGCAACAACTGGGCGACGGAGTGGTGCGCACCATTGCGATGGGTTCTTCCGACGGTCTGCGTCGCGGGATGGCAGTGAAGGCAACCGGTCAGGCGATCCAGGTGCCGGTCGGTACCGGCACACTGGGCCGCATCATGGACGTGCTGGGTCGCCCGATTGATGAAGCCGGCGAGATCAAGTGCGACGAAAAGCGCGCCATCCACCAAGCCGCCCCCAAATTCGACGAGTTGTCTCCCTCTGTTGATCTGCTGGAAACCGGCATCAAGGTGATCGACCTGGTTTGCCCGTTTGCCAAGGGTGGCAAGGTTGGTTTGTTCGGCGGCGCTGGTGTGGGCAAGACCGTGAACATGCTGGAACTGATCAACAACATCGCAAAACAGCATTCCGGTTTGTCGGTGTTTGCCGGCGTCGGCGAACGTACTCGTGAAGGCAACGACTTCTACCACGAAATGACGGACGCCGGCGTTATCGACATTGAGGACTACACCAAGTCCAAAGTCGCGATGGTGTTCGGCCAGATGAACGAGCCGCCCGGCAACCGTCTGCGCGTTGCGCTGTCCGGTTTGACCATGGCGGAAAAATTCCGTGACGAAGGCCGCGACATCCTTTTCTTCGTGGACAACATCTACCGCTATACCCTGGCCGGAACTGAAGTGTCCGCGTTGCTGGGTCGTATGCCTTCCGCTGTGGGTTACCAACCGACGCTGGCCGAAGAAATGGGTCGCTTGCAAGAGCGTATCACCTCGACCAAGGTTGGCTCGATCACTTCGATCCAGGCCGTTTACGTGCCAGCCGATGACTTGACCGACCCGTCTCCGGCGACCACCTTCTTGCACCTGGACTCCACCGTCGTGTTGTCGCGCGATATCGCTTCGCTGGGTATCTACCCGGCGGTTGATCCGCTTGATTCCACCTCCCGCCAGCTCGATCCTCTGGTGGTGGGTGAAGAGCACTACGGCGTTGCCCGTCGCGTGCAGCAAACCCTGCAACGCTACAAGGAATTGCGCGACATTATCGCGATTCTGGGGATGGACGAACTGGCACCGGAAGACAAACTGGCCGTCGCCCGCGCGCGCAAAATCCAGCGTTTCCTGTCGCAACCGTTCCACGTGGCGGAACAGTTTACCGGCGCTCCGGGGAAATATGTTTCCCTGAAGGAAACCATCAAGGGATTCAAGGCGATTGTGGAAGGTGAATACGATCATCTGCCGGAGCAGGCTTTCTACATGGTGGGCGGCATCGAAGAGGCGGTCGAAAAGGCCAAGACGCTGCAATAAACAATGGGAGCTAGCATGGCAATGACTGTACATGTGGACGTGGTGAGCGCGGAAGAACAAATCTTCTCCGGCTTGGCCGAATTCGTCGTGGTACCGGGAGAAATGGGCGAGCTGGGTATCTACCCGCGCCACACCGCGCTGCTGACCCGCATCAAACCCGGCGCAGTGCGCATCAAACGCCCCGACCAAGAGCAAGAAGAACTGGTTTATGTTTCAGGCGGGATGCTGGAGATTCAGCCAAGCGTGATCACAGTGCTGGCCGATACCGCGATTCGCGGCGCCGATCTCGACGAGGCGCGCTCGCTGGAAGCCAAGCAAGCGGCTGAAGAGGCGATGAAGAACCGCACTTCCGATATCGACTACGCGGCAGCGCAAGCCGAGCTGGCTGAAGCCATCGCGCAACTGCGGGCCATCCAGCAACTGCGCAAACACACCCACTAGGCGCGGTGTTTTGCAACGTCTGACAAAGAGCAGCTTCGGCTGCTTTTTTGTTGCCTGAACGATATACTTGGCCACCTTGAAAAAAACCACGGTAATGAGTCCCTTGAATATCGTCATCCTTGCGGCCGGCAGAGGAACACGCATGGTTTCCGCCAAACCCAAGGTGCTGCACAGCCTGGCGGGTAAGCCGTTACTGCAACATGTACTGGATTCCGCGCAGTCGCTGCAGCCGCAACAAGTTTGTGTGGTTTACGGCCACGGCGGCGAGGCGGTGCCGCAGGCCGTGGCACAATACAACGCACGGTTCGTGATACAAGAACCACAGCTTGGCACCGGTCACGCGGTGCAACAGGCACTGCCCCATCTCGATCATAACGGTCGCACCTTGGTGCTTTATGGCGACGTTCCTTTAATCCAGCACAGCACCTTGCACCAGATGCTGCAAGCGGGCGAGGGACTGGTGCTGCTCACCGTCAACCTCGACGATCCAACCGGCTATGGCCGCATCGTTCGCAACGCCAAAAGCGATGTGCAAAGCATCGTCGAGCAGAAGGATGCCTCACCCGAACAGCTGAAGATCGAGGAAGTGAACACTGGCATCATGCTGGTGCCGACTGCGAAGCTGCGCAACTGGTTGAGCAGGCTGGGTAATGACAACGCCCAGGCAGAGTATTACCTGACTGACATCGTGGCGATGGCGGTGCGGGATGGGGTGGCGGTGCATACCGTACAACCCGGACAGCGTTGGGAAGTGGAAGGCATCAACAACAAAATGCAACTCGCCACACTGGAGCGCGTCTGGCAGATAAATGTTGCCCGGCGATTGATGATGCAAGGGGTCACGCTCGCTGATCCTGCACGCCTGGATGTGCGCGGTGACCTCACTTGCGGGCGCGATGTCGAGATCGACGTGGGCTGCATTTTCGAGGGCAGGGTCATACTGGGCGACTGCGTGCAGGTGGGGGCTTACAGCGTCATTCGTGATGCGACGATCGCACAGGGTACGCAGATCGCAGCTTACAGCCACATCGACGCCAGCGAAGTTGGCGCCAATTGTCGAATCGGGCCGTATGCCCGACTGCGCCCGGGAACCCGGGTTGCGGACGAGGCGCATGTGGGCAATTTTGTCGAGATCAAGAACAGCGAGATCGGGCAGGGCAGCAAGGCCAATCATTTGAGCTACATCGGCGACAGCACCGTTGGGTGTCGCGTCAATATTGGCGCCGGCACCATCACCTGCAACTACGATGGCGCCAATAAATTCCGCACCGTCATCGGCGACGATGCCTTCATCGGTTCGGACACGCAGCTGGTCGCGCCGGTGACCGTAGGCAGGGGCGCGACCATCGGTGCCGGCTCAACCATTACCCGGGATACGCCGGAAGGAGAGCTGACCCTGTCGCGCAGCAACCAGATCTCGATTCGCGGCTGGCAACGACCCAAGAAAGTAAAAAAATAAAATGTGCGGAATCGTGGGCGCAGTGGGGCGGCGCAATATTGTCCCCATCCTGGTTAAAGGTTTGCTCCGGCTGGAATATCGCGGCTACGACTCGGCCGGACTGGTGGTGGTGCATGACGGCAAGCTGGAGCGGGTGCGCAGTGCCGGACGGGTGGCCGAGCTGGCTACGAAAAGCGCCAATACCTACGGCGAACTGGGCATCGCCCACACGCGCTGGGCGACGCACGGTGTCCCCTCCGAACGCAATGCGCATCCACATGTCAGCCGCAACCTGATCTCGGTGGTGCACAACGGCATCATCGAAAACTACGAAGAGCTGCGCACCGAGCTGACTGCACAAGGCTATGAGTTCACCTCGGATACCGATACCGAAGTGATCGCTCACCTGATTCACAGCCACTACGCGCAGGGCAGTTTGCGGGTCGCCACACAAATGGCGCTGGCGCAGCTGGTTGGCGCCTACGCCATCGGCGTGGTGGCGGCAGACAGGCCACATCAACTCATCGCCGCGCGCAAGGGTAGCCCGTTGCTATTGGGTGTCGGCGAGAGTGAGCACTTCATCGCATCGGATATGTCAGCGCTACTACAAGTCACGCGTAAGGTGGTGTATCTGGAAGAGGGAGATGTGGTTGAAGTAAATCTAGCGGACTATCGCATCTTTGATTTGCATGGTAATTCCGTCCAGCGCGAAGTCCAGATCAGCGAACTGGATAACGACAGTGTGGAGTTGGGCGAATATCGGCACTACATGCAAAAAGAGATCCACGAGCAACCGCAGGCCCTAGCCGACACGCTGGAATCGGTATGCAACAGCCAGTCGCTGGTGCCCGGCATCTTTGGCGCAGAGGCCAAAAATATTTTCCCTCAAATTGAAAACATCCTGATCCTCGCCTGCGGTACGAGTAACCACGCCGGGCAGGTGGCGCGCTACTGGCTGGAAGAAATCGCAGGCATCCCGTGCAGTGTCGAAGTCGCCAGCGAATATCGTTACCGTGTCAGCGTGCCCAATCCAAGAACTCTAATCGTTACCATCTCGCAGTCGGGCGAAACAGCGGATACCCTGGCCGCGCTGAATCACGCCAAAGTAACCGGCCATGCCCACACCCTCGCCATCTGCAACGTGCCAGAAAGCGCCATCATTCGCCAGTCGAAATTGCGCTTTCTCACCCGCGCGGGTCCGGAGATCGGCGTCGCCTCGACCAAAGCGTTCACTACCCAGCTTGCCGCGTTGTTCCTGCTGACTTTGGTGCTGGCAAAACTGCGCGGCCGTCTGGACGCAGATCGGGAACAGCAATTCCTGCAAGAGCTGCGGCATTTGCCGGCTGCCGTACAGAAAGTGCTGGCACTGGAACCGCAGATCGCCGAGCTCGCCAACCATTTTGCCGATAAACACCATGCACTTTTCCTCGGGCGCGGCATGCATTTCCCCATCGCCGCCGAAGGGGCGCTCAAGCTGAAAGAGATCTCGTACATCCACGCCGAAGCTTATCCGGCGGGAGAGTTGAAGCATGGCCCGCTGGCGCTGGTGGACAAGGACATGCCGGTGGTATCGGTCGCGCCCAATGACGCACTGCTGGAAAAACTGAAATCGAATTTGCAGGAAGTCAAAGCGCGCGGCGGCGAGTTGTATGTGTTCGCCGACGCGAACACGCATATCAAGCAAGCCGAAGGGATTCACATCCTGCAAATGCCCGAACATGCGGGCTTTTTGAGCCCTATTCTGCACACCATCCCGCTGCAACTGTTGGCATATTACGTTGCATTGCAGAAGGGAACGGATGTGGACAAGCCCCGCAATTTGGCAAAGTCGGTCACGGTCGAATAACACCGGACAGAAGTGCAAGGTTGAAGCCACAAGTCGCGAATGAATAAAATCATTGGCGCACCCCCGTTCCCGCCAACGTGGAGACACAGCACATGGCGGTCATCGCCGTATTCAATCAAAAGGGCGGGGTCGGCAAGACCACCACCTGCCTCAATCTGACTGCAGCGTTGTCCTTGGCACAACGCAGCCCGATTGCGCTCGACATGGATCCGCAAGGCCATTTGAGTCTTGCCTCGGGCTTGAAGCACGGCACTTCGCAAGCCAAGAGTATCGTGTCCTTTTTCAAGGAAAACACCCCGCTCGCCAAGCTGCTATACGAAACGCCGGCTGGCTGGCAACTCATCCCCGCTACACTTGAACTCTCCAAAATCGATGCGTTGTACGGGAGCGACCCGCAGGCGGCGAAGATGCTGAAACAAGGACTCGCCGAAGAGCTTTCCCTGACAGGCGCGCCGATCCTGATTGATTGCTGCCCGACGCTGGGCGTGCTGACCTTGAATGCGCTGCTTGCAGCAGACAAGGTGCTGATTCCCGTTTCCGCCGATTACCTTTCCCAGCATGGGGTGCATCGGCTGGATAGCGCATTGAATGTGCTCGAGAAAAAACTCCAGCGCAAGTTCGAGCGCCGGATCGTGGTGACACGCTTCGACTCGCGGCGAAAACTCTCCTTCGACATCTACGATCAGCTCCGGGAAAGATATGGAGACTTGTTGTGCAAGACACGCATCGGCGAAACCGTGGCACTGGCGACCAGCCCCATGCATGGTCTGGATGTGTTCGCCTATGCGCCGCACAGTCCGGGTGCGGCAGATTACCGCGCGCTGGCGAAAGAGTTAATAGACAGCGGATTTGTTTAAACCCGGGCAAGCAGTTGACCGCAGATTATTCAGATTTCCACAGATAAAACAAAAAGAACCGCCACCTCCAATTACTCACATTTGGGTGAACCTGCACTCTTTCCAACCGCCAGAAAATCTGCGTTAATTTATGCAATCTACCCGCTGAATTACCTTTTTAAAGTTTAAACGAAGTGGATCCAGGCAGCGAGCACCAGCGTTGCCGCCAACAGCAAGGTGATCAGCCCCAGCCACAGATTGCGCTGTTTCTGCTGGATCAGCATGGTGCGCAACAGGGGTGCCAGTTGTTCGTGCGCTTCGCTCTGCAGGCGCTGGTGAAGCAGGCGCGGCAGTTGCGGCAGGATCGTGGCGTAGCGCGGAGCTTCGCGCCGCAGCCCCTTGAAGAAACCGCGCCAGCCAATCTGTTCGCTCATCCAGCGCTCCAGCCACGGTTTTGCAGTCTTCCAAAGATCCAGGTCCGGATCGAGTTGCAGCCCCAATCCCTCGATATTGAGCAGGGTCTTCTGTAGTAACACCAGCTGCGGCTGGATCTCGATGCCAAAACGGCGCGAGGTCTGGAACAGACGCAAAAGAATGCGGCCGAACGAAACTTCCTTCAGCGGCCGGTCGAAGATCGGTTCGCACACCGAGCGGATCGCCGCCTCGAACTCATCTACGCGGGTATCTGCCGGGGCCCAGCCGGATTCAATGTGCAGTTCGGCCACCCGTTTGTAATCGCGGTTGAAAAAAGCGATGAAGTTGTGGGCCAGATAATTTTTGTCGGTATCGGTCAGCGTGCCCATGATGCCGAAATCGAGGGCGACATAACGCCCGTCGGCTGCCACCAGAATATTCCCCGGATGCATGTCGGCGTGGAAGAAACCGTCGCGGAAGACCTGGGTGTAAAAGATCTCGACACCGTCACTCGCCAGTTTGGAGAGATCGATGCCGGCCGCGCGCAAAGCCGCCGTCGGGCTGACCGGGATGCCGTGCATGCGCTGCATCACCATCACCTGCCCGCTGCACCAGTCCCAGTAGACCTCCGGCACCAGCAACAGGCGGGCATCGGCAAAATTGCGCCGCAACTGGCTGGCGTTCGAGGCCTCGCGCATCAAATCCAGCTCGTCATGCAGATACTTTTCAAACTCCGCGACCACCGCCCCGGGCTTCAGTCGCTTGCCGTCTTCCCAACCGAGCTCGATCAGTCCGGCGCAAACCTGCAGTAGCGCGACATCGTGCGCGATGGTGGAGGCGATACCGGGGCGCAGAATCTTCACCGCCACTTCACGCCCGTCCGGCAGGCGGGCAAAGTGCACCTGCGCCACCGATGCGCTGGCGATTGGTGTTTCGTCGAATTCGGCAAATACCTCGCACAATGGCTTGCCATAGGTTTGTTCGAGGATTGATAGCGCTTGTGCGGAAGGGAAGGGCGGCACCCGGTCTTGCAATCGCGCCAGCTCGTCGGCAATGTCCAGCGGCACAAGATCGCGCCGGGTGGAAAGCAACTGGCCGAATTTGACAAAGATTGGGCCGAGGGTTTCCAGCGCGAGGCGCAGGCGTACCGCGCGCGGGCGCGAGGAATCGCGGAAAAAAAGCAGAAGGTTGAGCGGACGCAACAGCCAACTGGTGCGTTCATGCGCGAGCAAAAACTCATCCAGGCCGTAGCGCAGGACGACGAACAATATTTTCAACAAACGCAGGGAACGCATGGCCGCAGACGGAATAAGAGAAGCGGGGAGCGAGCCTAAACCTGCTGGATACCGGCCAGAAGCCAAACCGACTGATCGTTTTTCAGATCTTTTTGCACATGCCAGATTTCGTCAAAGTTATCCGGCGCGCCGTTGTTTTCGCGCAGCTGGCCGGACAGTCTCACGCTGGCAACAGCCTGATCGTGTTCCGTCACAACCTCGAGCAATTGCGCGTTGACGAAGCCAACATCGGTCTGCTGCGGCGCATCACCGCGTTCCTGCAACTGGAGCGAAATTTCGGCAAACATTTCCGGTGTGGTGTATTCGCGGATATCGTTCAAGTCCTTGCGATCATTGGCCGCCTGCAGGCGAATAAAAGTAGTCTTTGCGCTACGCAGGAAACTGTCCACCGGGAAATCGGCAGGAATGTTGGCGGATAACGCGGGTTCGGTGACTGCGGTGACTGCGGCGGATGAGGCCGCAACAGGTTCTGCACTAGTGCTGTAGGGCGCACCGGCGGCGGCATAGTTCATGACGGTTTGCGGTTTTTTGCGCTGCATCGAAAACAGCAAAAAGGCACCCGCGGCGAGCAACAGGATCATCAACAACATGCCCATACCCTCGCCCAGACCGAGGTGCGAAAAAAGCGCCGCCAAGCCCAAACCTGCGGCCAGGCCGGCCAGCGGCCCAAGAAACTTGTTGCCCGGTTTGGTGGCGGCCGGTTGCGCGGTGGCATTCTGCGGGGCGGCAGCCGGGGCTTTGGGCAACGGCGCGCTCATGCTGCGTTGCTTGCCGATGCTGCCGCCACCGCCAAAGCGCTTCGCCTCGGCATTGGCCGCAAGCAGGGAAAGGCTGGTCAGAACGATGGTCAGGAAAATGGCAAAACGTTTCATCTGAAATATCCGGCAAAAATTCAAGGGAGTGAAGTATAGCGTCAGAAGGGGGCTGCGTGTTCGATGCGCAGGGCCTCGCCGTTGCCCGGATGGGTGAATTCGAGGGCGCAACAATGTAACAACAGGCGCGGTGCAGAACGCGCATCGCCATACAAGGCATCGCCGAGGATGGGATGGCCGATCTCTGCCAGATGCAGGCGCAACTGGTGAGTGCGTCCGGTGACCGGCTCCAGCACCAAACGCGATTGCGTGGCGTCCGAATCAGTGACGCGATAGCGGGTCAGCGCGTGTTTGCCGGTGAGACGGTCGATCTGCCGCAACGGGCGCAGCGACCAGTCGGCGCCAATCGGCAGATCAATCTCGCCGGATTCGGCTTCCGGCGTACCTTGGACTACCGCCAGATAGCGCTTCGCCACTTCCCGCTCGCGGAACAGGCGCGACATCTCGCGCTGCATCGCCGCGCCGCGCGCAAACAGGATCAACCCCGAGGTCGCCATATCGAGACGGTGAACGATCAGGGCATCGGGGAAAATTTCCCGAATCCGCGCAGACAGACAATCCTGCTTGTCCGCGCCGCGCCCCGGCACCGCCAACAGGCCGGCGGGTTTGTTGGCGATGAGCAAAGACTCATCCTGAAACACCAGTTCAAAACAAGGCGCGCTCAATTGACCTCGGCAAATACCGGCGTGTGGTCGGACGGTCGCTCCAGTTTGCGCGGCGCTTTGTCGATCATGCAGGCGGTGCATTGCAGTGCATTGCTGATGAGGATGTGATCGATGCGCATCCCCTGGTTGCGGCGGAAAGCCAGCATGCGGTAATCCCACCACGAGTAACTTTTCCCGCCTTGCTCGAACAGGCGGAAGGCATCGCGCAGACCAAGCGCCACCAAACCTTTAAAGGCCTCGCGCTCCGGTTCACTCACCAGCACATTGCCTTGCCATGCTTGCGGATCGTGCACGTCGCGGTCTTCGGGGGCGATGTTGTAATCGCCGAGCAGGGCGAGTTTCGGATGCTGCGCCAGCTCGTTCCCGAGCCACAGCTTCAGCGCCGCCAGCCAGTTGAGTTTGTATCGGTATTTGTCGGAATCCACGCTTTGCCCGTTGGGCACATAAACGCACACGATGCGCACATCTGCGATGGTGCCAGCGATGACGCGCTTCTGTTCATCTGCAAAGTCAGGGATGCCGGTTTGCACATCGGCGATCGGTTCGCGGCTGAGGATGGCGACACCGTTATAGGTCTTCTGCCCGCTGCATACGCTGTGATAACCCGCCGCCTGCAATTCGGCATGGGGGAAATCCGTATCCTGCTGCTTGGTTTCCTGCAGGCACACCACATCGGGTTGCTGTTCCGCCAACCAGCCCAGCAGATGCGGCAAACGCACCTTGAGCGAATTGACGTTCCAGGTCGCAATCTTCATGGTGCGCGGCGCGGGCGGTAAGGCGCGTTCCTGGGGTAACCCGCGACATCCAGCTCCTGGTTCCAATCCGAGGCGAGGAAACCGCGCAACCAGGTTCTGCCAACGGTGGCTGCAGGGATACTGTCACCGCCGGAGAGTTTGCGAAAGGCCTCCAGGTCTTCTTGAGTGGTCAGCTGCTTTTCGCTAAAGGGGATGCCGCGTTGTAGCAAAAATTCACGCGCCAACTGGCAGGGTGAACCGCAGTCCGCGGATACGTACAGCGTGACCGGGAAATACTGCATCGCCCGCTGCGTTTCGTAAGGCAGGCTGGCGTCGGGCGCAGGCGGCTGGCTCAGATGCAGTAGTTCGACGTCATCGGTACCGGGCAGCGGTCGGTCGCTGTAATGCACTTTGCCTTGCGCGTCGATGGAACGGTAAAGCTCGCCAGCCTGCACGCTCGCAGTCAGGCAGCAAGCAAGGATGATGGCGATGGATTTCATATTGCCCCCTGTGTATTGCCGACCAGCCCATTATGCCGCAACAGCGCATCGATGGCAGGCGCGCGACCGCGGAATGCCTGGAACGATTCCATTGCCGGCCGCGCGCCGCCCATCGCCAGGATCTCGGCGCGGAACTTCGCCCCGATGTCCGGATTGAGCACGCCGTGTTCCTCGAACAGGCTGTAGGCGTCTGCCGACAGCACTTCCGCCCACTTGTAACTGTAATAACCGGCCGCATAGCCGCCGGCGAAGATGTGCGCGAAGCTCTGCGGGAAGCGGTTGAACTCGGGCGGGATCAGCACCGCGACTTCGGCGCGTACTTCGTCGAGAAGTTGCAATATGGATTTACCTTGGCCCGGATTAAAGCTGCTGTGCATCAGCATGTCGAACAGGGCGAATTCGATCTGGCGCAACGTGGCCAGTCCGCTCTGGAAATTCTTCGCGGCGAGCATCTTGTCGAACAAGGCGCGCGGCAATGGTTCATGGGTATCGACATGCCGGGTCATGCCTTGCAACACCTCCCACTCCCAGCAAAAATTCTCCATGAACTGGCTGGGCAGCTCCACCGCATCCCACTCCACACCGTTGATGCCCGACACGCCGAGGTCTTCCACTTCAGTCAGCAGATGATGCAGGCCGTGGCCGAACTCGTGGAACAGCGTTTGCACTTCATCGTGCGTGAACAGCGCGGGTTTATTCCCCACCGGGGCCGAGAAATTGCAATTCAAATAGGCGACAGGCGTTTGGATTTTGTCGCCCAGGCGCCGCCGCGTGATCACGTCGTCCATCCAGGCGCCGCCGCGCTTGCTGTTGCGCGCGTAAAGATCGAGGTAGAACTGGCCGACCAGATTGTCATTCGCATCGCGGATGTCGAAGAAGCGCACGGTCTCATGCCACACCGGCGCGTTGGACACCTTGATGCGCAGGCCGTACAACGTTTCCACCAGCTTGAACAGACCAGCCAGCACGGCATCTTCGGGGAAATACTGCTTCACCTCCTGTTCGGAAAAAGCGTAGCGCTGCTCGCGCAATTTTTCGCCGGCGTAGGCAATATCCCACGAGTGCAGCTCGTCCAAACTCAGGCTGGATCGGGCAAATTCGCGCAATTCAGCCAGGTCTTTTTCCGCAAACGGGCGCGCGCGCTCCGCCAGTTCGCGCATGAAATTGGCCACCTGTTGCGGGGTCTCCGCCATCTTGGCCGCCAGCGACAGCTCGCCGTAGTTGGCAAAGCCGAGCAGCGTCGCTTCCTCCGCGCGCAGCGCGATGATCTCGTCCATCAGCGGCGTATTGTCCCACTCCGCCTTGCCGAATTCCGATCCGCGCGTGGCGTAAGCGCGATACATTTTTTCGCGCAACTCGCGGTTATCGGCGAACTGCATGACCGGCATATAGGAGGGCGCTTTCAGGGTGAACAACCAGCCGGTCCCTTCGACTGCGCTCAGGACAGGCTTGCAGGCAGCAGCGGCCGCTTCACGCGCGGTTTGCAGCACGTCTTCCGGCAGTCCGCCCAGCTCGCCGCGCTGTTCCAACACCAGCGTGAAGGCGTTGGTCGCGTCGAGCAGGTTGTCGGAGAAGCGTGAAGAAAGTTCGGATTGGCGCTCCTGCAAGGCCAGATAACGCACTTTCTGATCTGCCGGCAATTCCGCGCCGCCAAGGCGAAAATCGCGCAGTTCATTCTCGATGATCTTCTTGCGCGCCGCGCTCAACCTGCCGAACTCGGCGCTGTTGTGCAGTGCCTTGAACTTTTCAAACAGTTGCAGATTCTGTCCCAGCTCGGCGAAATAGGCCGTGATCTTGGGCAAGTTCGTGTTGTATGCCTCGCGCAACTCGGGCGAATTCATCACCGCATTCAAATGCCCGACCGGCCCCCAGGCACGCGACAGCCGCTCGTTGGCATCCTCCATCGGGCGCACGAAACTGCCCCAGGTCGGCGGCGCATCATCTGCTAACAACTGCGCAATCAGCGCGCGGTTCTCGGCCAGCAACTGCTCGATGGCGGGCGCGACATGTTCGGGTTTAATCTGCGCAAAACGCGGCAGACCGGAGAAGTCGAGGAGTGGGTTCATTGCTAACTATTCCTTTGGTCCGTCATTCCGGCGTAGGCCGGAATCCAGTTAAATCAAAAATTTCGCGTAGCGAGGCAACTTGTTGTTTGCTAGACAGGATATTTGTTTTGCTGGATTCCGGCCTGCGCCGGAATGACGGGTTGTTTATTGTTGAAAGACTAGCTGACCATCGAGCAGTGTATAGCGCACGCGGCCCTGCATCTCGTAACCGTTGAACGGCGTGTTCTTGCCCTGACTTTTTAGTGCCGCGGGTTCGACCTTCCAGTGTGCCTGCGGATCGAAGACGCAAATGTCCGCATGCGCGCCGACCGACAGATGGCCCATCTTCTGCCCCAGCAATTGCGCCGGGTTGCTGGTGATGCGCGACAGCGCGTGCAGCAGCGGCACCTTTTCCTGCTCCGCCCATTTCAGCACCAGCGGCAACAGTAGTTCGAGTCCGGTGGCACCCGCTTCCGCCTCGGCGAACGGCAATTGCTTGGCGTCGTCGTCCACCGGCGAATGGTTGGAGCAGATCGCGTCGATGGTGCCGTCGAGCAGTCCGGCGCGCAGTCCGGCCCGGTCTCGTTGGCTGCGCAGCGGCGGCATCAGATGGCAGTTGGCGTCGAAGAAACCGATGTCCATCTCGGTCAGATGCACGTGGTTCATCGACACATCGCAGGTGACATTCAGCCCTTCGGCTTTGGCGCTGCGGATCATGTCCACCGCCGCCGCACTGGAAACGCGGCAGAGGTGCAGGGTTGCGCCGGTCTCGCGCGCCAGTTGCAGCATGGTCGAAAGCGCGATGGTTTCAGCCACCACGGGAATCGATGGCAGGCCGAGGCGCGTGGCGACTTCGCCGTCGTGCGCCACACCGTTCCTGGCGAGGAAGCTGTCCTGCGGGCGCAGCCACACGCGGTAGCCGAAAGTCGCCGCATACTGCATGGCGCGCAACAGCACGCGGGTGTCGGTCAGCGGCGCGTCGGCCTGGCTGAATGCCTTGCAGCCGGCTTCGCTCAACTCGATCATCTCGGTGAGTTCAGCACCTTTCAAACCGTAGGTCAGCGCGCCGACCGGGAACACGCGGCACTGGTTGAGCGAGCGCGCGCGGTATTTCAGCATCTCCACCAGACCCGGCTCATCCAGTGGTGGGTCGGTGTCGGGCGGGCAGGCGAGCGACGTGACACCGCCGGCGACCGCTGCGCTCATCTCCGATTCCAGTGTCGCCTTGTATTCGTAGCCGGGCTCGCGCAGCCGCGCGGCGACATCGACCAGCCCCGGCATCACGATCAGCCCGCTCGCGTCGATCACCTGTGCGGCGATAAAACCTTCGGGCGCCATGCCAATGGCCGCGATGCGCCGGTCGATGATGAATACATCCTGCTGCGCGTCGAGAGCGTTTCTGGGGTCGATCAGGCGACCGTTCTTGATCTGAATATTCATTGTTTCGTCCCCGCCAACAAGCTCATCACCGCCATTCGCACCGCGATGCCGAAAGTGACCTGCGGCAGGATTACGGCGTGCGAACCGTCGGCCACGCTGGAGTCGATTTCAACGCCGCGGTTCATCGGGCCGGGGTGCATCACGATGGCATCCGGTTTGGCCAAGGCCAGGCGTTCCTGGGTCAGGCCGTAGTATTTGAAATATTCCTGCGCCGAGGGCAGCAGTGCGCCCTGCATGCGCTCGTTCTGCAGGCGCAGCATCATCACCACATCGACATCCTTCAAACCCTGCTCCATGTCGTGGAACACGCGCACGCCGAGCTTTTCGACCTGCGACGGCAGCAGGGTCTTCGGCGCGACCACGCGCACTTCGGGCACGCCGAGGGTGGTCAACGCGTGGATCTGCGAGCGCGCCACGCGCGAGTGCAGCACATCGCCGACGATGGCGACGGTCAGGTTGTGGAATTCTTTTTTGTAGTGGCGGATGGTGAACATGTCGAGCAGCGCCTGCGTCGGGTGCGCGTGGCGGCCATCGCCGGCGTTGATCACGTGGATGTCCGGCGCGACATGGCTGGCGATGAGATGCGCGGCACCACTGCTGGCGTGGCGCACCACGAACATGTCGGCGTGCATCGCGCACAGGTTGTCCACCGTGTCGAGCAAAGTCTCTCCCTTGCTGGTGCTTGATGCGCCAATATTGAGGTTGACCACGTCGGCGGAAAGGCGCTTGGCCGCGATCTCGAAGGTGGTGCGGGTGCGCGTGCTGTTCTCGAAGAAGATGTTGAACACGGACTTGCCGTGCAGCAGCGGAACTTTCTTGATCTCGCGCGATTCGGCCAGATCGACGAACTCGCTTGCGCGGTCGAGGATGTCGCGCACGATGCGCACCGGCAAGCCTTCGGTGGTCAGCAGATGCTGCAGTTCACCGTGCCTATTGAGTTGTGGGTTGTTCATAAAAACCTTAATTCAAGCCGCAGAGTTCACAGAGAATTTGGTGGTAGGTGAAGGTTTTGCGAGTTGGGCAAAAAGCCGCCCATCCCTGCTCAATTCGTTGCTCTGTGCCCGCTGTGAGCTCTGTGGCAAATGGTTTTCCGGTTTCATGCGTAAATTCCTGCGCCGGGTTCGTCTAAATACGCTTGCAGTATCTGCTGCGCGGCATACTGGTCGAGCAAGGGTTTTTGCTTTCTGCCGTGGACACCCTGTGCGGTCAATTGGGTGCTGGCGGCGGCGGAAGTATAACGCTCATCGACCAGAATCGTCGGCAAATTGAAGCGTCCTTTCAACTGGTTGGCGAAGCGGCGGCAGCGGGCGGTCATCGCGTGCGTGGTGCCGTCGTCGTTGCAGGGCAGGCCGACCACCAGCGCGGCGGGTTGCCATTCTGCGAGTAGTGTTGCGATGGTCGCAAAGCGCACTGCATTTTTTTCATTGGCGATGGTGGAGAGCGGTCTGGCACTGGCAGAGAGCGTATTGCCGATGGCGATGCCGATACGTTGAGTGCCAAAATCGAAAGCGAGCAGGGTGCCGGAAATCGTCATGACTTAAAGCACGCGCCGCCGCAAGCGGGCTGCGTAGTAGCTTTATTCATGTGCTTTCAGGCATGTCCCGCTTCCTCGGAGAGGGTGGCGTAATCGACGCCGAGCAGGGCCATCGCCGCCGGCAGGCGCTGTTCAGCCGACAAATCGAACAGGATATGTTCATTGGCGGGAACGCTGAGCCAGGCGTTGTCGGCCAGCTCCTGCTCCAGTTGCCCCTTGGACCAGCCGGCATAACCGAGCGAAATCAGCAGGTGGTGCGGCCCGGTGCCTTCGCCCACGGCTTGCAGGATATCCTTCGAGGTGGTGAGGTTGACCCGGTCGTTGACGTGCAGGGTGGATTGCCATCTTCCGCCGGCATCATGCAGCACGAAACCGCGATCAGTTTGCACCGGGCCACCAAAATGCACCGGCATGTCATCCAGCTCGGCCTGATTGAGCGGCATATTGATCTGGGCGAACAACTCGCTCAGGGTCAGGCTGATCGGGCGGTTCACCACAATGCCCATCGCGCCTTCGTCGTTGTGCTCGCACACGTAGGTGAGCGATTTGGCGAAAAAAGGGTCTGTCATCGCCGGCATGGCGATCAGGAAGTGGTTGGTGAGGTTGATCTCTGACATGGCGGCATTGTAGCTTTTGGCGCCAGCCTGCACAATTCGCCCCATGCCCGAAAATATCCCCGTTTCCGTCTGCTGGTTCCGTCGTGACTTGCGTTTGCATGACCATGCCGCGCTGTATCACGCGCTTAAGGCCGGTCGCCCGGTGCATTGCGTCTTTGTGTTTGATACCGGCATCCTCGATGCGCTGGCAGACAAGGCCGACCGGCGGGTGGAATTCATCTGGCACAGCGTGCGGGAAGTGAAGCAGGCGCTGGAGCAACTGGGCAGCACTTTGCATGTCCTGCATGGCAGCGCGCGGCAACTGATTCCGCAACTGGCGGCGCAACTTGGCGCGCAGGCGGTGTATTGCAACCACGATTACGAACCGGACGCCATCGCGCGCGACGCAACGGTGGCCGAGCAGCTCGCCGCGCGCAACATCGATTTTCACCGCAGCAAGGATCAGGTGATCTTCGAGCGGGATGAGGTGCTGACCGGCGGGGGCAAGCCATATGCCGTCTTCACTCCGTACAAGAATGCCTGGCTGAAAAAACTGGATGACTTCTATCTGCGCGCCTATCCGACCGAGCGTTACTTCGACCATTTGGCATCAAGCCCGCCCGGCGCGCTGCCGGATTTGGCGGAACTGGGTTTCCAGCCGACCAACTTGCGCGAGCTGGCCATGCCTTGCGGGATGAGCGGCGCGGCAACGCTGTTCGCGGATTTTGTCGCACGCATCGACCGTTACCAGCAGGCGCGGGACTTTCCGGCGCTGAAAGGCGTGTCCTATCTGTCGCCGCATTTGCGCTTCGGCACAATCCCGATCCGCGCGCTGGCGCGCCATGCGCATTACACCGGCGGCCCCGGCGCGCAGACCTGGCTGTCCGAGCTGATCTGGCGCGATTTCTACCAGATGTTGTTGTATCACCATCCGCACGTCGTGAACCATGCCTATAAGCCGCAATTCGACGGGCTGGCATGGGGGAATAATCCGGATTGGTTTGCGGCGTGGTGCGCGGGGCGCACCGGTTATTCGCTGGTGGATGCCGGCATGCGCCAGTTGAATCAGACCGGTTTCATGCACAACCGCCTGCGCATGGTGACAGCTTCGTTTCTGGTGAAGGATTTGCAGATCGACTGGCGCTGGGGCGAGCGTTACTTCGCGCAAAAACTGCTTGATTTCGATCTCGCGTCAAACAACGGTGGCTGGCAGTGGGCGGCCTCGACCGGCTGCGATGCGCAACCGTGGTTCCGCATCTTCAACCCGGTTACCCAATCGAAGCGGTTTGATCCGCAGGGCAAGTTCATCCTGCGTTATGTGCCGGAGCTGGATCACTGCCCCGACAAGTTCATTCACGCGCCGTGGCTACTGCCGCGCAGCGAGCAACTGCGCTGCGGGATCGAGATCGGACGCGACTATCCTGCGCCCATCGTCGATCACGCCGTGGCGAGGGCGAAGACACTGGAGATGTTCAAGCGGGCGAGCGGCTGACGAAACGCGCGATGTGCCCCAGCAATTCCTCTTCCTGGTAAGGTTTGCCGAGGTATTCGTTGACGCCCAGTTCCAGCGCGTAATTGCGGTGCTTGTCGGCCGTGCGCGAGGTAATCATGATGACCGGCAGGCGTTTGGTCTTGCTGTCCTGGCGCAGGCGTTTCAAGACTTCGAAGCCGTCCATGCGCGGCATCTCGATGTCGAGCAGCATTGCGTCCGGCATGATCTCCATCAGTTGTTCCAGCGCATCCACGCCATCCTTGGCGGTGACCACTTGATAGCCGGAACGTTCCAGCAGGCGGGTGGTGATCTTGCGCACGGTCAGCGAGTCGTCCACCACCATCACCAGCGGTTTGCGTTGCACTGTAACGCTGGCGGCGGCCGGCCTGGCGATCTTGCGGGTGACGGCGATGCGCTGGCTGAAGGCGACCGGATTGATGATCAGGATCACCTCGCCGCTGGTCGATACCGTCGCGCCGGCGATGCCCGGCAACCGCGCCAATTGCGGGCCGATGTTTTTTACCACGACTTCCTGATTGCCCAGCAGCGCGTCAACATGCAGCGCAATACGCTGTTCGCCGCTCTTCAGCAACAACACCGGATTATGCGGCTGGCTGACGATCTCGGCCTGCTCGTCGCCGAGCACACGCGGCAGATAGAACAGCGGGTAGGACTTGCCCTGCCAATCGACGCGCTTTTGTGCGTACAGCGTACTCAATTCCGCCGGTTTGACTTGCTGCACGTGCTCGACCATGGAAGAAGGCAGCGCATACGCCGATTGAGCGGCGCGCACCATCAGGGTGCGTGTCACCGCCAGCGTGAGCGGCAGGTGGATGGTGAAGCGCACGCCCTGGTCCGGCTGCGAGGCCACATCGATACGTCCGCCCAGTGCCGATACTTCGCTGCGCACCACATCGAGCCCCACGCCGCGCCCGGCAATCTCGCTGACTTCTCCCGCCGTCGAAAGTCCGGCGGTGAAGATCAACTGCATCAGCTGGTCGTCGCTGGCTTCATCGGCGTCGGCAATTAGATTTTGTTGCAGTGCTTTTTGCCGGATGCGACCAAGGTCCAGACCGGCTCCGTCGTCGGCCAGCTCGAACACCACTTCGTTGCTTTCCTGGCGCAGGGACAGACTGATTTCGCCGATCGGTGCTTTGCCTTTCAAACCGCGCTGTTCCGGGGTTTCCAGGCCGTGGGCGACGGCATTGCGCAACAGGTGTTCGAACGGTGCCGTCATTTTTTCCAGCACACTGCGGTCCAACTCGATGCCCGCACCGCTCAATTCCAGGTTGGCACGTTTGCCCAGCTCCTTGCCGGTCTGGCGCACGATGCGGTAGAGGCGCTCGCTGATGCTGGAGAACGGCACCATGCGGATGCTCATCAGCCCCTGTTGCAGATCGCGGTTGAGGCGCGCCTGCGCGTTCAGGGCAGCCGCCGTTTCGTCCAGATTTTTCAGCAGGGTTTGCTGCACGGTTTGCACGTCGTGCACGCTTTCGTTCATGAACCGGGTCAATTCCTGCAGACGGGTGAAGCGGTCGAATTCGAGCGGATCGAACTGGCTTTCGCTGTCGCTGCTGGCGGCGACCCGCGCCTGCATCTGGCTTTCCGCCTGGATCTCGACCTCGCGCAATTCCTGGCGCAATCGGGCCACGCTGTCGGTCAATTCGAGCACGCCGTTTCTGAACTCGCGCAACTCGGCTTCGGCGCGCGCGCGCGCCACGCTGACTTCGCCGGCATCGTTGACCAGGCGGTCAACGGTGTCGGAGCGTACCCGCAACAGCGCGGCCTGGATGGCCCGTTCCGCGCCCACTTCCAGTGCCGGGGCGGCGGCCCCGGTACCGGCACCGTCAGGGTGAACCTCATCCGCAGCAGGTGTGGTGCCGACGGTTTCGGGTGAAGTCAGCTGTTCAATGGCGGCGGCGATACGGTCGAGATAGTTGTCCATCTCGTTCCACAATGTTTCATCCAGTGCATTCTGCGCAATCGCCTGGTTGATGCGGTCCTCGACCCGGTGGGTCAGCTCGCCCAAGCGCATCGCCCCGGCCATGCGCGCGCTGCCTTTGAGCGTGTGCAGGCAGCGTTGCAGGGTGCGCCCGAGCTGGGCGTCAACCGGCGCCTCGCGCCATGCGCGCAGGGTGTTGCCGATCTGCGGGTACAGTTCATGCGCTTCTTCCAGGAAGATTGGCAACAATTGTTCATCCACTTCATCGTGCACCTGGCGGGGTTGCTGCGCGACCGCTGCCTGTGCCGGACTGGCAGGCGATCCCTCCGGCGGAGCGGCGGGTCCGGGTTCGACCTTAGCGGACTCTTCCTCCTGCGGCACCACGGGAACATTTAGCGCCTGCTCCGCAGCCATGCGCGCAATCAGTTCAGGCTGCCCGGTCGGCGCTTCGAGATTGCGCACGCCGGCGCACAGGTTTTCCAGCGCCGAGATCACATCATCCAGCAACACAAGTTGCGGGGTGGCAATCGTCCCCGCTTTGTCGATGCGCGGCTCCAGCCATTGTTCAAGGGCGAATGCCAGGTCGGCGACAGGCAGAAATCCCATGCTTCGGTTGACCCCGGCCAAGGTGTGCGCGGCGCGCATGAAGGAATGGGAAATGCTGGGGGTAGATGCGTTTTGCAATGCATTCAGGGATTCGCGCAGGGTCTGCGCGTGTTGCAGCGCTTCTTCCGAGGCGATCTTGAACAGGGCCGGCGACAGACTGATGTTGCCAATCACGACCTGTAATTCTTCTGGGGCAGTCGGTGACGATTTGTCTTCGGCTACGGCCGGCGGCGCGACGGGCGCGGGCTGATCTTCGGGTGGCAGGGCTTTATGCGGGGCCACGGGACGCGGCAGCGGCTTGCCGTGTTCAATGCAGTCGGCTACCGTCAGCAGATGCGAGGTGTCGATGCGTGCCGTGGTACTGCCGCTCTTGAGCATGTCCACCCAGTGCTGGAACAGCACCTCGGCATCGCCCACCATTTCCAGCAATTCCGGGGTCGCGGACTGGTTGGTGGCCAGCCATTTGTTCATTGCACGCTCGACCGCCCACGCCACTTCGCCCAGCTCCGTCAAGCCGACCATCCGGCCGCTGCCCTTCAGGGTATGGAAGGAACGGCGCATGGTGACCCACGGATCGCGGCTGTCCAGATGCAGGCGCCCGATTTCCAGATTGGCGCGCAATGTCTCCATGACTTCCTGCGCTTCCTCCAGAAAGACCTCCAGCAGTTCCGCATCCTCATCGCCGGAGCGCACAGAGACCACCGAGGCTGGTATTTCTTCCTCCGCTTCGGCAGCCTGGAGCGCATGTCCGCTGGTAGCTTGGGCGAGGTCGCGCAAGGCGGTGACCAGCGCCACCGGATCCGGTTTTTGCCCTGCTAGAAGGCCTTGCACATAGCTATCGGCAGCGCTGATCGCTGTCGCCACTGCGCGCATTTCCACGTTTCCGGGTGTGTCGCCCTGCTGGTAGCGCTCGACGACCTGGCGCAGGGCCGCCAGCAATTGTTCCGCCACCTCCAGCGACAGGATATGCAGGCCGCCCTGCACCTGGCTTAGCATGCGCCCGACCTGAAGCAGCTCGGCACGTTTGGCCGCATTGCCGAAAAAGGCGTTCAGCGTCTGCTCGATCTGCTGCAGATTGTTCTGCATCTCGGCAGCCAGCGGCTGCATGACTTCGCGCTGCTCCATCTCGCAATACAGCGCCACCAGGCTGGACAGTTTTCCGGTGTCTTCGGGATGCTGCAACAGCGCCTGCTGCAAACGCATGGCGACGATCCGCGCCTGCTCGTGGAAGCCGCTGCCCAGATGCTGGTAATGCTCGATGCCGCTGCCAAGCAAAAGCAGCGCCATCGCCATGTCCATCGCCAGCGGTTGCGCATGCTCCGGCTGCTCAATCTGAACCGCCGAAGCATCAATTTGCTTGCTGAGGAATTGCAGGGTATTGCGGTCGAGTTGCTCCGCCAGCTGCAGCAGTTGTTCGGTCTGCTGGCCAAACCGTGTGCAGGCGGCTTTGTCATTCAGCACGCATTGTTCCCACGCTTCGTCGGCCTGGGCGAGGTGGGCGCGCATATTGTCCAGCAGGGCGGCGGTTTGTCCCGGCGGCAACGGCGTGGCGACCGGCAGGAAAGTATCGAGGTCAAAACGCTGTTTGATCTCTTCCACCGCCTCGCTGACGGTGTGACTGTGCGCGATCAGGTAGAGCATTTCGCCGAGTGCGCCGTCTTCGTCAAACTCACCGCCGTCAATCATGCTGCGGATACGCTGATCAATACGGCTGAACGATTTTTTGATGTTCAGTTCCGGCGGCACCCCGTCGAGCGCAACGCAGTCCAGCAGACCGTGCGCCACCCACCAAAAGCGGCGGGCGGCGGCGGGCGAGCATTGGGCGATGATCCTGAGCGCGCCGCGCATGGATTTGAGGGATGCCGCCGCTTCATCCTGGCGCAGCCATTTGAGCAGCCCCTGCTGGAAATGCATGCGTGCCTGCTTGATGTGCGTGATCGGGTTGGCGGGCGTCATTCCTTTTAACCACTCCGGCGGCAATTCCACCCCGAGCTCCGGGAAGAACATGTCCACCTCGAACGCCATCTCCAGTCCGCGCACCTGGTGTAATTCCTGATACTCAGGAAACAAGCGCAGGGCGGCATTCGGCGCGCCGGCGACCAGCGCATCCAGATAATGGGTGAGGCCGAGCAGGGCGTGCTGGACCGCATCCTGATGCACCACGGTGGCCAGTTTTGAATCGGCGGCCATTTCGGCCAGCAGGGTTTCCAGCCCGGCACAGAACACCACCAGCGCGCGCAGATTGAGCATCTGCAACACGCCTTTGGCACGATGCAACTCTTCTTGCGCGGCTGCCAGCGCAGCCTGCGCACTGGCCGGGGCGGAAAAATATGTCTGGCAATCGCGGATGATGGCGGCGAGCGAACTGTCGAGTTCGCCCTTGAGCGGCAACAGCAACTGCAGATTGAACGAAGTGGACACGCGCTTCCCGGTTTAAAGTTTGAAACCCGAAACCGAGCCGCTCAATTCCTTGGCCAATTCCTCCAGCTGGGTCACCGAGGCACTGGTGAGCTGGGTGCCTTTTGAGGTTTGCTCGGTAATCTGCAAGATGTCGGCCATCACGCTCGCCACTTCCTGTGCCATGTCGGTCTGCACCTGGGTGGAGACCGAGATGCTGTTCACCAGGTCGTTCAACTCGCGCGTCGCCTGCTCGATCTGTTGCAGCGACTGGCCCGCGTCATCTGCCAATTGGGCACCCTGCACCACACCCTGGGTGCTCTGTTCCATTGCGCTTACCGCATCCTGGGTATCGCCCTGAATGGTTTTGACCAGCAGGCCGATTTGTTTGGTCGCCTCGCCCGAGCGTTCTGCCAGGCGTTGCACTTCTTCCGCCACCACCGCGAAGCCGCGTCCCGCTTCACCGGCCGATGCCGCCTGGATCGCCGCGTTCAGCGCCAGCACGTTGGTCTGTTCGGTAATGTCGGAGATCAGGTCCACGATCTCGCCGATCTCCTGCGAACTCTCGCCCAGCCGCTTGATGCGTTTTGATGTTTCCTGGATCTGTTCGCGGATACTGTTCATGCCGACCACCGCGTTGCGCACCGCCTGCGCGCCCTGCGCGGTCACTTCCTGGGTGTGGCGCGCCACCTCGGCGGATTGCGCCGCACTGCTGTCGACCTCCTGGATCGACTTGGTCATCAGTTCGACCGCGCTGCCCGCATCGCGGATCTCGGAAGCCTGTTTCTGGGTTGCCGCCAGCAGTCCCTTGGTGACCGTGCCGGCATCGCTGGTCGCCTTGTTAACCTGCTCGGTGGCGGAGATCACGCGCGACACCAGTTTGCGCAGCTCGTCGGTGGTGTAGTTGATCGAATCGGCGATGGCGCCAGTGATGTCTTCCGACACCGTGGCTTTGGCGCTCAGGTCGCCGTCGGCCAGATCGGACAACTCGTTCATCAGGCGCAGAATGGCCTGCTGGTTTTGCTTGTTGATGCGGTCGGATTCATGCTCGCGCCGTTGCGATTCATCCAGGTAGATCTTGGACAACAGCAGCAAGAGCAAGAGCAGCATGCCGCCGGAAAAAGCCAGCGCGAAACCGGTGATCCGGCCCGATCCTGATTCTTCGTAGGCATTCAGCAGACTCTGGGTCAGAGACTGCATGCGCACATCCTTTTGCAGGAATTGCTGCGCCGCCCCGCGCGAGGCCAGCAGCAGGTCTTTATTGGCCACGATGAAACCCACCACGTTCTGGTAGCTTTCGAAGTCTTCGGCCAGCGCGGCGACCACAGGGTCGGAGGCCGGCAGTTCGTTCAATACCGCTTGAGCGGCAGCCAGTTTGGCGGGCAAAGTATCAAGCACCTTGATGTTGGCGGAGGTCTGGACCGTCTGCACCGTGCCCACGACCTGCTCCAGCAGCAACTGCAGGCGCAGCGCCTTCTGGGTATAGGCGGGCGCGATGCGGCCGACCATATTGTTGGCGCTTGACAGCAGATCGTCGCGCAGTGAAGCGCCGCGTTCCAGGGTCACCAGCAAGGGGCGGCCCGCTTCCACCTGATCCAGCAGCTTGCCGATCTGTTCGCTCTCCAGCAAAAGTGACGCCAATGGCTCGCGTGCCGCCCCCGTCGTGGCGGGCCGATCGGCATCACCCTTGTCAAGCAGGGTCAAAGTTGAGGTGAATTGTGTGCGTGCATCACTCAGCGCCTCGAAGGCCGCGCTGTCGCCGGAAATACTGGCAACCTCGGCATTCTTCTCCAGTCGTTGCAGGTAGAGCTGCAGTTTGGCTGCCTGCGCGGCATGGTGCGAGCTCACGCTGGCCGCTTGCCTGTCCAGGAAGGAAAACGCGGCGGCCATGACCAGAAACACCAGCAACAGGAAGCCCAGAATGCGCAATTGGCGATCGAAGGATTGCGCACTGAACCATGGGATTCGGAGAGAGCGTGAGCCCTCTGCGGGTGCTTTTCCGGATTTACCGGCAGTGGCTGGAGCGCGGGTGAAAGGTAGTTTTAAGGCCATTTTTTCTCCTTGTGCGTCGGGGTTTATTCCCCGATCTGCAAAAATTCCGGTTGTTGTAAAAGCTGCTGAATGTCCAGCCGGTGCCAAGTCTGGCCGCTGCCATCCTTGTAGCGCACGATGCCGTCTTCTTCGGTGCGCTGCCATCCCTCGGTGTTGCGCAATCCCAGCACGCGCGAGACCAGGATCCCGGCGTTGAAGGCGAACCGTTGCCCCAGCAGCAATATGCGGCTGGCCGCTTCGCGCGGGGTGGGCGGTTGATCGGGATAAGCGTTCAGGTCGATGATGCTGTACAAATTGCCGCGCACATTAGCGACGCCGCAGTACCAGGGCTTGGTCAACGGAACCGGTGTCATCACCGGCAGCGGCATGATCTCGCTGATGTCTGTCATGTCCACCAAACAAAGGTGCTGCCCCACCTGCACGCCCAGTGTGGAAACCTTGGCGCTGCCGGCGCCTTGCATTTGCAGGCGATCCAGCACTTGTTGCTGGAATTCGCGCAGATTAAAGCGTTTGGACATTTTATTGGGCGATTAGCCGAGCGCGGCAATCTTGCCCAGCAGTTCCTGGGCGTTGATCGGTTTGGTGACGTAGTCTTTTGCCCCCTGGCGCAGACCCCATATCTTGTCGGTTTCCTGGCCCTTGGTGGTGCAAATAATGACCGGGATGTGCTGGGTGGCGTCATCCTTGGTGATGGCCCGTGTCGCCTGGAATCCGTTCAGGCCGGGCATCACCACATCCATCAGGACCAGATCGGGCAGGGCACTTTTGGCCGTAGCGACCCCTTGCTCGCCACTCTCGGCAAAAATGACTTCGAATCCCTGTTTGGCCAGCAGTTCGCCCAGCACATGGCGCTCGGTCGCCGAATCGTCCACCACCAGCACTTTCTTAATTGCCATATCCTGTTTCCTCGTATCGTTGTGTATGCGCGATCACTGCTTCGATCAGGCTTTTCTTGTTGAACGGTTTGGTCAAATACTGGTCGGAGCCAACCAGCTTGCCGCGTGCGCGGTCGAACAGCGTGTCCTTGCTGGTCAGCATCACCACCGGCACGTTCTTGAAGTCGCGATGATTCTTGATCAGCGCGCAGGTCTGGTAGCCGTCCAGGCGCGGCATCATCACATCGACGAAAATCACGTCCGGTTTGTGATCCACCACTTTGGACAAGCCGTCAAAACCGTCTTCGGCCAGCACCACCTTGGCGCCGGCCTGGGACAGGAAAATCTCGCCGCTGCGTCGGATGGTGTTGCTGTCGTCGATTAGCAGCACTCTGATGCCCGATAAATTGTTGTTCATATCTCCCCCGCGCCGGTTGTTTTGGATAGCCCGGCTGTTGGTCGTTGCCTGAACGCAATAGTTACAGGCACGGACGAGCGGATGCTACCGCACTTTGCGCCGCTTGCTCAACGTTTCCAGAAGGCCGGGGTGAACAAAATCAGCACCGTGAAGATTTCCAGCCGCCCGACCAGCATGCCGAAACTGCAAATCCAAGTCTGGAAATCGGTTAATCCGGCATAGTTGGCGGCGGGGCCGACCAAGCCCAGGCCGGGGCCGAAGTTGTTGACGCAGGCCAGTGTGGCGGTGAAGGCGCTGATGAAATCAAGCCCGCTGATGAGCAGCACGAAGGTCATCCCCGCGATCACCATGAAATACAGAAAGATGAAACCGAGTACCGCGAACACGATGTTGTTCTGCACCACGTGGCCGCCGATCTTCATTGGATTGATGGCGTTAGGGTGGAGCAGCTTGATGAATTCGCGTCCCGCCTGTTTGACCAGAACCAGGGTGCGCATCATCTTGATGCCACCGCCGGTGGAGCCGGAGCTGGCTGCGATGCAACCGACGAACAACATCCACAGCGGGGCGAATATCGGCCATTGCGCATAATCGACACTGGCGAAACCGGAGCTGGCACCGATCGATACCACATTGAAACTGGCATGGCGCAGTGCGGTTGCAAACGAGGGATAAACATCGTTGAACCAGAGGAAAAATGCGATTCCAAAGCAACTGGCAACGATCAGCCCCAGCGCGGCCTGCGCTTCGGTGTCGAACAGATAAACGCGCAAAGTCTTGCCGCGCCAGGCAAGAAAGTGGGTGGCGAAATTGATCACCGCGAACAGCATGAACACGATCATCACGAACTCGATCAGCGGCGAATCGAACCAGCCGACACTGGCATCGTGGGTGGAAAACCCCCCCAGCCCGGTAGTGGAAAAACCGTGGCAGACCGCATCCAGCCACGACATGCCGGCCCATTTGAGCGCACCGATACAGGCCAGCGTGATGATGGCATAAACCACCCACAGGTTGCGCGCGGTGTCGGCGATGCGCGGGGTCAGCGCGGTCTCCTTCATCGGCCCCGGGGTCTCCGCCTTGAACAATTGGCGGCCGCCGATGCCCAGCAGCGGCAGCACGGCAACCGCCAGCACGATGATGCCGAGGCCGCCCAGCCATTCCATCTCGTGCCGCCAGATATTGATCGCGGGGGACAGGCTGTCCAGCCCCGTCAGCACGGTCGCGCCGGTGGTGGTGATGCCGGACATCGTTTCAAAATAGGCATCGGTAAAAGATAGCCCGGGGAGCGCAAGCAGCAAGGGCAAGGTACCGAAGGCAGGCATCGCGCTCCACATGGCGACCACCAGCAAATAGCCGTGGCGGGTGGAAAGTTCGCCCTTGTAACGGCGGGTCAGCAGCCACATCAACACCCCTGCGGCAGCGGTGACCAGCATGGCCAGCAGAAAATCGATAAACAGACTTTGCTCGTGATAGAGCAGGGCGGTGAACAGGGGCAACAGGAGAGTCAGGCTGAACATGACCAGGATCAGGCCCAGCGCGTTGATGACGGTCAGCGTGCGGCCCATCAGAAAAACCCGAGTTTGACCTGAAACAGTTTCTCGACTTTCTTCAGCATCTTCTTGTCCACCACAAACACGATCACATGGTCTTCCGCCTCGATCACCGTGTCATGGTGGGCGATGACCACTTCCCCATTGCGCACGATGGCGCCGATGGTGGCACCCTTGGGCGATTCAATCTCGTCGATGCGCCGCCCGACCACCTGCGAAGACTCGCGATCGCCGTGGGCAATCACCTCCAGCGCTTCGGCCGCGCCCCGGCGCAGCGAGTGCACCGCGGCGACATCGCCCTGGCGCACGTAGGCGAGCAGCGAACCGATGGTGATCTGCGCCGGCGACAGGGCAATGTCGATCTTGCCACCCTGCAGCAGATCGACATAGGCGCCGCGATTGATCAGGGCGATCACCTTGCGCGCACCGGCCTGCTTGGCCAGCAGGGCGGACATGATGTTGTTCTCGTCGTCGTTGGTGAGCGCGCAGAACACATCCACCTCGCCGATGTGTTCCTGCTGCATCAGCTTCTCGTCCGTGCCGTCGCCATGCAGCACCAGGGTGTTCGTCAATTTGCCGGCCAGGCGCTCGCAGGCTTGCTTGTTGAATTCGATCAGCTTGACCTGATAGTGATGCTCGATCTCCCGGGCCAGGCGAAAGCCGATGTTGCCGCCGCCGACGATGGCGACGCGTTTCGCCGGCTTGTCCATGCGCCGCATTTCTTTCAGCACACTGCGGATGTTTTCCGTGGCGGCGATGAAGAACACCTCATCGCCTTCCTCGATGACGGTATCGCCCTCCGGGATCAGCGGGCGATCCTGGCGGAAGATCGCCGCCACCCGCGCTTCCACCTGCGGCATGTCGGTGCGCAGAAAACTCAGCGGTTGGCCGACCAGCGGGCCGCCCTTGAAGGCGCGCACCGCCGCCAGCGAGGCTTTGCCCTGCGAGAATTTCTGCACCTGCAAGGCTTCCGGGAATTCGATCAGCTTGACGATGTACTCGGTCAGGATCTGTTCCGGACAAATGGAAAAATCGACACAGAAGTTATCCGCATTGAAAATGTCTTCGCGGTTGAGGTAATCGGCGGCGCGGATGCGCGCGATGCGCGTCGGCGTGTTGTACAGGCTGGCCGCCAGTTTGCACGCGACCAGATTGACCTCGTCGCTCTGGGTCACTGCCAGCAGCATGTCGGCATCCCTGATGCCGGCCTGCTCAAGAGTTGACGGGTGCGCCGCATTGCCGACCACGGTGCGCAGATCAAGCCGGTCCTGCAGCAGACGCAGCTTCTCACCGTCGGAATCGACGATGGTGATGTCGTTCGCTTCACCGACCAGACTTTCCGCCACCGTCGAACCGACTTGCCCAGCCCCCAGGATCAGGATCTTCACGCGGCCTCGCCTTTCCATTTGATCGAGCAGCCCATGCTGGCAATCTGTTCGCGCGGCCCCTGTCCGGTCTGTGCCACCTGCAGCATGGCGTTGAACAGGTCGCGCGGCGCGTCTGCCACGGCTTCCTTGCGCGACGCATCGAGGCGGCCGCGATATTGCAGTTCGAGATTGGCGTTGAAGCCGAAAAAGTCCGGGGTACACACCGCGCCGTAGTCCCGGGCGATCTGCTGCGTCTCGTCCCACACATATGGGAACGGGTAGGAATACTCCTGCGCCACCTTCTTCATGTTCTCGAACGAATCCTCCGCATACTCGGCCGGATCGTTGGACAGGATGGCGATGCTGTGGATACCGTGCCGCTGCAATTCGCGCGTGTCGCGGATGATGCGGTCGCGGATCGACTTCACATAAGGGCAGTGGTTACAGATGAACATCACCAGCAGGCCGTTCGGACCGCGCGCGTTGTCGAGCGTGTAGCGCTTGCCCTCCACGCCCAACAGATCAAAGGGGCGGGCTTTCCAGCCGAAATCGCACAAAGGGGGGTGCAGACTGACCATGACAAAATCCTTCTGATAGACAGCGTGATTTTTCGCGGCGTTATATTATCACGCCCATTAAATCCGCCACTTGTTCCTATGTCCGCCCCCAGATTCTACTGTCCGCCTCCCTTGCCCTCCGGCGCCCACTGTGAATTGCCGCCCGAGGCGGCGCACCATGCCAGCCGGGTATTGCGCCTGCGGGTCGGTGATGCGGTGCAGATCTTCGACGGCCGGGGCAACGCGCTGGATGCCACGCTGCATGCCATCAACGGCAAGCGCGTGTCGCTCGGCAATCTGCAAACCTGCATGGCAACAGCGGCGAGCGGGCTGCACATCGTGCTCGCGCAGGCGATGTGCGGCAGCGAAAAAATGGACTGGGTGGTGCAAAAGGCGACCGAACTGGGCGCGGCCGAAATCATCCCGATCCAGACCCGGCGCAGCGTGGCCAGGCTCGCGCCGAGCCGCGCCGACAAGCGCACCCTGCATTGGCATAATGTCGCGGTGGCAGCGTGTGAACAGTGCGGGCGCAATGAACTGCCGCAGTTGCAGGCACCGCAGGAGATGGCGGATTGGCTGCGCGGGATGCGCAATGCCGGTGGCGGCAAGTTCATCCTGCTACCAGGCGGCGCGGGCGGACTACAAGCACAACCACGCCCGCAGGACCGAGTCACTTTGCTGATCGGGCCGGAGGGCGGGTTTACCGGGGACGAGGCAAATGTTGCCCAACAGGCCGGCTTCGTTCCCATCCTGCTCGGGCCGCGCGTGCTGCGAACCGAAACCGCCGCCGTCGCCGGGATGGCTGCGATACAGACCCTGTGGGGCGACTTTCAATAACTGCATTGCAAAACAATAATCCGCAGATGACACAGATTCACGCAGATTAAAAACACATCTGGGACGTATTGAGACCAGCCAGTTTGGCGATAAGGGATTTTTAGACCGCTCGTTTTGTTAATCCGGTTAATCTGCCGACAAAAGCTTTTTTGTTTTATATCAAGGAGGCATCATGCCCTACGTCAATATCCGCATCGCGGGCGAATTAAGCCGTGAACAAAAGGCGAAGATCGCTGCAGAAATTACCGACACGCTGGAGCGCATCGCGCACAAGCCCAAGTCGTATACTTACATCGCTTTCGACGAGCTGCCTGACGAGAACTGGGCGATCGCCGGCAAGTTGCTGGATGAGGAATAGATAATCCCCGAGGAGAACTTCATGCCCGCCACCGTAGCACCCGCCGATTTCGTCGCCTGGTTCCGCTCCGTCGCGCCCTACATCAATGCCTTTCGCGGCAAGACCTTCGTCATCGCCTTTGGCGGTGAAGTGGTGGCGGACGGCAAGTTTGTCGAACTGACCCACGATTTTAATCTGCTTGCCGCGCTCGGCATCCGTCTGGTACTGGTGCACGGCGCACGGCCGCAGATCGAGCAACATCTGGCCAGACACAAGCTGGAAGACACCTATCACCTCGGCATCCGCCTGACCGATGCCGAGACCATGCAGTGCGTGAAGGAGGCGGTCGGCCGGGTGCGGGTAGAGATTGAGGCGCTGCTGTCGATGGGGCTGGCAAATTCTCCGATGGCGAACGCCGACATTCGTGTGGCGGGCGGCAATTTCATCACCGCGCAGCCGATCGGCGTCATCAACGGGGTGGATCTGGAACACACCGGCAGTGTGCGCAAGGTCGATGTCGCCGCGCTCAACGACCGCATGGAATTCGGCGAAGTGGTGCTGCTGTCGCCGCTTGGCTATTCGCCCACCGGCGAGGTGTTCAACCTGACCCTGGAAGATGTGGCCACCGCCACCGCCATCGCGCTGGACGCGGACAAGCTGGTGTTCCTGATGGATCCCGACGGGGTGACCGACAGCAGGGGCAAACTCAGCAAGGAGCTGACCATTGCCGATGCGCAGGCGGTGCTCAACAGGAAGCGCCAGTTGCCGGATGACGTGAGCCTGTTTTTGCCCTGCGCGTTGCGCGCCTGCGAAGCCGGGGTGGCGCGCACCCATCTGATCAGCCGCCATACCGACGGCGCGCTTTTGCAGGAATTATTCAGCGACGACGGCATCGGCACCATGGTGGTGGAAAGCACGCTGAACACGCTGCGCGCGGCGACCATCGAGGACGTGGGCGGCATCCTGCAGCTGCTGCGCCCGCTGGAAGAGGAAGGCATTCTGGTGCGGCGTTCGCGCGAGTTGCTGGAACAGGAGATCGCGCGTTTCCAGGTGCTGGAACACGACCACCGCATCATCGGCTGCGCCGCGCTGTACCCGTTTCCGCATGAGGCGGCAGCCGAGCTGGCCTGTCTGGCGGTTGATCCGTCCTGCCGCGATCGCGGCTACGGCGAGGCAATCCTCAAACACATGAGCAGTCTGGCCAGGTCGCAGGGCATGAAAAAGCTGTTCGTGCTGACCACGCGCACCGCGCACTGGTTCATCGAGCGTGATTTCAGGGAAGCCGATGTGGGACAGTTGCCGAAAGAGAAAAAAGCGCTGTACAACTACCGCCGCCGGTCCAAGGTGTTCGTCAGGAACCTGAAATAAGGCGTTATATTTCATCGGCGTGTAACATGGCACGCCTATCATTAACCGATTATGGAGAACGACAATGACAAGAATGGTGCAGTGCGTAAAACTCGGACGCGAAGCGGAAGGTCTGGAGCGCCAGCCATACCCCGGCGCACTGGGACAGCGCATCTTCAACAGCGTGTCGAAAGAAGCGTGGCAGGGCTGGATCAAGTTCCAGACCATGCTGGTGAACGAGAACCGGCTCAATCTGGCGGACGCCAAGGCGCGCCAGTTTCTGGCGCAGCAGATGGAAAGCTACTTCTTTGGAGCGGAGACACAGATGCCTGCCGGTTATGTGCCGCCGACAAACTGACCTTGAGTAAAAGTCATTCGGCGCAGAATTTCCTCAACCGCGAACTCGGCTTGCTCGAGTTCAACCGGCGCGTGCTGGCGCAGGCGGAAGATGCCGCTGTGCCCCTGCTGGAGCGGCTCAAATATCTGTGCATCGTCAGCAGCAACCTGGATGAGTTCTTTGAGATTCGTATCGCCGGCCTGAAAGAGCAGATCAAGCTGGGCGGCATCGCCTCCGGCCCCGACGGGCTGGAAGCGACACAGGTGATGAAGCGTTTGTTTGCGCCAACCCATCAGCTGATTGCGCGCCAGTATGAGTTGTTTAACCAGGAACTGGTGCCCGCGCTGGCGGCGCAGGGTATCAAGTTTCTGCGCCGCACCCACTGGAATGAAGCGCAACAGGCGTGGGTGAAGGAGTTTTTCCTGCGCGAAGTGATGCCGGTGCTCACCCCGATCGGCCTCGATCCGGCGCATCCTTTTCCGCGCGTGCTGAATAAAAGTCTGAACTTTGCGGTCGAGCTGCAGGGCAAGGATGCTTTTGGCCGCAATTCCGCCAAAGCCATCGTGCAGGCGCCGCGCGTGTTGCCGCGCGCCATTCCGATGCCGCCCGAAATCGCCGGTTGCCCGCACGGTTTCGTGTTCCTGTCGTCCATCCTGCACGCGCATGTCGGCGAATTGTTCGCCGGCATGGCGGTGCAGGGCTGTTACCAGTTCCGCGTCACGCGCAACAGCGACCTGTTCGTGGACGAGGAAGAAGTGAAGAATCTGCGCATCAGCCTGCAGGGCGAGTTGCCGCAGCGCCATTTCGGCGATGCGGTGCGGCTGGAAGTGGCCGACAACTGCCCGCAGGAACTGGCCGACTTTCTGCTGCAACAGTTCGAGCTGGGCAGCGATGATTTGTACCGTGTGCACGGTCCGGTGAATCTGGTGCGGCTGATCGGCATCCCGGACAAGGTGGATCGTCCTGATCTGAAATTTCCACCCTTCGTGCCCGGCATGCCGACCCTGCTCAAGAAAAAAAGCGCGGACATGTTCAATGTGATCCGCAAGGGCGATGTGTTGTTGCATCACCCGTATCAATCGTTCAAGCCGGTGATCGATTTCATCCAGCAGGCGGCGGCCGATCCGGAGGTGGTGGCGATCAAACAGACCGTGTACCGCACCGGCACCGATTCCGAGCTGATGGAATCGCTGATCGCGGCGGCCAAGCGCGGCAAGGA
>Ga0210040_10000306_pt1 | contig 84746 bp, 63 predicted proteins | sample CryGeyCG12114_NA_FD_185462 | JGI IMG/M metagenome (GOLD analysis project Ga0210040, IMG submission 185462) | Groundwater microbial communities from aquifer - Crystal Geyser CG19_WC_8/21/14_NA (SPAdes) (version 2) | ecosystem: Environmental > Aquatic > Deep subsurface > Groundwater | place: USA... | reverse complement strand
ACTCGCGGTCGGCGGTGTTCGTCAGCGAGTCTCCGGCCCAGCGGGTGGCGCGCAGCAAGTCGGCGGGCAGGATGCGCTTCACCTGCCGGTTCTCGGCTTCCACGGCCAGCTCTTTCGTGTTCGACAGGTGCTGTACCTGATCGGGGCGGCAGGCCACCGCCAGCAGCAGCAGCCCTACCCCGCTCCACATTCGCAAACGCATACGCAACGGGCTAAAGAATCTACTGCAAGGTACGAAGCCGAAATGGCTCCCCTACCCTAGCGGTTCAGTAAAAACTCCCGCAGCGCCGCATATTCAGCGGGCAGCGGCACCCGCTCGATGGGGCGCTGCATGAGCGGTTCCAATGCGGTGGGCAACGGCACGGCCTCCTTCAACAGCGGCTCTACCACCTCCCGGAACTTCACCGGATGCGCCGTTTCAAGCGCAAAACCACCCTGGGGCGTGGGATTTTCGCTGAGATATTGCTGCAATGCCCGGTAGGCCACGGCGCCGTGCGGGTCCAGCAAATAGCCGGTTTCGGCGTGCACCGCACGAATGGTTTCCTCGGTTTCGGCATCCGTAACGGAGTAGCCCGTCATCAGGCCCGTAATGCGGGTGTGCTCGGCCTCGAACAAGGCCAGAATGCGTCCGAAGTTGCTGGGGTTGCCCACGTCCATGGCATTGGAAATGGTCACGACGGCCGGCTTGGCAGCATACTCGCCGCTGAGCAGGTAGGCGGGCACGGCGTCGTTGGCGTTGCAGGCGGCCACAAAATGCGCCACTGGCAGCCCCGATACGTGCGCCAGCAACCCGGCGCACAGGTTGCCGAAGTTGCCGCTGGGCACCGCCACCACCGGCGGCAGCTGGTGCTGCCACTGCTGCCAGGCCAGGCAGTAGTAAATTTGCTGGGGCAGCCAGCGCGCCACGTTAATAGAGTTGGCCGAGGTGAGGCGCTGTTGCTGCATCAGGTCCACATCGGCGAAGGCCTGCTTTACCAGGCGCTGGCAGTCGTCGAAGTTGCCCTGGATTTCGAGGGCCGTGATGTTCTGGCCCAACGTCGTCAGCTGGCGCTCTTGCAACGGACTCACTTTGCCGGCGGGGTAGAGAATCACGACTTCCACACCGTCTACGCCCAAAAAGCCGTCGGCCACGGCGCCGCCCGTATCGCCGGAAGTAGCAACCAGCACCGTCACCGGCTCGGTTTCCTGCCGCGAAAAGTAGCCCAGGCACCGGCTCATGAACCGCGCCCCTACGTCCTTAAACGCCAGGGTAGGGCCATGGAACAGCTCCAAAGCCGCCACCGCATCTGTGATGGGCACCAGCGGAAACGGGAAGTTGACCGTCTCGGCGCAGATGCGGCGCAGCTCGTCTTTCGGAATCGTATCGCCCACGTAGGGCGCCATCACCTGATAAGCCACCTCCGCGGCGGTTAGGGTTTTCAGCGTCAGCAGAAAATCGGCCGAGAAGCGCGGGATGGTTTCCGGGAAATACAAGCCGCCGTCGGGCGCCTGCCCCTGGATGGTCGCCGTCCGGAAATCAACGGCCGGCGACTGGTGGTTGAGACTATGGTATTGCATTGCAGTGAGAATGACGATTATAAGAAGTAGCGCGCTACGCTGCGTGCGCTACGGCTGGGCTACTACCCGCACGCCTTCCGTGTTCATGCGGGTGACGTAGGTGAACTGCTCGATACCCAGCCGGTCGTACACGCTTTGCATGGCGGCGGCCACGGCGCGGGCGGTGGCTTCTTCCCGGCTCAGCATGAAAATGGATGGTCCCGAGCCGGAGATGCCGCCGCCCAGCGCACCGGCTTCGCGGCTGGCCGCTTTCACCTCGGCAAAGCCCGGAATCAGGATGCTGCGCACGGGCTCCACGATGTGGTCTTCCAGGGAACGGCCAATCAGGTCGTAGTCTTGCAGGCACAGGCCGGCCACCAGCCCGCCCACGTTGCCCCACTGCCGGATGGCGGCGGGTAGGGCCACCTGGCGCTTGAGAATGGCGCGGGCGTCGGCGGTTTTCACCTCTATTTGCGGGTGCACCACGGTTACCCACAAGGGCGGGGTAGGCAGCGGCACAATGTCGAGGGGGGTGGTGCTGCGGATGAGCGTGACGCCCCCATACAGGCACGGCGCGATGTTGTCGGCGTGCTGCACGCCGGAGGCCACTTCCTCCCCAAACATAGCAAACCGCACCAGATCTTCCTTACTGAACCGATTGTCCATCAGCACATTGGCGCCCACCACCGCGCCCGCCGCGCTGGCCGCGCTGGACCCAATGCCACTACCCGGCCGAATGGCTTTGTTGATGCGCACCTCCACCCCTACCCCCGGCGCCTCACGCAGCAAAGCCAGCAACGCGCCGCCCGCTACGTTGCGCGTAGGCTCGGTGGGCAGGTCGAAATCGTCCTCGTTGATGATGGTGACGCCGGGCGTATCGGTCAGGCGCAGGTGCATGGTGTCGGCGGGCTCGGCCAGCGCAAAGCCCAGCACATCGAACCCGCAGACCATGTTGGCCACGGTGGCCGGAGCCAAGACGGTAACGGAAGCAGACATAGTTTTAGGAGGAGAGAGATGGATAGGAGGTCATTTCTTACACCACGCTGGGCTGAATTTTCAACCCCACTTTGTGGAGCAAGCGAATCTATGCGGTGCGAGCGGGCGGATTGAAAATCCGCCCGAGCTGAGAGAATATATAATGGCAGTCTTTTCGACAAGCGGGAGAAATCTTGCGTGCTCCCGCTAATTCTATCGACTAAGATTACCGCTGCACGCGAGATTTCTCCCGCTGGTCGAAATGACGGGCAACTACCATTCAAGAGTTAGAATTTCCGCTACTGCCGCGTGGCGCGCATGATGTCGGCGAAGACACCGGAAGCCGTTACGTCGGCGCCCGCTCCTGCTCCCTTCACCACCAGTGGCTGCTCGGGGTAGCGTGAGGTGTAGAACAGCACGGCGTTGTCCTTGCCTTGCAGGGAGTAGAAATCGTGGTCGGAGGCCACGGCTTGCAGGCCCACGGCAGCGGTGCCCTCGGCGTAGCGCGCCACAAAGCGGAGCTGCTTGCCAGCATCGGCCGCCTCGCGGTAGAGCTGCTGGAAGTGCGGCTCCTGACGGGCCATTTCCTGGTAGAAATCTTCTACGCTCCCCTCCATGCAGGAAGCAGGTAGGAAAGCTTCGTTGTCGATGTCGCTCATTTCCAGCTCCTGCCCGGCCTCGCGGGCCAGAATCAGGATTTTTCGGGCCACGTCTACCCCACTCAGGTCGAGGCGCGGGTCGGGCTCGGTGTAGCCTTCGGTCTGCGCTTGGCGCACCACATCGGCAAAGGGCACGGTGGCATCGTAGTGGTTGAACACGAAGTTGAGCGTACCCGACAGCACGGCCTCAATGCGGTATACCTCGTCGCCGCTGCGGGTGAGGTCGTTGAGCGTGCCGATGATGGGTAGGCCCGCGCCCACGTTGGTTTCGAACAGGAACGCCGCACCAAACTCCCTCGACAACCGCTTGAGCTGCTGGTAGTAGCTCAGCTCAGCCGAGCCCGCTATTTTGTTGCACGCTACCACGGCCGCGCCCCGGCTTAGCAGCTCGGGGTAGCAGCGGGCTACCTCGCCGCTGGCCGTCACGTCCACGAAGATGGTGTTGCGCAGGTTTTTAGTTTTGATAATCTGAAGGAAATCAGCCAGGTTTCCTTCGTCGCCCTGCTCCAGCGACTCGCGCCAGTTTGTCAAGTCCAGCCCCTGCTCGGCAAAGGCAAAGCGGCGGCTGTTGGCCACGCCTACCACCCGCACTTGCAGGCGCAAGTGGCGCAGCAGGTAGGCGCGCTGCCGCGAGAGTTGCTCCAGCAACTTGCCTCCCACATTGCCCGCGCCTACCACAAACAGGTTCACTTGCTTGGTCTGCACCTCAAAAAACGACTCGTGCAGCACGTTGATGGCCTTGCGCACGTCCTGCGCCCGCACCACCACCGAAATATTCTTCTCCGATGAGCCCTGCGCAATGGCCCGGATGTTTATCCCGTTGTTGCCCAGTGCATTAAACAGGCGCCCGCTCACGTTGGGATGGTCCTTCATCTTCTCGCCCACCAAGGCCACAATGGCCAAATCGGCCTCTACCACCAGCGGGTCTACCTTGCCGGTACCGATTTCGAAAGCGAATTCATCGTCGGCTGCGGCTTTGGCGCGTATGGCATCGGCGGTGAGTACGGCCACGCAGATAGAGTACTCTGAGGAGCTTTGGGTGATGAGAATGACGTTGACCTTCTCCCGCGCTAACGCCGCAAACAGCCGCATCGAGAAGCCCGGAATTCCTACCATACCGCCGCCTTCCAGCCGCAGCAGCGTTACTTGCCCAATGCTGGACAGCCCGCGCACTACCTCGCCGGTAGCGGGCGGAGCCACTTCCACGCGGGTACCAGCATCTTCCGGCGCAAAGGTATTTTTGATGAGCAGCGGAATTCCGCGTTGCCTAACCGGCTGAATGGTAGGCGGATACAGCACCTTGGCTCCGAAGTGCGACAACTCCATGGCCTCCTGGTAGCTGATGCGCGGAATGGGCCGAGCCTGGCGCACCAGGCGCGGGTCGGCCGTCATCATGCCACTCACGTCGGTCCAGATTTCCAGCACCTCGGCGTCCAGCGCGCCGGCAAAAATGGCGGCGGTGTAGTCGGAGCCGCCGCGGCCGAGGGTAGTGGTAGCGCCCTGCGCATCGGCGGCAATAAAGCCGGGCACTATATAGGCAGCGTGGGGGTAGTTACGCACGTAGGTTTGAATCTGGCGGTTGGTGGTCTGAAAATCCACCAGCGCATTGCCGAAGCTGCTGTTCGTGCGAATCAGCTCCCGGCTGTCGTGGCAGGCGTGGTCGAGGCCGCGCGCGTGCAGGCAAGCCGCCACCAGCCGCGCCGACAGTAGCTCGCCGAAGCTCATGAGCCGGTCCAGCGTCCGCACCGACAGCTCGCCGAGCGCAAACACACTGTCGCAGAGCGTTTCCAGGTCGTTACACTCCTGCTTCACCCGGCTCAGCAAACCACTCTGGCTGGTAACGGGCGCCAACTCCTTGGCCACGTCCAGGTGGCGCTGCTCAATGGTTTGCAGCACCTGCCGGTAGCTCTCTTGCCCAGCCGCGGCCTGCTGACCAGCCGAAATGAGCGTGTCGGTGGTGCCGCCCAGTGCCGATACGACCACAATCGCTGGGCCGCGCTGTGTAGCCTTTTCTACCAGACTAGCTACCTGTTGGATGGCTGCCGCCGTGGCCACCGAGGAACCACCAAATTTCAGAATCTGCATACGAAGGGAGGATGGATAAAACGCGAAAAAGCAGCGCTTCGGGTGGGTAGCAGCCTCTTGTCAGGAGGGTGGTACCGGCGAAGGGCTGCTCAGAAAATGTAGAAAGTGAGAGGTAAAGCAGCCCCGCTAACCGGTAATAATACCGGTAGTGGCTGTCGGTGTAGTAATGACCGTCAGAAAAGGAAAAACAGGACCAGCAGCGGCAAAGGGGCGCATAAGTGCTTCAGGGTTCGGAGCCAAAGCTAGAAAAGATTTGTTACCAACCAAATTCAGTATTTGGCCCGGCTACGTTTTCTACCTCAATGGGTAGGGAACAACCCTGCTGGTTCCGCGTGTTAGTTTATGTACCTTTGTGCATATAAATACAATTCTCTGACAGGCAGATGCTAGATAAACTGGAGGCCATTCAACAGCGCTTCAACGACGTGAGCGAGCAACTCACGCAACCCGAAGCCATGAGCGATATGAAACGCTTCAAGGCCCTCAACAAAGAATACAAGGACCTGGGCAAAATCGTGACTGAGTACAAGGCCTATCAGCAGGTACTCAGCAACATCGACAATGCCAAGGAGGTGATTTCCACCGAAAAGGATCAGGACTTCCGCGAGATGGCCAAGGCTGAGCTAGATGAGCTATTGCCTGAGCAGGAACGCCTGGAGGTCGTGATTAAGGAGCTGCTGATCCCCAAAGACCCCAACGACTCCAAGGACGTGATTATGGAAATCCGGGCTGGGGCCGGCGGCGACGAGGCAGCCATTTTTGCCGGCGACTTGCAGCGCATGTACATGCGCTTCGCTGAAAAGCAGGGCTTGCGCATGGATCTGATTGATGCCACCGAGGGCACTTCGGGCGGCTACAAGGAAATCGTGCTCTCGCTGAAGGGCGAGGACGTGTACGGCAAGCTCAAGTTTGAGTCGGGTGTGCACCGCGTGCAGCGCGTGCCCGCCACCGAAACCCAGGGCCGCATTCACACCTCAGTAGCCTCTATTGTGGTGATGCCGGAAGCCGAGGAGCTGGATATTGAACTGGATATGAACGACATCCGCAAGGACTTGTTTATGTCGAGCGGCCCCGGTGGGCAGTCGGTAAACACCACCTACTCGGCTGTGCGCCTCACTCACTTACCTACCGGCCTGGTGGCCCAGTGTCAGGACCAGAAATCGCAGCTTAAGAACTTCGACAAAGCCCTGCAGGTACTCCGCTCGCGCATCTACGAGATTGAGCTGGCGAAGAAAAACGAAGCCGAAGGCGCTGCCCGCAAGAGCATGATTGGCGGCGGCGACCGGTCGGATAAAATTCGTACCTACAACTACCCCCAAGGCCGCGTAACCGACCACCGCATTGGGTTCACGGTGTATAACCTGACCAGCGTGATGGACGGCAACATCGACGACTTTGTGGAGCAGTTGCGCATCGCCGAAAGCGCCGAGCGCCTGAAAGAAGGCGTAGGATAAGGTCAGTAGAAGGTACCACAACGTCATTTCGAGCTTGTCGAGAAATCTCGCGTGCTGATGAAAGATACTATCCTTTGTCAGCACGCGAGATTTCTCGACAAGCTCGAAATGACGTTTTTATGTGAATGACGCTCTCTTCAGCCTGACGGACAACGAGCGATTTTACCACCCAATCCCAACCTTGCGGCACCTTTTGTAGTTTGCCGGGATATGGCTACTTCCTCCGCATCCCTACCTGTTATTATTATTGGCGCCGGTATGGCTGGCCTCACTTGCGCCAACTACCTGCACCGGGCCGGCAAGCCCGTGCTGGTGCTGGATGCCGCCGACGCTGTGGGCGGCCGCGTGCGTACCGACGTCACGCCCGAGGGATTTCGTCTAGACCGTGGCTTTCAGATTCTGCTTACGCGCTACCCCGAGGTGCAGCGCCTCATGGATTATGGCGCGCTGGACCTGCGGGCTTTCCAGTCGGGTGCCGTTATTCAACTGCCGGATGGCCGGGAAACGACGCTGCAAAACCCATTGCGGCAGCCGTTGGCGGTGGTTGAGGCCCTGACTTCGCCCATTGGCACCGTGGCTGACAAACTGCGCATTCTGAATCTGGTGCGGCATGTGAGCAAGCACACGGCCGGCCAGCTTATCAGCCGTAACTCTTCCAATCAGGAAGACACGCTGGCCTACCTCCGGCGCATTGGCTTCAGCGAGCGAATCATTGACACCTTCTTCCGGCCGTTTTTTGGCGGGGTGTATCTGGACCGACAGCTGCGCACGGCAGCCAATTTCTTTGAGTTTGTACTGCAACAGTTTGTGGTAGGCGATGCCGCCGTGCCCAACTTGGGTATACAGGCCATTCCGGAGCAGTTGGCGGCCCGCCTACCCGCCGGCACGGTACGCCTTAGCTCACCCGTATCGGCTATTGACGGAACCCGCGTGCGCCTCTGGACGGATGAGGTCTTGGAAGCCGCAGCCGTAGTCATAGCCACCGATGGCGCGGCGGCGCAGCAGCTTTTACCGGCGCTGGCTTCCAACGCCCCTACCTCCGAGTGGCGCAAGACTACCTGCACCTACTTTGCCGCGCCCTACTCCCCCGGCCACGGCGACAAGCTCCTGCGTCTCAATGCCATGCCGGGCGCGCTGGCGCACAACGTGGTGTTTCCCAGCGACGCGGCACCCGGCTACGCCCCCGCCGGCCAAACGTTGGTTTCGGTGAACACCCACGGCGCACATGGTCTTACAGAAGAAGAATTGATGAACCGGCTGCGGGCAGAACTGGCCTCTTGGTTTGGGCCTGCTACGGCCCAGTGGCAACACCTGCGCACCTACGAACTAACGCACGCCCTGCCCGCCTACCCTGCCGGGCAGCCCTACCGCCAGAGCCTGCGCTTGGCCGATAGGCTCTACCAATGCGGCGACCATAAGGCGTATCCGTCGTTAAACGCCGCCATGGCTACCGGCCGCGAGGTGGCGGAAATGCTGCTGGTTTAGCGGTTGATCTATTCTAACATCACCTGCATGCGTTCTACTTTCGCTGGCTTTTCTATCAAAACTCGTGCTGCTCTGGCAGTTGGCTTTCGCTCAGCCCAAAACAAAATTCGTTCGTCCTAACATCATCATTATCAACATAGATGATATGGGATATGGCGACACCGAGCCTTATGGCATGACGGGTATTCCTCCTACCCCCAACTTCACCTGGCTCACCAAGGAAGGCACTCGTTTCACCCACTTCAACGCCGGGCAGCCCGTGTGCACGGCCTCGCGGGCAGCCTTGCTCACGGGCTGCTACCCCAACCGGGTAGGCATGCAGGGCATGCTGCTCCCCGCCGACCACCGCGCCCTCAACCCAGCCGAGGAAACCATGGCAACGCTGCTCAAAAAAGCGGGCTATCAAACAGCCATGTTGGGCAAATGGCACTTGGGCAACAAGGCGCCCTACCTACCCAGCAGCCGTTTTTCCTGTATCTGGGCACGTGCCGCTGGCTGTGTCGGATAAGTTTAAGGGCAAAAGCGAGCTGGGTTTGTTTGGTGATGTAACGATGGAGCTGGACTGGTTGCTGGGCGAAATCATGCGTACGCTGGGCTGGACCAAGAGAAGCTGACGAAAAGCACGCTGCTCATTACAACCAGCGACAATGGGCCATGGCTGATTTTCGGTGATAATGCCGGCTCGGCGGGTAGTTTTTGGGAGGGCAAGCAGAATACGTTTGAAGGCGGCACGCGCGTGCCGTGCATCATTCGCTGGCCGGGCTAGGTAGAAGCGGGCGGCGTCAACAGCGAGTTGCTTACTAACATTGACTTGCTACCCACCGTGCTGGCTGCTGCTGGTGCGCCGCTACCCACCAAAAAGATTGATGGGCTCAACTTCCTACCCCTGCTGACCAATCAGACCAAGAAAGGTCCGTGGGAAGTGTTCTATTACTACTTCGATGGCAATACCTTGCAGGCCGTGCGTTACAAGCATTGGAAGCTGGTGCTCCCACATCACACCGGCTCCTACGCCCTCACTGTGCATGGCAAAGAAGGCACACCAGGCCAAAAAACACCAGTAGACGTGACCCAGGCGCTCTACGACCTCGCCCACGACCCCGGCGAAGCCTATGACGCACAGACGCTCTACCCCGAGGTAGTCCAGCAGATTCAGCAGCTTGCTACACAGGCCCGCCAGGAGTTAGGCGACGACCTCACGCACCAGCAGGGTAGTGGCGTCAGACCACCGGTACGATACGAATAAGTATTTCACAAGCATTCGTAAGCTTTCTAAATAAAATGCCTCTCTTAAAAAGGAGAGGCATTTTATTTAGAAAGCTTACGAATGCGCTTACTTTAGTCTACTATTATTTTCTTTTTAACAAACGACTTCTCGCTCTTCAAGGTAGCCAGATACATTCCCTTTGACAGATTACTTACGTCAATTTTGTTTTTATTGCCTTTAAGAGAGTAAACTGACACTATTTTACCATTAATATCCTGAATACAAACCTCATATACCTGAGCATCACACTCAATAAACATGTATCCGTTTACCGGATTAGGGTATATTTTTATTGAGTTATCTTGACTAATTTTAGCACTCAACACAGATTCATATTGAGCAAACGTTTTATCTAAAAAAGCGATTCTATTTTTCAACCAAGCCTTCGTATAGCTTAAATCAGAAACATTATACTTGTATTCGTCCCAAGCTAACATTTCTCTTTCATAAGCATTATTATCAGCGAGATAATTGTTTTCATTTTCAAATTTTGACATGATAGATTCTTCTGTAATCACAGATGCTCTTAGTTCTCGCCAGCGACTAGCTATTTTAGCGCAGAATCCTGAAGTTGATCTGTCTTTCAGCAAACGGTCATAGAAGCCATTACTAAGGATGTCATTCGTATAATTCGACCTATTGCCCGTCCAATCGGTTCCAAGTACTCCATCTAAATCCCAAGGAACATAATAATATGGCTCTCCTACTTTGTATTTTGCTATGTATAAATTCTTACCAGTATTATCGGTAGCTCTCAACAAATTAAGCAATATGAAATAATCTACTGCATTCGCAACATTAAATTTCTTAGAATATTCTTCATTAAAAACCTGATCATTGCTATTTATCACAAAATCTATAAAGTTATAGATATTAGACCAATTGGTTTCTTCTTCTGGGTGTTTATATTCAAATCCTCCCCATTCTTCATTTTTGTTATTGAAATCATAAAGGCCCGAATACACAACAGGTTTATCCCAATAGCTACCCTTATATAATTCGCCAGTGATGCCATTCGAATACTTTTTCAACTTTAACTGTTTACGATCAACCCGTTCGCTTAAGGTATATATACCTTTGTATTCGCTGTTGATGAACACTTCAGCATAGGCCATATCGATACCATTTTTAGCTTCAGGTTCTTTGCCTTTGTAATATATTTGATGTATATCCTGCCACAACTCATTCGCTACTTTACTTCTAACCCGAAGTGGTTCATTGTATATTGCCTGCAGATTCCATTTATTATCAGTGCGCATACTTAGAAAAGTTACATCTTGACTAGTACCGCTTATTTTATCCGTCAAAAAGCTAAGCTCGTACGATTTTTTAGGCCGTGACTGAGAACTGCCCCCTCTTATTTCAACACCAATGCTATAGCGTGATACAGTACCATTCGTTTCTGACATAGAGAAATCAGCAAGAACACTTGGTGTATCAACAATCACATGTTCAGTATCAATATTTATAATTGGTAGTTCAGTGAAATATAATACATAGTCTATACCATCAACCTTGACTACGTAATACTTACTTGTATCTATAACTTTTATTGGCTCTTCTAAATCATATAATTTATCGAACAATATTTGAGTTTTATACTCACTAGATGACAAAAAAACAGAGGAACTTATCTTCTGATTGACAACAATAATATGTTTTTTGTTATCTATATGATAAAATCCATTATTTACTTCGAGAACATTACTAGCAAATACAACATTTGTTAGCAATAGTAGCATCAATAAAAATATTGATTTTATTTTTACAGTAAAACTTTTATTCATACTTTGAAAAATTTATTTTATTAATTCCATTAATCAATGAGTCCCTGTATGCTTTCTATTTTATACTACAGCATACACTTTAAAGTAAACGTCACTTTATCTGTGCGCAGCAGCATTTTGAACTGGATAGGTTGAAGCCTTTTTGCTTACACATTGTGGACTGAAAAATCTCAGTCTCACTCTGATTAACTAGGCACAGCTATCAACGCATTAGACTATTTTTATACAGTACACCCATAACTCATCCGCACTTTTAGTAATAATATGCGAACGTGACGGATTCCTATTTCACAACCATTTCTTTAATTATTCATAAATACAGGACATTTTTATGAGCTACCATTTATCATTATATATCGAAGAAAGAAGCTTACCTTGTAAACAACTGCAATTTTATAAATATAAATAATAGGATTAATCAAAGCAGGTAAAGTTCTTCAATCAATACTGTTTTTCATAAAATTGGTCCTATGATTTGCCCTAATTGCTCCTACTTATGGCGTTTGGCATTTGTATTTTTCTGCTTTTCAACAGCGCATCTCACCTATGGACAACGGTTTGCAGCTATTGGTGACTATGGCTTTTCGGGGCCAGCAGAGAAGGCGGTAGCAGACTTAGTGAAAAGCTGGAATCCAGAATTTATTATCACACTTGGTGATAATAATTATGATCTAGGCGATTCTACGACTATCGATCAAAATATTGGGCAATACTATCACACCTATATTTATAAGTATAAAGGACACTATGGGCCTAGCGCTTCCACCAACCGCTTCTTTCCTTCGCTCGGCAACCACGACTATTATACCCGCAATGGGGAGGCGTATCGGGATTATTTCACGCTGCCAGGTAATGGCCGCTATTACGACTTCGTACGAGGCAATGTCCATTTTTTCGCTCTTGATAGCGACGAAGCCGAACCAGATGGTATCACAGCCACTTCGAAGCAAGCCCAATGGTTGCAAGCCAAGCTGGCGTCCTCAACAGCGCGCTGGAAAGTTGTATACATGCATCATGCTCCCTACTCCTCTGGTCAGCACGGTAATACCAAAGAACTACAGTGGCCTTTCCGCAAGTGGGGCGCCTCGGTTGTGTTAGCAGGACACGATCATGACTACGAACGTTTACAGGTAGAGGGCCTGCCCTACTTCGTCAACGGTTTGGGGGGGCGTAGTATCTACGGTATTCGTCCTCAACGCGTACCAGAAAGCCAATTTGGCTATCAGGGCGATTATGGTGCAATGTTGATCGATGCTTCCCCTGATAGCTTAATGCTACAGTTTTTCACTCGACGGCACGTACTCATCGACTCTTATGTGCTGCACACTGTCCTAAGCCAAGAGCCGAAACTGTACCCACCTACTCCAAATCCATTTCGTACTGAAACCACTATCACCTTCTCTCTACCAAACCAGCGCAAAGTTTCATTGCGTGTGCTGAATGCGCTGGGCCAGGAGGTAATTAACTTGCATGAAGGGGTAGTGAATGCAGGATGGCATCGGTTTCCGATGAATCGCGGCGCTCTGCCTGCGGGCCTTTATTACGTACAGCTCGTAGGCAACGATTTCTCGCAAGTCACTAGAATGATAGCCTTGCAATAACTACAATGGGGTCTTTCTTCACCTAGCGCCTGTGAATTCCTCACAAGCTACCTGTGCGGCCACCGTCTACCGCCAAGTTGGTGCCCGTGACGTAACCCGCCGCCGGTGAGGCGAAAAACACGGCCGCGGCAGCTATTTCCTCGGCTTCGCCGAAGCGCCGGGCGGGGATTTGCTGTTTCGCAGCGGCTTCTATCTCAGCCAATTGCTTATTGGCTGATGCGGCCTGCTTTTCCAACAGGCTTTCTAGGCGCTGGGTTTGTGTCATGCCGGGTAGCACGTTGTTGACGGTAATGCCATCGGCGGCCAGCTCATTGGCCAGCGTTTTGGCCCAGTTAGCCACCGCCGCCCGGATGGTATTGGACACGCCCAACCCCGGCAACGGCACCTTCACAGAGGTACTGATAATATTGATGATTCGCCCGTACTGCCGCGCGCGCATGGCCGGTACCACAGCCTGCACCAGCAAGTGGTTACACACCACGTGCTGCTCAAACGCCGCCCGGAACGCATCGACGGAAGCATCCAGAATGGGGCCACCGGGTGGGCCGCCCGTGTTGTTGATGAGCACATGAAAACCCGCCGGGTGCGCCGACAGGTAGGCGGCTACGCTCGTTGCTACCTGATCGGGCTGGGTGAAATCGGCCACGAGGAAGTCGTGCTGCTGGTTGGTGGGCGTGGGGAGGGTAGCAGCGGTTTCGCGCAGCGTCGCCTCGTTGCGGGCCAACAGCGTAACGGTTGCGCCCTGCCGGGCCAGCTCTTCCGCAATAGCTCGCCCGATTCCCTGCGTGCTGCCACTCACCAGAGCTTTTTGATCGGAGAAGGGAGTAGAGTTCATATTCAGTAGAAACCGGTAGGAAAGCCGATGTTTTGAGATATTTGTTGAAATCCGGTGCTGGCTTGTCAGTAAGTCGCCCCGACATCCGTCCTTTTCCTGTCTCTGCTTCTCAAAACCAAACTGTATGAATCGGCCTATCAACTTGCAAAAATGGGTGGATGAGCACCGCCATCTACTGAAGCCGCCCGTGGGCAATCAGCAGGTTTTCAAAGACAACAAAGATTTTATTGTGATGGTAGTGGGCGGCCCCAACTCCCGCAAAGACTACCACGTGGACGAAGGCGAGGAGCTGTTCTGGCAGCTGGAGGGTGATATCGTGGTGAAAATAATGGAAGACGGCCAGCCAGTGGATATCGAGATTAAGGCGGGCGAGATGTACCTGCTACCTGCCGGCGTGCCGCACTCGCCGCGCCGCCCGGCTAATACCATTGGGCTGGTGGTGGAACGCTACCGCACGGCCGGCGAGCTGGATGGCTTTCAGTGGTACTGCGAAAACTGCGGCCACAAGCTCTACGAGGAATTTGCCGAGATTACCGACATCGTGGCGCAGCTGCCGCCCATCATGAACCGCTTCTGGCAGGATGAGCACAAGCGCACGTGCACCGTATGCGACACCGTGATGGCGCCACCCGCGGCGGCCCCGGCTTCGTAAGTACCTCCTGGCTGCCCTACGCTCAGCCTCCTACCTTTGCCCGCATGACCTTCGAACCCACCCCCACCTTTGCCACCCACCTCGATGCCCAGGACCCGCTGCGCGACTTCCGCAACCGTTTCCTGATTCCGCCCGCGCCCAACGGCGGCGAGAGCCTCTACCTGTGCGGCAACTCGCTGGGGTTGCAGCCCCGCGCCGTGCGCGCCGCCCTCGATCAGGAGCTGAATACTTGGGCGGAGCTGGCCGTGGACGGGCATTTCGATGGTCCTTCGCCCTGGATGCACTACCACGAAACCCTGGCCGAGACCGAGGCGCTGGTGGTAGGCGCCAAGCCTGTGGAAGTGGTGGTAATGAACAACCTGACCACCAACCTGCACCTGCTGCTCACGTCGTTCTACCGCCCTACTCCTACCCGCTACAAGGTATTGATGGAGGGCGGTGCGTTTCCCTCGGACCAGTACGCGCTGGAAACGCAAACCAAGCTGCACGGCTTCGAACCCGATGACGCTATTGTGGAGCTGACGCCCCGCCCCGGCGAGCATACGCTACGCACCGAGGATATAGAGGCGAAGATTGCCGAGCTGGGCGATTCGCTGGCCACCATCATCATGGGCGGCATTAACTACTATACGGGGCAGGTGTTTGATATGCAAGCCATTACACGAGCCGGACACGCGGTGGGTGCTATGGTGGGCTTCGACCTGGCGCACGCGGCCGGCAACGTGGAGCTGCACCTGCACGACTGGGATGTAGATTTTGCCTGCTGGTGCACTTATAAGTATATGAACTCGGGACCGGGTAGCGTGGGTGGCGCGTTCGTGCACGAGCGGTTTGCTGACCGCCCCGACCTGCTGCGCCTGGCCGGCTGGTGGGGCCACGATGCCGACGAGCGATTCAAGATGAAAAAAGGCTTTAAGCCGATGGCCGGCGCCGCCGGCTGGCAACTCGCCAACGGCAACGTGCTGACGCTGGCGGCGCACCGGGCAGCACTGGCACTGTTTGCGGAGGTAGGCGGCATGGAGCCGCTGCGCCGCAAGAGTGAGCAGCTCACGGCTTACCTGGAGTTTTTGATTAAGAGGCTGGAGCTACCGGCGTCGCGGCTCGAAATTATTACGCCCACCGACCCAGCGGCGCGAGGCTGCCAGCTTTCCTTGCTGGTGCACCAGGGTGGGCGCGAGTTGTTCGACCATCTTACCGAGGCCGGCGTGGTGGGCGACTGGCGCGAGCCCAACGTGATTCGGCTGGCGCCGGTACCCTTCTACAACTCGTTTGCCGATGTGCAGCGGGTAGGCGAAGTGCTGACTGCCTGGGCCGGGCAGTAGCGCCACCGCAAGAAAATTTGGGGATTTGTTATCTATTCACCCCAATTTGCGTTCAGTCTGATAAGAACGACGCTGCCGCTGTACTGGCTGAACAAGTAGCTTTGTTCTACCTTTATTTTTTAAATACTCGTTTTCACTATCCCAATGGCTGAAGACTTCGCGGCCAAGATGGGCCGCAAAACTGACGCCGAATTGCGCCAGTACGTTGATCGTTACACCGATTATCGTGAGGAGGCCGTGCTGGCCGCCCTCGACGAGTTGGAGCGGCGTGGCCGGGTGGTAGCGGAGGCTGGCACCATTCGAACCGATGTGCAGCCTGTGGTGGAGCAACGCGCCGCCGAAGCGGCCACGGCTCATGCCGCCGAAGCCGCTGCCACTGTAGTAGAGCCGGACCCAGCCACGGGGCCAGCGCTGTACTCGCCGGCTACTATTGCTATTTTTTCGGTGCTATTCTCCTTTTTAGCAGGAGGTGTATTGTTGGTTATCAACCTGTTTAAGTTGGATAAGCAGAGCAAAGCGCTGCGCTTGCTGCTGTTTATTGTGCTCTACTTGGTGGGTAGCTCCTACCTGCTGCAATGGGCCATTGCCCAGTTCGGTCCCGAGGCTCGGTGGGTGAGTGCTGCTGTTAATCTGGGGGCTGTGGTAGCGTACTTGTGGTTTTTCTGGCCGCGCTACGTGGGCCAACGCTCCTACCTAAGCCGAGGTTGGCTGCCGGCGCTGGTTGTTTGCTTGCTGCTGTTTGGCAGCTTGTATGTGCTGATGCAATCCGTACTAGGCCAATTGGGCGGCGCTGCCCTACCCTAGCGACGTTCTATTTGCTATGCCTTTAGCGCTGCTACCGCTACCCCACGCCGAAATTTGGCTGGACGAGCATTTTCTATCGCTACCTGCCGCTAGTGCCCTGTTGCACGAGTTGGAAACGACTATCAACTGGCGGCAGGAAGCCATCCGGCTTTACGGGCGTGCGATGTTGCAGCCCCGCCTCACGGCCTGGCACGGCGACCCAGCTGCTACCTATCGCTACTCGGGCCTTCAGCTCACGCCCCAACCCTGGACGCCAGCCCTACAACATCTGCGTGCGCAAGTGGAGGCGGCTACCGGAACTACCTTCAACAGTGTATTGCTGAACCTGTACCGCTCTGGGCAAGACAGTATGGGCTGGCACGCCGACGACGAGCCGGAACTGGGACCAGAGCCCGTTATTGCTTCCCTCAGCCTGGGTGCTACCCGCCGTTTCCGCCTGCGCCCCCGCGATGCTGGTCACACGCCCCATGCTCCTCTTTCGCTGGAGCTGCCCTCTGGCAGCTTGCTGGTGATGCGTGGCCCTACCCAGCAACACTGGCTGCACGCCGTACCCAAAACCGCTCGCCCCACCGTACCGCGCCTCAACCTGACGTTTCGGCTTATCACCAAACCCACACCAGCTGAGTGAAGGCGCTCTTGCCCAAGAATACCCAAAGCTCTATAGGGCCTAGTTAGGTATAAATGCTGCCCTGTGCTGAGCAGTACTACTTACTGACTGCCTAAGGCGGCTAACGTACACGGCCCCTACTAATAGCGAATTTCTGGGTGGCCGTACAGATTCTCGTCCGGGTTTTCGCCAACGCGATACTCCCCAATCCGTATCTCTTGCGCTGTCTTACCATGTGTGGGGCCTGCTATCATCGCAATAGATGCCGCAACAGCCTGTTCTTCCATCAAAAACGCCGTCCAAATCATGGCCGACCATGTGAGGTAGGTGGTAGCCAGCACAGGGTAGGTGTACCGAATTTTCTGATGGTAGGTAGCGGCAACAAGAGACGTACAAACGGACATGCAACAGGACTATGAGTTCATCTTATAATACAATCCTACGTTGTGGTTGATGTAAGCGGATTTTACTTAAACTTAAAATAATTGCATTACTCGATGAATGTCTCTTTTCACCCGGTAAACAACGCTACTTCGTAAAGCCGTACTTTCGCCACCCCTCTTCACTTAGTTTTCTGTATGCCTGCTCCTACTACTGCTCCCGAACCGCTCACCATCATTGGCGGAGGCCTGGTAGGCTCTTTGCTCGCGCTATACCTGGCGCGGCGCGGCCACCAGGTAGCCATTTATGAGCGGCGGCCCGACCCGCGCCATCAGAATGCGGCCGAGGGCCGATCAATCAACCTGGCTCTCTCGGACCGGGGCTGGCGGGCGCTGGCGGGAATTGGCGTGCAGGACCAAGTGCGCCAGGTAGCCCTGCCGCTCTACAAACGGGCCATGCACAGCGTGCAGGGGCAACTCACGTATCAGGCGTACGGCCGCGAAAATCAGGCTATCTACTCTGTTTCGCGCGATGGGCTCAACCGCACCTTGCTCGATCTGGCTGAGGCTCATCCCAACATTAGCCTGCACTTCAACCAGCAGTGCCTAGCCGTGGATCTGCGCCAGCGCCAGCTTACGCTGCGCGATACTACCACGCAAACCACCCACACGCTCACCTACCACCGCCTCTTTGGCACCGATGGAGCTTTTTCGGCGGTGCGCGGGGCCATGCAGAAAACGGAGCGCTTCAACTATTCGCAGAGCTACTTAGACTATGGCTATAAGGAGTTGCAGATTGCGGCCGGCGCGGACGGCAGTTGGCAGCTCGATCCGGAGGCACTACACATCTGGCCACGCGGACAGTATATGATGATTGCGCTACCCAACCTCGACGGATCCTTCAACTGCACGCTATTTTTCCCCTATGAGGGCGAAACGTCTTTTGCCTCGTTGCAAACGCCGGCACAGGTACAGGACTTTTTTGAGCGGGTGTTTCCCGATGCCATGCCGCTCATGCCCGATCTACTCTCGGAATTTGCTCAGCACCCTACCAGTTCGCTCGTAACGGTGCGCTGCTACCCGTGGTCGTACCAAGATGAGGTGGTGCTGATTGGCGATGCCTCGCACGCCATTGTGCCCTTCTACGGCCAGGGCATGAACGCCGGCTTTGAGGACTGCACAGTGCTGGACCAACTGCTAACAGAGTTTGATGGCGACTGGGCCACGGTGTTTGCCGAATTTCAGCACCGGCGCAAGCCCGACGCCGACGCCATGGCCGATTTGGCCGTGTATAACTTTGAGGAGATGCGCGACAGGGTAGCTGACCCACGTTTCCTGCTGCAAAAGAAAATTGAAAGCAAGATTTCGGCTCAGTATCCCGACCAATGGCTGCCGCTCTACTCACAGGTCACGTTTTCGCACACGCCCTACGCCGAGGCCCTCGCCAACGGCAACCGGCAGGAGCGAATTATGCAGCGCCTGATGCCCCTCATCCAAACCGAGGCTGACTACGATACCCCCGCCGTGCAGGCCCTGGTGCAGGAAGAAGTGTGCCGTCCGGCCTAGCTGTATGTGCCAGAGTGTAGAAACGGATAGTAAGACTACCCAGGCAAGTATTCTTAAAGAATAGCTAGATCAACTATTTATCTATCGGAAACGCATCAGAATTTGGCCGGTTAATTGCAACTATATTTGTCTGTTATCACCCCACATTCTCGGCGAAAGTGCAATTTCTCTAGGCGAATTATATCTTTGTCTGGTCTAATCTTCTGCTTCTATCTCGTTGTACAGCCTGTTCGTATATGCCTGCTCGCTCTACCCTCTCCTGTCTGATTATCGATGATGATGCCATCAATCGATTGACGCTGGAGCATTACATTTCCCTTACAGATTCGCTTTCCCTAACAGCCTCGTTGACTAACGGCCTGGAAGGGTTGACGTTTTTTCGGAGTGGCAACCAGGTGGACATCCTGTTTCTGGACGTGCAGATGCCCCAGCTCAATGGCCTGGAACTGCTCCGCGTACTCCCCGATCCGCCCCTGGTAATTCTGACCACCGCGCACGAAGATTTTGCCGTCGATGCATTCAACCTGCAGGTGACCGACTACCTGGTGAAGCCCTTCGACTACGCCCGTTTCAGTCGGGCCGTGCAACGGGCTCAGCAGCAGGCTGGCGTGGCCCCTACCCCGCCCCAGCCCACCGACTCCGATTTGTTTGTGAAGGTGAACAACAAGATGGTGCGTATCAACTTCGACGAAGTGCTGTACGTGGAAGCCTTGTCTGATTACGTTATCATCGTGACCGACAAGCAGAAGCACATTGTGTATACCACACTCAAAGCCTTTGCCGACCGCCTACCCTTCGACCACTTTGTGCGGGTGCACCGTTCTTACATCGTGAACCTGCGCCGGGTAGAGGCCATCGAAAACAACACCGCCCTAATGCCCGGTGGCCAGGAAGTGCCCATCAGCAAATCCTACCAGGACATCGTATTCCGAAAAATCAACCGTATCTGATCCGGTAACGGGCGAAGCGGCGCTATAGATTCTTGCGAAGCGAGAAAGTCAAACGCACTTTCGAACGTGTTGCGCACCAAGCAGGTGATGAGGAATCTCGCGTGCTGTCACTTAACTCACTGTTCTATATCCGGCAGCTTGTAGCTCAGCTAGCACAATAGTCGTCGTGTCGGTGAGGGTGGAAGTGGCGGCCTGCAAGGCAGCCTCAGTGGGCCGTTCGGCGGGCGCCACGCGGGGGTAGGACTCCAGCAGGTGCACCGCTTCTCCTACAGTCGCAACGGCCAAGAGCTTCAAAGTAGGCTTCAGGCGGTGCGCTACCTCCCCGACGGTGCTCCAATCGGCTACGGCGGCGGCGGCGCACAGCTGTTCTAGGGCCGGGGGCGTGTGTTGGATAAATGTGGCCAGGATTTTCCGCACGAAGTTCTCGCTGCCGTGGGCTGCTTCCTGCAACTGCGTCAGATCGTAGAGCGGGGCAACGGGAGTGATACGCATGGCCGCGGCCACAGCTTCGGGAGCAGCCTCTACCACCCGCCCCAGTTGGGCGGCGATTTTCAGGAACAGGTCGCGCTCCTCAAACGGTTTGAGTAGGTAGTCGTTGATACCCGCCCTATGGTATACCTCGTGGTCAGAGCGCATGGCATTGGCCGTGAGAGCAATAACCGGCAACGCCGCCTTGCTTGGGTCGCTGTGCTGGCGTAGTAGGCGGGTGGCATCCAGCCCGCTCATGCCGGGCATCTGAATGTCCATCAGCACCACGTCATACATATTCTCATCGAGCAGGGCCAGCGCCTCCGGGCCATTGTCGGCGGCATCTACCTCGAAGCCCCAGCCCTGTAGAATCAGAATGGCCAGCTGCTGATTCACGGGATGGTCTTCTGCCAACAATACTCGCGTGCCGTGCAGGGTAGCGTAGTCGGGTAGGAACGGCTCGGCGGCCAGGGTAGCCTGCCGCGCTTTGGGTAGCGTGAGCACCAGGAAAAACGTGCTACCCCGACCGGGCGTACTCTCCACCCACAGGCGCCCGCCCAGTTGCTCCGCCAGGCGTCGGCTGATGGTCAGGCCCAGTCCCGTGCCCCCAAAGCGGCGTGTCGTATCGGTATACGCCTGCCGGAAGCTCTCGAAAATGGCCTCCTGCTTTTCGGCCGGAATCCCAATGCCGGTGTCCGTTACCTGAAACTCGATGCTGAGTTTCTCGGGCGTGTCGTGCAGCACGCGACCGGTCAGCTCCACGAAGCCTCGGTCGGTGAACTTAATCGCATTGCTGAGCAGATTCAGCAGAATCTGATTCAGGCGGAACGGGTCACCTATTACCACGGGCTCGGCCAGGGTAGGCGGCTCCACAAAAAAGCGGATGCGCTTCTCTTCAGCCTTATAAGCCAGCGTTTGGGCTGCCCCACGAATCGATTCAATGATGTCGAACGGAATTTCTTCCAGGTGCAACTGGCCCGATTCAATCTTGGCAATGTCCAGCACGTCGTTGATGACAGCCAACAGGTGCCGCCCCGAGCTTTGAATGATGTTCAGATGCTCGCGCTGGGTGGCGTGCAGCTCGGTTTTGGCTAGCAGCCCGGCCATACCCAGAATACCATTGATGGGCGTGCGAATCTCGTGGCTCATATTGGCCAGAAAGTTTTCCTTGGCCTGGGCCGATTCCTCGGCCGCTTCCTTAGCGCGCTTCAGCTCTTTTTCTGTGAGAATGCGCTCGGTTACGTCTTGCCCGTAGGCAATCACATAGGGTTCTTGCCCGGCTTCTTCTACCAGCGAGTTGCTATAGAGAATAAAGCGCCGCTCACCTGTGCGCGATACCAGCGTCATCACGCCCCGCAACTCGTGTTGCTGGGCAATGACGGCAAGGTAGGTATCCATATCGGCCCGTAGCTCCGGCGGCGATACCAGGTGCAACGATTTTCCTACTATCTCCTCTGTGTTGTAGCCCACCATGGCCGCAGCGGTGGGGTTGAGGGTCAGAATTCGACCCTGCAAATCGTGCGTGCAGATGAGCGCCTGGCTGAACTGCATCAGGTCGCGGTACTGCTTTTCGCTGCGGGTGAGTGTTTCGCGGGCCAGGCGGGCCTCCGTGATATCGGTGCTCACGCCCAGCACGTGCACCGATCCGTCGGGCCGGTGCAAGGGGCGCTTCACGGAGCGCAGCCAGCGCGTTTCGCCGGTTTTTAGCGTTACTGAGAACTCTATAACCTGTTCTTGCCCGGTGGTAATCACCTGCATATCACCCTGGGCAACGGTTTGCAACTCATACCAAATGGGTAGGTCGGCGGGGGCAATGTCTTCGGCCGCCATTCCAACCAGCTCAATGTGGCGTCCCTGCTGCAAAAAATCCTTCATGGGTTGGTTCATGAAGGAAAACTTCGTGTTGGCGTCGCGCACAAAAATATAGCTGGGCGTGGTATCCACTACCTGCTGCACAAAGGCTTGCTGCTCCTGCAAGCGAGCTTCGCTTTTGCGTAGGAGCCGCTCGGCCTCGTAGCGCTCCGTAATATCGAGGCCGTAGCCTAACACCAGCCGTAGCGAGCCATCGGCATTGTAAACGGGCAGCAGATTGCGCAGCGCCCGGCGCTTTTCTCGCCCGCTCCCCCCCATCGACTCTTCCCACTGTATGCCCTGCTGGTTGGCCAGAGCCCGTTGGAAAAGAACACGGCGCTGCTCGGCCAACTCCCGTGGATGCTGCCGATACTCGCAAAACTCAAAATCGTCGCGCCCGATAATCCATTCCCGTACTTCCTGGTTGGTAATAGCGGCCGGATTCACAAACTGATAGCGGTGCTCCCCATCAAACACCACCACGTCTACCGGTAGCAGGTTCAGGATGGTTTCGTAGAACTCACGCTGTTGTTGTAAGCGCCGTTCAGCATCCTTGCCTTGGGTGATATCGGTGAGGTAGACGTCGGCATATTGCTCGTTGCAGGACGGCACCACAAACAGCACGTAGTGATTGAGCGCCAGCGCTATTTCCTGCTGTATTACCTTATCCTGCACCAAGGATTGGCTCACCACCAAGCGTATCACCTCTTCCAACTCCTGGATGCGGCCAGCGGCTTCTTCGCGCTGCCGCACCGCTGCGGCAGCCGGATTCATAAAAATTGTATCGGAGGCTGCACTCAGCCGCCATACCGGATTGGGGTTGCGCTTGGGCAGTTCGCTCAGATCAGCGGACGTAGGAATTGTCGCGCATAGTTGTTCCAACTCGGCTACGCGCTGCTCGGCTTGCTGACGCGCGGCGCGCTCCTGTTGCAGCTGCGCTAGTAGCTCAGCGGTAGTGAGGTCGGAAGTAGAGGAAGGAAGCATCGTAACAATCAGACAAATACCGCGCCTAGCGGCCATTCGACAAAGCGCCCTACCCTTCCTGCTGCTTGCGCTAGGACAGTGCCAGACCTATACCTACTCCTGCCACCAGACTTATGCCCAGCACCAGCCCCGCCCATACCTGGGCGGGTGTGTGGGCCTGCAACTGCAACCGGGCGCTAAGCACCGCACCCGCCAGCAAGATGCTTCCGAGTAGCCACCACAGCGCCTCCTGACCAGCTAAGCCACTGAGCTGCAACAGAGCCAGCAGCCCTATGGCCCCGCCCACACCCACCGCGTGGGCACTGATTTTCCAGCACAACGAAATTAAGAGGGTCAGCAGTACGGCCACGGCCATGCCCACCATCATATAGCGCAGCAGCACATCTACAGTAAAATGAGTGTGCTCCAGCAGCCAGGCTGCTATTCCAAAGCTAATGGTGGCAGCCAACAGCGGTAACGCGCGCTCCCGCCGCTCATACAGTTCCAGCGAGTCAATCAGACCAGCCCAATACAGTCCACCGGCACACAGCGTAGGCAGCAGGAAAGTGAATCCGAAAGCCATTGCTACCACTAGCCATCGGTCGGGCCGCAGGGGGTAGAGCACCACCCCCGGCAGCTGATAGCAGATAATGTAGTAGAGATACGAAGGCACCAGCAGCGGATGGAACACCACTGATAATGCTATAGCCAGGGAATTTTTCAACGAAGCCGGATTAAAACCGAATACGAATATACGGTTCGAATCCTAAAAAAACAGGATAAAGTGCATTAGTTGAGATAGTGCGTGGTGAAATGGTGAGTTTGACGTTCTGAGTGCACAAGTGGCTCAATCCACGCATATGGAACGTCAAACTCACCATTTCACCATTTTATAGCTCTTTTCGAAGGCGGGCTACGGGAATATTCAGCTGCTCGCGGTATTTGGCTACCGTGCGGCGGGCAATGTTGTAGCCGCGGGCGTTCAGCATCTTCTCCAATTTGTCGTCCGACAGCGGGCGGCCTTTGCTTTCGCCATCGATGATTTCCTTGAGAATATGCTTCACCTCGCGCGAGCTGGCATCCTCGCCCGAGTCGGTGGCGATGCCCTCAGAGAAGAAGTATTTGAGTGGGTAGATACCAAACTCCATTTGCACAGCCTTGGAGTTTACTACCCGGCTCACCGTGGAAATATCCATCCCAATTTCCTGGGCAATATCCTTCAAGATCATGGGGCGCAGGCGGCCCTCATCGCCCTCGGCGAAGAAGTCGTGCTGGTAGCGCACAATGGCATCCATGGTGCGCAGCAGCGTGTTCTGGCGCTGCCGAATGGCGTCGATAAACCACTTGGCCGAGTCCAGCTTCTGCTTCACGAAGGTGACGGCCTCCTTCATTTTCTTGTCCTTTTTCGAGGCCTTGTCGTAGGCCTGGAACATCTCCGTATAAGCCGGCGACACGCGCAAGTCGGGGGCATTGCGGGCATTCAGCGACAGGTGAAACTGGCCGTTGTCGTTAGTCAGGATGAAGTCGGGGATGATGTACTGCACCTTGCCCATACCCACCGGACCAGAACCACCAGGCTTAGGATTTAGCCTGAGGATCAGCGCAATAGCATCCTTTATCTCATCATCCTCCAAGTCCAGCTTTTGCTGAATGCGAGGGTAGTGCTTCTTGGTGAATTCTTCGTACGTCTCGGCCAGAATCCGCTCGGCGTTTTCTACGTCGGGGGCGGCGGGGCGGCGCTCCAGTTGCAGCAACAGGCACTCTTGCAAGTCGCGGGCGCCAATACCGGGCGGGTCAAACGACTGCACCAGACGCAGCACGGCTTCAATCTCCTCGGTAGTTGCCTCCACATTCTGGGAGAAAGCCAAGTCATTGGCAATGGCCGACAAGTCGCGGCGGATATAGCCGTCGCTGTCAATAGAGCCAATGAGCTGAGTGCCAATCAGGCGCTGCTTATCGGTGAGGGATACAAAGCCCAACTGGTTCAGCAGGCTGTCGATAAGGGAGCCGCCGGTGTCGGCGAGGGGCATTTCGCGGTCGTCGTCGGCGTCGCCGGGGCCGTCGCCCTGCATTTTGTAGCCGGCTATTTCATCGTCGTTGAGATAGTCGCCCAGGTCCAGATCGTCGTTGTTCTCCTTTTCGGCAGTAGACTCTTCCAACTGAGGCAGCTCCATTTCGGGCTGTTCCTCGGCGCGGTCAAAATCCTCGTCAAGAGTATTATCGTCGTTGTCGTACTCGGCATCGGGGTCGTCAAAATCATCGTCCGAGTCGTCATCGTCGCGCTCCTGCTCCTCAAAGTCGTCGTCTGCCTCGTCGCCCTCTTCCAGCGCCGGATTCACCTCCAGCTCTTCCTTGATGCGGGCTTCCAGCTCAGCTGTCGGAATTTGCAGCAGCTTAATAAACTGTATCTGTTGGGGTGACAGCTTCTGCGAGAGAAGCTGCTTCATATCCAGTCGTTGCATACTATTTGGGCGCTTTCTAAATCCTCGGCACAATGCTTGTGGCAGCTGTCAAATATATGCCTTTCTGTACTTTGGCACAGGCAAAAAAGTTGGGTATTGGGCAGCTATTGTATCATTCGGAGCCTGCTCAGGACTTTGAGTAGAAAGCCTGCCTAGAAGCCAAAATTTTACACGCAGGTAGCGAATCTATTGTTTCGCACTGCTACCCTGCTAAAACTTCTACCTTTGCGGCTCAGAACTTTAACCTGAATCTGAGTCCCGATGTCTTTAAGAAGAACGAGCGTACAGGCGCTGCTTGGCAGCCAGGAGCTGGAGCGCGAAGTGGTAGTGAACGGCTGGGTGCGCACGCGCCGCGGCAACAAATACGTGCAGTTCATTGCCGTGAACGACGGCTCTTCCATCCACAATATTCAGGTGGTAGCCGACGCCGAGAAATTCCCGGAAGAGTCGCTGAAGGACGTGACGACCGGCTCGTGTGTGGCCGTACGTGGCCAGTTGGTGGCTTCGCAGGGCAAAGGCCAGGCCGTAGAAATTCAGGCCGTAGAAATTACCGTACTCGGTAAATCTGACCCCGAAACCTACCCGTTGCAGAAGAAGGCTACCTCGCTGGAACACCTGCGCGAAATTGCCCACCTACGCCCCCGCACCAACACGTTTGGCGCGGTGCTGCGCGTGCGCCACGCGCTGGCCTTCGCCGTGCACCAGTACTTCAACGACCACGGTTTTTACTACATCCATACACCAATCATCACGGGTTCCGATGCTGAGGGTGCGGGCCAGATGTTTCGCGTGACTACCCTACCCGACCAGAACCCGCCTCTCACTGAGGACAAGACCGGCGTGGACTACAAGCAGGATTTCTTCGGGAAGCAAACCAACCTCACCGTATCGGGGCAGCTTGAAGGAGAGGTAGCGGCCATGGCTTTGGGCAAGGTATATACCTTTGGGCCTACCTTCCGGGCCGAGAACTCCAACACGGCCCGCCACCTGGCCGAGTTCTGGATGATTGAGCCAGAAGTGGCCTTCAACGATTTGCAGGACAACATGGAGCTGGCCGAGGACTTCCTGAAGGACCTCGTGCGCTACGCCCTGGACAAGTGCGCCGACGACCTGCAATTCCTCAACGATCAGTACGACAAGGAGTTGCTAGAGCGCTTGCGCTTCGTGGTTGACAATGATTTCCAGCGTCTTACTTATACAGAAGCGGTAGAAATTCTGAAGTCGGCGAAGAAGAAATTCGAGTTTCCGGTGGATTGGGGCACCGATTTGCAGTCGGAGCACGAGCGCTACCTGGTAGAAAAACACTTCAAGAAGCCTGTTATTCTCACCGACTACCCCAAGGATATCAAGGCGTTCTACATGAAGCTGAACGACGACGACAAGACCGTGCGGGCCATGGACGTGCTGTTTCCCGGCATCGGCGAAATCATCGGCGGCTCGCAACGCGAGGAGGACCTGGAGAAACTGCGTGCCCGCATGGCCGCCATGCACGTGCCCGAAGACGAGCTGTGGTGGTACCTCGACCTGCGTAAATTCGGTACGGCCCCGCACGCGGGCTTCGGCCTGGGTTTCGAGCGGCTTATTCTGTTCGTGACCGGCATGGCCAACATCCGCGACGTGATTCCCTTCCCACGCTTCCCCAAGAGCGCAGAGTTTTAAGCCTAGAAAAGTAACCGTACGAAGCGCCGCTTCGCGACAGTTTGCCCGATTTCGTTGTTACGGTATCGTGCTTTCTGTTGCGGAGCGGCGCTTCGTATTCTTCGCTTTCTACTTATCTATGCAAAACATCGTTTTCTTCGGCGACAGCCTTACGGCAGGCTATCAGCTGCCAGGCAGCGCCGCTTTTCCTAGCCTCATTCAGCAGCGGCTTGATACGCTGGCCCTACCCTACAAAACCTTTAACTACGGCGTGAGCGGCGAAACCTCGGCCGGCGGGCGGCAGCGCCTGGGCAGCGTATTGGCCCGGCAGCAAGTGGACGTGTTTGTGCTGGCGCTGGGCGCCAACGACGGCCTGCGCGGCATTCCGGTAACGGATACCACGCAAAACCTGCAACTCATCCTCGATGAGGTGCAGCGGCAATACCCGCAGGCACAGCGGGTGCTGGCCGGAATGGAGTTTCCGTTTGACCTGGGGCCGTTAGGTGGCCACCGGATGGCGCAGTATGCCCGCGAGTTTCAGGCGCTGTTTCGCATACTGGCTGAGCGCAATGCCGTGGCCTTTGTGCCGTTTCTGCTGCAAGGCGTGCTCGGCCGCCGCGACCTGAACCTCCCCGACGGCGTGCATCCTAACGCCGCCGGCCAGAAAATTCTGGCCGACAACGTGTGGGAAGTCTTAGGTGAACTGGTGAGATAGTGAAATGGTGAGTTTGACGTTCGGCTTGCGCCACTTGCGCAGACAGAACGTCAAACTCACCATTTCACTATCTCACCAGTTCACTAATTCGTCTTATACAGCTTCTCGTAGTATTCCGTGGCCATGCGGTTTGAGCCGAAAGCGGGCTCTACCTCGTGCATAGCGGTTTTCACGATTTGCAGGTATTTCTTCGGCTCTTGGTAGTAGGTAGGAATGGCTTCCTTTTCCAGCACGTCGAGCAGGTCCCTGGCTTCCTGGTCGTCCTTCACTTTTTCCTCGTTCTGCATATCGGCATGAGGAATCACGAAGCCGTTTTCGCCGTGGCGGATAAACTCCGGAATCCAGCCATCAGCGATGCTTAGGTTCACGGAGCCGTTCATGGCGGCCGTCATGCCGCTGGTGCCGCTGGCCTCGCGGGGGTAGCGCGGGGTGTTCAGCCACAAATCCGAACCCTTTTTCAGCGCCGCCGACAAGCCCAGCTCGTAGCCCGTAAGTACCGCGCAATTCTTGAACTGGCGGGTGGTTTTGATGATGTTGTTGAAGATGGCAATAGCGCCGAAGTCCTTGGGGTAGGGCTTGCCGGCCCAAATCACCTGAATGGGCTGGTCGGTATTTTCAATGATTTTGCGGAACCGCTCGAAGTCGCGCAGGATCAGATCGGCGCGCTTGTAGGCGGCAAAACGACGGGCCCACACCAGCGTCAGCACCTCGGGGTCGAAGAGGTTGCCGGTTTGGTCGGCTACAATCTTGAACAGTTCCTGCTTCAGCTCTTTTTTACGAGCCAACAGGGCCTCGTCGTTATCAGCTTCCAGGGCGGCGTGCAGGGTCTTATCGCGCCAGTAGGTGCCGTTTTGAGCGTTAGTGATGGACGTGATGGGGCAGATACCTTCGTAGTGGCCCCACATTTCGTTGGCCACCTTACCGTGTACTTTCGATACGCCGTTGGCCATGCGCGAGAAGCGCAACGCCGTGAGCGTGTAGTTGAGTTGGCCATTCTCGGCGCCCGCCACGCGTACTACCTCCTCGGTAGGTACAGGACCGAAAAAACTCATCTTGGCGAGCAGCTCCACGGGGTGCTCCTCGTTGCCGGCCAGCTCGGGCGTGTGCGTTGTGAACACAAGGTGTTTCTGCACTTCCTCTAGGTTGCGGCCAAATTTCTCGTAGAGATAAAAAGCCAGCGGCAGGCCGTGGCCCTCGTTGAGGTGATACACATCTACCTTACGCTCAATAATATCCAGCAGCTTACCGCCGCCTACCCCCAGCAGAATGCTCTGGGCCACGCGGGCAGCCGTGTCTGGGTCGTAGAGGTGATGGGAGATGGTGCGCGAGAGGTAGTCGTTTTCCTCAATATCGGTGGTGAGGAAGAACATGGGCGCCGTGCCAAACGTGTCGGGCGCCAGATAGAGGGCCTTCACGTGCACATCGGCGTCGTGAATGGTGATGGGAAATACGATGCCCGTATCCTGCAAAAAGGAGTAGTACTTGTGCCGGAACTCGGCCTGCATCAGCTGATTCTGGTCGCGGGTCTGGTCGTAGTAACCATCGGTCCACAAGATGGCGATGCCCACCAGGTTCTGCTTCAGCTCATACACCGAGCGCATGTGCGAGCCGGCTAGGAAGCCCAAGCCGCCGGAGTAGGTTTTCAGCGCCTGATCGAGCGCAAACTCCATGGAAAAATACGCCGCCGAAGTTTCAAACTCGGGGTTAATAGGGTACATGTTCAGGTCAAAAGCCATGAAAAGAAAGTCAGGTGAAAGGAAACAGCCGCTTACCAAGTAGTATAATTGGCGCGGCTAATATCTACAGATTCTGCCCAATAAAAAGCGGAAGCCAATATGTAGAATTGACTTCCGCTCACAACGGGAGAATAGCCCGTAAGGTTTATGGGTGGCTTTGGCCGCCCATGCTTTTGAGCTTGTCGTAGGTTTGCTGCGAGGTTTGGTACTGACGCTCCACAGCTTGCTGCACCGGCTGGGGCAGGTCGCCGCTGTCGAGGGCTTCTTTGTAGGCTTTCAGCGCCCATTCTTCGCCGTATACGTTGGAATCGAGGATAGACTTTTCGTCTTTGCCCGTTACGGCCGATTTCACGTCCATCCAGCCGCGGTAGAGCTTGCCTTTGACGGTCGTGCTATCCTCGCCTTCGCCGCCGTAGTTGCGGGCGAAGCCGTTCAGCTGGTCGGCAAACCCCTGGCTCTGGCTGGCCAGCTGCTGGTAATAGGACTTGTGCTGCGTGTCTTTGGTGTCTTCGGCGGCGGTTTTGTAGCCCTCGATGCGGTCGTTGACAAATTCGGTCAGCTCGTTGAGCGTGCTGGAAACGTTGGAATTGGAAGCCATAGGAATCAGAAGGTTAGCGGTGGAAAACGGGGGTATTCCCTACCCTGCAAACGGCTGGTGCTACGGGTAGGTTGAGACAACCCGCAATTTTGTATTCAGCACAACCGTAGCCGATTAACTTCTTTGGCCGCGATACCGAAGTACTAGCTGCTGACCACGGAACCACGTGCACCTCTATAGGAAGCAGTATCTTGCATTTCAATTTCCCACACTACATGAAAATTTCCCACCTACTCCTCGCGGCCCTACTATGTGGTAGTGCTGCCCCAGCGGCCATTGCTGCCGCCGTTTCTGTGGAAGCCGTCAAGAAGGCTGCTCCCATTTCCCGCATCGACCCTACCTTTTGGTGGGTAGGGATGAAAAATCCTAAGCTGCAACTATTGGTGCACGGCCCTGGTATTGCCGACAGCAAAGCTGCCCTGGCCGCCTACCCTGGCGTAACGATGGACGGCTTTGAGCGTCTCGAAAGCCCGAATTACCTGCTCATCAACCTCACCATCAGCCCCGGGGCTAAGCCCGGCAAGCTGCGGCTAACCTTCGACGGCAAGAGCAAAACGAAGTACGAATACGAGTTACGCGCCCGCGAAACCGACAAAGGCCGGGTGCAGGGCGTAAATAGCTCCGATTTCATCTATTTCCTGATGCCGGACCGCTTCGCCAACGGCGATACGAAGAACGACGTCATCAAAACGGAGCGCGCCCGCACCGTGGCCCGCGACTCGATGTACGCCCGCCACGGCGGCGACCTGAAGGGTATTGAGCAGCACTTCGACTACCTCAAGTCGCTGGGTGTGACGGCCATCTGGCCTACCCCAGTGGTAGAGAACGATATGCCCAAGGCTAGCTACCACGGCTATGCTCTCACCGATTACTACCAGGTAGACCCGCGCTACGGCACCAACGAGGAGTACGTGCAGTTCGTCCGCAATGCGCACAAGAACGGCCTGAAGGTGATTCACGACGTGGTGCTCAACCACGTGGGTAGTTACAACTATCTGTTTCTGGATCAGCCCAGTAAGGACTGGTTCAACCGGTGGCCTACCTTCACGCGCAGCAACTACAACTCGCAGGCCCTCAACGACCCCTACGGCTCGAAGCGCGACCTAGACCTGTATAACCGCGGCTGGTTTGACACCACCATGCCCGACGTGAACCAGAGCAACCCACTGGTAGCCACCTACATCATCCAGAATTTCCTGTGGTGGCTGGAGTACACGGGCCTCGATAGCTACCGCATCGACACCTACCCCTACTCCGACCCGCAATTTCTGATGGCCTGGAATAAGGCGCTGCTGGACGAGTACCCGCAGTTGGGCATGTTTGGTGAGGCGTGGGTAGGCAGCACAGCGCAACAGGCGTTTTTTGCCCAGAACATTTTTCAGCCGGTCGATGGGTTTAAGTCGAATTTGCCGGGCGTGCTGGACTTTCAGTCGCAGGGCGCCATCTGGGATGCGCTCAAGGAAAAGGGGAACGTAACTAAGCTCTACGACGCCTTGCAGGGCGATTGGATGTACCAGGATGCCACCCGCAACGTGGTGTTCATGGACAACCACGACATGAGCCGCGTCTACTCGGTCATTGGCGAGAGCCTACCCCGCCTCAAGATGGGCTTTGCCTGGCTCCTGACTACGCGCGGCATTCCGCAGCTCTACTACGGCACCGAGATTCTGATGAAGAACTTCTCGAACCCCGACGGCTTGGTGCGCGCCGACTTCCCCGGCGGATTTCCCGGCGATAAGCGCAACGCTTTCACCCAAACCGGCCGCACAGCTCCGGAAAACGAGGCCTACGAGTACGTGCACACGCTGGGCACTTATCGGAAGGCGCATCCCGTGCTGCAAACCGGTAAGCTGATGCAGTTTATCCCGCAGGACAACATCTACACCTACTTCCGCTACGACGACCAGGGCAACACCGTGATGGTGCTGCTGAACGGCAACGAAGGCGAGAAAGCCGTGGACCTCACGCGCTTCGCGGAGCGGCTGAACGGGTATTCGGCTGCTTCGGATATTATGACGGGCGCCGCCGTATCGGATTTGAAAGCGGTGAAAGTACCGGGCTATACGGCGCTGGTGTGGGAGTTGAAGAAGTAGGTATTTCTCGCTGAGGTTCGCTGAGGTTTTACGCAGAGGTTCGCTGAGTTCTATGCATGAAAACGATATTTCATTTGAAGTAAGACGTTGCTCATTCAAGGTGCATACCGTTCTGGGACCGGGACTTTTGGAATCGGTGTATGAGGCAGCTTTGGCGTATGAGCTGCGTAAGTTTGGCTTCGATGTGCGGTCGCAGGTTCCGTTGCCAATGACGTATGAAGACGTTCGGATGGACATTGGTTTTCGTCTGGACTTATTGGTCGAGAAGAAGGTAATAGTGGAGATTAAGTCGGTAGAAACCTTGCTCGATGTGCATCACAAGCAACTATTGACCTATTTGAAACTCTCAAAACTTAAGCTCGGCCTTCTCATTAATTTCAATGTACCGCACGTAAAAGAAGGTATCGTACGCATCGTGAATAGCCTATAAGAACGACTCAGCGAACCTCTGCGCCTACCTCAGCGAACCTCAGCGAGAAATTTTAACATTCATATGAAAATCCTCCTGCCAGCCGTAGCCCTTGCGCTCAGCCTGGCCGCCTGCTCCACTTCCCAATCGCCTCAAGCCTCCGAGCCCGTGTCTGCAACTATTGACCCCAATACCACCGAAGAAACGCCCCAGGACCACAAGCTCATCATCTACCAAGTGATGACGCGCCTGTTCGGCAACAAGAAAACCACCAACAAATTCTACGGTTCGGTGGAGGAAAACGGCGTGGGCAAGTTCAACGACATCACCGACACCGCCCTGCAAGGCATTAAGCAACTGGGCATTACGCATGTGTGGTATACCGGCGTAATCGAGCACGCCACCATGACCGACCACACCCGCTACGGCATCCCCTTGGACGATGCCGATGTGGTGAAGGGTAGGGCCGGCTCGCCCTACGCCATCCGCGACTACTACGACGTGGCGCCCGACCTAGCAGTGAATGTGCCCCGGCGCATGCAAGAGTTTGAAGCCTTGGTGCAGCGCACCCACCAGAACGGCCTCAAGGTACTAATCGACTTCATTCCCAACCATGTAGCGCGCAGCTACAAGTCGGATGTACGGCCGGCGGGGGTAGTAGACCTGGGCGAGCACGACGATAAAACGCAGGCGTTCAGCCCCAGCAACAACTTCTACTACATTCCGGGGCAGGCGTTTCGGGTGCCGGCGGGCTACAATCCGCTGGGCGACCTGAAAGGCCCTGGTGAGAACCACCAGTACCAGGAAGTGCCCGCCAAAGCCACCGGCAACGACGTGTTTTCGGCCGCGCCTACCATCGACGACTGGTTTGAAACCATCAAGCTGAATTACGGTGTCGATTACAGCAACAACCGCCAGACGCACTTTGAGCCCATACCGGATACGTGGCTGAAAATGCGCGATATTCTGCTGTATTGGGCCAAAAAGGACGTAGATGGCTTCCGTTGCGACATGGCTGAGATGGTGCCGGTGGAGTTTTGGGGCTGGGTGATTCCGGAAGTGAAGAAGGTGAAGCCTAGCATCATTTTCGCCGCCGAAATCTACAATCCCAAACAGTACCAGCACTATATTGAAGCCGGCAAATTCGACTACCTCTACGATAAGGTAGGGCTCTACGACGGCCTGCGCCGCCTGATGGCCGGCCAGGGCACCACCGACGACATAACGCACGTGTGGCGCGAGGAAAGCCGGGGCTTTGCCGGAAATATGCTGCGCTTCCTGGAAAACCACGACGAGCAGCGCATTGCCGCCCGGGAGTTTGCCGGCAACCCCCGCGCCGCCATTCCGGCCATGACCGTTTCGGCTACCCTGGCCAGCGGCCCCGTGATGGTGTACATGGGCCAGGAGGTAGGCGAGCCGGGCCGTGGTGCCAGCGGCTTCAGCTCCGACGACGGGCGCACCACTATTTTCGACTATTGGGGCGTGCCCGAGCACCAGAAATGGATGAACGGCGGCAAGTTCGACGGCGCCCGCCTTAGCGCCAACCAACAGCAGCTGCGCGACTTCTACCGCCGCCTGCTCACGCTCATGGGCCAAAGCGACGCCCTCCGGCGCGGCCACTTCTATGAGTTGCAGCAGGCCAACCAGAGTAGTCCCGGCTATAATCCGCAGCAACTCTACGCCTACCTGCGCTACTCGGATAAACAACGGTTGCTTATCATTGTCAACTTCAGCGCCAGCCAGAGCGCCCAGACGCAGGTACAGATTCCGGCAGCGGCTATGCAGGCCATGGGCCTCACCCCGGGCCAGGCATGCACCTACACCGAGCTGTTGAACCAAGCGCCCTCCTTAGACAAACTTTCGCTAAACCTAGCCCCGCAGAGCGCCTGTATCCTGGAGATAAAGCCCAAATAGCGTGTCATTCTAACCTCATCAACCGTCATTTCGAACGCAGTGAGAAATCCCGCGTGCTGATGCAAGAAAGTATCTCACATCAGCACGCGGGATTTCTCACTGCGTTCGAAATGACAGTCTACCGGCTTCCCAGTTCATCATTACGGGAAGCCGGTTTTTTTGTGAAAGCTGCGTACCTTCATAGCCCCTTTTGCAAACGATTTCGCACGCCTTTATTTCATCCCCACCCGTATGGCAGGTAGCACCGTAGCGGCTCCATCTTCCGCCACCCTCAACAAACCCCGGCTCAGCTTCTGGCAGATCTGGAACATGAGTTTTGGCTTTTTGGGCATTCAGTTTGGCTTTGCGCTGCAAAATGCCAACGTCAGCCGCATTTTTGAAACGTTGGGCGGCACCGAAATAGCCCTATACTGGCTAGCGGCCCCACTCACTGGCATGCTGGTGCAGCCCATCATCGGCTACCTCTCCGACCGCACCTGGAGCCCGCGCTGGGGCCGGCGGCGGCCGTTTTTTATGATTGGTGCCATCCTGGCCTCCATTGCTTTACTGATAATGCCCAACGTGACGGCTCTATGGATGGCCGTGGGGATGCTGTGGGTGATGGACTCCAGCATCAACATCTCCATGGAGCCTTTTCGGGCGCTGGTGGGCGACCTGCTACCTTCATCTCAGCGCACCACGGGCTTTGCTGCGCAAACGTTCTTTATTGGGGTAGGCGCGGTGGTGGCGTCTTCCCTACCCTGGCTGTTTGCCAACTGGTTTGGAGTGGCCAATACGGCCCCGACCGGTGAGATTCCGCCCTCGGTGCGCTACTCGTTCTACCTGGGTGGGGCGGCTTTCTTTGGGGCAGTGCTGTGGACAGTACTGCGCACCCGCGAGTACCCACCGCACGACCTGACGGAGTTTGAGGAGGAAAAGCGCCGCAGCGCTGGCTTCGCCAACGGCCTGCGCGAGTCGTTTGCCGGTATTTTTCAGATGCCCAAAACCATGCAGCAGCTGGCGTTGGTGCAGTTTTTTTCTTGGCTGGCCCTGTTTTCCCTCTGGATTTACGCTACCCCAGCCATTACCAGCCACATCTACCATACCACCGACGCTACCTCCAAACTCTATAATGAGGGCGCCGACTGGGTAGGCATCTGCTTCGCCGTGTACAATGGCGTATCGGCGGTAGCGGCACTGCTGCTGCCTGTTGTTGCGCGGGCCACCAGCCGCCGTATGACCCACCTACTGTGCTTGGTGGCCGGCGGTATCGGCCTGATTTCCATTTACTTCATTCAGAACCCTACCCTGCTACTACTGCCGATGGTGGGCATAGGCGTGGCTTGGGCCTCTATCCTGTCCGTACCCTACGCCATGCTGGCTGGCTCCCTCCCCGCCAATAAGATGGGCTACTACATGGGTGTGTTCAACTTCTTCATTGTGATTCCGCAGGTAGTGGCTGGTCTGATTTTAGGTTATTTCACTACCCACCTGTTCGGCGGTGAAAGCGTGTACACGCTCGTGCTAGGCGGTGTTTCCATGATTATCTCCGGCTTCCTAACCCTGCTCGTGCACGATTCTGACGACGTGAACCTACCCACGGAGGAACCGACCGCCCTGCGCAACCAAGCGTATGAGGCGCCGGTGGAAACAGACCCGCGCGTCTGATCCACTTCGTTAGTAAATACCAGCAGAAAGGTCTTCCGAAAATCCGGAAGACCTTTCTGCGTTAAAAGCTCCTCCTTGCAGCCCTATAGGGTACGATGTGTCTGTTTACCTCGTACCTTCCGCCTAGCTTTTAGAACATTCATTCCTTATTCTCTCCTATGATTCGCAAGCAACTCTGGCTGTTGGGTTTGGGCACGGCCCTGACATTGTCGCCGGCTATGGCCCAGAAAAAAACGCCCGTCACGACATCTAAACCGCCTACCGTGAAGGCCCCCGCCAAGGCTACTACTGGTAGTGCCAAGCTGGTAGAGAAAGTAACTCGCAAGGGCTCGGAGCTAGTGATTCCGTACGAAAAGTACATGCTGCCCAACGGCCTTACGGTGATAGTAGCCGAAGACCACTCCGACCCGCTGGTGCACGTAGACGTGACCTACCACGTGGGCTCGGCGCGGGAGCAGATTGGTAAGTCGGGCTTCGCACACTTCTTCGAGCACATGATGTTTCAGGGCTCCGACCACGTGGGCGATGAGCAGCACTTTAAGCTCGTGACAGCCGCCGGCGGCACGCTCAATGGCTCCACCAACCGCGACCGCACCAACTACTACGAAACCGTGCCCAGCAACCAGCTCGAAACTGCGCTGTGGCTGGAGGCCGACCGCATGGGCTTTCTGCTGGACGCCGTGACGCAGAAAAAGTTTGAGGTGCAGCGCGCTACCGTGAAAAACGAGCGCGGCCAAAACTACGACAACCGCCCCTACGGCCTGGCGCAGGAGCAGATTGCCAAAACGCTCTACCCCTACGGTCACCCCTACAGCTGGCTCACCATCGGCTACCTCGAAGATCTGGATCGGTCGGATGTGAACGACCTAAAGAACTTCTTCCTGCGCTGGTATGGCCCCAACAACGCAACCCTAACGGTAGGCGGCGATGTGAAGGCGGCCGACGTGGTGAAGTTGGCCGAGAAATACTTTGGCCCCATCAAGCGCGGGCCGGAAGTACAGGAGCAGAAGCTGCCCGCCCCTGTGCTGAATCAGGACCGCTACGTGAGCTACGAGGACAACGTGCGCTTCCCGATGCTGCAAATGGTGTTTCCCACTGTGCCCCACGGCCACCCCGATGAGGTAGCCCTAGACGCTATGGCCGAGATTATCGGCGGCGGTAAAACGTCGTTGGTGTATAAGAATCTGGTGAAAGCTCAGAAAGCCGTGCAGGCCCAAGCCTACCAGAGCAACTCGGAGCTGGCCGGCGAGTTTGTGCTGCTGGCCATCAGCTACCCCGGTAAGGGGCTGGACAGCACGCAGACCCTGTTCCGTAAAACACTAACGGAGTTTGAGAAAACGGGTGTTACCGACGAGCAGGTAGCCCGCTTCAAGGCTAGCACCGAAGCCAATGTGGTGAATAGCCTGAGCAGCGTATCTGGCAAGGTGAGCCAACTAGCTGCCTACCAGACCTATGAGGGCAACCCCAACCAGCTACCTGTGGAGCTACGCCGCCTGCGCGCCCTCACCAAAGCCGACGTGCAGCGTGTGTACGATAAGTATATCCGCGGCAAGCACGCTGTAATTCTGAGTGTTCTGCCTAAAGGACAGATGGCCTTAGCCGCTGGCAAAGACAACTATACTGTATCAGAAGCCGGCTACAAAGCGCCCAACTACGGCTACGAAAGTCTGAAGTACGTGAAGGCCACCGACACCTTCGACCGTGATAAGCAACCCGGCTCGGGCGCCAACCCCGTAGTGAAAGTACCCACCATTTGGCAAGATCAGTTTGATAACGGCCTGCGCCTGATTGGCACCAAAAACACGGAAATACCGACCGTAACCATGTTGATGACCATTCGTGGTGGTCACCGCCTGGAGCAGCTCAACCGCAACAAAGCCGGTGTGGCTGCCCTCACGGCTCAACTATTGAACGAAGGCTCGGAAAAATACACCAGCGAGGAGTTCTCGGCAGCCCTCGACCGCCTGGGTAGCAACATCAGTGTGTATGCCGGCGACGACAACACCACCGTGTACGTGCAGTCGCTCACCAAGAACCTGCCCGCTACTATGGCCCTGCTGGAGCAGCGCTTGCTACACCCCCGTTTCGCCCAGGCCGACTTTGACCGCCTGAAAAAGCAAACACTGGAGGGCATTGCCAACCAGACCACCCAGCCCGTGGTGATTGCCAACAATGCCTACTCCCGCCTGCTCTACGGCCCCGGCGATATTATGTCGGTACCGGTGAGCGGCACTACGGCCACCGTGTCGGAGCTGACGCTGGACGACGTGAAGCAGTTTTACCAGCAGAACTACGCCCCCAACGTGAGTTATGTGACGGCAGTAGGCGACGTGGATGAGGCAACCGTAGAAAAGTCGCTGGCTTTCCTGAAAACTTGGCCCCGAAAAGGCGTTACCATTCCCTCAGGCGAAAGAACCCAACAGCCCGACAAAACGCGCATCTACTTCATCAACAAAGACGGCGCAGCACAGTCGGAAATCCGGGTAGGCTACCTCACGCCCCTCACGTATGATGCCACCGGCGACTACTACCGCGCCTACCTGGCCAACTACCTGCTGGGTGGCGCCTTCAACTCGCGCATCAACCTAAATCTGCGCGAGGACAAAGGCTATACGTACGGTGCCCGCTCGGGCTTCCAGGGCACGCGCTACATTGGCCCCTACACGGCCCAGGCCGGTGTGCGCGCCGATGCCACGGCCGCTTCGGTGAAGGAGTTCATGAAGGAAATAACCGACTACCGCAACGGCATTACCGACGAAGAGTTGGCCTTCCTGCAATCCTCCGTGGGCCAGAGCGATGCCCTGCGTTACGAGACGGGTCAGCAGAAAGCTGGCTTCCTGTCGCGGTTGGTGGAATACGATCTGGCACCTGACTACGTGACTAAGCAGAGCGAAATCCTAAAAAACCTGAAGAAGGAAGACGTGTTGGCCTCGGCCCAGAAATACCTGCCTGCCGATAAAATGTACATTGTGGTAGTAGGCGACCGGACCAAAGCTTTCCCCGGTCTGGCTGAACTAGGCTACGACGTGGTGGAGCTAGACACCAACGGCCAGCCCGTGGCTACCTCCGCTACGCCCGCCCCTACTGCCGAAGCCCCCGCTGCCCCTACCGCTACCGACACGGATGTAACCGTGAAGGAAGGTCGGCGCAAAATCAAGGCCAAGGACGAGAAAGGCCGCAAAATCAAAGTGAAGCACAAAGCCGGCGACGAGTAAGCCAATACTGGACTGTAGATAGCCTTGTTTTTGACTACCAAAAGTGCCCGGTTTCTGAGGAAGCCGGGCACTTTTGGTATGTATAGTCAACCTCTACCGGCTGTTGGGCGGCAATATAGCATCAGTCAATATCTCGTAGCTTTGACTCTTGAGCAGCGCTTGGCTGTCTGTCTGTTACTTCTATTCTGTCTCGTTTCTCTGTTTTGCGCTGCGCTATGAAGATTTCTATTGTTATACCCGCCTACAACGAAGAAGAAAATCTATCGGAAGTAGCGGCTCGCATCAAGGAGAACCTAACTGGCCGCTACGAACGGGAGTTGATTTTTGTGGACGATGGCAGTCGCGATAAAACCCAGCAGGTATTACGTGAGTTACACAGCCAGGATCCGGAGATTCACTACGTAGCCCTTTCCCGCAATTTCGGGCACCAAAGCGCTTTGCGCGCCGGCTTGGATTACGCCACCGGCGACTGTATTATCTCATTGGATGCCGATATGCAACATCCCCCACAACTACTACCAGAGTTGATTGGGCACTGGCTGGCTGGCTATGATATTGTCTATACACAGCGGGAGGAAGATGAGAAGTTGTCGTGGTTTAAGCGGCGCACGTCTAATGCGTTCTATAGTATGATGAACTCGCTATCAAGTGTAAGCCTAGAGCCAGGAACAGCCGATTACCGCCTCATTGACCGACGCGTGGCCGACGTAGTGCGCAATAGCCCTGATGTGGAGCTTTTCCTGCGTGGTTTTATTCACTGGGTAGGTTTTCGGCAGAAGAAAGTAGCTTACACACCAGCCGCCCGCTTTCGGGGTAAGACGAAGTATACCCTGCGCAAGATGGTAAAACTGGCACTCAACGGTGTAACCTCATTCAGCGTCCGGCCACTGCACCTTGCCACTCTGGCCGGAGCAGTGGTGTCAGCACTGGCCTTTAGCTATGCCATCTACGCGCTGTATATTTTGCTATTCACAGAGGATGCCGTTCCAGGTTGGACATCTACCCTCGTTAGCGTATTATTTATTGGCGGCATCCAGCTTCTGGTATTAGGCATTATGGGCGAATACTTAGGCCGTTTGTTCGTGCAGTCAAAGCAGCGTCCTACCTATTTAGTAAGCGAGACGGATGGCGGCCTACCTGTGCCGCCGCCTCGTGGCTCTGTAGTACCTAATACGGCACCTCGCACGCCGCACGCTACCTCTTCTTAAGTCTTGTTGGGCTGCCTCCTTTCAGCCCGCACTGCGGTAGGCCATTTCGCCAGTGCCCTACCGCCAGTCCGTCAGTCAAGGTGAATACCAGTGCCTGATACATCGTTGGGTATGGTACCATGCCTTCTACTCCGTTTTATTTCTACCCGATGACTGTGTTACGGCAATCAAAGACGATTGTGTTATCTGACCGTTTGATACTAGGCGGGCTTTTGCTGGTTCATATACTCTTGCTGTGGGCGCGCGTTGGTCCAGTATTGTGGCATCCTACGGAGTATCTGCTGTCGCCCGCTGGTGATGGTATTAAATCATATTTCGCCCTGCTCTATTACGTGCAGATTGATCACGGCCAGCAGTTTACGGGAATGCTTTACCCATACGGGGAACTGCTGACGTACACTGACGGGTTTCCGTTGCTGGCGTGGGCATTAAATGCCTGGAAAAGCGTTTTTGGCTTGAGCAAAGCCAGTGTAGTAGGCGCTCTAAACCTAACTATACTATTGTCATCACTGCCCGCCACAGCTTTGCTGTACACTATTATGAGGCGTTACCAAGTTGGGCAGCTGATAGCGGCCTGCGCGGCGCTCCTTATAGTATTTCTATCGCCCCAGTGGTTTCGCATTACGGGGGGGCATCTTACGCTGGCCTTATTTTTTGCCGTGCCTCTGCTTTGGTATCTGCAATTGCGGCTGATGCATGCCACCACTACCCGCCAGCGGGCCTATTGGTTGGCTGGCTACATTCTTTCAGCGTTGCTATTAGCGCTGGCTCATCCCTACTACCTTCTCCATGCCCTATTGCTGCCGCTAGCTACCGCCGCAGTGCAACTAGTGCAGCAGTTAGGCCGCCGCCCACAGCCTTGGCGCATGCCGCTTTGGCTAGCACTAGGCGCCGTCTTGCCGGTTCTACTCTTTCGTCTTTGGATTAGTTTGACCGACTCTATTGCGGACCGCCCTGTAAACCCCTACGGCTTCTTTGTCTATCATACGAATATTGCAAGTGTCTTCGGTCCTGTTATCGAGCCCTTTGCAGCTGTTTTTGCCTTTATTTTCCATACCGATACGCCCATCTGGGAAGGTTATGCTTACATAGGACTGCCTGCGGTGTTGGGCATTGGGTTATTGCTCGTGCGAGGAGTAGATCATATAGTACGAAGACGGTGGCGGTGGATAATAGCCCCAACATTGCCCACCTCCTTAGGGGCTAGCTTATGGGCTGCTACACTGGTTTTGCTATTCGCGGCGGGCTGGCCTTTCATCCTACCTTCTTTTAGTAATTTAATTGACTGGTTACCTGGTCTCAAGCAATTCCGTTCGCTGGGGCGCTTCGCCTGGATATTTTACTACGTTATAGGCGTTGTTACGGTAGTACAGCTGTGGCAGTTGTACCGCCTGCTACATCAACGTCGAGCCGGGCGAGTTGGCGTTTTGCTGCTCAGCCTGCTATTTCTTCTCTGGGGAATGGAGGCTAAATATCAGGTAGAAGCTGCCACCCGACCTCTGCAAGATGCCAGGGTAGCCGATCGTTTTATCAGCCCCCACGACAACTATTTTGCGCTGCTCTCCGAAGCGGGCCACGACCCAACGCGTTTTCAGGCCCTGCTGCCACTGCCATATTACTCCTTAGGATCCGAGAAATTTGATCTTGGTGGCTCTGAAGTGAGCGTGTACGAGGGATTTAGAGCAGCACTTAATCTGCGCTTGCCTCTCATTGCTGGCATGATGTCGCGTACTTCCACAACGCAGGCACTCAGTTTGCTGCGGCTGTTTTCCTCAGATCTGAACCTCAAGGCCTTACCTGCGCAACTCCCTTCACAGCGCCCGTTACTAGTCATTGCCTCCCGGCAGGAGGCACTGCGTCCGGCTGAAGATTCTCTGTTACAACGCGGTGCCCGGCAATTACTACAGACAGACCGGGTAACGCTCTATGAATTACCACTAACAGCCTTTGCTACCGCTCGTCCCGCCCAGGAGCGTATCTGGTTTGCGGAGCACCGTACTACCCTACTCAAAGAAGGACCTATCTGGCGCACTGCGCCAGGACCAGCAGTTATATGGCGCAGTTTCCAGAATAGTTCGGCAACCGCCTTCTTCACGCAACCCGGAGCGGCTCATCAAAAGAAAGGTCTGATAACGCTCTACAAGGGTGCTCTACCTAGGGCCGCTGATACAACTAGCTATGAGTTAAGTATTTGGGCTTATGCTAAAACTTCTGACTGGCTTCCAGCATTGCGTTACCGTCAGTTAGACAGCAGCGGTAATGAAGTGGAACGCCGGGAGGAATCATTGAAAACGAGCACAGAGATACACGGCGACTGGGTTCGCTTTGCCTATACCATTCAGCTGAAGTCACCCGAAAATCACGTGGAAGTTGCCCTGGACGGCAATGATATAGTGGCTGACGATCTTCTAATTCGTCCCCGCTCTACCAATGTATACTGGCTTGACTCTACTGGAAAGCCGGTTTTGAATGGCTACCCATTGAGTTGGTGAGGCCAATCAACGCAAACTATGCGCTGGGCTGGCCTGAGGATAAGTTGACTGGCAGGTTTATCCCTCTCCTATCTTTGCCCTCTACTTCACCACTATTCTACCTCCTGCATGGACCTTTCGATTATCATCCCCATCTATAACGAGGCAGACAATATCCAGGCACTCTACAACCGACTGAGTGGCGTACTGGCTCCACTCAACCGCTCCTACGAACTCATTTTCATCAATGACGGCTCCCGCGACCAGTCGCTACATTTGATTAAGGCCTTGACTGAGCGCGACACCCGCGTGCGCTATATTGATTTCAGCCGCAACTTCGGACACCAGATTGCCGTCACGGCTGGGCTGGATTTGTCGCGGGGCGAGGCCGTGGTGATTATTGATGCTGATTTGCAGGACCCCCCAGAGCTGATTCCGCAGCTCTACCAGAAGTTGCACGAAGGCTACGAGGTGGTATATGCCCGTCGCCGCACTCGTCAGGGCGAAAGCGCGGCCAAAAAATTCACCGCCAAGCTGTTCTACCGGATCCTGGCCAGCATAACGCATATTTCCATTCCCGTGGATACCGGCGACTTCCGCATTGTTTCCCGCAAAGTGGTAGATGCGCTGAAGCAGATGCCGGAGCAGAACAAATTTATCCGGGGGCAGATTTCCTGGATTGGCTATCGCCAGACCTACCTGGAGTACGACCGGGCCGAGCGCGCCGGCGGCGCCACCGGCTACACCTACAGCAAAATGATCCGGCTGGCGCTGGATGGTATCACGGGCTTTTCCGACGCGCCGCTGAAATTCGCGACCATCAGCGGCTTCGTGGTATCAGGCATTGCCTTTGTAGTGGTGTTGTACACGCTCTACGAGCGGTTTGTGGTGCACAACTATCAGCCGGGCTGGGCTTCGCTGATGGTGAGTATCCTGTTTCTGGGTGGCGTGCAGCTGATTACCGTGGGCATTATAGGGGAGTACTTGTCGCGGCTGTCGGCCAACGTGCGGCAACGGCCGCTCTATATCATCTCCGACACCAACATCCTGGTAACAAGCGTGCCCCCCCCCGCCGGCCCACCCACTCATCCCCAGCCGGTTTTTCCGCCGGCAGAGTAGGCAGGTCAACAGAGGCTACGGTTTCAGCGTTATTCCAACTACTCAATCAGCTGCTCCAGCGCTGCTAGAGTAGTTTCTCTGAAGCTGAGTTGCTCGCTGCTGTGGCGCCCAGTCGTGATTTCGCGCACGGCAACGTAGGGCGTGCCGCTCATGTAGCGAATTCCCAGCAGCACCGCCTTTTTATTGGCTGGTACATCCACGAAGTTATACCCGGTTTCGGTGGGCTGGCCCAAGATGATAGTATTCCCATCGTGCAGCACCAGGCGCACACTGGTATGCGTATCGGGCTCCACGGCGGCAACGAGGGTAGTAACGGCTTCGGCAGCGAGGCGTGGACGAGCAGCTGCCAGCCAGCCCAACTGCCCTACCCGAAAGGCTTGTCGTTCGGCCGGTGGCACCTCTATAACAGATGCAGCAGGTTCCAATGGCTCGCCCGTGGAGTCGGCTCGCGCTACTAAATCGGGTGTATTGGGTAGGTTAAAGCGAACGGGTATCAGCATTTTCACGCGTACAAAGCGGCCTTCACGCTGGCCGGGCGTCCAGCGGCCGGAGCTTTGTTGCAACACGCGCAGTGCCTCGGCATCAAGGCCGTTGCCCAGGCCGCGCAATAGTTTGGGGCTCAGCACCCGGCCGGCCTCATCAATCACCGCCGATACATATACAGTTCCTTGTGTGCGGCTTTCCAAAGCCGCAGTTGGGTAGCGCACTAGGGCGCTTAGGCTTGTTGGGCCGCTGCCATAGGTAGGCATCGGTTGCGCATCGGAATAGATTTGCTCGTCTGCGGCAGCTGTTTCCGGGCCGGTAGCAATCCACCGAATAGGTTGCCGACGTTCCCCGCGGCCGTAGTAAAGACGCATATCCGGCCGCACCGGGCCAGGCAACTCTACTTGCACGGCCCGCCCATCGGCCACACGCAGGGGCTGACCACCGCTGGTGGCCCGCACCAATACCACGCCGCTCGGCATCAGTAGCTGGTCGTCGGTTGTTTCGGATATGATGTTGGAAAGCAGCACATCAGCTAGCCCGTAACATTCTTTCAACTCCAAAAATACTGCCCCTGTGGCCGGCTCGCCGCGTGCATCAACCAGCGTACCGGCTGGAATACGCACCACGGTGCCTTCCCTACCCCGCACTTCGGCCAGTTGGGTAGGGTCTATTTTGTGGTACTCGCTGGCTTTCAGGGTAAGGTCGTAGAGGCGGGCTTCGGCAGGTGGGGGCGCAACGGTGTCACGCGGGGCTACTGCACGACGGCCCACACCGGGCCGGATCAGCGGCGCATCAGCTGAGGTAGGCCGCTCTACCCGGTGCCAGGTCAGCGAGTCGGGGGTAAGGCGGGGTGTGGCCGCGGGTAGCGTATCGAGGGGTAGCTCGGCCGGAGCAGTGGCTTCGGTAGTAGTTGGCGTTTCGGACTGACAGCCAACCAGCAGACCACAAGACAAAAAGCTAAGTAGCAGATAGCGGGGCAACATAAACATCAGGCAAAATAACGGCTTCGACTGCTATTCTAATGGCTCGGCGTTGAAAGAATGGCATCTGCTAGTTTTTGATTGTTTATGCACACGCTCTACACATACCATACAGGCCTTCAAATCAATTATTAACATACTGATTTTCAAAATATTATACATAATAATAACAAGTAATACACATAATCAATAGCCATTCAACGTATTCTTACGTTATATAGCGTATAAATACGTTGAATGCCATTATGGAAGAGCTAACTAAAACCGAGGAGCGCATTATGCAAGTGCTTTGGAAGCTGAAGCGAGCATTTGTGAAAGACATTATTCAGCAGCTGGATGAAGAGCCGAAGCCGCCTTATTCAACCATTTCGTCGGTGGTGCGCATTCTGGAACGCAAAGGCTACGTGGGGTTCAAGGCCTACGGCAAAACGTACGAGTACATGCCCTTGATTAGCAAGCTGGAATACCGCGCTGCCTCCTTCAAGCGCATCCTGACGCAGTACTTCGATAATTCGCCCGTAGCGCTGGTATCCTTCTTAGTGGAAGAGGAAAAGCTGAACCCCGACCAGGTACAGCATTTGCGCGAACTATTGGCTCAATCAACCCCAGATAATTCCGATGACACCTGCTAGCTGGTTGCTCTACTTAGCCGAGGTCAGCTTTTGCACGACGGTTTTTGCGCTGCTGTATTGGCGGCTGTTTGCGCAGCAGCCTACCTTCCGCTGGAACCGCTGGTACTTGCTGGCGAGCTTGGTTGGCAGCTTTATGCTGCCCCTGCTTCCTCTATTCACTAGCTTATCGGCTGCGCCACAAATATATAATGAGCTGCCTGCTACCATAGCGCCAGTGCTGGGCGGAGTGCCCAGCACTGGCAACCCTACCCTACCAACCACGGTCGATTACCGTGTATTGCTGCTTGTAGTGGTAGGCTTATATGCAGCGGGGGTACTGTACCGGGCGTGGGGTACGGGCCGTAGCCTGTGGAGTTTGTACCGGCTGACGGCTTCGCAGCCCAGAACCCGGTTGGCCACTGGTTGGCTGGTGCAGCTCGGCGCGCCGGCTTTGCCGGCCTTCTCCCTAGGACCATTCATCTTTCTTTCGTCGCTCCATCACAAGTTGAGCGCGGCTGAGCAACAGCTGTTACTTCAGCATGAGGAGGTGCACGTGCGGCAGCATCATACGCTGGATTTGCTGGGTTATGAAGTAGCCGGATGGCTGTTGTGGTTTAATCCGGTATTGCGCTACCTGAATCAGCAACTACGCCAAACACACGAGTATCTGGCCGATGCTGTTGTGACCCGGCTACCCGGTAACTCTACCCGCTCCTATGGCGACTTATTACTGCGGCTGGCTACCGACCAGCCCTCCTTTCGTCTGACGCATACTTTTTCTTCTTCTCCTTTAACCAACCGTATTCTTATGCTCACCAAATCCACCCCTACCCGCTGGCAGAAACTTCGTTTTTTGCTGGCCATACCCGCTATTGCCTTAGCATGGGTAGCCACGTCGTATGCCGGCTCACCTGTACCAGCACCTTTGGCCACTCAACCATATTTTCTGCGCACACCTGCACAAGGCCCTACCATCCGGCGCATTGTCTGGAAAGGTAACACGGTTGTATCTGCGGCGCGCCTCACACAAGCACTGGGCATAGCGCCCGGAGCGGCGTATGACTCTGTGGCCCTCGGCCAACGCTTGCAAGGAGCCCTAAACTACCGCACTGATAATTCTGATGTCACTTCTCTATACATGGACCAAGGCTACCTTTTCTTCTCGGTTGAGCCCAGCGTAGTTCCGCAGCCAAATGGAATGGTAGACTTAGTGTTCGCTATTTCGGAAGGCAAACCTGCTCGTATAGGCACAATTACATTGCACGACACACGTAATCCCGCTGTAGCCACTGCACCACTACTCGCCAAATTGCCGCTGCACACCGGCGACTTGTTCAGTCGTACTAAGCTTCTGGAAAGTAAGAGAATACTAACAACAGCTGACCCACGTGTTTCGACAGATGTGCAGGTAAACCCTATTCCAGTGGTGCAGCCCAATGGAGCTGTGAACGTAGTGAACCTGGAATTCACTCTCCAGCCTAAGTAGAACTACTTCAGAAGACTACCCGACAATTTTGTTCGTTAAGGTCGGCAGGCAGACTGCTTGCGCTGGGGTAGCGCAAGTCTGCGCTCATCTGCCGACCTTTACGCTTGCTATGCTTCTACGTTTTTCTCTGTGGCTGACACTTGGTGTGCTGCTGCTCCTAACGGCCTGTCAGCCGGATCTGGAACCCGGGCCGTTGCTCGATTTTGTGGGCGGTACACGCTACACGGCCTACACGCGCATCATTACCACGCCCGCTGATACGCTGACGTTCAAAATATTTGCGGCCACTACCAAAGCTCAAGGCGGCGACACAGCGGACGCGCCTAACCTAACCAACATGCTCATCACGGTAACGTACAGTCCGCGCGTGAACCCTATCAATTACAGTGCGTTAGTAGCTCCAAACCAATTTTATCCCTATGGTGATTCTACTGAATTGGTTGTTTTCAACCGCAGTATGAGGCGGAAAACATTTGCTTTTCAGAATACCTTCAGTGCCCGCTCTACCCCCGGCCGCGAAACCTGGACGTTTAGAAGCACTGATGAAGATAACCGGACCAGTACCACCAGCTTCCAACTTACGGTTCAGCCGGCTAATAACGACTCCACGCTGGCATACCATCGCTATACGGTGGGCTTGCAGGCACCGCGCACCTTCACCAGTCGCTCGTACCTGGCGTTGCTACCGGGCCTGACGTTTCCGCGCTACATAGGCTCCTCCAGCGACACTAAAGTTCCCTACCCTAGTCTGTATCCTCTGATCGATTTGGTATATGTATCGGGCGCCAATAATGCGGCCACGTTGGTATCGCCCTCTGCCGTGGACACTACCCAGATCATCACCACTTTATGGCCTACTGATAGCACCACGCGCCGTACTACCCTGTTGCGCACTACAGATCTGAATGCCAGCACTTTTGCTGCTACCTCTTCTGTTGCCGCCCTCACGGCCGCATACAGCGCTGGCACATCTGCGCCCGCTACTCGCACCCAAACGTTGGTAAAAGGTGGTGTATATGCCTTCCGGACGCAGGACAAAAAGGTTGGACTGCTGTATGTAGAAGAACTCATCACTACCCCTATTCCAGCCGTCAGGCTACAGGTTCGCATCACGAAGTAGGTAGGTTTGAGCTGTCATAAAAAATGCCGCTGCGATATCCGCAGCGGCATTTTTTTATCACCTCTTGAACGCCTGACTAGAACGTGGTACCAATGGTAAGGGAGGTGGTGAAGCGGTTGGCCTCTATGCTAACCACCGGCTGGTCGCCTGCGTCCAGCAGGTAGGGCGAATAGTAGTCGTTGGCTGTTCTGTATACACCGGCCACGTCCAAGAAGAAACTATTCTGCCGCATGCCCAAGCCTACGGTATAGTAATTCTGGGTCCGGTCGAAGTCGTTGGCGCGGTATGGGTCGCCGTAGCGGGCATAGCCCAGCCGGAAGCGAAAAATATCGTAGCGCGCCTCTGCGCCAAAACGCAGGTTGACGGTAGACCGGTAGATGTCGCTGATATACTGATTAGTACCGGAATAATCGTAGCCAGCAGTTGTGCCGTTGGCGGTAGCATTGTCGCGGAAACGAGGTTGAGAATAGTCTACGTACTCCACGTCGCCAGTTAGGAAACCGTACTTACCCAATAGCACTGCCACGCCACCATTTGCACGGAAAGGCGTTGTCAGGTTGTAAGAAAATTGCTGGCTACCCGTACCTGCATTCCCCCCAGCAATGGTCTCTATTATATTGCCATTGGCATCCTCTATACCCCTTGGTGGGGTGAACGTACCAGTTACCTGTGAACTATAGGTGTCTGTTAGCCGGAACCAGGTAGGCGTCTGCACCGATGCACCTATTCGCACGCGGTCCGTTGCGCGGTAAATAGCACCGATGCGAGCGTTGATGCCTGTGCCGCGGGTTTGTAGATAATCCCGCTGATACGCATTCAGGTCTGCTGTTGTCTCGTAGAAATCGCGCGTCATATCATAGCGCGTACTCACAATACCAATGCCCCCGCCAAGGTAGAACTTGTCGCGGTAGCTGGCTCCATAAGCAAAATCATACTGCGACTGCGACCCGCTGCTAAGAGTACTCTCCCGCTGCGTAATCGGCCCATTGCGACTAACAGTAGACACGCCGTCGTTGTTCTCCAGATTGGTTAGGTAGGCCCCATAGGCTAGCGCATCTAGGTCTACATAGGCATTGTCCCTATACTGCTTATCTATCTCCTGGTTGGAGATACGTGGCTCCCGCAAACGCTGAAAAAAGGACTGCTGTTCTCCAACGGTACCAGAATAGTTGAAGTTCTGGTTGAAATCGTTGATGCGCGTAACGCCTACCCCAAAAGAGCCCGCCCGCCAATCAGAGGTATTGTCACTATCGGGGCGTCGGTTAGTGAAAATCAAGCTCACGTTGCCGATATGCAAACTATTGCGGGAATCGGTATTACTACCACTGCCACCTTGCAGCGCGCTGCTAGTATTAGCAACTCCGAAGCCCGGCGTAACGCTCACTTCGGAGCGTTGGAACAAGCCCAGACCAGCTGGATTGCTACTCAGGTTACCAACGTCCGCTCCTAGTGCCGTGTTGGCCCCCCCAATACCCAAGGTGCGGGCACCACCCCCAAATTGTAGCTGAGAATAGCGCAGAGCATCTATTTCTGTTTGGGCAAAAGCGTGGCTGGCCCAGCTCGTAAAAGCCAGGCCCAACCAGTATTTCAGGTTTTTCATTCGGGAAAGAAAGGAAAATGAAGCATCTACAGCTAACGCCAAGATGCATTAGTTGGCATTAGCGAACGCGCCCACGGCCACCACCGCCGCCAGATGAGCTGCTACCACTGGAAGAGCCTCCGAACGAGCTGCGCGAAGGCTGGCTATACGTTTGGGTAGGCTGCTCCGAGCGTGAAGGCTGCTGACGATATACCTGTTGCGTTTGCGAGTTGCCGTTGAAAAGCTGGTTGCGACGAGGCTGCGCGGCACTGCGCTGATTGCTATAAACCGATTGGCTGGCAGCATCTGAATTGCGCCACCGCCGGCCCGAACGGGTATTAAGGTTAGGCTGATCAGCAGGAACATTCACAACATTTTGGCGCTGAGTAGTACCGGCCATGCCGCTGTTCACTACCCGGCCGCGACTCCAGCCACCGTTGTTGCCATTACCATTCGCCGAGCTACCGGACAGCACTGCATTGCCACTCCCACGACCACCGCGTATACCCGCATTCGGGGCCGACGATAACGCAGCGGCGCTCCGCTCACGGCGCGGCTGGTAGTTCACACGGCTGCGCGTATCGGCAGAGCCATAGCTTCCACCATAGTACGAGGAGCCATATCCCAGACCACCGTAGCCTAAGCCTCCGTAGCCCAGTCCATAGCCATACCCCAAACCACCGTAACCTAGGCCACCATAGGGGCTATAAAATGGATCATACAAACCACCATAGCCCAAGCCACCGTAGCCTAACCCATAAGGCCGATAAAAAGAGCCAAAGCCCATTCCTAATCCAATGCTCAAACCTGAGCCATAATAGGGACTATAGAAAGGGCTATACATCGAACCCATACTATACGGGCTGTAGCCACCATACCAGAAAGGGTCGGTATAAGCTAAGCTAGAGTAGCCCAAACCGCTATACGTAGAGTTGTTGAAACGCTGTAAGCGAGAGGCATACCCATAATCATCATCGTAGTATTCTGTAGCGCCGGTAGCATCCTGTGTGGTGCCGTCGCCAGAATACTCGGGGTTTGCATCACCAGTTACAGCATAGCCACCGTTGGTTTGTTGTTGACTATAGCGTGCATCCAGCGCCTGCTGGGCCGCGGGCGTCAGCGTCGTCTGATCCTTGGAAGTATAGTACACTCCATCGTCTTCGGTAGAGGTAGTTAGGGCCGATGTGCCCGCGCACCCGCCAAGAGCCAGTGCGCTCAGCGCGGATAAGATGAATGTCGAATATTTTTTCATGACTAATAGGAAATGGAAGCTGTGGAAACAAAGATCAGGTGCAGATAGAAGACATTTGAGCCCGCTGCACCTGGCTGAACGAAACGCTTCGGTTTAATAACGTAATTTTAGGCCGAAACGGTGCCCAAATAGCGGACAAATGTTATACCACTATTTCGGACTTTTTTTGCACTTCTACTTTCAAAGATACTCCAAAACATGAGCAAAAGTTTGCCGAAGCGCAGCGAAGATTACTCTTTATGGTACAATGAGTTAGTAAAGCGCGCGGGCCTTGCCGAAAATGCTGCCGTACGGGGCTGCATGGTCATCAAGCCGTATGGCTATGCCATCTGGGAAAAAATGCAGCAGACGCTGGATGGCATGTTTAAACGCACCGGCCACCAGAACGCGTATTTTCCGTTGTTCGTACCCAAAAGCCTGTTTGAAGCTGAGGAGAAAAACGCGGAAGGCTTTGCCAAGGAATGCGCCGTCGTAACGCACTACCGCCTCCAAACAGACCCCGATAGGCCCGGCAAGTTGCGCGTGGACCCTAACGCCAAGCTGGAAGAAGAGTTGGTGGTACGCCCTACCTCGGAGGCCATTATTTGGAGCACGTACAAAAACTGGATTCAGAGCTACCGCGACCTACCCTTGCTTATTAATCAGTGGGCCAACGTAGTACGCTGGGAGATGCGTACGCGCTTGTTCCTGCGCACGGCCGAGTTTCTGTGGCAGGAAGGGCATACCGCCCACGCCACCGCCGAAGAGGCCCTAGCCGAAACCCGCCAGATGCTGGACGTGTACGCCGAATTTGCCGAGGAGTGGATGGCCCTACCCGTAGTAAAAGGCGTGAAGTCGGAGAATGAGCGTTTTGCCGGCGCCGTAGAAACGTATTGCATCGAGGCATTGATGCAAGATGGTAAGGCGTTGCAGGCGGGCACATCGCATTTCCTGGGGCAAAACTTTGCCAAGGCGTTCGATGTGCAGTTCCAAACCAAGGCAGGCACACTGGAGCACGTGTGGGGTACCAGTTGGGGTGTGAGCACTCGCCTAATGGGCGCTTTGGTAATGGCCCACTCCGACGATGAAGGCTTGGTACTGCCGCCCAAGTTGGCTCCCATTCAGGTGGTGATTGTGCCCATCTACAAAACTGGTCAGCTCGACGAACTGCTGGAACGAATCCGCCCCATGCAGCAAGGCTTGCTGGAGCGTGGTATTTCGGTGAAAGTAGACGACCGCGACACTGAGCGCCCCGGTTTTAAATTTGCCGAGTGGGAAATGAAGGGTGTGCCCGTGCGCCTGGCTGTGGGTATGCGCGACCTGGATGCCGGCACTGTGGAGGTAGCCCGCCGCGATACCAAGGAGAAGATGAACCTACCGCTGGCCGACATCGTGCAGAGCGTAGATCAACTACTCCAAGATATCCAAACCAACATCTACAACAAAGCCCTGCGCTTCCGCGAGCAGCATACTACCCGCGTGACCACCTACGAGGAGTTCAAACAGGTGCTCGACACCACTACTGGCTTCGTGCTGGCCCCCTGGGATGGCACCTCCGAAACGGAGGAACGCATCAAAGAAGAAACCAAGGCTACCATCCGCTGCCTGGCCCTGAACGAGCCCGACGAAGATGGCGTGGATATGCTCACGGGTAAGCCTTCAGCCCGTTACGCGTATTTTGCACGGGCGTACTGATAGCGAAAAGATATTCTTCTTGTAATGAAGGGCGACTATGTATAGTCGCCCTTTTGCATTTTTGAAACTGTTGCTCTTCCAGCAAGCAGTTACAGTATACCTCTTACTCTCAACTTCTACGTATCTTTCTGTATCACTCTTCTACCTTTTCAGTTATGGACTGGCTCACAATTGCTACCCTTCTATTGTTCGGCTTGCTGTTCGTGGCGGCTGAGGTAATTTTTATTCCCGGTACTACCTTCGTAGGGCTAGTGGGCTTCGTGCTGCTGGCAGCAGGCATCTGGTTCAGTTACCGCGACTTGGGCACGCCTACCAGCCACTTCATCCTGGGCGGCGCAGTGGTACTAACGGCAGCGGTGGTATACATTGGGCTGAAGCCGAAAAACCTGAACAAATTCGCCCTTACAGAGGTGCACGACAACTACGTGCACGACGTCCGCCGCCCCGACGTGCAGCCCGGCACTGCTGGCCGCACCATTTCAGCATTGCGGCCCGCTGGCACAGTGCTGTTTGACAATGACCGGCGCGAAGCTACCACCCGTGGCGAGTTTATCGCCGCCGGTACACCAGTGCGGGTTCTACGCATCGAGCAGAACCGTATTGTGGTAGAGCAGGCCTGAACAGCCGTGTCAGATTTTAGTTGTTAGTTACGTAGCCTTTCGCGTTTACCACTTATCCTACCCTATGAATTTCCCCATTCTGCCGATTGCCGTGGCGGCCATCGTACTGCTGGTTCTGCTGTATTTCTTCCCGATTAATCTCTGGATAACGGCCATCTTCTCCGGGGTGCGCATCAGCCTGTTGCAACTCGTGTTTATGCGGGTGCGCAAAGTACCGCCGTCGTTGATTGTAAATTCGCTGATTACTTCCTCCAAAGCCGGGTTGCAAATCACACCCAACGAACTGGAGACCCATTACCTGGCTGGCGGCAATGTTCCGAAAGTCATCAAGGCCCTTATTTCGGCTGATAAGGCCAACATCCCGCTGACGTTCAAGCAAGCCACAGCTATTGACCTAGCCGGGCGCGACGTATTTGAGGCCGTTACAACCTCCGTGAACCCAAAAGTTATTAGCACGCCCAACGTAGCTGCTGTAGCTCAAGACGGCATTCAACTCATTGCCAAAGCCTTGGTAACGGTGCGGGCCAACATCACGCAGTTGGTGGGCGGTGCCGGCGAGGAGACTATTCTCGCCAGGGTAGGCGAAGGCATCGTGACCAGCATTGGCTCCTCGCTTTCGCATAAGGAAGTGCTGGAAAACCCCGATAAAATTTCGAAGCTGGTATTGCAAAAAGGCCTTGATGCGGGCACGGCATTTGAGATTCTAAGCATCGATATTGCTGATATCGACATCGGCGAAAACATCGGCGCCAAGCTGCAAACGGATCAGGCCTCCGCCGACCTCAAGGTGGCCGAAGCCCGCGCTGAGGAACGGCGCGCCATGGCCGTAGCTATGGAGCAGGAGTTCCGCGCCAAAACTCAGGAAGCCAAAGCCCGCGTGGTTGAGGCCGAAGCCGAAATCCCGAAAGCAATGGCCGAAGCTTTCCGCTCCGGCAACCTGGGTATCATGGATTACTACAAAATGCGCAATATTCAATCCGACACGGATATGCGCGAATCCATCGCTAACCCCGATGGCCCGAAAGTGACGTAGCCATTGCTTGAAGAAGCAATCTATCCTCGACCAATCGTTCTTCCAATACAACAAAGCCCCTACGCCTGAGTGGACGTAGGGGCTTTGTTGTATTGGAAGAACGATTGGTCGAGCTGGGAGGGAGAATTACGTTAGCTCCGCCTCGCAACAACAAGCAACGCCCGTTTTCTACTTCTTCGTAACCCGGAACTCCACACGGCGGTTAAGCTTGCGACTTTCCTCTTCATCGTTGCTGGCAATGGGTTTGGTATCGCCGTATCCCTCGGTGGTAATGCGGCTGCCGGCAATTCCTTTGGAAACCAAGTACTTCTTCACCTCGTTCACACGGTCCTGGCTCAGCTTCAGGTTCAAGGCTGGGTCACCCTGGTTGTCGGTGTGACCCTCTACCTTAATTTCCACCTCGGGGTAATCTTTCAGGATACGCACTAAGCGCAATAGCTCGGGGTAGGAATTTTCGCGCAGATAGTACTTGCTCTGGGCGAAGAAGATGTTGTTGAGCTTGATGGTAGAACCTACCGCAAACGGCACCAGAAACAAATCCTGCGTCACCTCGGAATAATTTTGACGATCTGTCACGTCCAAGTTGTCGCTTTCAGCCAAGTAGTTGGTAGCCTCGGCGCGGTAGCCGTACTGCACGCCCGAAGGCAACACAATGGTGTAGGAGCCATCCTGCGGATTCACTTCGGCCACGCCCAGCTCTTCGCCGGTCAGCAGGTTTTCGTAGTGAATAATAGCAGCAATAGGTTTTTTGGTCACCGCATCCAGTACCTGCCCGCGCACCAGCGTCACGGTTTCGGGCTTGAAGCGGGGCGTGAGAGCAATGCGGAAAATATCCTTGGAGCCGCCCGTGCCATTACGGGCCGACACTAGGTAAGCATCTTCACCCGCCGCCGACATGGTATAGTAGGCATCGAAATCAGGTGAGTTGACGTTGGGGCCCAGGTTGCGTGGTTGGCTCCATTTAGTCCAGCTTTCATCCAAGCGCTTGCTGTAAAAAATGTCGCTTTTGCCGAAGCCGCCGTGCCCCTCAGAAGCGAAGTACAGCGTTTTGCCATCGGCGGCTAGGAAGGGGGCAAACTCAGCTTTTTTAGTGTTCACTGTGGGGCCCAGATTTCGTGGGCGGCTCCAGGTCTTACCATCTTCGTTCAGAAAGCTCACATAAATATCTTGGCTTCCCTGCCCGTCTTTGCGCTGCACGGCCATCAGCATCACCTTGCCCGAGGTGCCCAGGCAGTAGTCCACGTTCTCAGGATCATCATTATAATAATCCTCAATCACTACCGGTACGGGCTTGCTCCAGCCCGTTACGGTTCGGCGCGACGTGCTGGGTCCCTTCGGCTCCAACGTGCCGTCGGGCCGATATACACCAATCACCAGCAACTGCTGCCCATTGGCCGACACAGCGGCTACTCCATTGGGGTCCTTAGGCGTGTTGATAGGGCCACCAAGATTTTTGGCCGGGTTCCACGCCTTCGTGTTGGCATTGTTGAGGGTCGCGTACCACACATCCTGCGCGTCGCTGGTGCCACCAGCATTCTGCGGGCTTTCCTGCCGGGCAAAGTACAGCGTCCGACCATCGGGCGAGATAATAGGGTGCGTATCAACGTATTTAGAGTTGACGTTCGCCCCCAGGTTCACCATCGTAGAATCGAACTTAGCGGCGTTGGGGTCGGCCTTGAATTGCTGCTTCACCATCGTTTCGGCCACGTCGGCAATACCAATGGCGTCAATCTGGTTCACGCCGTTTACCTCCTTGGTATTCATCGTCACCACTACCCCAATGGTACGGTATGTACCCGGCGAAAATGTAACCTGTAAGGAGCGAAAGGCCTCGCCCAGTGTTCCTGGTTTGTTATTTTCGTAAACCAGGTGCTTACCGCCGCGCGTGTCGACCAATTCAATCTTGGTAACCGAGCCCGGATTGAAGTTCTCCACGACCGTCACCTGCTTGGCAACCAGCGACTTGGCGAATTTCACTTCTATCGACTCGTCTTTACCTTCTTTTTTTGGAATCCAGGCTTCATTGCTGATTTGTCCCAGTGGCAGCGCGTTGGGCTCACCCAACACCTTTTCGGGTGAAAAGTCCTCTTTCCCACTGGACTTCTGCGACGACACAGCTACTACCTTTGCGGCCCACACGGCGTGTTGCGCCTGGGCTACCCCACTAATTCCTATCAGGAACCCCAAGGAAAGGAAGAGTTTCCTCATTATTCTTGTACTAAATCTGCGCATAAAGATTTGTCGAACCGTCGACTCACTACCCCAATAATCCAACTGTCACTAATAGCTAGTAAGTATGGACTAGTGGTTCTGGCTTTCCGCGAAAGCCGCGCCAAATTACTTCCAAACACCGCGTTGGCAGGTTATTTTTGAATAAAAGCCAGATTAGCTCTCTCCCACTCTATAACCTGAAACGCGACTAGGTGCAAGCGAAAAGCCCGGCCGCGTGTGCTGCGGTCGGGCTTTTGCTAGTGCGGCATCCCGATTAGGGCTGCAAAGTAAATGTACGGGTAACGGAGTTGAACGGACCAGGTATCACGGTACCGTTGCTGTCGACCAGTTCCAGCTTCACCGTGTTCTGGCCCATTGGCAGGCCTTCCATAGTATACGGCAGCCATTCACTGAGCATGAACTCTGAGCCATTGATGGTAGCACGCACCTTGTTGCCTTCCGACGACAGCGTGGTATTTACCAAGTAGAAGTCCAGCATCACCTTCTTGGTGTCGTTGCCAGAGTAGGTATCCTTGGGACGGCTGTAAAACATATGCGGCGCCGATAAATCGGCGTTGAGCGGCGTCACAGGCGCCGTGCCCACGTTGACAACGCGTAGGTCGTAGGCACCACGGTGCTTAAGGCTCTCATGGTAGGAGCGCGACAAAAACGACAGCACCACGTGCTGACCGTCGGCAATATTTTTAGTGAACTCCGTGGTGTAGTGCGCCGTGTAGGGCTGGTTGTCCACAATATTGTGAATGTGCTGCCCTTTTTCCGATACAGCCATCTCGTTGCCGGTCATGCCGCTGCTCATTTTGGTGAGCACGAAGTTGGTGAGGTCGTAATCGAACGCCACAGCACCAGATGGGGCAGTAGAACCGTTGGCAGGAGTTTTTAGGCGCATTTGCGCTTCAGGATATTTTGGGGAATCGTCGAACGGGGTCAGGCGGATGCCGTTTTTCTCCATCGCTGCCATGGTCGGGGACGTGACTGTTTCGGCTGTGCTTTGCGAAGTGCCCTCCGATTGTTGGCGAGCCGTATCGCAAGCGCCCAAGCCGAGTAGCAAGGAACCGCCTAGTAAAAAAGCAGATGCTTTCATAGGTGAAATGGTGATGATATTAAAAACTACCGGACCAATTATCCGGCTGCGCCCCACCTCGGGACGACGTGCCATTTTTTTGAGTACTTTGCGAAAGTACGTAACGATTGCTCAAAAGTATATTAATTTTCCGCTATGGACCCAACATTGCTGGAAGAAATTCCATCGCTCGACTTGGCTGATTTCCGTTCCGGCGACCCGGAGCGCAAGGCCCGCTTCGTGCAGTTGCTCGGCGACGCTTACCAAAACATTGGCTTCGTGGCTCTGAAAAACCACGGTCTTACCGACGAACAAACCACCAAGCTTTACGCCGACGTAAAAAACTTTTTCTCACAGCCTGATGATGTGAAGCAACGCTACGAAAAGCCGGAGTTGGCTGGTCAGCGCGGCTACATTGGCAAAGGCAAAGAGCACGCGAAAGGTCGTAATACCGGCGACCTGAAGGAGTTTTTCCACGTAGGCCAGGAGGTAGACGACCCTACCGACCCAGTAGCCAAGGAGTACCCCGACAACATCTGGCCTGCCGAAGTTCCCGGCTTTGCACAGCATACCACTGCTGCCTACAAAACCCTGGAGGCTGCTGGCAAGGACGTGTTACGCGCCATTGCCCTGTATCTGGAGCTACCCGAGAACTACTTCGACGACAAAGTAAAGAACGGCAACAGTATTCTGCGGCAGATTCACTACTTCCCCATCGAAAACCCCGATGAGGTGCCCGCCGATGCAGTGCGCGCCGCTGAGCACGGCGACATCAACCTGATTACACTGTTGATGGGCGCCTCTGCTGATGGCTTGCAGGTACTGCGCCGCGATGGCAAATGGATTCCTATCACGGCCCTACCTGATCAGATTGTGGTGAACGTGGGCGACATGCTCCAGCGCCTCACCAACGGCGTGCTCAAGAGCACAATTCACCGCGTGGTGAATCCGCCCCGCGAGAAGATGAACTCCTCACGCTACTCGGTTCCATTTTTTATGCACCCACGCTCCGAAATGAGCTTGGCTGCTCTGGAAAGCTGCGTCACGCCCGACAACCCCAAACAGCAACCCGACGTGACAGCCGGTGAATTTTTGAATGAACGATTAATTGAACTCGGCTTAAAGAAGAAATAAGCGCTTCAACCTGAGTTTATTAGTTGCCAGTGAGCAGCGGCATTCCGTCTACTCACTGGCAACTCTTTTTAAGGTCGGATAACTTTCTCTACCAACGACCCGAATAACGCACCAGTAGTAACGCACAACCGGTATCTGCATTGGAAGAGGTGAAGCTGGCGCCCCCGCCGCGCCAAGGCCGTCGTACGCGGCGGGTGCGGGGCATAATCTTTTTAAAAGATGTGGCAGCACTCAGCCTGTCGTCCTTTGGGGGACCGCAGGCGCACTTAGCCATGATGATGCGCTTACTGGTAGAAAAGCGTCGCTACCTGACTACAGCTGAGCTGCTGGAAATATCGGCACTTTGTCAGATTCTGCCGGGGCCGGCCTCCACCCAAACCATCACAGCTATTGGGTTTCGACTAGGCGGGCCTAACCTGGCCTACCTCACGGCGCTGCTCTGGGTTCTACCTTCAGTGGTAATCATGACAGTAGCTGGCTTGAGCATTAGCTACTTAGACAAAAGCCTAGTAACCCGGCTGATGCAATACATTCAGCCGGTAGCTGTGGGCTTCGTATTCTACTCTGCCTATAAGATTGGCCGCAAGGTAGTACACACTAAAACCTCTACTGCCCTTATCGTAGCGGCTGCTTTAATAGCGTACTTCTTTCAGTTGCCGTGGGTGCTGCCACTCTTATTGCTAGCCGGTGGACTGATTACGACCTTTCGCTATCGTAAACTGCCGCAACAGGAAAAAAAGCCGTTGCGCATTGAGTGGGCCAACGGAATTTTATGGCTGAGTGTACTGCTGGTAGCGGCCGTGCTGGGCTCCTACACGCAGCTGCTGCCCGTACGGCTATTCGAGAACTTCTACCGCAATAGTAGCCTGGTATTTGGGGGTGGGCAGGTGCTAGCGCCATTGTTCTACGCTGAGTTCGTGGAATTTAAGCACTATCTCAGTGGCCCGGAGTTCTTATCAGGCTACGGCTTAACGCAGGCACTACCAGGGCCTAATTTCTCTCTGGCTTCCTACATTGGTGCGCTAGCCATGCGCACAGGTGGCTATGGCTTGAGTGGCCAGCTAGTGGGCGCCGCCGTGGGGACTGTAGGCATTTTCTTACCTGGCACGCTGCTGATCTTTTTTGCCATCCGCTTTTGGGACCATCTCAAGCAATACCGCGTCGTGCAAGCTTCTCTGGAAGGCATCAATGCCGTATCGGCTGGGCTGGTTTGGGCGGCGGCCCTGCTACTCTACCATCCCTTACCGGATACTACCGTGAATATTGTATTGGTATTCGTTACGTTTTTGATATTGCTCTGGGAAAAGATACCATCCTATGTACTCATTGGTGTAGCGCTGGTAGCAGGAGTCATCATCTGAACTGTCATCGAGCAGTTGTCTGAGGCTTGCTCAGAATCAGGTTCAGCTTCGCGTTGATGCCAACTGCTCATCCTGTATTTCAGCCTACCTAACTTTTAACTCGGGGTCCGGTAGTATCTACTTTTAACTCTGCAATAGCAACTCGGAATTTATCAGGATAGGATAAGTTTGAGGGTAGCAACCATGCTGTCAACCGAAAGCACGCGACTTTCGGTTGACAGAAAAACGGCAGCGTTACCGTGTGCAGCCTCTACAACAACTCCGGCAGGTGTAGCAGATAGTCGCCGTAGCCGCTCTTGCGCAGAGGGGCAGCAATTGTCCGAAGCTGCTCCGCATTGATAAACCCCTGCCGGTAAGCAACTTCTTCAATAGATCCTACCTTTAGCCCCTGGCGCTGCTCAATTACGCGCACAAACTCCCCGGCCTGCATCAGGCTTTCGAAGGTACCCGTATCGAGCCAAGCGGTACCGCGGCCCAGAATACCGACTTTCAGTCTACCGCGGCGCAGATATTCCTGGTTTACGTCTGTAATTTCATACTCGCCGCGAGGGCTAGGAGCCAAGTTCTTGGCAATTTCTACTACGTCGTTGTCGTAGAAATACAGGCCTGGCACAGCGTAGTTGCTTTTGGGCTGGGCGGGCTTCTCCTCAATGCTGAGCGCTTTTTTGTTCTCGTCAAACTCCACTACGCCATAGCGCTCGGGGTCGTGCACGTGGTAGGCATACACCACGCCACCATCGGGGTCGTTGTTGGACTTGAGCAGTTCTTCCATGCCTTCGCCGTAGAAGATATTGTCGCCGAGTACTAGCGCTACTTTGTCTTCCCCGATGAAGTCGGCTCCTAACACGAAGGCCTGTGCCAAGCCGTTGGGCACCTCCTGCACCACGTACTCGAAACGGCACCCCAAATTCTGACCATCACCGAGCAGCTTTTTAAACTGCATCTGGTCGTGAGGCGTCGTGATAATGAGGATTTCTTGGATACCGGCCATCATCAATATCGACAACGGATAATAAATCATCGGTTTGTCATACACCGGCATCAGCTGCTTGGAAACAGCCAGCGTGAGTGGGTGCAAACGGGTACCGGAGCCACCGGCGAGGATAATACCTTTCATATCAAGTAGGTAGGGTGCGTCTTTTAGGCGCCTGATGTTGCTGAATGTTAGGAACAAGGTTCGGTAGCGGGTGCCTATGAGGCGCTTCTACGACCGGTCTGCAATAAACTCTTGGTGGGTTTTAAACCACGCCAGCGTTTGTTGCAGGCCTTCCCGAATCTGCACCTGTGGGTCGTAGCCGAGTAGGGTTTTTGCCTTGGAAATATCGGCTAGTGAGTCGCGGATATCACCGGCACGGTCAGGGCCATAGTCAGGTGTGATATCGGAGCCGGCCTCTTCCTTCAGAATGTTGAACAAATCGTTCAGGGAAGTGCGGTCGGCCACGGCAATGTTGTAGACTTGGTTTACAGCCTCCTTATTATCGACTAAGGCTGCTTTGATGTTAGCCTGCACGCAGTTCTCTACAAAGGTAAAGTCGCGGGTCTGACCACCGTCGCCATTCATGCGAGGCGGCCTGCCTTCCAATACGGCATCGATAAAGAGCGGAATAACAGCAGCATACGCACCGTTAGGATCCTGACGAGGACCGAAAATATTAAAGTAGCGCAGCCCAATCAGCTCCATGCCGTAGGTTTTGCCAAATACGTCGGCGTACAGCTCGTTCACATATTTGGTCACGGCATAGGGCGAAAGGGGCTTGCCAATACGGTCTTCCACTTTGGGTAGGGCCTTGTGGTCGCCGTAGGTGGAGCTGCTGGCAGCGTACACAAAACGCTTCACGCCGGTGTCCTTGGCGGCCACCAGCATATTCACGAAGCCGCCCACATTCACCTCGTTGCTCGTGATAGGGTCGTTGATGGAGCGCGGCACCGAACCCAACGCCGCCTGATGCAGCACAATGTCGATGCCCTGGCAAGCACTCAGGCACGTTTGCGGATCACGGATGTCGCCTTCAATGACTTGCAAGGCTGGGTTACCGTCAAACAACGCCACGTTTTTGCGGAAGCCATTGGAGAAGTTATCTAGTACACGTACCTCTTTGGCGCCGTACTTCAGCAAGTATTCCACCAGATTAGAGCCGATAAAGCCGGCCCCGCCCGTCACAAGAAAAGACAGGTTATCAAGAGGTTGCGTATGGAAAGGAGTATTATACATAAGGTCGTAGGGGTGCTTCGTAAGCGCCCGTTGTTGAACGATGAGGTAGTGCGTCGCTCAACGAAAATTGTTCAACGACGGGCGCCCGCACAGTGCCTTACCGGGCGTATTGCGTACGGTAGTAATCCTGGTACGAGCCGCTTGTTACATTGTCGAGCCACGCCTGGTTTTCAAGGTACCAGTCCACCGTCTGGCTCAAGCCCTGCTCAAAGGTCACGGACGGCTTCCAACCCAACTCATTCATGATTTTGCTGGAGTCGATGGCATAGCGCAGGTCGTGACCGGCACGGTCGGTTACGAAGGTAATGAGCTGACGTGATGAGCCTTGCGGCTTGCCTGTCTTCTCATCCAGCACATCACAGAGCAGATGGATCAGCTCGATATTCTGCCATTCGTTTACGCCGCCGATGTTGTAAGTTTCGCCTACCTGGCCTTTGTGAAATACAGCATCAATGGCCGTAGCATGGTCTTTTACAAACAGCCAGTCGCGCACGTTTTCGCCTTTACCGTACACAGGCACTGGTTGCCCCGTCCGGATGCGGTGGATGGCCAGTGGAATCAGCTTCTCAGGGAAGTGATTAGGACCGTAGTTATTGGAGCAGTTACTCAGCTTCACCGGCATGTGGTAGGTGTGATGCCACGCCCGCACAAAGTGGTCCGACGACGCCTTGCTAGCCGAGTAGGGCGAGCGGGGGTCGTAGCTGGTTTCTTCGGTGAACATCTCCGGTCCCATTTCCAGCGAGCCATACACCTCATCGGTGCTCACGTGGTAGAACACGTTACCCTCGTAGCCTTTGGGCTTCCAGAGGTTTTTGGCGGCATTCAACAAGTGTACGGTACCCAACACGTTCGTCTTCACGAAGGCCAACGGATCGGTGATGCTCCGGTCAACGTGGCTTTCGGCGGCGAGATGAATTACAGCGTCGGGCTCCTCGGTGGCAAACAGTTGGTCTACGAATGCCTGATCCGTAATGTCGCCCTTCACCAGCCGGTAGTTGGGTAGGTCCTCAACGTCGCGTAGATTTTCTAGGTTGCCGGCATACGTCAGCGCATCTAGGTTCAGAATCTGGTATTCTGGGTATTTGGTTGCGAATAGGCGCACCACATGCGACCCAATAAAGCCCGCTCCGCCGGTAATGATGATCTTCATGTACTAAATTGTTGAAGCGTTGAAGTGTTAAATGGCTAATCTTTCTGCTGTTTTCAGCATATAATCAGCCATTTAACAATCCAACCGTTTAGCCTTTTAAATTCTGTTGCCACTTCCAAGCACTAGCCAACGCCTCTGCCAGCGTGGCGGTAGTTTCAAAGCCCAGCTCATTCGTTGCCTTCGTTACGTCGGCGTAAATGGCAGGTACATCGCCGGGGCGGGGCGGGCCAATGATATAGTTAAGCTTCACGCCGGTGGCTTCCTCAAAGGTTTTTACTACCTCCAGCACTGAGTTGCCGTGGCCAGTACCTACGTTGAAGGTTTCTACTTTGTCGCCGGTACCGTCTAGCAGGCGCTGCACGGCTACCACATGGGCTTTAGCCAAATCTACCACGTGCACATAATCGCGGATGTTGGTGCCATCGGGCGTATCATAAGTGTCGCCGAAAATAGTGAGCTTCTCCCGAATGCCAGCGGCAGTTTGCGTGATGAACGGCACCAGATTGTTGGGCACGCCTAGCGGCAACTCGCCAATCTTAGCAGACTCGTGCGCACCAATTGGGTTGAAGTAGCGTAGAAGAATCGTGCGGAGCGTACTACCCGGCGCGGCCGCTGTGTCGTTCAGAATATCTTCGCAGATTTTCTTTGTATTACCGTAAGGCGAAGTTGCTGGCTTAGTGGGCGTTTGCTCCGTTACAGGCAGTTGATCGGGCACACCGTATACAGTGCACGAAGACGAGAAAACTAGATTAGTCAACCCGAATTCCGTCATCACCTGCAACAGCGTAACCAACGAGCCCACGTTGTTGTGGTAGTAAGACAGCGGCTTCTGCACCGATTCGCCTACGGCTTTGAAGGCCGCGAAGTGAATGATGCCTTGCACGTCTTTCTCTTGGTTAAATACGTCGCGTAGGGCTGCCGGGTCGCCACAATCGATGCGGTAGCTGGGAATGGCTACCCCCAGAATCGACTGAATACCATCCAACGCCGACTCCTCTGAGTTGCTGAAGTCATCTACAATAATCGGCTGATAACCGGCATTGTACAGCTCCACTACAGCGTGCGAGCCGATGTAGCCCGCGCCGCCCGTTACGAGTATTTTGGTGCGCATATAGTGTATGGTGAAATGGTGAGGTAGTGAGATGGTGCGCTTGCTGCTAGCAATGCATCAACTGTACAAATTAAGCAGTTGATGCATTGCTAGCAGCAAGCGCACCACCCGCCTTAAAGGCTCCAGTAGGTCAGGCCCTGAATTTTATTGCGATACAGGCCTTTGATGTCGACCAGTACAGCATTGTCGGCGGTGATGCTCTGAAAGTAGGCTTCGTCTTTGGCAAGGTAGGGCTTATGGCTGACGGCTACCAGTACCGCGTCGTAGTCCTGGCGCACATCGGCATCGGCAGTCAAACGGAAGCCGTACTCGTGGTGCAATTCGTCTGAACTGGCATGCGGATCTATGATATCCACGTTTACGGAGAAGTTTTTCAGCTCGTTGATAACGTCGGCCACCTTGGAGTTGCGGATGTCTTCCACGTTCTCTTTGAAGGTAGCACCCATCACCAGCACCCGGCTCTTCGACACGTCCTTCCCCTGCTTAATCATCATCTGCACAGTTTTGCGCGCGATGTAGGCACCCATCGTGTCGTTGGTAGTGCGGCCGCTCAGGATAACCTTCGCATCGTAGCCCAGCTCTTTCGCCTTGTACGTCAGGTAGTATGGGTCTACGCCGATGCAGTGGCCGCCTACCAAGCCGGGAAAGAACTTGAGGAAGTTCCACTTGGTGCCAGCCGCTTCCAGCACTTCGTACGTGTTGATATTCATGCGGTCGAAAATCATCGACAGCTCATTCATCAGCGCGATGTTCACGTCGCGCTGGGTGTTTTCAATGATTTTGGCGGCCTCGGCTACCTTGATGCTGCTGGCGCGGTGTACGCCAGCCGTCACCACCAGCTCATACACCTTGGCCACTGTGTCGAGCGACTCCGCGTCGCAGCCCGACACGACTTTTATAATGCGGGCCAGCGTGTGCTCCTTATCGCCGGGGTTGATACGCTCAGGCGAGTAGCCTACCTTGAAATCATTTGGAAAACTCAGGCCCGAGAGCTTTTCCATTACCGGAATGCAGTCTTCCTCGGTACAGCCAGGATATACGGTGCTTTCGAACACCACATAATCGCCTTTCTTGAGTACTTTTCCCACTGAGGTAGAGGCACCTAGCAGCGGTTTGAGGTCGGGCTGGGCATGCTCGTCGATGGGGGTAGGCACGGCCACGATAAAAAATTGTGCCTCGCGCAGCACGTCCAGCGAGTTGGTGAAGGTGATGTCGCAACCCTCAAAATCCGATGCTTCTAACTCTCCGCTCGGGTCGATGCCGTTGCGCATCATCTCTACCCGGCCGGCATTAATATCAAAGCCAATGACGCTGAGCTTGCGGGCAAATTCCAGCGCAATGGGCAGGCCCACGTAACCGAGGCCGATAACGGCCAGCTTGGCTTCTTTGCGGAGTAGTTCGTCGTACACTGTTGGGTAGTATAAGTAGTGAATTAGTCAGAATAGTCCTCAGACCAGACTTCCGTTTTAGATTTGTTCAGTTCGTATCCCTCAAATGATTCGGGACATCGGGCAAAACCGTTTTGATCAAAATGCAGCCGGTGGCCGTGGGCACTCATCCAGCCGTGTTGCCTGGCTGGGTTACCGTATACCAAGGCAAAAGCAGGCACATCGTGGGTGACTACGCTGCCCGCACCCACGAAAGCGTAGCGGCCCAGGCGCGCACCGCACACAATAGTGCTGTTGGCGCCTATTGTGGCGCCGCGCTCCAGCACGGTGGGTAGGTAGTGCGCATCATCGTGGCGGGGCACAGCGCTGCGCGGGTTGCGCACGTTGGTAAACACCACCGACGGCCCCAGAAACACATCGTCTTCGCACTGCACGCCAGTGTAGAGACTCACGTTGTTTTGCACCTTCACGTTGCGGCCCAGCGTCACGCCATCGGCCACAAATACATTTTGGCCCAAGCTGCAATTCTCGCCTAGCACTGCCTCGGCCGACACGTGCGTGAAGTGCCAGATACGGCTACCGGCGCCCACGCGGCAGCCCTCGTCGAGGACGGCAGTGGGGTGGGCATAGTAGGCAGGCTGGTCGATCATGCCGGGTCGTGAGAGAAGAAGTAGCGGCTCAGGCGGCAAAGGTAGCAGATTTCAGTGGCCCGCTCAGCACAAACCGGGCCATGCAGCAGGCGCTATGGCGCTTACGAACCGGTCTTTACCAAACAAATCTACGTGCACCTGTGCGTGCTGGTAGCCAGCGGCCGCGAAGGCGGCAGCCACGGCAGCCATGTACTGCTCGTTGCCTTCCACGTAGAGCCAACCGCCGGGCCGTAGCAGTTGCCGCCCTACCTCGGCCAAGCGGTGGTAGAACAGTAGCGGGTCGTGGTCGGGGACGAACAGGGCGGTGGCAGGCTCGTGCGCCAGCACGTTTGGGCGCATCAACGGTTTTTCCTTTTCCAGCACATACGGTGGGTTGCTGACAAGAATATCCAATGAACTGGCTTCTATTTCCGGCAAATCACGTAGAATATCGACTTGTTGAAAATCGATATTTGTCTGATATGTAGCCGCATTTCGGCGCGCTACCGCCAGAGCTTCCGCCGAGATATCCACCGCTGTGAACCGGGCGCCGGGTAGGTATTGGCTGAGCGCCACCGGAATGCAGCCGCTACCCGTGCCCACGTCTAGCACACGCAAACCAGTCTGCTCCTGGTGCTGGCGAATGATGCGCTGTACCAGCTCCTCCGTCTCGGGGCGCGGAATGAGCGTAGCAGGTGTGACTTCTAGCTCCAGGCCATAGAAATGCGCTTCGCCCAGCACGTACTGCACTGGCTCATGTGCCAATAAACGCGCCTGGATGGCAGGAATTTGCTCAGCTACTGCTGTGGGCACCAGTGCATTGGCCTCCATCCGGCGCTGCAAAGGACTCAGGTGCAGCAGGTTTTCTACTACCAGCGCGGCCATTGCTTCGGCTTCGGGCGCGGGGTAGAGGGCTGTAAGCTGACCCACGAGGCTGAGGGTGAGCTGGCGGATGGTAGGAGTAAACACGAAAGCAAAGCGAAGTGGGAAGAAGCGCAAATATCCGAAATCCGGCTGGGTAGGACCTCAGGCCCAACGGTGGCATCTCCGGCGGCTTCTGCCTACCTTGCTGTCCTTCTCCCCGCCCTGTCTGCCACCACCCAATCCGCTACGCATTATGTCTACGCAGCCGCTACCCATCACCACCCAAACACCTACTGATTTCGACCACCTAATGATGCGCCGGGCGCTGGACCTGGCCCGCCTGGGCACCGGCTACGCCCGACCTAACCCATTGGTAGGCTGCGTTATTACCCATGAAAATCGCATCATTGGCGAAGGATGGCACCGGAAGTACGGCGGGCCGCACGCCGAGGTGAATGCCGTAGCCTCCGTCACGGAGCCACACCTGCTGCCTCAGAGCCGTGCCTACGTAACGCTGGAGCCCTGCTCCCACTTTGGTAAGACGCCGCCCTGCGCCGACTTGCTCATTGCGAAGGGCATTCCGGAGGTAGTCGTCTGCAACCTCGATCCTAATCCGCTGGTAGCAGGCAAGGGCATTGCCAAACTGGAAGAAGCTGGCATCCGGGTTACCACCGGCATATTGGCCGCGGAGGGACGGCGGCTGAATCGGCGTTTTTTCACGTTTCAGGAGCAAAAGCGACCTTACGTGGTACTGAAGTGGGCCGAAACTGCCGATGGCTTTCTAGCAGGGCGTTTTCACCAGCCGGTGCAGATTAGCGGAGAGCTGGCGGGCTTGGCCGTGCACCAGTGGCGAGCCGAGGAGCAGGCCATTTTGGTGGGCACGCGCACTGCCCTGCACGACAATCCTCGGCTTAGCGTGCGGCACTGGCCCGGTCAGGATCCACTGCGTATCGTCATCGATAAAAACCTGAGCCTGCCGCCTACCCACCATCTCCTTGATGCGCAGCAGCCCACGCTGGTCTACACCTACCGCCACCGCGACACGCGCGGCAACCTGGGCTACGTGACGCTCTCGCAGGCCGACGACCTGTTTCCACAAATCATGCAGAACCTGTACCAGCGCAATGTGCAGTCGGTGCTGGTAGAAGGTGGGCCCACAGTGCTGGAATCGTTGCTAAAGGATGGGTTGTGGGATGAAATCCGGGTGATACGCAGTCCGAAACAGCTAGGGACTGGCGTGGCTGCTCCGCGCCTGGGCTTTGTGGGGCTGCACGAGCAGTTTCGACTAGGAGAGGATGAAGTGTTCGTTTATTTGCGGGAGCCAATTGCCTGAACCTCGTTTCTTGCGAAGGTAGGCGCTGAGGTTTGCAGAGCATGACCCCACTCATTCAATACTAAACATTCAAAATTCCCAACCGTGGCCGAAGAACTTCACTTGGATACCATGCTCAGCAAAGCCGAGCAGTACCGCCAGCTCCTCCCCCAAATAGAAGCCCTGACTACCGGCGAGTTGGACCTAACGGCCAATCTCGCCAACACAGCTGCCGCCCTCCGGCAGGCGTTCGGGTTTTTCTGGGTAGGGTTTTATTTGGTGAAAGGCGACGAGCTGGTGCTGGGTCCGTTTCAGGGTCCCATTGCCTGCACGCGCATTCGGCGCGGCAAGGGCGTATGCGGCAGTAGCTGGGCCGAGGCCAAAACGCTATTGGTGCCCGATGTGGAGCAGTTTCCCGGCCACATCGCGTGCAGCTCCGACTCTAAATCCGAAATTGTAGTGCCGGTGCTGAAAGACGGCCAGGTAGTAGCCGTGCTCGACGTGGACAGCGACCAGCTCAACGACTTCGACCACGACGACCAGCAGGCACTGGAAAAGCTGATGCAGCTAGCGGCCGGGTGGTTTTAGATTGTCATTCCGAGCGCAGCGAGGAATCTGAGTAGGTGGTTGTTTCTCGCGGAGGTAGACGCTGAGATTCTCAGTGTTTTGCTAGTAGATTCTTCAAGTTAAAGAAGGCGCTCTTGTCTTTGTAATTAAGACTAATCAACTCCAAATGGTCATCCACTCCAAGAAATTCTTCTAATTCTGGAGTCGCGTATACCCAGGCCTCAAAATCAGCTATAGCTAATTTCTTCGCTAATACTTGGTGGAATGCCTCCGTGATTTGCATGACCTCAAGCTAACAGAAAAAGCGCCGCAGCCTCCCGAAGAAGCTGCGGCGCTTTTTACTACAATCCATACTATCTAGCTAAACAAACCCGGCTGGGCTACTTTCAACTGCGCGATGACCGTTTGGCCGCCTTTCACCTTCTCACCTAGCACTACCTTTAGCTCTGTATCGAGGGGCACGAAGATGTCGACGCGGGAGCCAAACTTGATGAAGCCAAACTCCTCGCCCTGGTTCACCTCGTCGCCTTCGTTTACATACCATACAATGCGGCGGGCCATGGCGCCGGCAATCTGCCGGAACAGCACAAACGGACCTGCGTCGGACTCCACTACTACCGTGGTACGCTCATTTTTGGTGCTGCTCTTGGGGTGCCACGCCACCAGGTAGTTACCGGGATGGTAGCGGAAGTAGCGCACGATGCCCGAAATAGGATTGCGGGTGATGTGCACGTTGATGGGTGACATAAAAATGCTGATCTGCTTGCGCATATCATCAAAATACTCGCCTTCGTGCACGTCCTCAATCACCACTACTTTGCCATCGGCGGGCGCAATAAGCAAGTCCTCGTGGGTGAGCAGGTTGCGGTAGGGACTGCGGAAAAATTGCAGCAACAACAGGAAAACAATAACGGAGATGCCCGCAAAAATCTGGTTGAACAGCAGGTGACGCTCGTTGATGCGGAAGAGCAGCAGGTTAACAGCCAACAGGGCCAGCAGCGTAAAGAATAGTATGCGTCGTCCTTCTTTGTGAATCTTCATATCAGCGCAGATTGTGCGGCTTAGACTGATTTCGCGAAACAAGCGTCAGCAGACCAAAGCAGAGGGGCAGCGGGTGTTTGGGGTAGGAAAATGGAGAACGGGGCAAAATAGACTAAATCCTTCACAAAGATAGCCCGGCCAAGATGGTCCGGGCTATCTTACGTACAAATATAAACGTGTAGCAACATGGACGGCAGCGCGCTACCCAAGGTTGCGCCGCGGCCTACTTCGCCATTCCGAGCGTAGCGAGGAATCTGAGTGGACCAGCTGTTGCCATTCACTCAGATTCCTCGTTGCGCTCGGAACGACAGCTTTTAATACGCGCCGCGGAACTTATACGTTTGGGCTACCTTGTCAATCGCTACCACGTAGGCCGCGATGCGCATGGGCACTTCGTATTTCTGCGATACGGCGTATACCTTCTCAAAGGCCTCGGTCATGATGCGGCCGGCGCGCTCAATCACCATTTGCTCGCTCCATTTGTAGCCCTGCCGGTTCTGAATCCACTCGAAGTAGGAAACTGTCACGCCACCGGAGTTGGCCAGGATGTCGGGCACCACCAGAATACCTTTTTCATTAATGATAGGGTCGGCGGAAGCGGAGGTAGGGCCGTTGGCGCCCTCCACAATCAGCTTGGCCTTGATGTCGTGGGCGTTGTGCTCGGTGATGACGTCCTCCACCGCGGCGGGCACCAGCACATCTACATCCGAAATCAGCAGGTCGTCGGGGTCCATGGGCGTGGCGCCAGTGAAGCCTTCGAGGCGGCCGTTGTGCACGTTTTTGTAGGCAATGGCCTCGTCGATGTTGATGCCGGCTTCGTTCCAGTAGGCACCGCTGATGTCGCTTACGCCTTTGATTTTCACGCCTTTTTCGCTCAGCAGCTTGGCTGCCCACGAGCCCACGTTGCCAAAGCCCTGCACCACGGCGGTGGTTTCTTCGGGCTTCATGCCCAGCTTGCCCAGCGCGGCCATAGCCGACACCATCACGCCGCGGCCAGTAGCCTCTACCCTACCCAACGAGCCACCTAGTACCAGCGGCTTGCCCGTGACGACGGCGGGCGACGTTTTGCCCGAGGTTTTGGAGTATTCGTCCATCAGCCACGCCATTTCGCGGGGACCAGTGCCCATATCGGGCGCCGGAATGTCTTTATCGGGGCCGAATACGTCTTTCAGGGCCAGCGTGTAGGCGCGGGTGAGACGCTCAATTTCGCCGGCACTCATGGAGGTAGGGTCGCAGATGATACCGCCCTTGGCGCCGCCGTACGGGATGTCCACCACGGCGCATTTCCAGGTCATCCAGGCGGCCAGCGCCTTCACCTCGTCGAGGTGCACGTGCATATCGTAGCGGATGCCGCCTTTCGAGGGGCCCAGGATGGTGTTGTGCACCACGCGGTAGCCTTCAAACACGCGCACCTGCCCGTTGTCCATCGTGACAGGAATACTCACAATCACCTGCTTATCAGGCGCTTTCAGGACGTTATAGGTTTGTTCGTCGAGTCCAAGAATGTTGGCCGCTACATTGAAGCGCGACATCATCGACTCTAAGGGATTTTCGCGGTCCACAATCGGGGCCGGCTCTTTGTACACCGTGGTCAGAACTGCCATGGAAGTAAGAAAAAAGGGTGGGTGGGTAGGAAAACGGGACGCCTCGTTGCTGGGGGCTGAGGCGACACGGGGCAACAATAAGGCCGCAAAGGTAGCGGAATGATGAAGCTATGAAAGGTATACGCAGTTGGGCTAGTCAGTGCGGGCAACGCGGAGTAATCCGTCCTGAAAACGTGACAAATTCTCTTCAAGCAGAAAGCCCTTACGGCTGCCAGGCGTAAGGGCTTTTCACAAAAGAAAGTGTCTGCTGGAAAAGGCTAGATTGCTTCGCGCTGCTCGCAATAACGCGTTGATCTACTCTCGTTACCCGAACAGTAGCTGCGCTACCACTAGTATGGGTACCACGAACAGGAAGGCATCGAACCGGTCGAGCAGGCCGCCGTGGCCGGGCATGATGCGGCCGGAATCCTTTACGTCGACGCTACGCTTGAGCATCGACTCGGCCAAATCGCCCAGCGGGCCGAACACGGCTACAATGGCAGCAGCTACCAAGCGGGTAGCCAACGGCATTTCGGGCAGCAAAAAGCCCAGCGCCCAGCCCATACCCAGCGTCAGCAGGAAACCACCGATAGCGCCTTCCCAGGTTTTACCAGGCGAAATGCTGGGCGCTAGCTTGTTTTTACCAAAAGTTTTACCAGCCGCGTAGGCGCCGATATCGGAGCACCATACCAGCAGCAGCAGGCCGAAGATGCGGCGGTAATCGTAGCCGGCAGCGGTGAAGGCTAGCGCATTCAATAAACTCATGGGTAAGCTTACGTAGAGCAAACCGAGTAGAGCTACCCCGACGTTGGCAAAGGGTGACAGGTCTTTGTTCTTGCGGGGCCACGCGACCATTTCCCGTAGGATAAGGATAACGGGTAGTACAATTAGAATTGCGGCAACGCCGCCAGATATGTTGTTTAGCAGATGAAAATCCTCTCCCACCACGGCGTTAAACCCTGCTCCCAGAGACGAAACTACATTGCCTACTGCCACTACACCTAGTACGCCCACAAAAATCACCACGCTTATACCACCACATAAAAGTGCCGCTGGTTTATACCCAGCTTTGCGCATCATGCGGTAAAACTCCCATAGCATCCGCATCTGCACCAGCCCGAAGAATAAAGCAAACGTCCAGGCGCTATACCAGATGCAGAACAGCAGTGCCGCCGCGCCCAGCACACCATAGAGGATGCGTTGCGCCAGATTAGACATCGGTTTTTTGCCGGTAGGATTCGTGGGAGAAGGGGTAGCGTCGGCCAAGGAGAGGAGAAGATAAGGGGAGAATAGCCGTCGGCTAAGCAAGAATAATGCGCGAGAATAGTGCGTGGCGAATATCCAGAATCTGTCCTATTCCCGGTAACGGCCCACGTCTACGCCGTCGCGGCCCAGGGTGCGGGCGGCGGCGGTAGGCGCAGCTTCCGGAGTAGGTACGGTTACGCCTTTGCTGCCCAGCGTGCGCAATTGGGTAGGATCAGGCTGGGCCGTAAGGTGCTCGTGCAGCCAGTAGAGCAAGCCCGCCGTGACGAGCACCGAGGCCAACACCCAGGGCCAGGGCATGGCTTCGTTGGCGTCGGGGTCCAGTTCGGGGCCTACCCACTGGCCCTGCTGCCAATAGAGCAGCAGCAGCTGCGTGAAGTTTTGGGTGAAGTGCGCCGCCATGGGCACCAGTATATTACCGCTCCACTCATACAAGTAGCCCAAAATCAGGCCCAACACAAACCGCGGCACGAAGCCGAAGAACTGCAAGTGAATGGCGCTGAAAATAAACGCTGCTACCCACACGCCTACATGCCGCGACTTGAAACCCTGCACCAGATTGCGCTGCACTACCCCCCGAAACACCAACTCCTCGCTGATAGCCGGCACCACGGCAATGACCAGCACACCCACCCAGAAACGTAGAGGCGAGTTGAAGTTGGTGAGGGCTTTGGTGAGGGCCTGCGCCCGGTCTTCGTACTCGCGGGCCCATACTTCTATGCCGTGCAACGAATTGGGCAGATGCACGTTGGCGTTCCAGGCAATCAGGCTGGACATAAACGGGAGACTAACCACGATGAGCAACGCCGCCATCAGCAACCACAGGAAGGGCACCGACCCGCGCGGCGCGAAGTAGTTGGTCCAGCGGTAGCCCGTGAGTGAGGCCAGCCCCAGCGCCGCTCCCGCGAAGCCCACGAACAGCAGCACCCCCTGCGAGAGCATCGACAGCGCCCAGCCCTGTGGGTGCTGCGTCGGGTTCTGAGTCACGTTGCCGATTTCCTGCAACCCTACCCCAAAAAACACATTGCCCAACACGGAGATGAAGAAGCCCGCCACGAAAAAAGCCGCCAGCATCAATACCAGCAGCAAGATCAGATTCGCCAGCGGGTGCAAGCGGTTAGAAACGAAACCTTTCATATAGTATAGAGGTCTTGGAAAACGTAGGGGCGCGTCGCACGCGCTTCTCGTTGAACGATTCGGCAGGTAAGATTGCTATTGGACAACAACGCTGTGCAACGACGGGCGCGTGCAACGCGCCTCCACGAGCCTAATAGTTGTAAATTTGCGCAAAATCCTGTTATAGCCGCCGTGGTACACATTCGCAACCTTGCCCTACCTGATTTCCCCTTGCTACTCGCCCCCATGGAGGACGTGTCGGACCCGCCGTTTCGGGCAGTGTGTAAGGCCAATGGGGCCGATTTGATGTATACGGAGTTTATCTCGTCGGAGGGCTTAATCCGGGATGCGGCCAAGAGCCGGCAGAAGCTGGATGTGTTCGATTACGAGCAGCCCATTGGAATTCAACTCTTTGGCTCTGACGTGGATACCATGGGTGAGTGCGCCCGCATCAGCACCCACGCCGGCCCCGACCTCATCGACATCAACTACGGCTGCCCGGTGAAGCAGGTAGCCTGCCGTGGTGCTGGTGCGGCCCTGCTGCGCGATATTCCGAAGATGGTGGAAATGACCGCCGCTGTGGTGAAGAACACCCCCCTACCCGTGACCGTGAAAACCCGCCTGGGTTGGGACGACACGACCAAAAACGTGGAGGAAGTGGCCGAGCGCCTGCAAGACGTGGGTATTGAAGCCCTCACCATCCACGGCCGCACCCGCGTGCAGATGTACAAGGGCGAGGCCGACTGGCGCCTGATTGCGGCCATCAAAAACAATCCGCGCATCAAGATTCCGATTTTTGGCAACGGCGATATCGACTCGCCCCAGAAAGCCGTGGAGTACAAGAACCGCTACGGCGTGGATGGGGTAATGATTGGCCGCGCCAGCATCGGCTACCCTTGGATTTTCCGCGAAATCAAGCACTACGTGGCTACCGGCGAGCTGCTGGCTCCGCCTACCGTGGAGGAGCGCGTGGCCATGTGCCGCATGCACTTCGAGAAAAGCCTGGAGTGGAAAGGCCAGCGGGCAGGCATCTTCGAGATGCGCCGCCACTACGCCCAGTATTTCCGCGGCCTGGAAGGCGCCAAGCAGTGGCGCACCCGCCTGGTAGACACCAATGAGCCCGACGAAGTGCGCGCCATCATGGCCGAAATTGTAGCCGCCGAGCCGGAGTTGGTAGGGTAGTACTTTGCACTTCCGAAAACGTCCATTTTCAGAACGTCATTTCGAGCGCAGTGATAAATCCCGCGTGCTGATGCAGGTACTAATCTGACAGCAGCACGCGGGATTTATCACTGCGCTCGAAATGACGTTCGTTTTCGTATTTATTCTCCTCCTTCGCCATGCCTTCCCCTACCCCACCTGCTACCCTTGCTGCCCCGGCCCTGCCGTCTACCGCAACGCCGGAGCCACCTATTCCGCTGTCGGCTTGGGGGTTGATGCTGGTGCTGGCTGGTATCTGGGGCACGTCGTTTATTCTGATGAAGAAGGGCTTGGCGGTATTCTCGCCGCTGGAGCTGGGCGCTACGCGGGTGACAGTGGCGGCACTGTTGCTACTACCGTTTGCCTTGCGGCATGTGGGACGGGTAGAAAAGTCACGGTTTAAGTGGTTCGTACTGAGCGGTGTAGTAGGCACCTTGCTCCCAGCCTTTTTGTTCGCGTACGCCGAAACGCGGCTGGCCTCGGGGCTGGCGGGTGTGCTCAATGCCCTCACAGCGGTGTTCACGCTAGTGGTAGGCGCGCTGTTTTTTGGGCAGCGCCTCACCGGGCTGCGGGTGCTGGGCATTGGCCTGGGGCTGGTGGGCACGGTGGTGCTGATGGTGCTGGGCGGCAGCGGCGGCGCGGCTACTCCGGCGGGCGTCGGCGACGCGTGGTATGGACTGTACATTGTGCTGGCTACCATCGGCTACGGCGTGAGCGTCAACGTGATAAAGCACCACCTGCACGGCATTCCGCCGGTAGCCGTTACCGGGTTGCTGCTGCTATTCATCGGCGGACCAGCGCTGCTATTTTTGCTATTTGGCACCGATTTTCTGCACAAGCTGGCCGTGGTGCCGGGCGCCTGGACGGCCTTCGGCTACATTGCGCTATTGGCTACGCTTAGCACGGCCGTAGCCATGGTGCTATTCAACAAACTCATCCATCAGTCTACGGCGCTGTTTGCCAGCTCCAACACCTACCTGATACCGGTAGTGGCACTAGGCTGGGGCGTGCTCGATGGAGAGTCGTTCAACCTGTGGCACGTGCTGGGCATGGTGATTATCCTGGTGAGCGTGGCAATTATTCACCGGGCGAAGTGAGCTGCCAGTTGCGCCTCAACCCGCAACTACTAGCCTTTTTTCAGCACGCCATCTACCTCCACTAGTTCCCCCTGCTCCAATAGGCTCTGCAATGCAGCATCGAGTTGCTGGCGCATGTCGTCGGAGAGGCGGGCAAAGCCGAGCAGGCGCACAGCAGATAGGTAGGCAGCCTCTCGGGGTAGGGCAAAGCTATGACGTACAATAGTATACACGGCGTGGGCCAGCTCCTCGGGAGCTATCAGCGTGAGCTTACGTGAAATTGCCGGCAGCTGACTTCGGTCGCGCAGGGGCGGTTGCTGCATTGTGTTTTCCCAGAGAAAATCGCCTTGCTGGCGCAGGTGGTGCAGGTTAGCAGCCAGCGTAGCGGCCGCCTGCCCTGCCTTGCGCATTCGGGCGCCTACCTGCGTGGCCCCGCTAGCCTGTGCCAGGCGACGCGTGGCTTCCTCTATATGCACCGGGCTTTCGATACGCACCACTTGCGCCAGCCAATTAGCCAGCTGCCCCAGGCTATGCTGATGCAGTTCGCGGTGCCCCACGGCGGCGGGTAGTTGCGCCATCTGGTAGGGCACGGCCAGGGGTAGGGCTACAGCCTCCTCGCGCGCAATAGCAACTGCTTCTTTTTCAGACGCTACCAATTCCGTAGCCTCATTGGGTGGGGCCGGGTGTTGTGCCTCTTCAATGGCAGCTATCAACCGACTCAGCGCCTGTGCCGGGTCGCGGAACCAATCGATGCTCCAGACGCGGTGCAGGCGCCAGCCCACGGCTTCCAGTGCCTGCTGGCGCAGCCGGTCCCGGTCGCGGGCCGAGCGGGCGGCGTGGTATAGGGCGCCGTCGCACTCCACCCCCAGCACGTAACGCTCGGGCTGGTTGGGGTCTATCACAGCCAGATCAATATAGAAGCCCGCCGTACCCATACGCGGACGCACTTGGTACCCCCGCGCCGTAAGTGCCTGGTACACCACCTCCTCGAAGGGCGCCAGCGGCGCGTGGCTAGCGGCTTCGTCGCTGGGCAGGGGGCGCCCGTGCTGGGCAAAGTGAAGAAAGGCTTTGAGCGCCACCACCCCTTTTGCCTGCGAGCGGCTCAGGTTGAGGTCATCGGCCGTGATGTTGGTAAAGACTTCGCAGCGCTGTTTAGCTCTGGTAATAAGCACGTTGAGGCGTCGCTCGCCGCCCTCGCCATTCAGCGGCCCGAAGCTCATGGCCAGGTAGCCTTCCTTAGTACGCCCGTACCCGATACTGATTAGCACCACGTCGCGCTCATCGCCCTGCACGTTTTCCAGGTTCTTGATGAAGAACGGCTCGTGCGGGTGAGCAGCAAAAAAGGCTTCCGTTTCGGGATGCTGGCGGCGCAGCTTTTCCAGCGCATCCTGAATGGCCTGGCGCTGCGCCGTGCTGAAAGCCACTACCCCCAGCGTGAGCTGAGGCGTGGTGCGGGCGTGGTGCAGCATGGCCTCGGCCACGGCAGCAGCTTCCTGCGGGTTGGTGCGGGTGGTGCCTCGCTCGTAGTGCGTGAAGGGTAGGCGATGGTACACCAAACCCAACTCTCCCTGCCCGCCCGGACTCGGAAAAACAACCAGCTTATTTTCATAGAACAACTGATTGGCGGGCTCAATCAAGGATTCGTGCCGCGAGCGGTAGTGCCAGCGCAACATCTGCTCGGGCATCTGGCGGGCTTTGCACAGCTCCAGAATACTCTGAATGTCAGCGGTTACGTTTTCTTCGTCGGCGTCCTCGCCGGTGCCAGTCAGCGAGTCGAAGAACGAGGTAGGCGGCAGCTGCTTGGAATCGCCTACCACCACCAGTTGCCGGCCCCGGGCAATGGCCCCCAGCGCATCCACGGGCTTCACCTGGCTGGCCTCATCAAACACCACCAGATCGAACTCCACCGCACCTGGCGGCAGAAAGCTGGCCACCGACAGCGGCGACATCATGAATACCGGCTTGAGGGCTTGCACCGCGTGGCCGGCTTTTTCCATCAACTGCCGCAAGGGCAGATGACGCGCTTTCTTGGCGAATTCATTTTTGAGCACCAGCATCTGCCCGCCTGCCTGGGGGCTGGGTAGTTGCTCATAGTGCCGGCACATGATCTGCACGCGGTTGTGGTAGAGCAAGTCACGGTCGGCCTGCCGGAAGCGGCCGGCTACCTCCTCGTGGCTCGCCCGCTCAAACTGCCGCAAAGCTGGCTGCTGCTCAAACGCCGTTTTTTGCAGGTATTCCAGCCAGGTTTGGCGCACGGCGGCCCCCAGCAGCTGCCCGGCTTCGGACCAGCTCTCCGCCAGCGGGAGTAGCTCAGGCACGTTCTCGGCCGTTGCGGCCGCGGCCACGTTGTTCCACTCCGTTGCGAGGTGTAGTGCGGGTAGGTTGTTGATCCAGGCAGCCAGCGTTTTCAGCTGATCAGCAAAGGACTGAAATTGCAGACGTCCTTCGGGTCCGAAACGGCTTACCTCGTTCAGCTGCAAGCCTGTTACCACGCTTTGCAACGCTGTGCGCTGCTGGGCAAGCGCGGTTTCCAAGGCAGCCACAAGGAGCGGAAGCTGCTCGTGCTGGTCTTGTGCGTGCGTGCCCGATTCGGGGTAGGCGGCCAGGTAGTGCAACAGCGCCGACGGCAACTCGCCGTGCCCAATGCGCTGGTGCGTGAGCGTCAGGTAGGCCTGCACTTTGCGTAGGGCCGCCCAATCAGACCGTTCTCCTTGCCACGCGGGCCCAAACAAGCTGCTGGCCAGCGGGGTGGCATCGGCAATTGTTTGCGCGTGCTGGGCCGCTTCCTGCACGGCATCCAGAACAGTTACCACCTCTAAGGCCGAAGCCGGCAGCGCCCCGCGCCACACGCGCTGCAACTGCTTGCGGGCGCGACGGTAGTCCTCCATCAGAAAATTCCACCATTTATCGCCGTACTGCAACAGGGCGGCCCGCTCCTCCGAAAACTGTTGCTGCCAGGCATCGGGGAGCAGTTGCGCCGCGTGCTGCTGCCGTAAGTCGTGCTGGGTTTCGCCGGCTTGCAGCATGGCTGTTAGGGAACTGAGCTGCTGCACCCAGGCCGAATCGGCTACGGCGCTGCCTGCCAGCGGCGGCGCTAGTTGCGCATGCCGGGCGCTGGGCAACAGGCTCTCGGCGGCGGCGCGGTGCGTGGGCACGGGTAGGCCCAGGTGGAGCGCCAACTCTTGAGCCGCTAGCTGGAGCCCCTCCGCAGCACCATACGCCGTACGAAGGTGCGTTGCCAGAGCCTCCTGGTCGGCGGGTAGCAGCATCGTCAGCTCACTACCCCAGAAAAGCAACTGCCGGGGCACGCCGGTTTTTTGCAGGGTAGCCTGCAACTGCGTAGCAAAGGTCTCGGCGCGGGCCGCGTCGGTATCGGTCCACGTAGAGAGATGGGCGAAGGGTAGGCGCGGCAGCGCATTGGTGCCATGCTGGCTTTCTAAGCGCAACAGCTCGCCGGTCACCTGCTGGGCAGTGCGCCTACTTCGGCCAATGGGTGCATGTACGGCCAGCGCGTAGTCGTTGAGGATGCGGCGGTAGTGGGGCAATTGGGCCACTTGGTCTTCCACGCCGGTTGCCGGGGTAGGGCGGCCCAGGGCCAGGGTTGCCTTCAGTTCCTCGTGCACTGCCTTTTTGTTGGCCTTGTGGCTGTGCAGCTCCAGGCATGCCGCACCGAGCCCCAAGCCATCAAGACGACGTTTTACCACGTCCAGCGCCGCCATCTTTTCGGCTACAAACAACACCTTTTTGCCCGCCCCAATGGCCTCGGCCAGCAGGTTGGTAATGGTCTGCGACTTGCCTGTGCCGGGTGGCCCCTGCATCACGAGGTTGCGGCCCTCACGCACGGCCAGCAGCGCCAGCAGCTGCGACGAATCGGCATCGAGTACCTGGTGCAGCCCGGCAGCGGCGCTTTCGGTGTTGAGAAAAGCGTCTTCGCCCACTGTTGGGGCCGGGTCACAGAAGCCCTCCGCGCCCAGCAATGCGTTGATAATGGGGTGGTGGAGCGGCGTGGCCCCGTCCGGCCAATTAGCAGGGTCCAGGTCGCGGTAGAGCATCCATTTCCCGAAGGAGAAGAAACCCAGCGCAATGTCGTCGGGCGCAACTTGCCAGCGGCCCAGAGGCGCTACGGCCAGCTGCACGGCGGCAAAATAGTCGGCCAGCGTTGTATCGTCTTCCAGCCCGGGCAAGGGCAGTGCCACACCAAAACTGGCTTTCAGCTTGGCTTGCAGCGTCAGGTTGCCCTCTACCTCGGCGCCGGTGTGGCGCAGCTTGAACCGCTCGGCCGCCGCGCCGCGCTCCAGCAGCACCGGCACCAGCACCAGCGGGGCACGGCGCGGCTCCTCGCTAGCAGTGGCTTCGTACCACGTGAGGCTCCCCAGGGCCAGATACAGGATATTTACGCCCTGCTCTTCCAGACTGGTGCGCGCCGTGTAGAACGTATTGCGCAACCGGGTTTCCAGCTTTTCTATCGGCTCGGCCGTCTGAAGCTTGTTGTCGAAGGCTTCGGGTGTGGCAGTGGCTTCGAGGGGTAGGGCGTTGTCTACGAGCTTATTGTCCGCAGCATCAGCCGGTTCCTGAGTGGCTTTAGTAGGGCGCGGGGTAGGGGCCGCCAGGAAATACATCGTCTTTCCCTGCCGCACCAGCAGATCATATACTGCCGCCGACTGCTCCCGCACCACCTGCACGCCCCGCCCCGGCGCAAGCCGGAAATTCAGTAACGGATTGCGCAAACCCAGGTCGAGCAGCTCGGCGTGGGAGGCGTGCAGCTTCGCGCGCAGCAGCTCGGCGCCGGCCACCGCCAACGGTACTTCTTCTGTTTCCATACAGCCAGTAGAACGCGTAGCAGCCCTATAACGTACATTTTCCCGACTGACTTCGCTCTAACCGGGACACAGATACATTCGGTAGCTACCAGATTTGCTACCCTACTCTTTTGTTCAGTTTGCTGTGCTTATTGCTGTATCCGAAGTAGATAGCCAGCCCGATGATCAGCCAACCAAAGAACAGCACCCAGTTGCTGATGCCGAGCTGGGTCATCAGGTAGAGATTGGTGAGTAGTCCCAGCACCGGCAGCAGCGACAGGCGTTTGGTGAAGGAAACTACCGCCAGCCCCACGCAGAATAGCAGGAACACGAGCATCGGAATCTGGTGGCGAAACTGCTCGTACTCGCCGCTGGTCACGGCGCCCCAAAACTCGCTGATGGCCTCTCGGTTGTACTGCCACAGGCCCACGGCGGCGGCCAGCAAAATCAGGCCCACGGCGTAGCGGCCGCTGAGGTAGGGCACCTTGAAGCGGGCGTCGGACTGGCCGTAGGGGTCGATGACGAGGATGCCGCCACACACCAGCGCAAAGGCGAACAAGGTGCCGATGCTGGTCAGGTCAATCACCAAATCCATGTTGAGCAACAGCGCCGGCACGCCCACAAACAAGCCCGTAACAATGGTGCTGAACGAGGGCGTGTGAAACCGGGGATGCACCCGCGCAAACACCGGCGGCAGCAGCCCGTCGCGGCTCATCGTCAGCCAGATACGCGGCTGTCCGATCTGAAACACCAGCAACACGGAGGTCATGGCAAACACCGCCGACACGGCCACCACGCCCGCCAGCCAATCCACGCCTACCCGCTTGAATACGAACGACAGCGGGTCGCCTACCCCCAGCTCGGTGTAGCTTACCATGCCGGTGAGTACCAGCGTAATGACTACGTAGAGAACGGTGCAAATGACCAGGGCGTAGATCATGGCGCGGGGCAGGTCGCGCTGGGGGTTTTTGCACTCCTCGGCCGTTGTCGAAATAGCATCGAAACCGATATAAGCAAAGAACACCGCCGATACGCCCTTGAGTACGCCGCCAACGCCGTTGGGCGCGAAGGGCGTCCAGTTAGCGGTTTTCACGTAGAACGCGCCCACCACAATCACCACCAATACTACCGCCAACTTCAACAGCACCAATAAATTAGAAGCCGTTTTTGATTCCTTGATACCGATGTACACCAGGGCCGTAACGAGCACCGTGATGACGAATGCAGGCAGGTCGCAGACCAGTTTGAAGTCGCCGAACAGGGTAGGCGCCTCGCTCCAGATGCGGTAGGCATCCTGCTGGGCCGCAGTGGCCTCGGCTAGCGGTCGGCCGGCCAGCATCAGGTCCAGCACGGCGTGGTAGCCGGCGTAGGCGCTTTGCGTCCCTAAGGTCAGATAATCAGGAATGTGCAGCCCGATACCATCCAGCAGGCCCGTAAAGTAGTCAGACCACGAAATGGCTACCACGATGTTGCCCACAGCGTATTCCATGATGAGCGCCCAACCGATAATCCAGGCGGCCAGCTCCCCGAAGGAGGCGTAGGCGTAGGTGTAGGCCGAGCCGCTAACGGGAATGGTAGCCGCAAACTGCGCGTAGCACAGCGCCGAAAACGCGCAGGCAATAGCCGTAAATACAAACAGCAACGATACGGCCGGGCCGCCATCGTGCGAGGCGTTGCCGATGGTGCTGAAAATGCCGGCCCCAATGACGGCCGCAATGCCCAGGGCCGTGAGGTCGCGCACGGTGAGGTGGCGTTCCAGGTGGCCCTCCTGCTCGCCGCCTACCCCGGCGTGGGCATCGGCGGGCGGGTTTGACTGAAGCTGAGCAATACTTTTGCGCCGGAACAAGCCGGCTGTGCGCGTAGGAGGTAGCGGAGTAGGCAATGCGGTAGAATCGGTTTTGGAGGGCAAAAGATACTGAATAAATGCGGCGGGCGCGGCGCGATGCTGTTGAGTGGCTTGATTCTCAAAGCAAAAAGAATTTTGGGTGATGGCAGTGGAATTAGGCAGCGGGCGGCATCTACTGGATAGTTCTTCTTCTCAGCCATCTTTGCCATGCCCATGCCTACCCTCTCCGTGCCTACTCCTTGCCACGAAAACTGGCAGCAGATGACACCCGCCAACAACGGCCGCCACTGCGCCGCCTGCCAAACCGTAGTAGTCGATTTCACTCAGTTTACGGATGCGGAGCTATTGGCCTACCTCAGTCAGCACACGGGCCAAAGCACCTGTGGCCGGTTTCGGGCCGGGCAGTTGGACCGACCATTGCGGCCCGCACTTGCCGCTGGCGCGGGTGTGTCGCGGTGGCGGGCATGGCTGGCGGCCGCTGTGGCGGTG
>Ga0210040_10000305_pt1 | contig 84798 bp, 50 predicted proteins | sample CryGeyCG12114_NA_FD_185462 | JGI IMG/M metagenome (GOLD analysis project Ga0210040, IMG submission 185462) | Groundwater microbial communities from aquifer - Crystal Geyser CG19_WC_8/21/14_NA (SPAdes) (version 2) | ecosystem: Environmental > Aquatic > Deep subsurface > Groundwater | place: USA... | reverse complement strand
AACACCCTCTTTTTACAAGGTTCGGAAATACTTAAATCTGAGAATTCAATGCTGGAGAAAATTCAAAAGGGGGCTCAAATTCTGTATTGTTCACCATAGTGATATTAGTGATGGCATGATCAGCCCTATTTTGATTTTTCTCCAACATTGAATTCTCCCAGATTTAAGTATTTCCGAACCTTGTAATAAAAAGAGGGTGTTATTTGTTTCTATAGGGACCTTGATTTTCCCTAATATCTATTGGCAGAGTATTAAATACGTTCTTGTATTGTCATTCAGTTTCCAGCAAAACGACGGTTAAGGATGGTGTAACAAATTAGCTACTGCTCAAAAGAGAACTAAAAGATGATACAACAGATGAAAGAATTTGAGAAATTCTAGAACAATTTCTGAGAAATCATTACTCAACGATAGAATTTTAGGGAAATTCTCAAAAAATTTCCGGTAAATGAAGGGAATCAGTGAAGTTTGTAGAGCAAGGCTATAGCTGTGTATGTGCGTATTCATGTGGGTAAAGTGAGTACTCACTACGCATACTAAGCTCACATAATATCACATCCATGATGTTTGGACGCAAACCTGTACAATGTACTTTAGGCCATTTGCAGTAAATATGTAAACGTTTTCCAATCTTTGCTAGAGAGAAAATATTGCTCTGTGTGCAAGTTTATCCTCTTTTTGTCTTTAGTTTAACGTTAAGCATTTACAAAGCTATTTCAAGTCTGCATTTTGACGTTTTATTTTTGCTGCTTCATCGTGCGTCTAACTTAATGAATATTATTTGATAGTTGAACGCTGTGGAATACAATTCAGTGACCAAAGAATTTACGTTCAGATCTCTTTGTATTGACGTTACGGATTCATGTGATCTCTGTTCGAACTCATAGAATACATACTTGCGTAGTGAAAATATATATTTTTATTCAGATTTGATTACTTTAACAAATCATAAATAATTAATTTTCCTTCTCTTTTTTCTTCTCTACACTCTCTTGGTATATGCGCTTACTGCGGTTTATCTTCTATGTATAGTTTGGTATCATCTACTGTTTTTTTCATGTCGATATTTATTGGTGGAAAAAAAGTCATGGGATGGGATGATCATTTCAATCGTTTTTTTTGTGTCTCATATATAATGTAATTTTACTCACTACGGTTACCACAGGTACTAAATAGCACTCTATTTTTCATATTTTCATGCATTGAAAAAATCATAGGGATTGAAAATGACTGCAACAAGTCTTTGACTTGTAAAATTCATTTCCAGTTTGTAGGCAGTTAACTGGCACGAGCCAAAGGCACTCCTCACACACTCACAGTATGATAAACCTCACTTTAAATGCACAGACTGCATTACTCTTATTGACTACATAAATACTAACTATGTAAAACAAGGCACACTAACTTACCTATCTCAAATCGCCTTAAGTATTTTTCGTGCAAGTCATAAACTCACTTTATCCCGATACATGCATACCAAGTGATGGTAGCAGGAAATAGATTTTAAAATCCACTCTCAGCCAGTACATCATTCTCACCTATCTTTCTTAATATTCTAAATTCAGTATTGTCCTACAAGCTACTTGTACAGCGTAACATAACTAACTAACTAACTAAATTCACACAAATTTCTTGTCTTTTTTTTATGACAAGGGATTCATTGGATTGTGAAACTTCCAGCAGTATAGTAAAGTAATCTTCATTTTGTTGGGAACTGCTGGAAAATTTCCATTTGAAAAAGTGCAGTGACTCTTATTTAGCTGAAATTAAACTTGAGCTAAAGCGCCCACGTTTCCATAATCTTATTAAGTCTTGTCGCTCAAAAACGAGGCTCGGGCAGTACGGATCGAATACACTAAAGCTTACATTAGTTGCAAAAAAGAGACCATGCTGAAAGAGTCTAGTTGTTTATATGCGGTGCTCCTCTGGTAAATAATATGATGTAAATTACATTTGAGTTTGCAACGTGAATGGTTTGGCAAGTTGATCTTGTGGAAAACAGGAAGGAAATGAACATTATAAGTGAAAGTTGGTAGGACTGCGAGTGCCATGTAGTACTTGGCTCTTTTGTTTGCAGCTAACAAGAAAGACTATAGTGTGCAAAAATATGTGTACTAGTGCACCAAACGTAATGTCAACTCTTAATTCAAGACAGTGTAGTTAGAAGGAATGAGATTGTCACAAAGTACAAAGTATCTCAACTTATGCGTTTTTGAAAGCCCTGAACGCAGATTCTTGAAGGAATCCTGAGGGAATCTTCATCGATTTTACAATCTGTCGTTTCCTTCGTAATTAGGATTTGGTTCCATTTTCTTTCCATCTTATGAATGGTTGTTGGGAAGCTGAGGCACTTTTCATTTCAGGAGACATATAATGCTACGACAGATTGCCATAAGAGCAATAGATACACTGGTATGTATACATGAATCAGTGGTAGTGGTTTATGTGTAGTGAAAAATAAGATTATACTTTATCTCATATTTTTCTGATAGTGCAGTGACAAATTGAAGATTTTTTTTGACAAGTGACATGTATCAAGACTGATAGTCTGTAGCTTCTATTTGTGGATGCCGTCTCTTCATTTTTGCTTCATTGTGCTTTCTTTATCGCTGGCTATATAATTCTAAAAATTATGTGGCTTCAATGTAATTTTTTTAAATATAAATTTTTTTAAAATTGATTTTTAATGTATATATATATATATATATATATATATATATATATATATATATATATACTATCAGTAGTTTATTTTGTTGTTTTTCAAATTTAAATAATTTTTTTACAATTTTTAAAGGTTGTTATCAATTATTTTTGGATCAAGTATATAACTACAAGTACTGCTCAAATGACTCGTGGACACATTATTTTGATGATGAAAATGACGGCATTTTTTTAGAGAACATGTCAGAAGTAAAGTGCGCACGATAATGAGAAGTATAGAACAGGCACAGGCTGGTACGTAGCTTATAGCATTGTAAGCAATATGTCAAGTCAATTAAGGCTTATGATGCTTTTTTCGTGAAAGCATGTCTCGCTCACGGGGAAAAGATTTACATAGATTTCCTCATCATTCCATTTTTTGGGGGGTTTTGAAAGCATTACGAGGACACATTCAGGTTATTGTCAAAGTTGATATCTTAGCGCTACAAAGTTCAGAGCTGAAAATGTTTCTATGGAAGCTGCTACTTGATCCCTCAAAAGCTTATGATAGTAATCTAGTATTGATCCACATAACAATTCGATGAAATGTCTTTCATTTCCGGCCCATAAGTATGAATGAGGATTATTCATGTAGGAGTTGCAGTCCTTTTTCCATTCCTTTTTCATATCACGTCATCGAAAATGTCTGATTCTATCTTTGCTAGTTTTCAGTTCCGCTCACAATCCTGAAAAAAAATGACAAATATGTTAGGATCGCTTCAGGTTTACTCTGACAGGATTTGTGAGCATGGGGATCCTGAAATGCTATTTGCGGACTATTATTGGCTACGTGCGTCGAGTCTTGTTTTTGCACTTCGCTCCAGTGAACTCATTATGAATATCATCTGTTTAAATTGGTTGACACGTTACACAAATCATGTCCGGACTCTGTTTATAAGAAATAATTTTTAAACTTACCTTTTACTAAAAAATAGTTGTATTCACATTGCATGTACTATGAAATTTGGCAATAATGGTAAAAATTTCCTCATCTCTGCCGTTGAAAAAATAGTTTTCTATCAAATGGTCCAGAAAAAATGATAGCACGCAGCTAATATTCACCCCATTGAAATTATGTACGCATGCAAACACAAATATTTGTATTTTTTACGAGTCATTCATACACTACTGGACCAGGGTTTCCAAAAACATGCCTTTATCAGCTCAATGTGAATTCCCTTTGAGAAATGTTAGATGAAACTAAAAATTTCCCTTTTTGAAATGCTCACATGCTGGTTGTTTTCTGTTGGTTTGCCACCTTTTCATCTCTCATCCATGGTGGGTATCTGTGTTACCATTCATGGTGCTTTCTATTCACTCACGGCTTTCCCTGAACCCCATGAATATTTTGTGCGAGCACCTAGATGCTGCAATTTTTATTCAGAGTGTGAACAACACTCTGAATACGTTATGAGATTAGGATGAAAGGAGCCAAAAACACTATTATAGTGAGTCAATTGACTTCATGAGTGAAAAATAAGAGTCAGACAGGGTTGGGATAGAACAATGCCATGTTTACGAGACATTGGTAGTCTGCCAGTGAATTTTGAAAAGGCCGAACGAATATTAAACAACCTACACAGTCTTTCCTTACGCATTTCCCTACCAACTCTAAAAACGAAAGGGAGTCTCTGATAGAATCGTTTTTCCCTGGAATCCAATTTACACCTAAATTCACTTTGTACCCAATCACTCTGTATTTAACCATCGAATTGATTGAATTGAATTAGCCACCAGCATGTAGTAGGGGTGCAAACTCTTTTTTTCAAAATTTGATTCCGTACTTCATGACCCGTATTTTGCTCACCTGACAAAACCACTATTATTTGTAACTAACTAGCTTATATGTGACCATGTAAAGGGGAAATAAATCTCGCATGTGTACTACACCGTGTATTAGTATTGTAATAGTGTATTGTAATAGTTAGCTATAGAGCAGCATACATATAGATCCCTAATGATAACTAACAAGGAAATGATGGGAGAACTTTATAAATTTCCCAAACATTTCTAAACATTGGCTCCCATTGAATCCACACTGGAGTAAATGAGTTCTATGTAATCAGTACATAGGGGCCAATTGACTCGTATATTGTAGCTAGCTTAAAAAGAGAAGGAAAACATGACATGCCATATTGTACTTACTCATCCATCTGGTCCGGCTTATTGTCTCATGAATAGTTGTTTGTCATGACATGTGGAATGTGGTGCCCAAGAAAATAGCAGACCAGGATCATAAAAATCATTTAGCTTAGTTAGATCTAGTAATGGGCTTGTGTGGAGCCAAAAACATTGTCTTTTAGTCAGTTGTGGAACATTCTGTCCATCCACGGTATTATTATTATTATTATTTTGTTAGCACTCTTTTCTCACTCGCTCAGTCCTCCACTCTTTACTGGTTGGTTAGTTAGTTAATTACAATCACCAATTCTGGAAATTTGGCTTGTAATCATCATAATGACTGAGTGAACTTCTCTATCTTTATTTGTGCGACAGTTGTATAACAAATACTTTATGGATGAGTGACAATTGCTACAAGCAAACGGTTAGAAATTTATTTTTTCGGCTATTGAGTCAGTCAGTGTAGTGGATGAAAAACTATGAACTTTCAGTTTTCCAGGAACAACAACGAAGTGTAATTTTGTCAGCTACATTTGTGAACTTATATTTCTGTGTTTTGTCCAAAACTGTTCCAAAAAAATTGTGTCCCCAACTTTTTATGTTGTCACAATCATGGTATAATTAAATTTATCTTTGCTTGATAGAAAGGGATGTGGTCTCTTGTTTAATACGCTTGTGTGTACTTTATATTGCACCAAGGTTGGGTTCCCCTCAGGAGTAAGTACATGGTGGATACTGTTTTATGTTTCGCATTTCTCATTTGAGCCCAAGCGTAGTGGAAACTTCCGAGGCAGTCTTCATTACAGTGTTTCGATACCAACATGATATTCAAAAAGGAATTTGTATCAAAGGTTTACGATAATAATATGTTGCCTTCTCCACTATTTGACTTTTTAAGTCTCATTTGAGACCATACGGTTTCGGTCTCGAATTATTCTGAGATTGCTCTCACGATAGAAGATATTTTCAAACAGATAGTAAATCAGACACAAACTGCATATTATAAGTAGACGTCAACAGTCTCATGAGATTTTAAAAGCACTTTATACGAGCTATAAACTGCTAAAAACGCAGTAAATAACTTTGGAAACATTTGAGAAGAAAATGCTTCTTCTTAAGACGATTAACTGGCTTTAACTAAAATCTTGGCCCCTGGGATCCCACATTGTTATACAATCCACTATTGGTAGAATGGGAAAATGCATGGCTTGTAGGTAATTTGGCTTACATTATGTAGTCAGATGAGGACACGACCATAACATAATGTGTGCTTTTATAGTTTAGGCAACTGACTAAACGTAACTTTTTATTACAGACTCAAAGTATGTTACGGTCCAGAGGAGACAAGACCACAGGAGGAATAAGTTTCAGTGACATTTGATTCTCTTAAAAAGCTACCTGGGAACTTGGCAAGCATAGTTGTTTAGGAACGAGATGACATTATGAGTTTATCCATTGTGATCAGAAATAATTATTTTTTAGTAAAAAATATTTGGGTGCCATATCCTAAAAAATCAGCATTCTTGGAGAATATTAAAAAGTGTAAAAGTCTGCTTGAAAATATCTTGCGTGTAATCGTAATGCATTCCGTCAAATTGAACGGAGCACGAAACTGAAATCTGACCGACCATCTTTGTCTAGTTACTGTATTTATGATGAAAACGCAGTAAAACGCTGCAAATTAGAGTGACAAAAACAAAGTGATTTTGTGATTACTCCTAGACTATATTTGGAGCGGGCTTTGTGCAATAATGTAATCTCATCAAGAAAGTGTATCAACATTTGTCGCTGTCGTTTAAAACTACGTGTTATCAACTCAAGTGCCACTTCAGGTGTACAAAACTTGCATGGTTGTGTAAGAAAGGTAATCCTTTGAACCTTTACTACTTCCAGATGAAAATGACCTTGTATACGAGCAAAATGAAGGAATGTATAAAGTTGGAAACACTAAGGCATGGCAAAACGGAATAATAATAGTTTTAGTGTTCCAAAGTGTGTAACTTGAGATTGAGGGAGTTTGTAAAGGTGCCGTGCTTTAGTCCTGACATGCAACTCGGTTATTAACTTGAACATAAAAAGTTGTGACTTATTTTCATGTTCCATATAATATACACACCCCTTGGGGTATGATGTAGCAAGTTATTCCCTATTGTGGAGATGAACGACTTTTTTATGGTACATTTTTCACAGTTGTTGTTTGTACTTTTCGTGCTCCCACTGATTTGGTATTTTTAGCTAGTCGACTACCAGTGCAAATCTTCAAGTTTACAACCATGACGGCAATGCTTGTGTAAATAGTGGTCTCACAATGCTTTCTTTCCCAATCGTCATCTTTTCATTGTGATATGTGCACCGTTTAATACTTTTCTTTCGCTTTATCCAGTTAAATTCCTAGTAGCATTCACTATTGGATCTTATAACTGCGCATTGTGTGGCCACTGGAGCAGTGAAATAGGAAACTTTGAGCTCTCACAATCAATCAATGAGCATGCTTCATACTGATATTGCACTGTAAATACTAATACCCCATAATTGACAGTTTAAACAGATAATAATAAAAATAATAATAATAATAGTCAATCATTGGGTTCGTAACAAGTGCGCAAATAAACGTGGAACTTATTGTCGAATTATCTTTCACAAAGCATAATTTTGTTGCCGAATTAGGGATTTAATTACGACAGAGGAAGCTGGAACCACAAGCAACGAACGAAATCGTTTCAAATACACTCGCCCATGAAAATGAATTTGCGTATGATGACAAGTTTTGCGAGGAAAAACTTTTCTTATTCACAACAAGGTCAGTCGACAAAACACCCCAATTAAAACTTGGACTGGTCACTAAACACTACAGAGCTTGATACACAATACCGCAAATCAGAAGAAGTGCTACTTGTTTGTGCAGTGTGTAAGTCGGTGATTGAAAAAATTCACCATGGTCTCGTCCGCTGAGCTACTGTCCGAAACTGATAGTGTCAGTGGTAGTGACTTAAGTGTGCTCGATGAACTGTTTGATGAATATTACTTCGACAACGGGAGTTGGAATCAGGATTCTCAGGCAATATTCAACTTGAGTGAAGACACTTTGTACAATGAACTTGGCGAAAACCAGGAATCCTCGTTCGGGTGGGCGGATGTGGCTTTGGTTACTCTATTTTGCTGCATCATTGCTGGAACCATTGTGAGTAGCTTACTTTCATTTTTTGTTGCTATCATCACCCTTTTTGTGCACGCAAAAAATATCCATTAATCTAGTAAGTAACCCACCTAATGCAAATGTATATCGTTGACTAATGCACTCGATATGGCTGACTGCTCTACAATGTGCTGACTAGAAGAGCTAAAATCTTTAGTTTAGAATCCACTCTCACAAATTAGGATGCGTTACATCTACATCAAGAAATGATTTATTCGATTAGTACTGTTGGATAAAGTATCACGTTCATATGATAAATTATCTTGTCAGTTTTGTGGAATTTACGTGAACTTTTCCTGAAATGGCGCTATCATTGTTTCTTCAAAAGTTGCTCTGTCTGTACCGTTCCATGTTTATGAATACTCTTGTATGCTAAAGTTTGACTCCGTTGAGTGCACTTTTCTTCATTTGTTAACTTGCTCTTGTTTTCCTATAAGTCATTGTATTCTATATAAAAACCAGTTGGGACTTGGGGATTTGGGGACTAGAAATCGTGTGTATCTTTGTCAACTTGAGGCATCAACTACTTTCCCCCGTACCTGTTCGAAATCAATTTCTAAGATAACCAAGTTCTAGAGCGTCTCGTCTGGGTTTTTAAAAATACCATTTAAAGACAATATAGTACTATCTGGAGGAAAATTGGTCACAATTGTTTGCGACATATATGTGTTGGAGATATTTGACATTGGTTAAAATAATTGAGTTGACCGCATTTTGGTGTGTCTGGAGGGAGAGTTTTTGTGCACTGTTCAATGGTTGCATTTGTTTTGCACTTGACCCAACTCTTGCCCTCATTATCTATGTTTGTTATTCTGTTGTCTCCAAGCTAAAAGTTTAATGAAAGTTTTAATTTCCGCAGGCGGGAAACGCTCTTGTTATTGCAGCCATTACAACAACCAGAAGATTAAGGACTGTGACAAACTGTTTCGTCATGTCTTTAGCAGTTGCAGACTGGCTCGTTGGAATGTTTGTGATGCCCCCGAAAGTGGCCCTTTATCTTGTCGGTATGTGCATTTGGAATTTAATGAAATTTTGAATTAAAAAAGGTCACATAATGACACAAAGTAACAGTGGCAATACATTCATGTGACGCTCTTCAGTCATTGAGTTTCTGATAGTAGAAGATTGGTAATAAACCTGCAGTGTATGCAAGCATATAAGTTTACAAGTATATGAATTAGAATTAAGTCTCTCAACTCAAACTATTTTTCAATAACGAAAATTGCACTGATTATTGTGCGAACAGTATGTTAGGAATTCATAATGTTCTTGCTCATTTTGTTGAAGATTGCCGTCCTCATATTACTTGCGCTAATTTTTTTCTATCTATAAATAAAACTGACTATATACTTAATACTTCCGAGAAGGTGTTTTAAAATCAATTGACTCAAGTTATGTATAGCAAGCATATTACATATGTTAAATTGGATTAGATGTTACGTTTTCAGATTTCTAACTCTCAGGGCAAGTATGAAAAGATCGGCTGGGATTTCATTGTTTTTGCGCGTCTGTGTGTTTTCCCTAAACGGGGAATGTTTCAAAACAAAAGTTCCCTATTTTATACTTGCTTCGCAGGCTTTTGCATGAAATATCAGCTTTTTTGACATGGACTAGAGAGAAATGTAAAATGCCGTCTTCAGAACTGACTTTGACTTACTGAAAACATTCCCTTGCCTTTCAGTCTTCCATGTAAACACAACATGGTGATAGTTTGAAAAACATAAGTATTACTGCGTCTTCGTCTTATTGTACTTCAAACTGCCAGGTACTTTTGACTTGCATTAGATTAAAGGACGTCGATGCTTGGTTTTAACACGATGAACGAATTTGAAAGCTCTTCTGCTCTTTCTTTGTCAATGTGTTGAAGCAGGCAAGACAGGCAGTATTACTTACTGTACAGCAGTACTACCCACCCACTACCAAATAGCCAAGTCAAGAATGTTATTATGACAGGCATCAGTAGGTTTCTGTTCTACCAAAAAGTAAGTAAAAGTAATGTTTTCCTTTGTTTAATATAACCTTGAGAGTACCCGTTGAATAAAAGGGGTTTTTCTCTTTTCTCAAATATGCGATACTGTTGATAGTCCATTTTATCTGTACGATTAGTAGGAGTGTATTATGGTTGACTGGACCTACTATACTGCTACTTGCGTACTTATAGATTTTAAACTCCTGACCTTCGTTGACTGTTTGTTTGTTTGTACCTTTGCCAGTTGCCTGTTCACCGTGTGTCCAGAAATTATTTTGGGATGTCTGTCACATCTGTTAATTCATTCCATACTTAATATAATTAATTTGACTAGCCGCTGATTCTCTGTTAACGACAACAAAGAAAACAGTCAACTTTCAGCTACGTGCTCAAAGTGTGGTTTTGTGAAAACTTTTCTAAACTCTTGTGGTTCTAATCTGAGCAGCTGTATAGTAGCTTCTCTGACTAATATGGATGAGGAAAGGAACTGCAAATAGCTGACCTTCTTTAACGTTATCTTTGTCTGTCGATCCATTACTAAAGAGAAAGTCTACGCTACGAGCTGCCTACTTTGGGTGCTTGGTTAACAACTACGATATACTATTATTCACCAAATGGGAAATAACCTACTATTCTTGAAGCTCATTCCAAACAGGTCATTTCTCATGCCACCTGATACACGCCCATACTCAACAAATAGCCTCATACCCTGTGCTCCCTGTATGAAATGAATATATTCATGTTCGCCGTATACTCTTATTCTTTTCTCAGGATTGTCAATTTGATTGATACGAGCTCAGCAACTCTGCTCAAGTTTGACATACGACACTGCAAGAACAAGTGTTTTAAAGATTCACAGTGTGTCTTTACACCAGAAAGTTGCAATAAAAATACCAAACCAAAAGGTTTTCCTACTTAAATATTCAAAGGCCTCTCGTGTTCATGAAAAAAAGTTCATATGGATGCACTCGTTATCCTGTCAAAAGCCATTTTGTGGCCAGAACTACTTTACTTTCGACTACTGTATGTTTCTATTGTAGGAGTCGTGCTAAGAGTGCTAATGTTTTTCCTGTCATTTAGAATTCCTAAAAAGTTGGATACGGACCCCCTTTTATTCAATATACATTTTATGTATTCAATTTTTTGTCTATAAAGTCTTTACTTTTAGTGCTCGTATAATGGTAGATAACTGCAGTCCATTAATCGTGTTTTTCAAACAACAGTAAAAGCTCTCCATTGGATTCTTTGGAACACTAGACATACTTGTGAACGATCAAGCGCACGGTCACACATCATAGCTCAACGATTGTCTTGAATTTTTAATAATAACTAACAGTGTATTCTGTTCCTGTATCTAATAAGCCCTGTACCGGGCGAAAGAGCGAAGTTGTATTTAAATGTATAGATTTGGAAAATGTATCGTACTTGTCTGTAAATTCCAAATATAGCATGAACAGACATGAATTGACAGCTTAAAAGCTAAACAGTGTTTCATTAGTAAGGGGAGAGAACATTTGATTTGAGCTTTAATGAACATTAATGTTGAATTTTTGGGTCAAACTATTTTAAATTAGCATTCTGCTTGTAATGTGTCCATTGTTGAGTCTGAGAGTTGGCATTAATATGCTTATAATTAGTTTTGAACAAAAATGGGGCAGTTTGAATTATTGTGACCTCATTCCATGATTTTGGTTGGTAAACATCAGAAATCGGAGCAGATTACGACTATGCATGCTGCCAAAATCGTATGGAGAAGGCTGTGTAACAATTGAAAAAGCTTTCCTTTTCAAATATTTGTTTTGGAATAGTTTTAGTTTGTACAATTCATTGGGATATGCTTGACGCTAGTTGAGAGGTTGACAAATTGAATCTGGAAACTGTGTGAGTGAGGAAAACTCCAACAGCCTTTTAAGATTTGTCACAAAATGTAGATTTACATTGTGATAAGAGCTGACGCATCTTTAAAATCTAGTTACCTCGGAAATGAAGAAAATGTCAAGCATAAAGAATGTACAATGCATTGTATTGTACACAGGATGCGGCGAGCACGAGAAAAAAGATGAGCGATGGTTTTTTTTTGTCGATGTATAGTTAATCGCTTGTTTACTTGAATGGCCATATTGTTAGCAACAAATGATTTCCGTTTTGATGCTTATTGAGTGAAAGCATTGTCAAGTTGTAAAAATAATCGATGAAACTTTATTTCTTATGTTAGCAGCATTTTAAAAAGCTGTGAAACTATATACAAGCCTCTTATTTAAAAAAATTCTTTGAAGCTTTGACAAACAAGATTGATGTTCAAACCTATTTTTTTGCAGGTATGAAAGAAAATAAAAATATTGTTTTATTCATTCCATCGTTAAATATTGTTGTGTCTAGTGTCTGCCCTACCCGAAAAATTGTCTTCAATGTGTTGTATTTTATAGTACGCTGCGTATATAAGAATAGGAAGTAAATACAATATTAATATGCGTTCAGGGATGCAACAAGGGTTTATGTGGCTGTCTTGCCTAACCTATCTGTACTACTAACTGAAAACTAGTCTTTAAGCCTTTCGGTAGGAGAGAAATTGGAAAGAGCTACCAGGGAACAATTGTGACTACAACTCATAGTCCCTCAACTTGAGGTGATCAATCAAAGTTTGAGACTCTGTTAGCCAACTTTCTTCTACAAATGATATAGTTTTTTTTCAAATCATGATTGAACATAAAAAAAATCCCGGTTACCAGCAAACTTCTCAGGTTCAAATATAAGTTGGGTGAAGGCAATTTCGAGTGTCTGTTGTCTGTAATAGTATAAAAAATGCTCCCTATGTTCGCTATCCGCTTTGCACGCTAGCTTAATTGAAAAAGTTTTCACCTTATGCCCTAAATAGCTGTTAATTATTGTCAACTATTTATTTGACCTCGTATCCATTGCTCAAGATAAATCACCCACTTGTGGATTTAAAATATAAGATAAATGCAATTAGCTATGAATCGCGCTCACCAGTTTCGTTTAATAGACTGTCCGTATTTGTTTTTTAAAATGAATCTATTTCATTCATTGAGGATTTTTTTTTCCTTTTTCCCCTAAAATGTAAGTCTTGTTTTTAAAATCTAATACCTATACCTAGAATATGTATCACTTGCCATTTTTCCATCTCAAAGGCAAGTTAAAAACACCTTGAAGTTAGTCCGTTCAATTAAATATCAATATTTAGTTCTGGTCTTCTTGTGTGCAGTTTTTAAAGACTGCCAATGTTATTTTCCCCATCGCTGTATGCTTGAACTTAAGCTTTATTCAGATTAATCAGATTAAAAATTTTTGGCAGCATATAATTGGATAACTTTGAAGCGAACCCTAATTGGAATTGTTCCTTCCCAGCCTAAAAACTACTTAGTACTCTAATGATAACCTGCAAATCCGATTCGTTCCCTTTAGAGAAGAGTTTTTGCGCTGCGTACAGACTAGCTTATCTAGGTTAAATGTCATGCAACCATCTTAAGCCGACTTCAACACTAAAAATCATGTGGAGCTTACAAATTTTTCCTTAAGCTCAGAAAGGTATCAACGAGCTTACCTGTCAGTCCGTCCTGTCAATTAAGTGTCTTCATTTATACCAATTTAGGGTTTGAAAATCCCAGCCTTTTTGGCCACCTCTATTTTCACAACCTACATTTCCTGTGAATTAATTGCAAGGTGAAGAGAAATACGATTCCCTTCACTCCTCTCTCATTGCCAGAGTTGGGAATACCCAAAAATTACTAAAGCCTTCTGGTACCAAAACTTTCAGACTTGCTTGGGAACCTTTCTCTGTACAGGTCTAGTTCTAGTCACCCGTGCAATACAATGAGGAAATGAGGATGCTAATGACTTTCTTTTTCAGATAATGAGTGGAGACTGGGGACCATTTTTTGTGAGCTATGGATATCACTGGACATTTGGTTGTGCACTGCTTCTATATTATCGCTATGTGCAATCAGTGTGGACCGATATTTGGCTATAACGAGACCACTAGCTTATTCTAGAAAACGTCGCTCAAAGAGACTTGCTTTATCCATGATCTCATGCGTTTGGGTAGCAGCGGTTGTGATAACGAGTCCTCCTTTTTTCGGCTGGTATGTTTTCTTTGTCAATCCCTCTTTATTATAAAATTTGTTGAAAAATCAGCCAGTTGATACCGAAAGGATTACAGGAACTCTCCGAATTCCATCAAATAGTAGTAATAATTGGGTTCAAAATATAGTTGAGATGTGTGCAGCTCAAGATTTTAGTGCTCACGCATTATTTTCTCCAAAAACATGCTCAAAAGGAAAGCAGGCGCTCTCATCTCATTTGTACAATATTCTTGTTTTTTTGTGTGAAAGGCTCACAACTCGTGCGCGTACTTTTACCTCCAGTAGAGTATGCTTTTGTCTTCCAAGTCTAAAACCAACTTTCAATTCATTTGCATGCATTTCAACAACGAAAAATGTTTCAGTTAGTACGGGACGAGTCTCTATAGCACGTTGACGAGTATAGCACACTCGGTACTCTAGATTGGCTCACCATGGGAGATTAATGCAGTACACACACTCAGTCAGTAATTTAACTACTGCGTGGAAGACGACATAAATATCAATTTTACTCACATTCACATATGAATGTAAATCTCCCAACCAGCCAAAGGAAAGTAAGAGCCGCGGTAATGACCATTGCCATTACAGTAGATCAGTTCCAAACTTTCCATTTATAAACACTCGCTGTGTACAACATAGCTTTAAGGAGAGTTCACTAGGCGGAGCGCGAAATGGAACAAAAACATGTACTGTCCATCCATATGTCCTCATTAAGAAGCTACAACTAAGATTTATCTATTGATTCTGGACTCTGGTTTCTGAAATGATTAAACTGCGACCTTACACGCATGCACGAAACTAGAATTATGAGTCACGGAAAGCTTGTACATTAAAATCCCTAATCGGAATCCCTATCATTAGGTAAGTAATGTCTTGTAGTAATTTTCCTGTTGCTTTACAGGTACGACTCAAATCGCAATGTGGAGAATAAATGTGAGTACATCTCAGACCCTGGTTATGTGGTATACTCAGCCCTGGGATCGTTTTTTCTCCCCTTATTCGTCATGCTGTACGTTTACGGGAAAATTGCTTGCGTCATTGCCCGGCGTCAGAAGTCCATTGAGAAGCTGCACAACAATTCCAAAAAAGTGAGTCCCCTTAAATCATTTTCGGCAGTGTGTCTAATGAAACCCTCACACTCATGATGTAGTATGAAGCGCGATAAGATCAGTCATGACCCACTGCGTTTCATTTCAACTCTGGGTTCGGTTAAATCAACTATCAATGAACAAATCAACTGTAAAGTATTTGTTAGCTGGCGTCTAACTCGAACTATGTAATGCATTAAATATCATCATACACGGGAACATCACTGAATTTAAGTCTAAATTATGTCGTGCGCTGTCTTTAGTATCGAATGTTTATTGTTTAATAATGGCACCTAGGCACCTTTGAGCTTGATAAAAGTCTTTTGAATCCTGACCAAGTTCACATTGATAAACATCTACCTATACCTATAGGTTGAGAATGTTTTGCTTAGTTAGTGAGTATGCTGAGATGCTGACTGACTGATTGTGAGAGTGCTGACTATTCCGATCACAAACTCTTTGTTGGCTGTACAAGTATATATGTTTGGTTTTCCATGCTGATATATAGCATTTTCGGAAATTAAAGTCCTATCAGCAGGGAACTAGTGTTTTCATTTGTTTCATTTCCCTTGTGATTACAAATTGAGTGAAATTTATAATGTGTGGAACGCAATATTTCACTTTTGCAGGATTTCAAAACAAAATGGTAGTAAAAACTTTGTTACAATGTCTATACTTTCCCTTCATTGTGTTGCCTTTGAGAATAAAACACAGAAAGTGAGTTTCATTTGTCGGGGAAAGTCCTTGTCTGGTAGAATATATGCATCAGTATAGGTCTAGAGAAATTGAGATATAATTTCTGGTTCACTTAAGAGTTGAATAAATGATAAATTTTATGATAAATGTATATTTTTTGCCTCAGTACTTTTGAATGATCATTATTGAAAATTATTCCATATGCATGCTGGCACCGTCATTATGTATTCGTGTAAAAGGTTCAAAATGACGGTACATCAAGCTAAACTTTCGTGTCGCTCGAATGCTAATGCGCTCCATGCAAAGAAAATCTGATTTCCTGAAAGCAAAAATTTTCCAACGAATTTGAACCTAAAAGTTGAACTCGTCAAATGGTCCAGAAATAGGCTGATGACTTATGAACGCATTCCATTTGCATAATGTACCCTTGTTCTATGTAGCTGGTAGCTTCATAGTTTTTAATTTATCACAATTTCATTTGAAACCTCGCACTGACAGATTGTCTACCGATTCATTCTTTATACAGTTAATGTAAATAGCAACTTCTGGACCTTCGCCCGGATACATAAATTTGATGCTCAGTCAGTCAGTAATATATTGAGTTGGTCCAAATTTGTCAGTCTTGCTGATTGGAGCTATATAGTTTAAAAATTGAATAAAAAGTTCCTTTTTCTAAACTCGTTACTTATTGGATTGACTATTGCAGAAAAATTGGAAAGGACATGAGAGAGAAGCTTTGCACACTTTGAGCGAGGACAGACGAAATCAAGAACATTTGTTTGAGGAACATGAACCAACCGACAGGAACATGATTGGAGCTGTGGAGACGTCATTGTCTGTCATTGGCTCTCCCGTGACACCAACTCCGACCACGGACGATGACATTGACGGTGGTGAAGAAAATTGCGAGGGACATCCAGACGCTTCATATGAGCAGTCAGTGTTGCAAAGTCAAACGCAAGCTAAAATGATGAATCAAAGAAAATCAATTTGGCAGCGGCTACATTTTTCATCGTACTCCAGAAGTCGACTTCGAAAGCACCAGGAAAAAGCCAAGCACAATAAAAGGTTAGCATGGCATTTTTTAGAATTTGAATTTTTTAGTTTTCTGTTTTTCAGCTACAAATCATGCATAAGGTGCTCAAATTTCGATGAGGGTCCGAACTTTGAAGAAAAACAGAATATTATTCTATTCGCAAGTCATTTTTGAACTCAAGCCAGAGCTTTTCAATAAAATTAATTATAGTGAAGTTTTAATCTTTGTCACTTAAATGCGACAACTTCCGAACCTTTAGTTTTCACCAATATGAATTGAATTATTATATGTATCCTAAATCTCGTGGCGTTGGCAAGATTTTCCTTAGCAGTTTTAAATAACACTAATGCGTGCTGGGCTTGCATTCCAGTTGGTTATATAGGGTTTTCCTTCTAGGCTTTTGTGAAAGCTTTCTCCTTCTTTTCCCTAGCTATGTTTTTTCTTTTCTATCAAGTTACCACTGTTTAACTTTTACGTTAACTAGTTTAGTCATTTCTTTCTTTGTTTTCTTGTTGGTAATAAGCTTTCTCATGCAACAAAAAATGCATTATCATTAGTGAGTTATAAACTATGGTTACGGTATTACTATATTACTATATACTATTTCATTAAAACTAAGTAGACTTGAAAAGCCATAGTTATATATATATGAGTGTTTATTGCAGACTTCATGGTCCATAGATTACAAAAACATATTCAGATAAACATAAGAGAAGAGCAGTAAAATTATAGTATTTTCACGAATACAAGAAATTGAGTAAATCTACAATATGGTGATCTTCCGTATACAAAACTTCGAACCAAGCATTTACTATAGCATTTTGCCTACAAAACATACTATTTTTATTGTCTAAAACTAAGATATTGTTACTTAACTTAACCCTATTCAATAATGAAAAGCACAACTTTCTTCTCATCACATTAAAACTAGATATGGCATGATTACAACAGAAATCTGAAACACTATCTCCACGTCGAAATTTAAAAAATAACCTTAGACAATCATTATAAGCTACTCTTACTTTGTTGAGGTCTTTAGTAGATACTGGTGTCCACAAGGCAGTACAGTAGATACCACCTAGATACGTATCAAACAAGTACTTTTTTATCGAGTTTGGGGCTTTGCTGAATTTAGAATTCAACATGTTTGCTCTCTTTTGAAGCTCATTTCCCCTCATCTCTAATTCACACTTATCAAAATTCTTAACACTATTACAAATCGTATAACCTAAATATTTGAAGCTGCTAACCCAGTTAATAATGTTACCCTCAAGCAACACAGTTGGTCCACTGCTGTCATGATTATCAACAGAGAACTTCATACAGACTGTCTTTTTTGCATTAAATGTCAGATTATGGGACAGCGCAAAAAGATGACACTCATTAATCAAGAACTGCAGGCTGTATATAGATGGCGCTAGCAGGCAGATGTCATCTGCATAGAAAAAACAGTTTGCAGAAGTATTACCTATCTTACAACCTAGTCCAAGACTCTTGAGTTGCCTACCTAAATTATCAGTGTAAATATTGAAAAAGACAAGAGACAAAACACCCCCCTGGCGTACTGATTTTTGCGTCTTGAAAGGCAGACTATAACTATTACCCCATTTAATAACAAAATTCTGATTTTTGCACCAAAAATAGAAAAAACGCACAACATTCCTATCAATTCCCCTATCTAGCAGTTTATTGCACAGTTTAGCATGTAAAACATTATCGAAAGCTTTGGAGGCATCCAAAAAAGCTGCGTAGACATTTGTGTTGTTGTAGTTATAATGACTGATAACCTGTTTCAAAGAAAATACTGCCATTTCTGTGCCTAATTCTTTTTTGTAGCCATACTGCCAATAACCGGTAGCTAACTGTTTGTCAAAAATAGCTAAGATAGCATGCTCTACTATTTTTGAGCTAGTGGTAGCAATAGCAATTGGCCGATAATTGTTGCTATCCGTTACCTTGAGTCCATTTTTCTTTAAAATTGGTGTGATTCTTTCATCCATAAAACTAGCTGGCGCAAAAGAATGTCTAATCATGCTGTTTAAAATAGAAGTGAGTACAAACTATGTAGTATTAGTTTAGTTTTTAGTATTTTTGATCTTTTGAGTCAAGATTTTAGACTATGCAATGTTCTTGCAATGTGTGACCGGCTCTTGTTCTATTCGTTTGGCTATAAGGCGGGTATCGGAATTACATTGGCGAAAAAAAAATTGAGATAAAACAATCATTTTGTAGCGCTTGAAATTCTGCATCGAATGGTTGTTTCAGTTTCCATTTTCAAAACCCCATAACTCCCCCATATGGGAGGTTTAACACTTGCAAATCAGTTTTAAAATATGCTTTGAACCTTTCTCTTTCGAATGGTACTAGTTACATCCTCAAAATCGTTGGCGCTCATCCCCAAATTGCGATTTCAAAATTAGCCGTTTCCCTATCTCCCCCATGCATTCAATTTTTAATTCCCCCCCCCCACGGGGTAACCTTACCTTTTTTCCGAAAACTGAAACAACCATTCGATGCAGAATTTCAAGCGCTACAAAATTATTGTTTTATCTCAATTTTTTTTCGCCAATGTAATTCCGATACCCTCCTTTGGCGTACGCGTAAATATGTTTGGGGGTCTCATGTAAGGCCATCTAAAAGGTATTAAATATTACTAAAGAAACTATATTGCTAAAAATTACTAAAGGTATTAGGATCTAACGCTCCAGCTTACGTTTACAATCAAGGAAAGAAAATCGTTAACATATGGGAATTCTCATTCCCAATGGATGGAATCTAGCCAAAATCGAAAAAATTATGGAATTTTGGTGCCCTTTATTAAGAGATTTTTTTCCATGAGAAAAATCTAGTTTTGTTTTTTATAACTTTCAATGTGAGCGTTGAATCAGTGATAAAAACAATTCCAAAATCAAAAATCATTTTTTTTTTCTTTTTTCTTTTGTATTTCGATTTTCTAAAAATTAAATTAAGGGCAGCACTGCCCTGTCTATTTTTGCGATTTTTGTAAGAAACGGGATGCCCCTGTTAAATATTTTGAATTTTTTCTTGACTGTAAATGTAAACTTGAGCGTTGCATCCTACTATTTTGAATTATCATTCAAACCTAAGCGTGATGCGCAAAATTTGAGACAAATGAGGGTAGAACATGGTCCAGTCAAACATTGCTAATTAGCAACATTTTTCGTCCATATAAATAATATAAACACATCTAGGTCGAATTACTCATTAACTTGTAATAACACGCCCTCCATGGTAATATAAGTAATCTCATTTTCCCTTGGTTATGTCAGTTCGAGCGGCTATTGCATTTCGCAACCACATAAGATCTCTCGTGATTAAGAATATCATAACAACTTTTTCTTTCTGTACAGCATTGAAGATGGAAGTAATCCAAGTAGAGTCCCATCCTCAGAGTCCGGAGTAACTTTTAAATCTGATGATTTACTGCCCGATCCAAGAATTTTGAGCTCAACTGTGATACCAACTTCTCATGCTCGTGGATCTCGTCTTTCCTGTGACATGAATGTCACACCTGCAATCAATATCACAGACTGCTCTCCTACTCAGCTTGTGGGTCGTAATAACACGGGATCAAGGCTCTGCTATCATAGCTTGATAACTTCTAGTCCCCAAAGAAACTCGCATCGTTCAAACCACGGGCAAGATCCGACTTCACCAGGTCTCATAACTCATATTCTTCTTTACATGCTGTGATTATCGTTCTCCATACTTGCTCAACTATCTCTTATTACGGCACAGCTGACAATAATGGAAGTGCTCAAAACTCATTCCATTTTAACTAAATCACATCATCTTTTGTACGTAGGTGGTGGAACAGCTACCGGCTGCTATGAGAACGATAGTAATGTGTCTGGTAATCGACGTGGCCCTGCAAGTCGAGTTTGGACTATTGAGGATAATGCATGTTCGTCATCCGGAACTACTGGCCGAAACTACAGACCAGGCCAGACAAATCCCAATGGCAGACCAGCGAATCCAGACAAGTTGGCCACCAATGGCAATCAAATGAATGCTGGTCTTCAAGGAATTTTCCGTGCTCGCACTCAATCTGGTGAAGTTGTAAGTGCAAGATAAATGATTTGATCAAGCATTGATGGTTATGTCTCGAGTGACTGATGCTTTTAATTCTATGAGTAGACAAATAGTTCAAATCAAAGGGGTAGGATAGGGACGAAGAACATGCGGTTGACGTTAAATCTTCATGGGAGCGAGTCAACTGGGAACACGACTTCCCGGGAGTTCACTAGTGGTCGAGTGGCCTCCTTCAAACGGGAAACAAAAACAGCCCAAACACTTGCTGCTGTGGTCGGTGGATTCATAATGTAAGCGATCCCAAAGAGCTATAGCGTGACATGGAGTGTGCGTTGTACGTAGTACGAGTTAGTTTTTAGATGGACCGACTAAACTAAAAATAGTGAATAATGACAATCACTGTATGTGTAGGTATTTTGATTTTTATATCTTGGTACGTGCATCGATATAATGTCAAAGTATATAATTTGGAAAAAAGATGAAACCGTGAGAGTCATATAATTCTTTTGATGCATGAGAAATGTCAATTCGTGTCTTCTCTACTCTGCATTTTTAAGGACAGACAGACGATTTTTTTGTGAATAACATTCTTTTAGACAGCAAATGCAGGTTTTTTTTTTGTCTTCCTGGTTATTCTGGGCTTTTTTTTTTCATTTTTTTTGTCTTTGATGCTAGATTCGCACTAGATTTACTTTAGGTGTTTTATTCTCATCGTATTTTAATGTTGAAAGGAGATGCTATCTGGGTAAGTGGAAACATTTATTGTGGCAGTAAATGGAGATTTCTTCCTATTTCCGTTAGGAAATGTGGAATGGTAACTTAATAAGCTGTACTGACAGTGATAAAATACTGGATTTATAGTGTCTATAATTTTGAAATTTTCTTTTCTTATTTTCATGTTGCACTATCTATTATGGCTATTTTTGTACATTTGTAGATGCTGGCTTCCATTTTTTGTGGCGTATGTGGTTGGACCATTTATACCTCCATCTCAAGAAATACCTCCCTTCCTTATGGATGTTCTCATCTGGCTTGGTAAGAACTTTTCCCTGCAATTTATATACAGCAGTGACACAGTGATTTTACCATGTCAGGAGGATTGCTTGCCAACTTATTGTTGCTATTTGTGTAATAAACTACGGCGAGAGCACCACTAAAAGTTAAGTAGCAATTGCCCTAACGATAGCGTGTGGAGGCCTTATTAAGTGGGAAAATATTTTTATAATGGCGTGTGTTTAATAGCTTTCTCCAATTAATTACAAGGGTGACCTAAAGAATCACGAGTCTATGAAAAGCATATATGAATTGTACATAACATTGGTAGCGGAAGGGAAAAATATAACTAAGTTACACTTTTGATTATTGTTTGCGTTTATATTTTTCTGGCGCATTTTAATTGGAAAAGGTTCTAGGAAAGCATTGATTTTTGTGTAAAAGTCGACTTTCTTGGAAAATTACGCAAACAGTTCCAGCACACAAATTTGTTTGAACTTTGTTTTATGCCTTTGTTATATCATGCAGCTACTTCGTATCACATGAAACGTAAATATAATAGCCGAATGTCTGTCATTATGTTTATACCTATTCTATTTTCAGGTTGGAGCAACTCTGCAATCAATCCTTTTATATACGCCTTTTATAGTGCAGGTAGAAAAGTTTCCATTATTCATGCTTATTGAACAAAAAATTGTTTTAGAAGCTCATGCTAACTGATGCACTCATTCATAAAGATTTCAGATCTGCATTTTGGAGATTGACACTTCACAGGTTCCAATATTTCCGAAAAGATCGAAATAATGAGCGTCCCAGTCCCAGAAGATATGAAGATAACACGCAAATGAGGATATCTACATAACTCTGTGAAGCTGGTATTATCCTTTTGCAATGCTCCTATTTTGTACAGAATGAGGTTCGTTTAAAAATCTGGCCAACCATTGATACTATCAGATTAAATGACTGAGAATACATTTTCCTTCTAGTTCCAGATTCTGTTGTGTAAATTAAGTGCTAGAGCAATCAATAGGATTAGTCATTATTCCTTTACAGAGCGTTTCCATTTCTCCACACGACTGGTCTAACTTCACAAATAAATAGTTTAGTACAAGTTTGCATACCTAAATGCGAACCAACAGCGTCATGTCATGCATTAGCAATACAAGTCTTTTGGAGAAAGTTTCATTGTCATATAAAGTAGGGACAATACCACTTACTTAGTTTTACATTCTGGTAGCATTGTCTTCTACACTCCATAATACTTTTTTTTTGCAATGGAAAGAAAGTAGCAGACCGAAAATAGTTTATACTTTGAAACCTGTGTACATGTTTTAACCGCAGCTACAGTAGATGTATTTTCGTCTTTTCCCTTTTAATCTGTAGATAGAATGATTGAAATATTACCAATATTACTTAAAGAAAATGTAGTAATTAACGATGTGAGAAGTGGGCTATTTTATACGACGTGATTTTAAGTGATGAAATATATTTACATTCTATTTTTACGTCATATTGGATACAAAAAATATCAAAGCTGGCAGCTGATCCGTGCCATTCAATACTCAGATTATGGATATGTAAATTAACTATATTATACGATTCTTTCAAGTTATTAAGGGGATAGAAAATCCCAGTCTAATTCTTGGTAAGTCTTATCCAATCTGATCTCTAGAGCTATATAATAAGGTTTTACTGAACAAATGGACTATTTATGTAACGAAAATTCATAAACGTTGCATATCAATGGCATTCACTTAAAAGGTATCTTTAGACTTCGGCCTTCGGCTCAGTTTAAGCTGAAACTGTAGGGTTTCGGCAAAAATTTGGCTTCAGACTTTTGCTTGGCATTCATTGGGCATTTTAAGTGGAACATGATTCTACTTATTTCTGCCGAATATTGCTTTTACTGTAAATTTTGGATGCCATGAAGTATTTTGAAAGTCTGAATTACGGAAAATTCCGTTTTCCAATAAACGGACGAGACAGGGCTGAATGAACTTCTATGCTGACGGCTCAGGCTGAACCACTGAGTTGAGGGCTAAAGAGACCTATGGCACAAGTAAAAAAAGGACACAGTTGATGTCACAAGGATGAATATGAATATACATTATAATGTAATGGATTCCACACATTTTCTGACTTTATTTTAATTAATTGAAGTGCGTAATTCATTTAGACCGACTGAATGATAGGCTAAGCAAATACTGAAATAATATACTAATAATAAGGGTTACTGTTGGTCAAGAGAATTGATGTATTTTACTTATAATTCTCGCGTCATATGGATAATATATGGTGTCGTTAATCAGATATGTAGCTTTATCATTATGTGAGAATCATTAAAATGTTAAACCTGACCTGAACGATCTTAACTAGTCATTAGATTTCGAGTGCCATGGTATTCAAAGATTTTGTGATGTATAACTAGCGAGCGAGTGAGAAATAAATTGTGGGGTTACTTGAGGCTTTGACAAGTTACCACTGCATTCATGTTTATCATTACAGAACAACGGTAGGAAGATGTTTTTTCTTTTATTTATCTCTCTTGGGCTATTTGAGCCTTCGTACTAATAAATTCATTAAAAAATATGAGCTGACTGTATGAATGACTATTGGTGAATAAAAGTGTTTAAATATGATACTAGTTACAGTTTCTGGACTTAGGCGCTCACTATTTACGCTTTTTGTTGTAATTTCCATTTTCAAGCAAACCTCCATTTCCCAAGAAGCCGTCGTTTCCATTACCATTCTGAGCACTATTTTCAGAATTCTTCAACAGTCGTGTAATGTTGAAAACGCCCATTTGAATGATGGAGTCTAGTTCTTTCTGAATGTCACGAACGATGCTGGCATCTGGGAAGAGATCTTGGAATCGATAACTGAGCCACAAGTACAAATCCAAAACATCGAATACAGATTCCAGATGAACGAGCTCTGCAATCGTTTTGGGCGTCTTGAATGGCCATCCAACATGGCGACAAAGCCAGTCAAACGTAATCGGTTCGTTTTTACTATACTGGCGAGAAAATTTCAAGAACATGGTGCATACAAAAGGCATTTTACGATTGATTGGAGCGCAACAGAACACATAGCGAGCACGCAGTGGTAAAGGAACATGCTGAATCATATCTGCTAGAAACTTAAAGTCATCCACATTGCACATAAAGTACAGAGAGTCGTCGACCGTAGACAAGTTCACAAATATATCCATCAAATTGGATAATGTGGCACTGGGTAGGTGATAAGCGTACATTTCAATTTGATCTGCAGTGGGGTGAAGTCCAGCCTTCACTAAAGGTTCGGGAGATGTGTCCAACAGTCTTTCAAGTACTGGCAGATCTTCCTTCTTCAGAGTGGTTACATAACCTTTGGGAAATTGAGTTCCATATCTGCCCGCTCGTCCGGCGATTTGCAATGCTTGAGATACTGATATCGTGTCCATTTCTCTCTCTCCTTTCTCATTCATAGTTGGTTTGATTAATGAGTAAAATATAATCCTTCTTATGCTCAGATTCAAGCCCATTCCAATGGCATCTGTGGCAACCATTATTTTACAAGGATTTTCTGGATCGTTGAATTTTTGCGCCTGTGCTATCTTTGTGCCTGGAGGTAAACCTCCATAAATTACAGCAACTTCTTTACCACTATTTTCAATTCTACGGGATACGGAATAGATGTCATTTTTACTAAAACATACTATACAGTCTCCAGGTTGCACATTGTCTAACGTTTCTAGGCTTCGTTTTTCTATCTCGAGGTCAGTCAGACGTTTGTATTTATATACTTCCACTTCCTCACCTGTGGTGACCATTAAGGATTTAACTAACTCAACAGCAGCATTTTCACCACAAATATGAACTTCATTTGCAATTACACCCAGCAATGCTCTTGACCATGCCCAACCCCTCTGAGGATCCCGCAACATTTGAATTTCGTCAATCACGGCAACTTCATAAGGAGTGGTTACAGATGTCATTTCTACAGTACATGCTACGTGAGCAGCTCCACTTTGATCTGGATTTCCAAATTTGCGTTCTTCGCCAGTAACAAGATCACAGACTGTTCCTTTTTCATTGGCTTTAAGGAAAACTTCAGAGGCAAGAAGTTTCAGAGGGCCGCAGTACACACCTGATTTGGCATTCAGAAAACTTTCGAGTGCATGATAGGTTTTCCCACTGTTTGTTGGACCAGCGTGAAAAACAATTTTTCGTAGAATAGCTCTTGCGTCTGGATACCAATTGGCAGGAGACCTCAGATCACTGATTTGTTTTAAATCTTCCATACATTCTAGATGGGGGAATATCTGCTTTGCGTGCCGCATGAAGTATGTAAATAGGTCGTCTACATGGCCTGCACCATGAATAATGTCACTAAATATAATATGAATGTCGACAGGTAGAGAGTCTGCTTCTAGACAATATCTACGGAAGCTAATGAACGCTTGATGGAAAAGATAGTTATCCAAGCCGTTTTCAGCACATAAAAGCTTGATTTCACTTCGGCGGAAAAATTTATTGAGAACTTTAAGCACTTCTTGCTTATTCAATTTTCCTGTCAATTCAGCTCCAATACTCGTATCTTCACCACTTGGTCTCAACGGTACAGGAACAAACAAGTGAGACACATTGTTATTATTGCTGGATTTTTTTGCATTCTGAGTTGATGAATGAAACGGCCTCGCGTCTAATGACGAAAATTTTGGATGGCTGAGCCCATGCAACCAAAAAGAAGAGCAAAGTGGTTGTTTCAATAATCTATGACAAAAATGAAACATATTCACTAGAGTAATTCGGTGTTTTTAAAATAAGTATTAGACTTAAGGCAAAAAAAATATTAAAATGCTCGTACTTGTTTAACATATGACGTTTCTTTAGAGGCTGTGTAATCGTTTTTCTGAGCATATGTTCACCGCTGTGTGAACTTTGTCTTTCATCATTTGAATTGCTATTAGTGTACGGATTCAGTTCTTCTGATTTTTTGAGAATACTTTTATAGCGCTTGCTGGAACTGTTATTCTGACTATCGGCTAGTATCGATGAATCTGAAAATGAAACAATAAAATCAATAACCAAATATTTCAACATTCAAGCGTTAAACACTTCTAAGCTGACAGTAAATAGACATGAAAAAAACTTAATCTAAAATAGTGAAAAAATTACCTGACTGATTGTAAGATTGAGACACATGAACCATTACATTATCAGGACAAGTTTCCTCCCGCGAGAAAATTGGTACTGACGCAGTCCACTCATTATTGGACCATTTAAAATTTTTGATCGCACTTTGAGATGTACATAATCCGTAGTAAAAGTTTTTCATTCCAAATGGAAACCGTCTGGGATAAAATAGCTTCATTTTAGGTAGTGTCCTAAAGTATTCTTCTCAAGTCCAGTCAGCTCATTAGCTGATAATAAAGTTAGTTAATTTATCAGTGTCTCAATGTGTCGTGGTTCAGTATTATTGCTCCAGCATTGACCACTGACTTATAATTTGGAAAAACTTGGGAGAAGTGAAGTCAGGAGGTGACAGGCCTTAAATAAAATCACAAGACATTTATTTCGTTTTGATTAACTTAGACCACATGGGTTCGATTACGTCATGCCAGAAATCCGATTTTATATTTTGTAACACGCTTTAGAAATCAAAGTGTAGAGCTTACCAATTTACGCTTTCTGTTTCAGATTATTTGTTACTGAATTGTACCAAACATTGCAAATGAAACTAGAGTTTATAGTGTTAGTGTTTCAAACCGAATTAGAAAACTATAACTGCATCTTTGAATTTTATCAATCTCATGTAAAACTTCCAGGCCGGTAAATTGTCGCGCCAAATGTATCATATGAGCTGCAACCACTCATATGTTAGCCTACTAGAGCATATTAACGTCGGTATTTAAATCACCCAACTTTGTTCCAGAACCTAACTTTCTCTTGGGCTAACCTAACCTAAAAACAACACTTAGAGAAAGTTGGGTGCTGGACCAAAGTTGGGTGATTTAAAGACCGACATAGCATATTATAACTATACATAATTTGGCGCGGCAACCGAACCCTCTTTGACTTTTAGATGTTTTCAAATGTTATTGAAAAATCGGTTCAGGTCACTTGGCTGGTGTTCGATATTTTTAGAGGGAGACCTTGTCTTCGTGGTGTCAAGTGGAAGCTTTTAATTGCCGGTGTTGTGTTTGGTAAGTGTTTCTTGTCAATTCAGTGTGATTTACTTGCGTAGTTAGCTTTAATGTTCCACTAATCCACTTTAGCTCTGGTAGTAGTAACGCTTTGTGGGTGGTATTTTTTGTTAAATTTTAGACCAATTGAAAACTCTAACACTACGTTAGAAATATTTTGTTTTAACCATAGAAATTGAGAGACATGCAAATATTTGTGCACTGAGGCTAGGGGGAGGGGGTTGATATACTAATAGTGGGCAATTACATAATGGTACGTGATTAACCTTATATTATACAATATGCAAATTTCCCTTAGCAACACACACTTCGATTAATTGGGGTCAGAATACACAAAACCTCGTTCCTAATGCTTTGATGTTTATTAAGTAGCAATCAAAAGGAAAAGGGCAAAAGTAGTCAAAACTTCTTTAGGTAGTTGACACACTTCCTTACATTATGACTCTCAATTATCGGCTATTTTTTTATTGATTGAAGAATCGTAAGTTTCGGCTTGTCGTATTCGTTCCAGCCTCTAATATTTTGAAAAAGCGTTGCTAGTCTAAGACATGTTGACTGAAAGTTATAGAACATTAATGGGGTGGGGGTGGGGCTTATAAATTAGCTTTATAATGGGGCTGTTGGATATTATAAATAAACAGTGGCATTCGTTTGCTCTTTGCAGGTAGCGTTTCATCAATTGTCTTGTGTAATGGTCTCTCAGAAATAATTGAAGTAACTTATCGTAGAATACTGGTATTAAAGCTTCTGTTTCACAATGAAGCTACTATTTCCTCGGAATATTCCATTCCGATTCAAAACTCTGCAATATGGCTCGAGTGTGGCCACCTATGCCACGAAATATACAGAGGGGTCTAGCAAGATGTTATCCCCTTGGTTAAATTTGCATGATAAAACTCCAAACCCTCTAATGTATCCATGCCGGTTATTTCACTTGCAAGGGAAGTTGCTAAAGGACGAAAGGAAAGGTCTGAGCACTTTTAACTTATTATTTTCTAATTTATTTCTGTTAGCTAGCATAGGACTAATGTCCATCTCTGGATGCATGAATTGCATTTTTAGATGGAGAAGGAAGTGGATCAGATAAAACTGGTTCAGGAAAAGATGATGGCAGTGGTACCGGGGATGGAAAATCTAAAGAAACTGAGCATGACAAGAAAAAAGGTGAAGACGAAGACAAGAAAGTTAAAGATGACGCATCCGAAGATGGAAAAGATGTGAAGAAGACTACTACTTCGGAGGATGGTAAAGGAGAAGAAGGTCTTGAAGCTGATGGGACCAAAAAGCTTAAGAAAAAACGAATGACATCAACGGAAAGAAATTTCATCACTCCCGTGCGTGCAATGTCTGACTTTCTGCTTAAACCAGCCGACTTAACAAGTCTGCGAAAAACTATGCGACGGTCCCCTCATGCTGATGAGCCCCCTATTACTGTGTATTGGAGGAAAGACGTGGAGGCAAAGTTTGTACTAAATATCTAACTAACTAACCAGTGTGAAAAATGCTTGTACTTGTATTTTTTACTGGAACTCAGATTGTGTGCTTGATTAGGGCTGTGGAAATATGGGGCAATGTCGATAATCTAAAGTTGGAGAAAACTAAGCGTGGGGCTGAGAACGAGGAGTACCTAGAAGGTATGCTTGACGTTAACGTGATTTGCAAGCCTGGTAAATTTTTAATTGTTTTCCTTTGTTCAATTATTTCTAACAGCCCTGTTTAACATCAAACGAATCCTTAAAAAATACCGCAAGGAAAACAAAGAGTTTGAAATTGATAATACACCTAGCACATTCACTACCTTGTTCCAAGGATCTGGAAAAATTGTGTTGATTGCCGTGGCGATGTTCGTAACTTTCATTATTTTATTAGCATTGAAATCATGGTAAAAATTAAGCATCTCCCATGCATAAATTTATTTGTTTTATATTATTTTCTTTAGAAATGGAACAAATTTTGTCATAAAACTGCTGGCTTGGTACTGGACTGGCTCGCATAGTTTGTTCGCTGAGGCTATTCATTCACTTGCAGACTCGATCAATCAAATAATCCTTGCATATGGAATTCATAAATCAACTCAGCGGGCTAATTTAGACCATCCGTACGGTTTCTCGAATATGCGTCACGTAGCATCTCTTATTTCTGGCGTGGGAATTTTTTGTGTGGGAGCTGGACTCTCATTTTACCACGGAATAACTGGTCTAATTCTCAGTGAACCTATCGAATCTTTATATTGGGTATGATATTTTAAACCGACTGCGAAGACAGCACTTGTTGTCCTTGTCTTGACAAGTGTATTTTTTTTTAAATCAATAGGCCTTTTACATTCTCGGAGGTTCGTTTGTCTCCGAAGGTGCTACGTTGTTTTTAGCGTGTAGCGCGGTAAAGAAGAGAGCAAAGGATCTCAATCTATCGTTTACAGATTTTGGTACGTGCTTTAATTGTTTTTCATGTCAAATAACTATGTAAGTAGTTTTCGGTCGTCTCAGTATGTACATACTTTACAGTATTAAGAGGTCACGATCCCTCTTTAAATGTTGTGATACTGGAGGATGCGGCAGCAGTCACTGGAGTGGCTGTTGCTGCCAGCTGTATGGCATTAACCAATTTGACTGGGTCTCCCGTTCCAGATGCCCTAGGATCTCTCGTTATTGGATGTTTATTGGGTCAGCAAACTTATATTTTGATAAAGATTAGTGGTAATTTATGTTGGAATGGACTTGAATTACAATGAATGGTTTTAATTTTTTAGGTGGAGTAGCCTCTTTTATTATTTACTCTAACAGTGCAGCTTTAGTTGGCCGCTCGATTCCAAGAGATAAGTTGGAAATAATTAATATTGAGTTAGAACAAGATGTAATGATTCGTGCCATACACGATGTTAAAGGCATTGACATGGGAAATACGCTAGTTAGATATAAGGCTGAAGTTGACTTCGACGGAAGAGAGCTCACGAGATCATATTTGGAGAAGCAGAACTTAAAGCTTTTATTGGAGGTAACTTTTCGTACCCATGTAGACAAGTGCACAGATGTATTTGTTGTTGTTTGGTTAAATGTTAAATTGATTGCTCTAGGAAATGAGAGCCGTGCAGACTACAAAAGATATGGAAATATTCCTTTTGAAGCACGGTGAAAATATCGTGGACACATTAGGGGCAGAAATTGACCGAATTGAAACCAAACTAAAGGAAAGCCATCCTGAAATAAGACATTGTGATTTGGAAATCCTGTAGTATCCCTCTATTGCCTAAAAACTTGTCTCTTTATTTATACTTTATATACTAAACGTGTAAGCCTAGAACGATTTTATAATTAACGTACAAGAATAAATTATAATCAGCGTGTAGTGTGACCGGCGCAAATAATCTGTAAATGTTAATTATTTATAATTTTACCCCTATAATGCATCAATCGATGGTAGTCATATGTGTTGGTGGAGCTAAAAACTGCTAGTCGCTGTCATGTCCTGTGTACAAGTGGTCAGTTAAGATTGCGGCTTGTCTAGAATGTTCACATGATGTAGCGATATTGGTATTGCATTTTACTATGCATGCCCTAAATTGTTCACTAGGTCAATTGGTCAACAACATACCTAAAGTTTGAGCACATTAGTTTTCAGGACATTTTTAGTGTGACTCAATTGTCATCGTTGATCATTGCCTCTATTTGGTGCAGACAGGCTGTAAACTTTTAGTGGTACATAGTATCGGATTCTAGTTGAGACTTTTAAATGTTGTAGCTCAAGTCAAGTTACATAACAGTTAAAAGCCACTGACTCAAATGCAAATCGTCAGTGAATTGTCTTCTTTTAAGCGGTAAAGATAGTGCTATTGCTAAGTCAGCTTTAAAAATATTTTCGGATCGAAAACTTTTTAAAATATAACATGTGGAGTGAAGTAATTAATAAATTTTCGAAAACTAATGGTCCATTCCCCTCACTTTAATTTGATTTGCATTCTTTACAAGTGAAGTCGTTCATTTTCTCCTGATCCATGGAGAAAGTGGCTCCACACATCTAAATAAAAGGATTAATTTTAATTTATATCAAACATTGTAATGTCACCTCATCAAAGCTAGCTATACATTCCATCCTTACCGACATAATTGTGGACTCCAGATATGTCCTTGTGCGCATTGAGATTCTTTGCAAAGGCAGCTGCATAAATCTTCATCCCAAAATTTTCCTTCATCACTCTCTTCATCTTCGCTGAGGCACATTTCCCTATCCTCTTGGTTAGAACATGTGCACGTGCATAAATCTTCTCGGAATACCTGAGCATACATATGTATTGATGCACAAATCAGTTTACTTGAGGTCACCCTTTTAATTTTCTATTTGAATGATAATGAGAATACACCATCATTCATGCATTATGAACCTGTAGCTCGTTGCATTGATGTTGTTTTTTAGGGCAGCCACATTTACAGCTTTCATGTTGCTCTAACTCAAATTCAACGCACACTGACGGGATACGACCGGAACGGTCAAACTGGTGGACCTGAACAGTGAATACCGATAGATTAATAAAGTGTTTCGGTTTGGTTAACATTTTTCTACTTTTCAGAGTAACGTAAATTAGGGATTTTATGAAATTTTATGAAATTTGAGTGCTTACGACAGTCGTTACAGTTGACACCGTGGCAGGTAAGCATTCTTTTCCGTAAAAGCAGTTTCCTGCACATCTTTTAACCAAAGCAACTGACGGAAATAACTATTTCGTAGAACGACAAATGAAAATCGGTTATTTGGATGCACTACATGTGCTTTTTTTGTACAATGTAAAATTTCATTAATTACACATGTGTTTATACTTCTAAAAGTCGTGAAATATTTTCTCAGGTAAAGATTTCATACCGCGAAATTGGGGGCTGGGAGTTTTAATTTCACAACTGTAGGCTTCGGCTCACGGCATTGTAAATTCTTGTATGAAAATTTAATGGTTCCTAAAGCACCGTCAGAACATTGCTCTGAATGAAGGAATATATTGACAAAATTCACTTTCATATTAATATTTGTAGTTCGTTCAAGTTTGTATCACCGTTTACTGTTATATACTAACAAATGGGGTTACCTGATACTTCCTTGATTTTCCCTTCTCCATGACCAAGTCCACAGTGCGCAGAAGTAAAGTGAGTATTTCTAGTTAACTGTGAACATGTTAAAATATGTTAAGTATTTATGAGATTTTATTTTTCATTCGATATGTAAAGATTTACTCTGTTGAGAAAATTTAAACTGGGTGTTCCTTGAAAACTTTCCTCGTAGTTAATGGCTGCAATGGAAAACACATGTGAAATCTGTAGATTAGTCGTGAGAAAAACGCAGTAGGAGAGTGAGATACGGATTGATTTGCTGTGAAAAATCATTTTAATGTCAGCCTAAATTATTCAATCCTGAGATACTAAAGATAAAAATAAATTGCTAAATTCTCAATAGATTAAGAAAAAAACTGGACTTGATGACCGACAAAAATGTGACCACACACTGTGGTTAGTTGTTTAATGAGGAAAAGGTACAAAACAACTCATGCAATGGGTTTCATGACATCACATACATTTATCTACTTTTGCCAAAAACATTTACAGAGCTGCTCAGTTTCCGGTCGGCCCAGCTTAATAAGTAAATTGAAATCAAATCAGGAAGACGTCACTAACCATATTAGTAGAGTTAGTCATCTAGCTGACATCAATAGTTGCCAATAACAGTTAAAACAAGTCGGTCAAACGTGTAAGATTTGCAGTCCTGTTAGGTACATATTACACGCAATTTGAAATTTTTGCTCATTAACCGGCATGGATGCATTAGAGGATTTGGAGTTTTATTATGAAAATCTATTATACGCAAGCACGAAATAATTCCATATTGTACGTTAATGATGTCATCATGATGTACATTTCTTATACATACACAACATTGTAATAAACAGAGTTCTTGATAACTTGTCAATTCCAGAACTTGCCCATCAGTTCAATAATCCAATTCGAGGAAAACGGATCATCTCATTCCATTACAGGTGAATTCCGATATAATGGAGTTCCAATCCGAAGGATCACTCATTATAATGGATAAAATCTGTGGGTCTAGATTGACGTCCAGTTAAATACCTGCAATGTACTTGCCGATACAATGGATTTCGCTATAATGGATATCTCGCTAGAATGGATTCAATTTTTAAATATGTACATTCAAACAAAAAACCGTTACAATGAATATTTAGTTCGAATGACGGCTAGAAATACAAGTTTTTATCACCTTTATTATAAAATCAATACTTTATTATTTTATGCATTTTTAGTGCTTGTTAAGTTAACTAGGAAACAAGTTTTCTTATGCATACATTTTTTTTCCATTCATACACTGATCATTCAATAAAACCAGCAATGCATTCAAAAGTTAACTTTACATAAAACTTGATTGATGATCTGAATTTTGAGTGTCTTAAAATATCATTTGGTCACACTCAGTCAGTTAGTACGCATGTATAGAGTAGCTCTTTGTTCAAAGTTTCAATGAGGCCTACTCTGTAGTATTGTAATCATAATAAATCGTTTAATTCATATTGTACTGCAAAATACTGAATCTGAGCGCAATATTCCACCTAATACAATAACCAAATAGTCGGAGTCTGAACCTGGCAAAAAACATGATGGTCCACCCACGTATTTGTTTAAAATGGCTCAATGGCTGATGAATAGCATTATTACGCATTACACTCTACTGTAGGATTTTGTCTAAGAAAAAAATACTCGTTAAACAAGCAATAATTTTCATATTAGATTTTATTAGTGGATAAATATTAAAAATATAATTCACTTTTGACTGACAGATGATTATCATAAATTAAATGATGTTATTTCCAAAAATATGGTCGATGCAATGGATATCTCGTTACAATGGATTTTTGAAGGGTCATTTAGGCGATCTAAAATATCCACTAAAGCGGAATTTCTTTTTATTTAGTTCCCAGCATGAGGGATGAATTCAAATAAACATATACTCCATGTCATATGAATTTGAATCTTTTGAATCTCTTACTCACCTGTCAAATATATTCTAATCAGACTCTGTATTTTATTAAATGAGGCTTCTCGCTCACTCACCAACAGTATGCATTTCACATTTTATACTACAATCGCTCCCTGCAGGACTTATTGAGCAAAACAATTTGTTGCCAAAACATTCAATCTAATCTCGTATTTACCATATTTTTGTAAACCATAGATTGACCAAGTACCCCCAACCATAAAACTAGACATATCTACATATATATATATAATATATAATTCCACACCCCAACCAATCATATCTATTATATCACTGGGTACACAAACTTTCATACAAATTATATAGCACAAAACGGACATAATGAAACTCAAGCCATGCAGCAACTAACTATAGTAATAGTAACTATTAACTAAAAATCAGATTTTCATCGCTCACTTAAAGCAGTGATTTTAGTTTAGCCTGAGCGCCACACTACAAAATCTTTGAGCCATGGTTAAAATACACAGCAAACAAGATGAAATGTCACAAATGACTTGAAGAAAACTACTTTTTGGGATAATTAAATTTTAAATTTTATCAACTTTCTTCAGCCAGTAGTTTTTATTTTTCCTTCACCTTACACATTTGCAATATGGCAAGTTCCAAGCAGGCACCTCTCCTTTCGAATTCGGATTCTACAGGGCTGGCTGCAAAAGAGAAAACACGCCACTACTACAAGTCGCGTGGGTTAGTGAAACTTTGGTGATCGCTAACTACTACAATTTGTGCAAAAGGATTGTTACCACGTCGTTGGAGGCTCAGTACGTATTTACCCATCCACCTTGTTAGATGGGTGTGCACGTCGTTTTTGACTTCCTTAGGGATGTTCAGCCAGTTAGTTGAAACGTGAATCTCGTATTCCACATTTTTATGTCGCGCACATAATTGACGGGGTATTTGTTTTGGTTCCCCGAAAGTTTTCATTCTTAAGACAGAGGTCAGAAAACTGAATAATGTTTTGTCCCAATTTTGTGTGTGTAGTTAGTTAGCCAATGTGTGCGTAATATCATCATGTAAGACAATTTGTGAATTTTTCTCTTTCCGTTTTGATACTGACTTTTCGTAATGGTGTGTGCCGTTAGAGAAAGTGTTAGTTGAGAAATATAAACTGTGATTTGAATTACGACACAATGCGTTAATGGGACAAAAAGAATTTTGTAGAGGAAGGATTTCCTTTTTGTCACTAGAAGACGAATGATTGAATTTAAGAGATAATGATAGAGAAAATATCCTTGAAAAATGAGCTCCCTTGCTTGATTACATGCATGTATGATAATTAAAATAAAGGCGAGGGAAGGATGGATTCGAGTCTGCAAGAAATCGGTGCATATGTGTCCCAAAGTCAAAGCACTAAGAATCAAAGTGGTGGCTACGGCTATGATCAGACAGGGGCAATAGGTCATAGGATGGAAAATGTTTGCCAGTCCACGTCCCAGGCACAGTCTATCGAAGGGGGATTTAATTTTTTTACCAATTCTTCGTTGATACCGGCCACTAATAACTCCGGACCATCTCGGTTGATCCAATTTGAGTAAGTTTTTTCATTTTTGCTGACGGTTGATTGTGTGAAAGCTTTTTTCTATTTGAGACTATGATGGGTGCATAGTTAGTTTGGTTCAAATACTCACTAGAGTGTTTTCTTAAAACTGCATGTGTTATGTTGTTTGGAAAAAAATATTTCGAAACTGAAACATCACTTTGACTTTCTATTCTTAGCAGTTGCCTTGATTACTCGATTTTTCGCGTGAGTTCAGTCTTGATTTCATTTGAATTGTGTCTTGTTTGCTTTCGTATTATATTCTTATAAACAGTGGTCAAATCATTGCGTTAGAGTAGCTATGGGGCTGGCGTTAGAGTAGGATTTCACGTAACATGAAATGAGATCAAGTGAATTGACAGTGCAATCTCATTGCATGGAAAGGGTGTTCCAGGGATATTAGCATGTTGATCGTGAAAAAAAATCGTGTTCTGTAGCGCTGGTGTAGCACTGTCTCTTTGATGGCCATAATAGAACTCTCATATTTACCCGTTTCATTTGTTTTAGTTTTAGTTACAAACATTTGCGTCCCTCATTGGCCTTGCTAGTAAACACCATTTGACGTGCATGGTAGCCCTTGTTCGCAGTCGCAGTCATTTGCAATTTTGTACACCTATATGAAGTAATAGGTCTAAAGGATTTTCGGATTTTCCACTGTTGTAAATATTGAATTCAATGTTTTGCTTTGCTCGATGAATATTTCATATAATATACTTTCAAAAAGTTGATAACCAGTCATCTCTGGAATGATTTCGAAATCTGGATTCCATAATCTTCATAAGTAGCCAGTAGTAAGTAGACATTATTCAGTATCCAGCCCACACTTAGCTCATTATCCCCTCATTAAATCCTTATTATTGCACGCCTATATTTCAAAATGCTTCCAACAAACAAACAAACTAAAAAAGTACTATTTTTTTTCATTCCCTATTCCAAGAATACATATAAAGTGCGCTGAATCAACACAATAAAGAAGAGAACAGTATCGAAATAAGCAACTAACTTAAAACATACGAATTAATTAGCACCTGCTAATTAGAAGTATACTAGCTATAACTAAACAGAACTGTTTAACAAAAAATTTTGACACTGTTATATTACAACTCAAACTCACGACACGAACTCAAGGGACTAAGATGTTCTAAATATATTTCAGTTCGTTGGCCCAAGTTATAAAACTTGCATAATTCTACTCTCCCAGTAGCTTTGGGGCGCGAGAGAATTCACCGAAACGCAAAAGACAGAACTTGACTGTGCTCGTTTTTATGGTAGTATTGTATTTCTCGGTAATACAACAATAATATTATAGCAGTGTTATAAAATGTCGGCTCCATAATAGACCCCATGGTAGAGGGATTCTGCGGAGTAGCCCATATTAGCAAAACTACCGGGGTGGGTTCGATTTCTGGCTCCAACGAAAAAAGATTTTAACATTGCTATAATCCAAATCAATCACACAAGGGGCTTGAAATTTTATAAACACAACTTACCTTACCCTTATACTTACTATTATATGGTCTGAGAGCTAAAAAAAAGTACCTGTAGAGTGTGTAGCTATAAACAATTTTTGTAGGCCACCTGACAGTGACAGCAATAGAAGATTCATCTTTGGGATGGATGCATCAAATTCAGCATCCCTACCTCCCAGTCCTATGGTGAATTTGGAACAGAAAGGTCATCATGTTCAAAAGTACAGTCATATCACGGGCAGTAACCACAGCCAAAGGAAGCGCCATCCTGACAGCAGTGCGAGCAGCAATCATAGTCAACAGAGTTGTACCACAGGCAGCGTGGGCCCCTCCAGTTCTGTGTCTGGAGCCAGAGCTGGGAGCAAGTTACATCATCATCATCATCACCATCATCACCACCATCATCATCACCATAGAAAACGAAAAAGTCCTGTCCCGTAAGTGTCTTTTCTGTGCTCACTGACCGATCACCTTTCCAAATACCCGGTGTGGGACCGTCCCCAACCCCAACCATCCAATAGTATCTTATCTACTAAGGTAGTATATTAGCATACCAAAGTGGTTATTCGGTTAGTAGAAGGACTTTGAATACTGTTATGTTTATTTCCATAGTTATAGTTAGTTTAGAAATATTCTTCGATAGTGCAGTTCCTTTGTCAAGATTTTTCTTTGCATGCAGCTAATGCAGATAGCTTTACATTTGCTTACTTAAGCTATCGTTGCTACTTATTTAGTTGTGTGTGACACCACTGTATAATAAAGGTGGCAAATATTTTGTCTCAGGATGATATTTTTTCGGAGATAACTTCTTCCTAGCTCCATCTTATGGATTTAAAGTCTGATTTTCGTTACCTCTTGAAATACCGTGTCCTTTTGCAACTAAGATTACTTTTTACCTTGACTCTGCTAATAATGATGATTTTTTTTGCTGCCTGCATTTCACAGCTTGCATTTCATATCTGGCCTCCTATTGACCAACTAACTTCCACTATTGAACTTTATTGAACTCTCGCTTAGTATTATTAGGGATATCATCCGAGAATCATTTCTTAGTTAGCACCAGTATTCTAACAGTAAGTCAATGTATGCGTTAGAGTAAAATATTGTAGTTTTTCGAATGGGTATGTTATATACTGTCTGTTTAAGTAAACAATAGAGTTAGTTCCCCCCTGACTGAATAAGTGGGGAACGCATAGACAACAGTTGTTTACTAAATCATTAATGCAATGACAAACATATAATCTACCTAGTTAGTTTTCTGGCGAAACAAAGGCTGATTATCATTGTAAATGGACAGTGCATCATGTCAGTTTTTCTGCCAGTGGCATGTTGTTTACATCGCTCATGAGTAAAGCCTTAGCACGGAACTCAAAAATGAATGAAGTGCATGAGTGTGATTTTAATTTCAGTAAGAAGGTTAGTAGTAGTAATTAATACTACATATTACCTGAATGATATGGAAACCATACTTCTTTGTTTGGTCCATTTTCAATGCTTACAATAATATGCTTAAGATGTGACTCGTTTGCTTTAGTATGAGTAAAAACACATTTTTTTATTTTCATGCATGTACTACGAACTACACATGTTCTCTGTATACCAAGGATTGAGGCCGACTCACACAATGTAACAAACTCATTCATATTAGCTGTGTAGCACGGAAAGCCGGGAAAGCCATAGTATTGTTGGTTGAATGAGTGTGAGGCCGGATAGGATAATTTTTTGGAATCAGCCGTGAATACACGATACAAACACGCTGACTGAGTATGTACGCAGGCATTGCTTGGGGAAGCCAACCGTTCAGAATGCTTTTTAACTTACTTAGTGTTTGCAAGATTTCAGCTGTAATTGGAGTTAAAAAAAGTATTTCACATTGTTTTTAAAATCCTCTATACGTGTATTCCCTGATTTTTTAACTCCCGACTGCAATTTGATGCACTAAAATGACAAATGCCCAATGTTGCAAATAAATAGCTTCTGGCATCTGAAAGGTTTCCCTCATTTTTACGTGGCAGAGGAAGACGTTATGGCTACGAATGCTTTAACCTGCAGCAAATTTGTTGTTGACTTTTCAACATCGTTGTTGTTGTAACAGTTTCGTAGTACAGATTGCTACTCAATCCATGTAGGGTGAAAATGGATACACAATTTGGGAGAGAAGCAGAAAGCAAAGTATAGATAATGTACTTGATACTAACTAAAAGTAAATTATGTCTGACAAGTAATTATTTATAACACGCACTTAACATTCACCTGAAAATGAGGAATTGTACATTGAATTTTTATCCTTTTTCACCTTCAATATTTGTCTATCAGCAAATGAGTAGAGAGATATTGTTGAGGTGGTATTTAACGTTGTTAATTAAGCTTACTTGAAAGCATTAGTAGAATATTGTAGGTATCGGCATTTTATGATCCGTATTCACATGCCGCCTCAAGTACAACACGTATTTAACAAGACTTTGACTTTATTATCGGCATTGAAATTTGCAAGAGTTAATGAGAAATTCGCTCAAAAGGCTCAATGACATAATTGGTTGTAGAAGTGATGAAATCTTTCAAGTTTAAGAACTTGTTATAAAGTGGAGAAATTCCTGTTTACTATAGGAAATGTAATCATATGAAGTAAATTACGTTGTATATACGGACAGTAAACAATGTTTGAATGCATGAAACATTTCACAAATTCATCATTTTAAAATCACAGTGAACTGATATTGCTGAAAAAAGAAAGGACTGTGTTTACAATTTTGTGCCGTTAAATTTCCAGTGTCGCTTTACCTGTGAAATTTTTTTTTTTAGATAACGCTAGCTTGAGTGACAAAAGAAAGTCCTTAGAAAGAATCCTTTCTAGTGCTTTTTTCTAGAGTAAATGCTTGGTTAGTAACTAAAAGTTGACAATCATGATTATATTTCCTCATTAATTGTCACGGTTTGTTGTCGTTTAATGACTTCATTATTTTAGTCTTGTGCACAGTTTTTAGGACAACTAATGTTTATCGAGAATTCCTTGACTGAACAAGTATTAATTATGAGGTGGCCTATATGACTAACATGAAACGTATGAATATGAACTCGTAGAATTTAATTTCCAATTAAAGGTAATTCATTCACAATTCAATTTGTCAACAGTTATAATTAGTTTTGATTAGGGTTTTGCAACAGCTCACAAAACGGGTGTCAGTCAAGTTGGACGATGATTTTTTGAAGCTTCACTGATGTAAAGTTTTATTAAACTAAACCCCATTTTTCCCTTTCTTTCCATCCTGCAAGTTAAAACAGACTGGATTGTGTTCGTCCAATCCAGATTGACAGAAAAGCACACGTGAATTCAATTGCGTATTCAATCCTAATAGTACGTAAAAATGTGTCCAAACAGTATGGTATGCAAACAAAATGGAAATCAAACACACTTTGATCTCCTCTATTGCTCACAGACGTTGTATGCTTCAACTGTTTAAAGAGTTTTCTTCATTTCAGTCTGCAGACTATATTTTTTCCGCCATTTCTGATCTCTGCTCATCTCATCACGTTTACTAACTAACCAACTGAATACACAGGTTTCATACATGTCCAGTTTTCCTCAAACCGTTCAAATCCTGTATCCTAGCTATAGTGCTGGCTGTCATTCCTAATAGTCTAGGATTTTTTATTTCAAGCCAAATTGGGAAAGTAAACAGATCGTATGCATACATGAAAGAAGGGAGAATCACCAGTTTCATTTCACCCCGTGGCTCAATGTATATTTGTTATGCTATGTGTTCATCTATCCATTCTATTGGGTTTTCATTTGTTGGATTCACTATATGCAGTTAAAATCTCGTTTTCCAAATAAAAACTCATCGTAGTTTAAACTGTGCATTTCCTTTATTAAAACAGCTGTCACCCTATATTTTTGATTTCTTGACTTCTAGACTGACATTACAAATTAGGTTGTACAGGTAATGTAAAAGTAGAGATTTTTGAAACGCTAAATAATATATTTCCATAAGGTTCCTAGTGCTGTAATTCAAACTAAACTTAAATCAAGTTGAAGCCAAAAAAAAGTCATCATACAATTAACAGCTAATCTTGCAGCAGTGCTACAATTTACGCTCGAAATGCATTTGAAATACATGCCCATTTAGATATACACGGTTAGAGCTATTTATCAGTTTTACCTGTTACAAAGCGTATACAGCTTTCAAAACCCGAATAGTATTACTTAGTAGATGAAAACAAATCTGACTTTTTGCATTTACAATCAGCTACAGCTATCTACAACTGATTGATTAACAGCGTAAACGTTAGTTATTTATGTTGAAAACTTTGTGAGCAATTTTTGACTTTGTAAATTCAGTCAATGGTTTTTTTGTTGTTAGTAACTATTTACATACAGAACGATTTGTTGTGGTCTGTTTTTCAACTTATTAATGTCACAATTTATTGTCAGGCTACATCCATACGACCACATATGGTCAATATGAAACGTGTGAACAAAATGAACTCCATGCGGTTTTAAAAGTTTCCACCTTACTTTCACCTTTCACGCTTTGTTATGGTTTGACTAACTATCACTGAATGAGGCATGTTGTTTGTTGTTGTTTATTAATGACTGATAGCACATTTTACTTCCTATTTACATGATTGCATTGCATATAGTATCACCTTTTTTAAATTATACAGTCTACATATACGATTACGTCTCAAATCAGAGGGGGCACACCTGATGCAGTTCGTGAACCGTGAATGTTAATGCTTTACGCCAGCAGCCTGAGGTGTCAAGTGTAAACGTTCACGCAGTACGAACGATGCTTCACGCACTGCATCTGGTGTACCCAGACTCTTCCCGGATTGATTTCACGAGAATTTTTTTCTGTGTGTGCAGGCAAAACCATAGCGAAATAGAGAAGCGAAGACGTGATAAAATGAATACTTACATATCTGAGCTGTCCGGCATGGTCCCTATGTGCAGCGCCATGTCCCGAAAACTGGACAAATTGACAGTCCTTAGAATGGCAGTACAGCATATTAAAACGCTCAGAGGTTCCCGGATTCATTCCTACACGGAAGGTCACTACAAACCATCGTACATTTCGGACGAGGAACTTAAACGTCTTATCCTACAGGTATGTAACGTAATGTTGTAGTAAAAAAAACTTACTATTATTTAGTTAGTAATAAATCACGTTTTATGTTTGTTTGGGAATCTATGTATTTTCACTTAAACGAATTAATGAATTAATTTTGTTATGATTGAACTTATCAGTTGAGAGCTCATTGAGTCTGAGAATCGCCTTTGGTTTTGCTTAAACCAATTCAGTAATGCATAAATGCATAAAAATGTCTTCCCGATCCATCAATAGTAACTAATGTTTTACTCTCGACAGTCTGCAGATGGATTCTTATTCGTAGTACGATGTGATCGTGGCCGCCTTGTTTTCGTCAGTGAATCCGTGTCTCAGGTGCTAAACTATTCACAGTCAGATCTCCTAGGTCAATCCTTATTTGACATATTGCACCCCAAAGACGTAGCCAAAGTGAAAGAGCAGCTTTCTTCCTCTGATTTGGCTCCCAGAGAAAGACTCATCGATGCGAAAAGTACGTTTTTTTCATTTTATCACCTATACCAATGACTTATTAATATTGCAAATCCTTAGATTATCGTGTAACGCGAGTAAAAACCAGGGTATAGGTCCACTAAACCACCAATATATTTATAATTCGGGATTAAGATATTACTAGCCGGGCCCACTGGCCTTTAGCCAGACTCATTCTTACGAGCAAAATTTATAACCTGCAAAATATTCAATGGTCCACAAATTTTTTGACGCAAAGAAATTTTCTAGAATGTGATAAAGCGATTCTGTTTTATTAAATTATTCTTTTTTGCTTTATCACATTCTAGAAAATTTCTTTGCGTCAAAAAATTTGTGGATCATTGAATATTTTGCAGGTTATAAATTTTGCTCGTAAGAGTGAGTCTGGCTAAAGGCCAGTGGGCCCGGCTAGTCAAGATAATTTTTCATACAGACTTATTGTATAGAATGGGCTATCGACTTTAAAAAACGGATTTGAAAAGCCCCTGCAATAATGTTTTTCCTATATTTCATATTCAAGTTAACATGCTGCCAGTTGACCAAAAAAATTATACCGAAATGAAGAATTTATGTGTTTGAATTTATTTCCACAAACCTTCACAAAAAAATAATTCTAAGGCCCAAAAATTGTGTATGCAGTATTGCTCGTTAGTAACAGTAAAAATGAAAAAAACCTTACTTGATAGTCAATCAAAACACAATCATAAAATCTGAAATCTATGGAATTATGCCATGAACAATATCCCTAGCCCTAGTCCTAGAATAATAAACAGTTGTATTGGCACAGACGGACAATTTGAATAGCGTCGGTCTGTTCAATTCCGACTTTCGATGACACTCTGTTGCTTTAAATCATACAACCTAATTACTTTAACTATTAACACACTCGAATTAGCTTTAATTAAAAGTTCATTTCCGTGAAAATTCAAATTCGCTCTAAATTTTTCCCCTCTAAATTGCAAAATTATTCAAAAACTGTGGCAACCAAAGTTGTATATTCCCCTAAAATCAACAAACTGACTCCAAAAACACATGTATCATTTTTAAATGAGCAATTTTTTAAATCTTGTTAGCAAAGCAACCGGCAAAAGCTAACCATTACCACATAACTTTGGAGTTAAATAGCTCTGTTTTAATCACATAATTCCGTGCACTGTGCACACCAAAGTAGCTCAATAATGATATGATTCTATTTGTTTGCATTTATCAAAAAGTTACTGGAATACTGAAATAACCCTGTTGCCCCGGTACTCGGTATCGTGTCCGCACCGTTTGCCGAAGAAAAAACGCCGAAACCCTAATAGACTATGTTTAGTTAGGTTAGGTTTTTGGACGTTTCGGCGTAATTTCCATGCTCTAAGGTTTCGGCGCGTTATTGTTTTCGGCTAACTGACCGTGAACCCCCGGGAATACCATATAAATCTATTAAAAGTACTTTTCTTATGATTTAACTACTAGTACCTTCATCGCTGTTTTTCTCAATTTACTTAATATAAAGTTTCACACGAGTTTCTAGACCCTGATTAGATCCATTTCTCCTCCAATTTCTGTTTCTTTCTGAGGCCCGTGGTTTAAAATTGAGTGAGCTGTTTATCTAGTGTTTATTTTCCATCGTATTTTCGATTTGCTCCTGACAGATTGTGTTTACATGTAGACTAACTTTCTGGGATGAAAGTAAATGTGAATTCTTAAAAGAAATGAAAGCTCAAATAGACAGATGTTTGCATGCATGCAAATGATTTTTACTGACCTTGCACAATCAAATGGAACTGATGCTTATGTACATGATTCATTGTTTGCACGTTTAGCCATGTTACCTGTGAAAGGTAATGTTCCTCAAAAGTCAAATCGGCTGTGCCCTGGTGCTCGGCGTTCATTTTTTTGTCGCATGAAATGCAAGCTGACACCCTCTGTGAAGGGGGAACCTGAAGTTGTTCAAGACTGTCAACACCACAAAACAATTAACTCTGGTAAAACTTGATTACAAGATTTAACTAACAATCAACATCTATGAATCCTCAATCTAAGTTTCTTATGGCGTTTTGGGGCAATGGTAGAAAGAAACTATATTGTGATTCATTGCACCGGCTACCTAAAATCGTGGGCGAAAGTGGGAATGGACGATAATGAGGGAGAGTCCGAAGATCCTGGCAACATGTCATGTTTGGTTGCTGTGGGACGAGTGCTGCCCCCAATCTCACCCAATTCTGCCACGCTCAAATATCGTCCAGTTACATTCATTTCAAGACATGCCATGGATGGCAAGTTCATCTTTGTTGATCAAAGGTCCGTCTCAATTCTCAGTATGTAGTCAACATAGGAGTCATTGTTTGTTCATTGATGATTATGGTTAATAGCAGTTATAGTTAGCTAGCATTAAACTCGCTATGGTCAATAACTAATCCAGTCCATGGATATTGTTTTTTTTGCGTAACCACAGTAAGTCTAGAATTTCTCTCATTAAATTTGAACATTCATAACAGCAGATATATTCGTGCTTACAGAAAAAAGGAAGCGGAAAAATAATAATACATGTTTCACAATGTTGATAATGCGTTGTCACATCATCAGTTTGCTATTGCTTTGTAGCATTCTGTGTATCAGGTTTTTTTCTGCTACAATGGAGAGCTACACATTCCCAGTTATGAACGTTTGCTCGCAACTCCATCAGATTATTAAATTCATGAGAAAAAATTATGACGTACTTGTCTTTCCAGAGTTACACTAGTACTCGGATTTTTACCCCAAGAGCTTCTGGGAACATCTGTGTACGAATATTTCCACCATGAAGATATATCAGCGCTCGCAGAATCCCATAAAACTGCCTTATCCAGCCATGAAGCTGTGGTCACACAAATCTATCGATTCCGAACCCGAAATGCTAATTATATTAAGTTGTACTCCTCATGGAAAGCATTCCGGAACCCATGGACGAAGGATATTGAATATCTCGTCGCGAAGAATACCCTTCTCAGGTATGTATGAAAGTGGAGACATTCAGTATTTGTAGTTTTAGTTAGCATTTACTTTCGTTTGTGATCCACCTGAGCATTATGTAGATGAAGAGAGGAAAAATGCCATTCACTTTCATTCCTCCATCCCATGTATGTTAGTATCGGGCTCATCATGGTTTCTAACTCATTTATTTATTAACCTTTTGTTAATGCAGATGTGACGGTGTAGCTGACAGTTGTTTTCGAAGGGTGGTCTCTGTTCAGAAAAATCAATTTGAATGCTACAACACAGGTATGGGTATTTATTTATCCCCAGCAGAGACTTTTTTCCTACATGTGGGTGGGTTATAGATAGATTGTTTATGTTTAAAAAGTAAAAAGTGACTATAAACGTAGATACAATTTATTTTTTTGTGTCACTGTAATTGCATGATTACGAGACTGAAAAAGTGTTCTGTATTGTTTGCATAGAAAATGGAAATGTCACAAACGGTATATCAAATCAGGATATACAGAGACTTATCAATTCCCAAGTCCCATGTAGAAAAATTGGGGAACAAATAGCGGATGAGGTAAGTTGCTATTTAATTTGTTGTACATAGTAAGGGTACACCCGATGCCGTGTAAACTCGTACATTTCTACGTGCGTAAATCTTCCAGCCAATCAGATCAGACTTTCAACTTCTCCTTACTAATCTGATTGGCTGGGAGATTTACGCACGTAGAAATGTACGACTTTACACGGCATCGGGTGTACCCCTAGTATTTCTGTGTTTCAACGTGTGATTACATTATGCGTACCCAGGCTGGATTGCACAAGACATGTTGTTCCTGAACTGGGAGTGACCAGCATAAGCACACCAGCATTTAATTTTTTTGCCGCATTTTTAAATTGAACTGTTGGGGGGCAGTGAACCGAAGAATTTATATAAATTGCCAATTCAATTGTTTTCCAACTTTTTTCTCACTGCTAACAGCAGTTTAAAAAGTTCGTGCAATTTTCATGAAATATGATTTGAGTGCGATTTTATTTCAGTGCAAACTGTTTTTGTAGCATTACTTTTCTTACACAACAAAAACTTCAGGAATCACCACGGCAAGATTTCATACATTTCAATTTGCTCCTGCTGTCAACACAATTATGATTACGAAATTTTCATTCACAGCAGTGATATAACACTAGCAATTATAATAATTAGTAATTAGTCGTTCTAGAGTGTTCTGAATCGCACGCAAATTTTTAGTTGGAAAAATAATGCTGTGCATTTTCTCATTTTTTATATCCTGACGGTTTATATTTCATGCCAAACGCCTATTTCATTCCATAAAGAATTAACCTGCTACAATTATAGTTTCATAAGCTGAAAACATTCTTAATTGGCAAGAAATCACCCAGTCTCCTTCCTACCTACACTAACTAACTGCCTACGTGTGTATTAATCTTGCCTAATGCATTATTCAGCAAGCACTAGATCCCCGGAATCCAAATCAGTCATGTGCCAGTCCATTGGCATGTGTGGACACAAATCTGCAATCCAGTAGGACTCGCCCAGATGGGATTGTCAGTGGAGCACCAGGGACTTCCCAAATGACCATGATAAATCCACCAGCACAAGAGCAGAAGCTTACAGACTTGAATGCTGACACAGGGGTCAATCATTGCTCCAACTCGAATCCCTTGCCAGATCCCAGCAGCAATGAGGATGATGCACTCGTTCACAGTGTCCTAAGACGCAACAAAAATTCAAATATCCTTCTGGGACCTGCTGCTGGAGCTGAAGATATTGATCCGGTCATGGATTCCGCACCCATTATACAACAATTGGGGAACAATCACAATGGTAATAATAATAATACATTTTCTTGACTTTTCTGTGTAACTAAGAAAAGGTTACACGTAATGTTTTCTTCCATGCTTTAACACAGACGATGAAATGTTCTACATCATGGGAGACGGAATGCCCGATTCGCCCCAACATACGAGCTCAAGTGAAGGGAATGATGAGGCAGCTATGGCAGTTATTATGAGCTTACTAGAAGCAGATGCAGGATTAGGTGGCCCAGTTGACTTTTCGGGGCTACCTTGGCCCCTGCCTTGACTTTCTCCCTAGGAAGTTCAAGATTGTATTCAGTCAGAATGAATAGAAGGAGAAATGAAGTCTCACCACAATTATGTTAAGTTAGGGCAAATCTTCTTCTTTCTCTTTTCAGCCAAAAGTATTATTTTTTGTACTCTTGACTTGGGGAAACCAAATAAGCTCTTAACTGTTAATAATATATTCCCAGTGATGAATGTGTCAAAAGCAAAGGTTTCTCTGAACTGAGCCCCAAATATTTTCATACCTCTATGATGCTAGTGTGGGATAAATGCGTACACTACATCACTACATGTAAATATGGTCTCTATACTAAAGCATTTTGTATCCTTCATGGTCAAGCACATTAGAAGAACAGTTTGAGTTCATGCCAAATCAATGCACACTGATTCCAATGCTGATAAATATTAAATATAGTTAGTTAGTTAGTTAGTTAGTTACTATGTAGTTTTCAGTAAGGAGGCAGCTATAATCTTGTAATAGACGTAACAGCCTTCACGGGCAATTATTATTCGTTAAGTCTGGGCCTGTAGCGGGGAAAAGAAGAGGCTTACAAAGATGGATTGAGGCACTTACAAACCAACTTCCAAAACTAACTAATGTATAGTATAACCAGTATAGAGTAATATATATATCTAGTTCTATGAGTATAACATAGGAATCCGTAGAAATGAATCACTTGAACACCGCATGGCACAAATGGGAAAGTGATATTCGCATGGCATAGAAATCATATGCTTGTCTTACTCTTAAGTGAACAAAAAGAATCCTTAAAACCATCCAGAAATACAAAGTATAACACAAGAACTGGCTGAAAGTTTAGTTGATTAATTAGTTACTTGTTAGAGTCTCGATAATTCAGTCAAGCATTTGGACGTCATCAAATTACGTATATATTATTATGATAATGATAATGGCTCATGTTTGTAATAATGAGTGTTCAAGACAATTAAGGCAATCAATTTAACTTAAACGAGTCAGTCTGTCGCAGAAATCATCATCTGGAATAAAACGTTTTGTGAGTAAAGAATATGTGTTTGAAAGATACCGATTTATTCCACTAAATGAAACCATGGTGGAAATCAACAGATTTCGTGTATAATTATATTCACTATAGTTTGTACTTTGAAACCAAGGAAGTTTTTTTACAACAACCTAATATGTTATGAACGAGAGTATACATATACTAACAATGGATCGAGTGCAGCGAATATGTTAGGAACGGAATATTTTACTAGAGGGAAGCAATATTTAACTCACGAGATATTTGATGTTCGTTTGTTTGTTATTCTCATGATTTAAATAGCTAGATCCCCCCACTATTGATATTCCATTTAACTAACTATAGGCGGTAGTTATTTAGTCCAAGTCCCCATTACCCCGCTTGTTAGTAGGTTATACTCATCGAATTGTGAAAATTAGTTTGTATATCCTACATCATGAGTTGTACAAAAATAATTGCATACCAGTTCGAACGTAATATCAATTTGCTTAAAAATCCTGTGTTTATAAGGAGGCATGCAAAGTTGTGCCATCGCAATCGCATTATTAAATCACTGTGAGTGAGAGTTCCTTTTTTTTCCTGATCACTGCTGAATGTAAACACGGAGCTTGTGAATATGAGAGAGCTCTATTTGAACTAAACAGAATACTCTAACCAAGCTAAAAGTAACTAACTATATAGTTATCTACTGTGCACCTTATAGACTTTACAATCACTTTTAAATCATATGAAATCTCGCATGCTCTATCAGACAAAAACATTTGATTTCCCGAAACATTATATACAGTGAATTCTATGGACCGCATTCAATAAGTTTAAATTTAAGTTTATAAATCTACCACACTATTTCTGCCTAGTCAAAATTATAAAATTGACTGCTAGGGAAAAAAATTATAATCCTTTGACATATCAAGTATTGCACGATCACAAGTTCTATAGATTAGGTACCAACCACATCATGATATAAACTATTCTCTGGTACAAAATACAAGTCTACGCACTAACATAGATTGCATGAGATACCTTAGAATTCTGAAGACAACTCCACTTTTGATGATAACAAACTTTAATGTACAAACTCTATAAATAAACAAACATACAAATAGAAACACTACTCAACATATGCTTTATACACGATTCCTGTATAGCTACACAATTCGTGTCCCCTAAACAAAATGAACACGTTTCATTTAACATGTGAAATACAAGTAATTGTGAGCTGTTCATTGATTAGAACTGACTTGAAGTTTTCACAAACCAATAAATAATAAATAATTTTATATTTACTTTGTAATCTAATTCCCATAAACAAGTTAACGGACGAATTTGTCTGCAACACATATGATCACGATTCATATTTTTTTAAATAGTTAGTTTAAGTTATACAACTTTCCTCTGTACACAATTTGAAGATACAGAATAAATTACAATTACTACATCTTATAATATTACAAAAGGTTCAACAGATTTCTAATCAGTATACAAGAGAAATACATAGAAACAATAGCAAGATACGCTACAGAAGCACAAAGACAACATTCTTATAGATTTGCTACTTTGCTTTATAATAACTATTTATTTATCCAACCAGTACGATACCAAAGGCTACTGGGGCTGTGATACTAATATCGAATAGGGTAGTCTACAGAAAAATAAAAATGATAGTACCGAAATTTGCTTTAGTCGGTTCAAAAACCCAGTATTATTATTATGAAGATACTAGAACAATTTTAAAGTTGTAAAGTACCGCATGTACAACACAACTTTCCATATTTGAAACGTTATTGATCATGCATGACTTTTTCTACGTAATTGGACGTTATTTTGAAATTAATCTTTAGAACAATTTCATTCATAAACTCAACTATTCAGAAAATGTCATGCATTTAAATGTGAGTGAAGCCCAGAACTGCAGATAAAATCCACAGTACTGGGCCACAAATTCCGGTACTATCATATCTACTCAACGAATACTGCATAAAGATTAGCAAGCATCAAAACTTCCCTAGTTTATTTAATTTTAAAATCTTCCCCAGCCGCTGCTTCGGTGTAGCCATTCCTTTCTTCGGTTTCTTTGGGACGGGTTCAGCAGATTTTTGAACTTTCGAAGCACCTGCAGTCTTAGAAGTAGTCGGAGCATCTGGCCCATAAGTTGTCATTCTCAGCTGTTTTAACTTTGTGGCAAAGTCATCACTTCTACCATTTGTACTACTATTAGCCTGAAAAATCGGAATTATTTTTTTCTATTTCTTTTCGGTCAGTCTTACTATATAGTCAGTAACAAAAAAAAAACTTACAGGTGATTTTTCTTTTCCTGGCTTGCTAAAATTTAGCCCCTTGATAACTATTTTTTTTGGGCTTATTCGTGGACTTTTGATCTCTTCCGACTTACCAGATGGAGACCATGTAGTATCAACTACTTTCTTTTTACCACGTTTCCGACGTTTACTAATTTTTTCATCGTCTTCATCCTCCACATCATAATAAACTGTACAATAAAAATGGTATTACTACAAATGTCAATGTCGAATGTGGTCTTATTTTACGTCAAAAATTTCTTACTGAAGTCATCCCGTCGATTCGAATTCTTCACTGGAACCTTGCGATTCTCATGGTCAGATGAATCGTTAGCACGGTCGACTTTTCGTTTATTTCCCCGCTTTTTGGGCATGATGCTACTTTCATCTAAATTAGCAATTCCTGCAATTGTTTCTTTCACCAGGGCTGACGTCTCCCTGACAAGCCATCAAAAAATATATTACATTACCTTTATTACATACGGAAATAATAAAAAAACACACGACGCGATAGCATAATGATAAGCTAAAAAACTTACTTGCAATTCGCAATACGTTCAGTGTAGTTAGACGATTCAATCAACTCATTGAATTCGTCCAATGTCCCTGCTAGTGCTTCATGCAGCTCTAAAATTTGTGCTTTCTTATCGGACTTCGTCTCTTTATCCTTTTCTTTACTCTCCTTCTCCTTATGTTTCTTCCTACATTTACTCTTGTGATGTCGATGACGATGATGCTTGTGATGCTTTTTACTTTTGGTTCGGAATTCTGAGCTTCCTTCAACTTCCCTAGATCTAGATTTTTTCTTAGATTTCGACTTAATGATTTCCGGCTCAACTATATGAAGCGCATCCGAAGAATCGGATCGGCTGATGGAGCCCGGTGCATCAAAATCAGCTACACGCACTAAAATAATAGACAGAATTGAATACCATGCCTTAAAGCTTTAAGATAAACACATGTAGTTTAAATATTAAGTAAATTTCTAACCTCCATTTGAGGGAGAGCCAAATGGACTGGGGGACAAAATATCTGGTTTTGCAGATGCACTGTAAAGTTTTTCCATATTTCATTTCTTTCATAGCACATGTTTCAGGAATAGCACATATATTCTCTTCCTTATATTTTTACACATGTTTTACTAGCACATTTATAATCATGACAGCATAAGCTATTGAGTAAAATTAATGCTACATTTAAATAAGCCAAAGTTGACAAAAATAAAAATGATAGAACAAGTTATTTGTAGCACCCAACCACAGGACACATTTATTAGAATCAGATGAGACATGAGAAACAAGCAAGCTTTAAGCTTAGGATGCAATTTATAATACAAACAGCAAAATATGCAGTCAGTAATATCTGAACGAAGCATTTTTTAAACACTCATAACTCATAAGAAACAAAGAACACAGTAGTATATATATTTTATCAGAGAACAAGAGACGCAACAAGGAATTTATGATTAGGACCAGACCAGAAGGAACTACTGGAGTAACATTCACCAATTGAAAAAGAAATAGTTAATGAATTAGGAGAAAACCATAACTAACTACTAAAAGGCAAATGAAGAACAAATAGTATACTGGAGTACAACTAAATCAGCCAACAGAGCAACAGCATAAGCTTAAATGCTCGGCTCACCATTCTTGCTCACTTAGGAGCACAAATGTTGGGCTGCTATCCACCTTGGCACCCGAGTTTCGGCGGATTTTCAATTTCAGGCCACCCCCGCCACCTCCACTGCCGCCATTTCCATCTGAGCTGTAAGCCGGCGAAGGAGTAGATTTTATAGTTGACACTCCTGCCTTATCATCATTCCCATTTTTTATTTCCATTTCAGCAGCAGATGGTGAAGGCACTTTCTCATCACCACTAGAACTAGTACCGGCCTTAGAAGCTTTTCTTTTCAAAGGCGGTTTTCTTTCAGAACCCTGTTTATGAATAAAAAGATTAACGGAAAGTGTACACAACTATAATATATGCACACAATATTTGATTTAGATTAGGTTTAGGTAAGTAGATGGCTCCCCCAATTCTATACTATATTCCAAAACTAAAACTAGAGAAACTTTTAAAATTGGCGAAGAAACTCATTGAACTAATATACAAAAAACATAGTTACCATTTTACTTGTCCGTTTAACCGATTTGCTTCCTCCTTGTTCAGCCACAGCAACTTCCTCTTCTAATTGATTTATGATTCTTTCAGCATCAATAATAACAGGAATCGGCTCCCGCCGACGAGACTGAGATTTCTAATTGGTAAAATTAATTAATATTTTATACTAAATATTTTATAACAAGATAAGGAGCATATAAATACATAAATTCTTAAGAAAAAGTTGATTACCTCATCGTCCGAAGCCCATAATTTGAGTGAAGTAACCAACGCTTTAAGCCCACGAAGCAAATGAGGTGGAACTATTCCGAGCCGATTAAAATCTCGTAGCTCATCGATAAGCTGCCGAGCAGCAAACCAATGGGTTGCTTCAAACGATGGAAATAGGTATTTGAGTGGCAAATCAGCAACCTTCTCCATCTCATAAACTCTAAGAAAAAAATCGGTAGTAAGTAAAAGGAATGCATGAAATAAGCACCTAGAATTTAGAAATGAACAGGTAGACACTCACTTCAACTGGAGTTCCATGTTCAATTTATGAAGAAAATTTCCACCAAATACCAAGCTATCCGCTGGAGTGTACACGGCATGAATCCACCCAGTAGGAATGAACAATGTTTCTCCTTTTTTTACTATAACTTCATAGCAATGAGCAACCTGAACAATAATGGTAAATGACATGCTATACAAACATATGTAAAGAAAAGAGAAATCATAGACTATTTCAACATGATAACGGCATACTTCATCAGCAAGGAAACATTCGTTTCCGAATTCTCCATCTAGCCATCGTTGATATATCATTAGATTGTCCGATGTGGGTTCGATTACATAGAAAATCTTTTGGCCCTGCAAATAATGCGTAAGTCCGTTAGATCTCTATTTTTGCTTCATGCTCATCATTTCAAACATTAAATACTAAACCACTAACCCAGAGGACGTGATACCATACTGAAGTACCGCCAAAATCAATATGGAAATCAGTGTACGAATCTTTCGCACTAATCAGACAATATTTAGCCACATATGGCCGACGATTAACTCCCTCGTCAACTCCAACCTTAGGCCAAGTTGTCGCAACCCAGTCAAGTTTACGAACTACCAATGGTGCTTCTACCAAAGGACTCAAGCTAAAAAAAAGTATTGAACAATTCCTTAGAAACCATGAAAATGTAAACTATGATTATCGATTACTCACGAACTTACCTAGTATTTGAGAATTCTAAGCTTATCAAATTCATTGGCATCTGCCTATTAGGACTTGTGAAATAATCTGCATATTCTTTCATGGACATCATAGTGTCACACTGATTCTGGACATCGATGACATCAACAATTCTTTCTGGTCCAAAATATTTTTCGACATCCCTCACTGTGAAAGTATCAGGTGGTAAAACCATGTTAAGGCCTTCGGACTTTTCGACAATCATGGGCTTGAAAAACCCTTTTGAGATCAATCCCCACAGTGTTATATTTTTTCCCAGCATGGGCACCACTAATTCATCAGCTCTAAAAAAATCGACAGTCCAGATTTGCAAATGCAGTTACATGAGCACATTTTAGATAATAAAATTGAACTTACTGAACAAATTTGTATTCTTTTAGCTTTGCTATGAACTCTGGAGAGCATCTCAGTGGTTTCTTCTTCATTTTAGTAGGTGATTTTACTACAATACAATAATCATTTAAACTTATTAATTCCGATAGCATAATAATACGACAATTATTGTACTTGTCTACTTACACGTAGAAGGTCCAATGACATCTGCACACACGGGACAGTGATATTTTTCTATATTACGTGCATCTTCTTGTGACAATTTAACACATCTGAACAAAAACCAACAAAAATTAGCCCCATCACAAAAAATTGTTAAGAACATGCTATATTTTTAAATACTTACACTCCATGAAACCAATCTTTGCAGTTGTCACAATGAATCATAAATTTTCTATTGTTTATATCCCAAGGAGTCTTACAAATACAATATAAGACATCTGATGTAACTTCAACAGAGCCCTCAAGATCTGGGACGTCTGAATTGGAAACCATCATCTTTTCTTGTGGTCACCAATCCGCCAACACTCCCTATTTATCCCAAAAGAACATTCAATTTTTACACTCTAACTCTAATCTATACAACTTCTTTAGATCATTCCATGATGGATTAACAATAAAGTTTTAGCTTCGTAGCAATCGTCGATTACTGCAATACAATAGCAAGTTTCCTACCTTTGTGACCAATTGGATCTCCTTTACAGTAAATGAACAGGTTATAAGCCAAATACATCATCAACTAGACCATTGACTACCAAACTTAAAATAAACACACGCCATTTTTTATCGATTCAAGAAGGTAAAAAGTAGAAACTTTAAAATTTCCACGAAAATCAAAGACCCACAAACTTCAGCAAAGCAAACAATAAAACTAACTAAAGATACTGTGATTGTGACTACAAAACGAGCAGCGCTCAATCTACTATCGTTGGATACAATCGAATATTCTCGTTTTCTCGTATCTACAAAGTATACGAAATAATACTTTAATTGACAAATTTCTTCTAAATTTTATAAGAATTATTGAAATCTTCCGCTTCTAAACACAACTTTGTATTTCCAGCGTACAAGTAAAACTCATAGAGAGTGGTCAAAGCCCCATCGAGTGCTTTCGATGCATGTCTTGTAGTAGTCAGCTAAAAATGCATAGATATCTGACTTAAAATCTTTGTTCGCTATGCATTCTCACAGAAATCGCAAGAAATGACGCCAGAAATCCAATCCCTACAATGATGGAGCATTGTAGAAATCGGAGGAATACAAAAAACTCAATTTTGTTGGGCATTGTTGGGTGCAATTGAGCAATATGCCAAAAATATGGTGCCACTCATTATATGCTGTAATACTACTGAACCCTTCTAAATTCCCTAAAAAGTTAGAGCGCAGCCGAAATTATTGTTCGGATTTTGAGGAACCAATCAAGTGATGCCACCTTTACTGACCAACGCCCACCAACCAACTATCAAAGCATGAGTTCAAATGAAATACAAAATGGGCGATATGAAACAATGGTGAAAAGGTTAGTTGGCCGAGCTATTGTAATAAGCTGGTATATGCGATTAAACCAACCGTCAAAAGTCGGGCATTGACTCCCTTGGTTTTCAAATCAAACCAAGTTGACCGTCTTGGTTTTTAACGGAAATAATGCAACTGTAAATTAATTTTATAATCATTGACTGATATTTGAGACGTTGATATGAGTAAAACCGTCGTTTAAGATGAAATTATAAAATGCTTGCGTGAATTTGCCGAATAAGCTACTCACTACTCATTGACCAATAACCGTAACTACTTCACTCACTGATGGCGAAAATAGTGTCAGTCAAAACTACTTAATTGTGATTAAGTTGACCTGACAAATTATATTGGATGCTGTTCTATTTAAACTATAAAAATCATTAAGATCTTACCCAGGAGTGCGCTCTTTCCTAATAGCCGGTCAAATGAAGCTGAAGTCGACCCAAATTTCAAGTTTTCTTAATTTGTTCAAAATCTGAGTTTGAAGTGAACTATTTAACGAAATTGTAATTAATTTCTATTTAAACAGTTCATTCAAATAGATTGAGAAGAAACTAAGATTTCAATTTGGGCCTTAAGTTTAAAAAGATGGATCAGTGCAATCGAAGTGGTTGTGAAACAAATGCTGATCAATGAAGAGCAGAATGACAAACAACCCAACTGTACGAGTTGCCAGGAAAACTGAATTAGGATCTAGATCTTTTTTCGGCCGTTTGACTTTTTACTGTCAGCCTATACCTTTACGCATAGTTCAATGTCCTCTTGAACTTTTGAATTATTATGTGGGGCAGTATGTAGAATGATCTTGCTCTTTTTGACAGGCGGTAATTTGAGATGCACTTCAAATTCGGATCCGGTTATTTACATCAGCTATCACTGATATCTATGCTGCTAATTAAATGAAATCTTGGTCAAATAGGATAATTAAATATGAGATATATTAAAATTAAATGTATTTGATTAGTGACTAATATTTCATTTATCTTTATAATCAATAGTAATGAATTCAATTCTGGAGATCGGACAATACTTTTTTTATTGAGTTGCAATTGATTGTAATGCTTTTTTAAAATACATGCGACAACTAAACGCAAGAATATAAAGGAAAGTATAGAAAACAATCATCTTTTTAATGACTCCACCAACACCACCCAATAATTTACCACAGTATGTGTTAAAGAATCGTTTAGCTAGGTTCATTTTAGTTTTTTAGACAGAGTTGAAGCAACGCTTTTAACAACATTTCAAAATAGAAATATATCGACTCCTTATTAATATCAATCACAAAATCTTACAATTACGCTAAACTATCAGTGTTTGTGCACAATAATACCAACTAACAATGTGGGTAATCTGATTAAGCTAAATGCTTAATGTAAAGCTTCTCTATACACACTGGAATGAGCACAGCAATATAAAACTTGATCTTCCTGGGCAGTCAACATAATCGGCTAGGCCACCCCATCTATAAGTCAGCCCTTATTGAGGAAACCATATGATTAGCGTCACATGAAAACAAGCAATTTCCTCACCAACAAAAATTATCCCTCTCAGCCTTCTTATTAGAATGGTGATTACCTTTATCCCATTATACCCCTAACTAATGGAATGGATGGATTTTAATAATCAGTCAGCAATAAATATGCCCTAGTTTAGTTAATTTTTTATTCCATCGTCTGATCACAACATCTGTTCAGTTTTTCCAGTTTTTCATTCAGGCAGCTTGAAAGAAAACAATCAATTGACCTGAGCCGATTCCAATAAATAGGTATCTGTCTAATCATGCCAGGTCTGCTTTTTCTACATTACATTGGCTTGTCTACCTTTCGCTTTTCAAACCTGGAAAAAGCATATACGTTGTCCATAATATCAATAAAATCAAATAAAAACCGATATTTGTATGCAGTTAAAAGCTATTTGTTATCTAAAGGGATAATATGTTCGATAATCGGACTGCGACCACTGCAGGATGATAAAGTTTGGACTTCGAAAGGCCCTCTTACGAATCTGTAAAAGGGTAACAAAATATGCTGTTGGTTTATGAGTGAGTGGGAAGCAGTTTTGAATGAGACTGTATGTTTCCCTCCCCTTTAATACTTGCCGCACTCATTGTTTGTGGTTACATGATGAATGAGATTGAATGAAAGTCTTTTAAATAGCTTCAAGGACCACTTGAGAACACGGATTGCTTTGCTACTGAATCGGGTATTGAAAAACCAAATACATGTTCTATTCATTAAAAACCGGCTATGAAAATGGATGAAATACTATCCAAACACAAATTCTGCGGGAGGCAGATCCACTTGAAAAATCTAAAACGATAGTCGTGGATATAAAGTATAGCAAAATAGTCGTGTCTAAGAATACTTTTTTTTTAGTTTGGCAACAGCCCTTTGAAAAATGGATATGCAAACCACAGCAAAAATTAAAAAAAAAGGATCTGAGCACTTTTTAGCCTTTTTAAGTTAACGTTAGCACAAAATATATACCCTTTATTGTCATATTAAATCAAACCACAGTTTGTTATCATCAAAGACTTTCAACCCTATCCATCCAGCACAGAAAATGAATACAAAATCGCCAACCCTCCAACGAAGGCTTCAGATTCCAGCGCATTTATTTTTATCAGTTCAAGCTTGGCATGTTACTTGTACACCATATAAAAATACAAAAAAACTGCCAAGAATGTACAGACTGACTGACTGAGTCAGTCACATGAAAGTATGATTAACAATATTTAAGGTATGCGTACCCGTGCGTGGTGATATTTATTACCGTGGAGAAAAAGACATGATATGGTAATAATGGTAGAATAAATTTATCCCTGTGATAAAACAAGTAATCCATCACATCACAACTTTTATTCTATTATGCAGTCATGCTGATGACGTCTCGTCCTTATTGGCTATATGGCTGAAAAACGATCTGCTGGACGCGGCACAAAGGAATGAGCAATAATAAATGATATGTCTATGAGGATAATTTGGAGGACCACCATGGAGCACAGGGTGCATCAATGAGGGGGAAGAAAAGAAGCGTAGACAGCGGGGTGTCTTCTTGCATGACCCGCTCTCTTGGAGGCTTCTGTCCATAACCCTTTTCAAATCCTCCTCACCCTTATGTTTCTCTGATTACCAACTTTTTATCCAGCACGTATATTCATTACCTTTCTGCCGCTTTCAATGAATTATGATCTCATCTTTCAACTATGGATGCATGCACCAACTTCCGCAGCAGGTTCCGTTGTCAGTCCATAGGGCTAGTTAGTTAGTTGCCCGTGCATTGCAGAGCTCCAAAACTCCACAGTAAGGTGGAGAGGCAGCCAAATAGTATCACATTTCTATCGGAATCTCAGATTTTTTTTTGGTTCTGGTGTCATATATGTGTATATATATGTTAGCTAGCTCATTCGTGTAACCGGCATTTGATCTGTCTGTCTAAATATTTGCAAGGCGCTAAAGAGAACTATAGTAGTTACTTGTTACAGCAGTGAACAAAATATTGGTCAAGTTGAACTTTGATTTTGGTTATGTATATGAAGAACGTGTTCATATTGTCGGCATATGTAAAAGACTCAAGTACTCATTAAGTGGGCTCATTGTTTCTCCACAGGATACTAGATATGGGCTTATGGGTTATGAAAAAGGCCGAAAAATGAAACAATGTAAGTGTTGTCTTTCTCATTGGGACACGTATTGCAGATTATGCACATAATAAAAACTACCTGAGAATGTTCAGAATTATCAAAAGTATGGTGTACTGCGTGCATTTTGTGTAGTTTTTTGTTTCGTTTCCATGTAAATCTCTCCAAATTGTGGTTGAAATGTTGGATAGGTTTTGAATTTTAATACCAGAAGAGCAACCAATATTATCTGCGCATTTAATTGCAAATTTTATTCATAGAAGATTCAGATAAAAGCAATTCAAGTTTTTATAAGCCTTAAAATGTAAGATTTCCTTTGCGCCTTGCAATATAATGCATTGGGTCAGCATATTCCACATGTAGTACGTTGTTTGCATTTCATCAGCCAAGAAAGTGAAAGCGAAGATATCCTTTTTTTCTTGAGCCCACCACCTGGTTTTGTTATTATAAAAGAAAATGAGAGTATTTCTTGATTCTTTAGAATTCTTGGATTTTGTCTTGAATGAATTTTCGTTTGCCCTTAAGAAAACTTGAGCACTGGAAGCATCACAAAAACTTGCATGAGTACGTACGCCAAAACCCTAGATGTATTTATTTTAACGATTGGCTGATTTTTCTCATAAAAGGAAAACAATTCTCTTTAAATCCACACAAAACGAGCAATCCTGCCTCAATGAACTCCGAATGTTGATGAAACTCCTATTGTCATTCTCATCATCATTTACATTGCAATTATCCAACCCCAAAAAAGTATGAGTTGAAAACCAACTGTAATATAAAACGCAGGTTGTTACTCACTCAGGTGCACAAGCAGTAAAACTCTACAAACAACTTTTTTACAAAATACTACTATTACATACCATTTGCTATAGCACAATAAAACATTATTCAAAATATTTAAAAAATCGGATCAAAAGTAAACGTTTTCCAACTTCTTATTTTACAGCGTCGCTATACGTACATACGAAGACCACTTTTTGTTCACACATTGAACAAGGATTGTTGTTACCTTCAAGTATGCGTAAAGTGCTCTTTCCTCATGGTTTCACACATCATACTATAATAAGGAGCGATGGAACCATGTTGAAAAATTACAGACCTTCCACCTAACTAGACAATTTTTTACCACCATTATACCATACTTAAGATACTATTTACATTCTGGTTTGCACGCACGCACGTCCATATAATCACCATGTAGAACACACTACTGAAGATGGTAGACTTATGGAAAAATGACCGAGTTTCCCTCAAGGGACGATGTAATGATAATATTTAGTTGTGTGCAATGCCACCTTGGTATAACAACAACACTGACTGACTGAGTAAAAACAACCATACTGTTGCTTCATTTCATGTAGTCTTCCACGCTGCACACAATGCATTATCCATTATAGTGATTATTTTCAATCCTTAACGATTACGACCACCACTTTTTTATTGGGCATTTCCGACCCAAAAGGAATCATGATGCAGAACGAGCTGAGGATAGTGTGTAAGATATCTTGAAGGCGTGAAATGCATCTTTTTCTTGTTGCACAATCCACCAAAACGAAAGTCACCATTTTCCAGGTGGTGTGTTTCCTCATCCTTAGTGCCTCAAGAATTTTTCGTAGCATGCAAGGTGTACTGTACCTACTTACGTGTGATGATTCATGCAGGCAACCTGACTGCAGTTAAAGAATAGAAAAATGTATGCCATACTTGGTTAGTTCCAAGGTGAGAAGTAGATCATCATTTAGTGTTTAGTAATGTGTGTGGAAAAAGAAAAATACAGGAGAGGAGACACGCATATCGCCATTTTTTCACAGCTCCTTGTCCAATTGTTAAAATCAGATCTGGCTGGAAACAGCTCTTGCCAAGATATTTTAAATGCTTTATACAGATTCTGAGCATCTACAGAATATGAAAACATTGTTAAATATCTCGTTAAACATATTTTTGTGACGCATAACTGAATCAAAATGAGTTATTCTGAAATGAATTATTTACACAATGAAGATACGTAGGGTGCACAAGAATTACCTGAGAAAACTATACTTTAAGTGGCGTCCTGTAGAGACAAATTTGATGTTTTTCTGTTAGTTGGTATAGAAAAAGCGAAACTAAAAAATCTAAGCAAGTAACACCGTGGACAGAAAAACAAAAGTAGGACGAAATAGGATCCATTCAGATTGTATATATATAGAACTGAAACAAGCAATTTATAACCATGAACCCCCATATGCCTCCTGCTGATCACTCTGTACTCGGAGCATATTGCAAATTCTTTTTTATATCCTCCGTGCATGCAATCCTGGGAGCTGACATTTACAAGAAAGCTGTGCATTTTTCTTCCCTTCCTGAATCTTTATACTTTCGAACTCAATTCATTACTTGTTTCACATTCCTTAATTTCATTTTCACAAAATTTATGGGAACTGATCCCTTCCCGAGACAAGCAATTTTTCCGGGTACCAAAAAAAAACTTTTTTTCCCGTAATTTCTAAAGCACTTTGGTGCCCATCCCCCACTTTTGTCTAGCCCTACAAGAAATTATATACAGTTTTTCAAGAGTCTATTGAGACCTTCATCCACTTTTAGATTCATATTGTGTGTGTTCCATAGTTTATGGTGAAAAGAGGGCTTTCACCCAACAAACCAACTGACTGGAGCTTGAGATTTCCACAACCAACCTTATGCATGAGCAGTGAGTTATCTTCATCAGGGAGAGAAGAAAAAAGTAATTTTTCAGTGACAGGGAGCTTTTTTTCTTTCTTTCTTTCACACAAAAAAAAACATCAGGAGGGAAAGAAAGCCTTCTCATACATTTGGTGAAAGAAGTGTCTATAGATAGACAGCTAGTAAAACTGTAATAGAAGATTCCTAAGTTCCTTCCTATTCACCATGTTCACACACAATCCACCACTTTTTCAATGCTTTTTTTCACACAGATCCTGCCAGATATTGAAGGCATTTGGTTAATACTGCCATATTTATCGCTTTTGTTGTCGACCCGCATCATTTTTTTTGTATGGTTTCCATCTCGTTTTCCCCTTCATTTTACTATGGGTGTGACTATCCATTGTGGAGGAAAAAAATAGCCGCGTTGGACGTTCAACTTTGTTCAATAATGCAGTATGAGTGTTTAGCTCGCTTTAGTGACTTTTGGTTGGGACAGTTCTGACAGTTTCTAGAAGAATGAAATGAGAATATGCAATCTGCACGACCCATCATATAATTTTTAGGAGCTAAATGAGAAAATCAGATGTGTGTTAACTGATGGATTGAGAAAATAGAAGTGCAATTAGGGATGTAGCCCCAAAGAGTATAGGAAAGAATCCATCATATGTTATCATAGCCAAAAATCCGGTTTAATGAGAATCTTTTCTATTCCGCTCGCAGACAGACTAATACAAATGCCAAGTGTTAGAAAAGCATTTAAAATGGCATTTTTAATGAGTTTTTAATGAATATTTGTTTTTTATCCAGCAACTTTTTGCTTGAGAGATGAAGAGCCCAGGAATTGTTTCCAATTGGAGGTAAAAATTAAACAAGAACCTGTTTGTGCAGAAAACTTACATGTTACTAGCTATAATGACAGTGTAAAGTATTACTATGTGGTTAAAAAGCAAGGAGAGAAAAAACAATGCGTATGCAATTTGGGAGGAGGATCATTCCTTTGAAAAACGAGTTTGATTCTTGTTTCAATTAGTTAACAACTTCAACCACCATACTTTTCATTTCTTTTCAGATAATCGCCATGTTCCTGTTTCCACCGCAGATTTATGACATGCATTTCTTGTGGAAGCTTTTCATTTTCAGGAGATTCTCAAAAACAGCAGATTCAACTGGAAATATTCATTCTAAAACTTAAACTTCATGAGTTAAGTTCCCTCCTGTGAAATTTCAGTTTGCTCCCAAAAACGGTTTTCATCACTGATCCTAGATAATTCATGCAGCCAACACTAATCAAATCTAGATGCTTCATTTTTGCATACCAATTTTTCAAGCTTGCTCTTAAATATTCATGACACGCATCGCATTCGCCCAGCACTATTTCCACGCCATTCAGAAGAAACTGTCTGTACACATCATGCTGGAGAAACTGAAAGGGAAGATAAAATATGGACGACTGCATCCCACACTTATACGTATTAATCAGGCAATTAGCAACACGTCAGTCTTTCTCAAAGCCCAAGAATTTATTCTTCCTCAACTGGAAACTGCATTTTTTGGGTAATGCCTAAGATGTAAACAAGGAGCAATATATCAGCTCTCCATCTTTGTACTAAAAGGAATGCAATGATAAATGAAACTGCTTTAGTGCCGTCCATCTTTCCCAATCTGCCTGACTGACTTTGTGTGCCGCTAAATGGATTTGAAAATCAAAAATGATAGCTTTGAACAGAAAAATTGAGCAAGGCCGACAAATGTGGATTTTGAATGGCTAACATTTTTTATTCACAGTAGCTGTACCCTCTGCATGAGGATTGTGATTGTGGGCAAACATGTACATTATATTCTTGAGATTTATACATACAGACTCCATATGGAGCCAACTTAAGATGGCTGGTAACTCAAAGAATGGCTTGTCACCCAAGAATGCGAAAAATTGGGGGAAACATTCTACTGCCATGTCAGATTCGCAAATAAGAAAACTACTCGTAGATTGGGGTGTCTTGTTGGATAATATTTCCTGACTGTCTACCCACAGAAGCCTGATTTTATCTCAAATGTAATTTAGATTCTTTTTTTACTCAACTGTAGGCTTAAGGCCACGGAATGTTCTTAATTTTTTTCTCACATATCAACGCTGTTACTGTTACGAAATAGAAAATGAAGTGTGATGAATTGTAGAAATACTGTGCAGTACGTTTTGCGGCCTAACAAATATCAAGTGAGTTGTCAGTCAGAGATAATTAAAATTGGAGCAATTCACAATTGTATGAAATATTGATTCACATTCAACAGATAGTATGTTTTTCTTTAGGCTCACAGAATGAGTCTAACTGTAAGATAACATGTATTTTTGGGAGACTGAATTCTTTCATCATATTGAATCAACTGGTATTTCCCAATTCCATAAGCAACACATTTTCTTACGCATAATACGAAATTGAAATATTCAAAACTTTCAACAATATGATGCATACGAACTGCTCGCAACAAACTTTCTTTATTTCTTATTTCAATCAAAATCAAATCTCCAGATACACGCACGTATACCAAGCCCATACATGCCTAATCTCCCAGTACAAAAGTTTCCTATAGTGAAAAAAGTGGTCTTGACAGACAAATTCCCACAGCAAAGTATACATTGTAAACTTCACATAAATTTATTTCTAGTCTCTTCAACTTAGAAATCCCTAGGAATCCAAAAAAAGAACTTGACTGAAATTTCAATTAGCATATCTGAATTGAATACATCCCATATCCTATGCTAATGCTATAGTCAGAAACAATTCAATTTCTTTTGTCAAGAGGATATAAAAAAGGAACCACAATGTGATCATTTTTTTCCTATTCCTCCGTTACTCACTCACTCCGAACTCACTTTGCATTTCCACATTCAAGGAATGACATGGAGCAGAAACAAATGAACCTTTAAATGGTCCCTATAAATGTGTCCTCAAATAAATTTCTTTCCACCCTATTCCATGTGGCTTATGAGCTGGTGGGAGTACAATAACACGCTTTCCAGGATTATCTTTTGTGGCTTCCTTCCGCACTAAAATCTTCATTATGCTATAGCTTTCCGTCGTTTCATCTCATTTATTCTATTATCACTTACTATAACTTGCTAACAACCAACAGCCTACACAGTCGTGTCTTGATATACCGAGTTCCGGGACACAACGACAGTCTTTTATTGCGCTCCCTTTAAAGCATGCATGGAAGCACAGTCAGTCAGGACTATATATTCGGCCCAAAAACCTGCGGAGGTAGTCCATATCTTCAGTCATTTCACATCCTCTGGAATGTGGCTACAAAGCAATGTCGTTATGTCATCATGGCATTTCATTGTATTTTATTACAACTATTCGGATCGCACACGGCATCTTTTAATGCATCTGACTTGTCATCGCTTGTACACATAATGTCATCTTGGCCTAGAATCGCGGTCTCCGTTTATTATAGACGGCAGATAAAACCTTGTTCACAAAACATATTCATTCACTCTCCTTGCTCATTGTTGTACACAGGCTCCATGTTATTAAACTTTACTAGCGAAATGATGATCAACTAGGTACCAAAGTTTAAAGGTGTCGTAAATTTTTGCACTGACTGAAGGGCTTCGCCCGCAGTGTAACAAAACTGTTGCCACGGATACATACAGTAATAATAATAATAATGACTGTGAATGGCACACTATGAAGCGAATGAACTCATTGATTTGTATATAGTAGATTCATTTCCAGATGACTTCGTGCGGATCATTATAGGTTAGCTTTTCCTTTTAGGTTAAGTTAAATTCCAAATTCTTGTGCTTAACTATTACTAATAGTATGAATAGAATCGAATATGAAACTATTGGACACACTCCGTTGATAAGACTTGACAATATTACACAGTCGGAGGGGTTTCAATGTCAAGTATTTGCGAAATGCGAGTTTATGAATCCCACTGGATCCACAGTGGATAGGATAGTTTGTGGTCAACTCGACGATTCGTTTGTTTCCCAACTTTTTTCAACAGGTAATAGTCAATACATAAACATACATTACACTCTGTACCTACCAGTGTATTGAACATATGGTTATGTAATAACTATAGACTGGATATGCATATTTATTATAATTAAATTCCAGGTCAAATCTTGGTTGCAAAGGGCTCTCCCAATTTTTGTGTCAGCTCAGCATGGCTTGCAGCCCTGAATGCATTGAAGAGCATAGCACTTCCAACTTACCCATTAATCCAGGAGTCCCTATCATCTTGTATGCTTGAAGGCTTTGGCACTCATTTAATCAACAGTTGCAATGAAAAGTCCGAAAATCTGTCGCCCGAAGAAGTTACCAAAACGACAGAGAAACTACAGGCTATGCTTGGGCTCCATTTCATGATGAAAGAGTACTCCTCTGCGTACAGCATAATGAGACATTACGCAACTACTGCCCAAGAAGTGGAAAAACAAGTACATCAGAATGTCCAGATGGTAGTTTGTGGAGCAGAGGGCGGAGGACTAATTTACGCGTTGGCTATGAAACTACGAAACACTGGGGACAAGTCAACAATGGTAATCGGCACAGACTTCTCTTGTAATCCATTTGGGGCAGACTTGGACCCCAATGAAGTTCATCCACCCTCATGGCCGAGAGAGAGTTACGGCGAAAATTTTCCCCAAGAGTGTGTCGATTTAAATGAGGTGGATGCATGGTTTCGGGTTACAAATGAACGGGCTTACAACGTAACTCGACGGTTAATTCGAGAAGAAGGCCTTCTTGTTGGTCCCCGTTCAGGAGCTGTTATGGCCGCTGCGTTTTCTTCCATTAAAAAATATGGTGAGAATTTTCCTTTTCCAGTTAAAGTTAATAAGTTTCACAACTTTAATGAAAGTGAGCTAAGCTATATGATTAAAATGCTTAGTTTGCACACCGCACAGCGGCACTCAAGCTATACGATATAGCTTTTTACTGGAATGTGAACCGCAATGTTCAATTCCAACGCCAACCTATCAACTGTATCCAATTCTTAAGAATAATGATACAATTTAATTTAGCTGTAGTAGTTCTGGAATTATATTTGGTCAATTGTAATTTATAAAGAGCATTGGTTTGTTTTCAACTTTAAAGGTTTACATGATGATCCCGGAGCTGCAATTGTAGTAGTGTTGAACGACACATTCGATGCCAGTGACAAAAACTTTGTTCTGGAGCACTGGTTGCTGGAAAACAAGTACATCTCAGCAGAAAAGTTGGAATCCATAATTTGGTGGTGGGAAATGCCAGTGAGTGACATAAAATTTGCAGCTCCACTTGTGATTTCCGATGAAAGCACAGCTGGAGAAGCCCTATTGGAAATGGAGACTTGTGACAGGGATAATGCCATTGTGGTGGATGTAAATTGTGCCGTTCAAGGGATTGTTACTCATGGTAAGTAAATCGCATGAGATCACTCTTGACAATACAACGAACCTCCCATTCTTTGACTAACAATGATAATTTTTCCTCTTTCAATGGTGGGAATAGATTCATTGAAATTGGCAACCGACTGTGCTGAAGTCGCGTCTTCAGACAACATCCTTAGTACATTGTACAAGAATTTCATCAAGATTGATTCAACTTGTAAGCTCTCGTCCTTAGCTCCCGCATTCAGAGAGGTCTTCTGGTGTATCATTGTCCAAGGCAATAATGAATTCGATGACGAAGCTCCTGATGGCACGACTAGTGAATCCTTTGTGGGATTACTACATCAAGGTAACTTTTTGACGTACGTGAAACGCGTGGAAAAACATCATCAAGACAACTACCAGATTGCATTGACGGATGGAATCGTAACAAAGCGCTCCGAACCTGTGGACATTGGCAATGTCGAAGAGTTAGAATCACTGGAAGATGTGATTGCTAGCTTATCGAATGAAAAAGTAGGTGGGAAACCTTGTGACACAATTCTTGAGTAACCGAAATTGATTCACAGCACACACATAGTGTGCAGTAAGGAATCTGTAAATATGGATTGTTGTCATGTAAAAAAACTCACAAGCTAAATAAAACCAGTGCACAGAAAATTAATACTTGTGGAAGTCAGTAGAGGGTGATATTTGTTCTCAATTCTGTGTGTTTATTACAATGATCAATTTTATCGTCTCCCTCACTAAATTCAGTTCGTAAACATATTTTCTTGGGAGCAAGAAAAAACGTAATCAATAGTTGTGAGAGTGGATTCCTTATCTTCAAGAAATACTCGGCTGTTGAGTGGGAAAAGTAAAATAAATTACCTATTATTGTCTCAATAAAATTTGAGTGCGCTCAAGTCCCTGTTCACGACAACAAGACACTAGATAGTACTAACGCCTTTAGTTTATGGATCGGGTGAAAGTTCACTTTCTCAAAGGCTTCTCAACGTTTACATGGCAGACGCATATAGTTCTTATCATCAACTCCAATTTCCTATTGATTGCCTTGTAAAATTAACAACCCATCAGCTTAACTTTCTTACGGTCTGGAATGGAGAAGATATTGTCAGTTTGAAGGAAACACGGATCTGATGAGAGCACAACTCAATAGTTATAGTGTTTAGTGCACTCCACGCTAGAGATAGGACTTTCTTATAAACGAATTTCCAGGGAACTAATCTTGAGGGAAATTGGTCCGTAGAGACTAGTTATATCTCGTTGGTCCTTTGAACTAACTATTGGGATTGATGGACCCTGGATGTATTTTTGGAATGTGCAGATGCTCAGCTTTAGTAAATGGTCATCCAAATGCGTTTTCCAGATAACGTAGAAACGTACTATACTATCAAGAACTGCATCTTTTTAGTCAGTGAGTGAGTGCATATTGCAAAGTCAAAGTTTCTTTATGAATATAAAGTTTTACTATTAAAGAATTTAGATGTCTTGGTGTATTTTCAATGTGGAGTAGGAACAGGTTTTTTCTCAAAATACCGCATATGGTGGGAAAAGCGGCAACATTTATTTTGTTGCTTGTAAAATCAATGCAGTCGTATATTTTTATCAATACAGGGCTAAAACTTTTGAAGAATGCATTGATATGTGAATGTAATAAATTATATCAAGGTAAATTCAGTCTAAGAATTAGATATAAAAGGAGATCTTGATTGAAAAGTTGCTCCCATGGGAGTTTCCTTTCCCTTCTCTCAAGATCCTAGGCTGTCAGTGAATTTCCTTGGTAGGCAACATTCTTCATTCCACACCATATCTTGTCTCGTCCACAGTACTCCAAAGTGAAAAACGTTTTACATGATTTTTTTAAACAAAAATGGCTTCAGCGTTTCTTTCCGTTTGCATAAATGATTTTTTATTGCAATGTAAGTGATGCAAATTGCCATGAAAAATTTCTAATTTAAAAATCCACTATAGCAGTAGCATCAGAGAACAGGTGCACAATAATACAATTCAAAGTTTTCGTAGTTGTTTTTAGCTAGTTAGTGTAGACTATACTAACTAACTACAATAAAAATCCACACAAAATGTTCTCCCCCACGGATGCAATATTATTTCCCAATCACTAATTGAAACACTTATTTCAAATGCGTGACCGAGAGTTGACTAATTGGACTGTCAAGGAAATACGGGTACCATACATAAAAAGTAACTTTTTTTTGCTGCAGTAGGGAAATAAGACACGGCTTTATTTGTCTTCCTTTCATTCGTTTGAGCGTACGTAGGACACATGCACATTTACAAGGGTCCGATAGTGCTGACTCAGCTGCCAAAATGGTACAGGTGACTCCTTTCACTTTTTTCGTACACGCTCTGGAATGCTGCTGTGTAGTCCTGACTGAGAGCCATACAACCGGAAGAGATAGATAGATCCGTTTTGATGTGTATTGCACATGCCGTATTCCAATATTATTGCTCTCTCGTTTATGTTATTATTTAGTGGCCATATCTTTGTGAGCAGGTCAATATTTGTAGTCTAAAAAGAGCACTTGAATTGATTAAATACCCTATAATATATCTACGTACCGCAAGTTACTAACTAGAAGACTCGAAATATATGAACATCCTGTGAGCAGATAAAATCAATATGGTAGGTACGAAATGTCCACTTGAAACTGGCGGACCCCACATGTGATGCGTTTTAAACGATTACTCCCTAGGGATGTAATTACTGAACCTAAGGCAGACAATATGGTGGGCTGGATTCGTATACATAAAATACTTACTACTGGTGCACACATATTAACAAGAGGGGTGAAAGGCAAGGAAGGAAACAAAAGAGACAAGGAGTCTCACCGAGACTAATTTCAAGTTAATATTTCCTCACCATAAACCTGTCTTATTCCCTATGATATATTGTTCACCGTTGAATGCGAGTAATAGAGAAAAAGGAGAGAAATCCCACTTTCTATAGCCCTTGTGTAAAACTTGTACATTTTTGCATGTGGGTGAGTGGAAACTTGAAATGACAGTATCAGGGTTCGCAGCTAATTTTGTTTTGGTACTGACAAAGTTTCTGCATGTTGTAGGCGTGCAACGAGAATGTGCATTTTCAGGCAGTTCTTTGGGATATCAAACAGTTTGCATTGAAAAATATCTGTGATCTATACCGAGTTTTGAATTGCGGCATTTGTTTACAGAATGGCATATAGAAAAGCACTGACGGTTTTCCAATATGAAGTCAGTATTCTTTTTTAAAACGACCACTGAAATCATATATTTTGCAGGCTTTAGTTTATAACCCACAGACATTCATTTATTGCCATAGGCGACCGACCGACACCGGCTGAACATTTTATTGCTACGGTGTGTAGCATTAACTACTTCCGTTAAGTACGGCTTCCAAGTGGGTATAATCTCTTGTTTGCTGCCCATATAAAGCAGCTACACACAGCTTAATATTTTATTTCAGTGGAATCATGTCGTATTAGATTCATCATGCTCGTATATATTTTTACATTATTCCTGGCGAAATGTTGAATAGACATTTTCGTTTCTTAAATTAGTAAAAAAATGCACTAGCTGCTAGGACCAACGTCCTTTTTTTAGCCAAATGTTATGCGTAACACAGCTAAACTTATATGGTTTTCGTTAATGCGCTCGTTACATTTAAATCTACAACTTTGAGCTTTATGTCTTGGGATAAAGATTTTAAAATACTACGCCAGCTGACACCAAAACAATATCTGTCATTTTATGACGTCTGTGGAGCCGAAATTGGGGAAACCAAACGATTATTCGTCCCCAAAACGATCTCATCAAGTTTTGGTCATATAATAGACTTCATAACTCTTTGTATCATATTTCACTATTTTTACTACGCATTATGAATGAATGAAGGAGCGCAGTCAATTAACGGAGAAATACATTTTAGTGAGCACAACAAAAAGGGGGAAAAATTCTGCAAAGTTTGACTGACTTGATCATAAATTGTAATCACCTAGGGTGTGACTTCTGCAAACAATTTTTCCTACCAAACCATAAATGACACCCACGCTCTATTAAGTACAGCGTGGAGTTTGCATATTTTTTTAGCTACCAACCAACTATGGAGAACTGATCAATAATCATAAACGTCATAGAATTATGATTATCCTACCTCGAGTACACCACCATGATAGTACAGTAGACATTACATCTAATAGTACTTTGTATTCATCGATCATAATGCGATAACCTCCTGGGCAATTAAGTTTTTGTATTTGTACTTGGTTTGGTACTGTATTACTAGTTTAAAAAAAACCCAAGGTAAATAAATCTACAACTCAAAACTACTTATAATATGATCCCCATTCAAAAAGTTCATCCATGCAGGAATGGAACTGACAGATTGTCAAATTATTTTTATTATGATCACGATGACTTCAAGTGGACCTTTAGATGAATGCAATAGAGCCCTTTCAAACTATATATTATTTGGTTTTATTCACATTTGAAAACCAACTATGCTGTATACTACTATGTACATGACCACAAAAGAGATAAATGGGGGATGGGAACCTACGTGAGATGAGATCATTATGAAATGCAAACCTCTTTTCGTCCACCTATTCTTTGGTGCTGACAAATTGAAGCCAGGGTGAAGGAGGCTGCTTTTTTAACAGTATGAATGGATACATGTTTGAAGTGTGATGCTTTATGGGCTCAAGAGAAGTGAGTGAAAAAAGGAGTGGCAAGTCAATGTCTGCTGGATAACTAACTACCTATAATTTTACAGGGGTTTCACATAAAATACGAGTTTCACTCAGCTGTACATTCAATACTTACTGGCATGCAATGGAATCTAGATTGAACATCCATATTTCAGTCAATGTAAACAAACAGACGCATAGTAAGTACGCGTGGAATTTTTGGAACGTGTGAAAAATATAATTTAATAGCTAACACACAATTGTGAGTATAGTTGTTAAATCATGTCAATCATATGCTAAGTGAGTGCTTACAAGTTACAAGGATGTGATACTCACATCACATGCTTTTGACAACCTTAAATCTCAAATCTCATGCTACAGCCAATATGGATTCAGTTAGCACCTAACAACTTGAGCAAGATTCAACTGGGATCTGTGAAGAAGAGCTAGACAGAAATTTTGACATTCAAGAAAATTGGATAAAACCAGGAACTAGTACCAAAGCCAATCATGTTTTCCGTCACTTATGACAACGATAATATTATTGAGTTCAAGTAGATTTATTCGCCCTAGGAGCCGCGTTTGAAACTCAATTTGCCTCCAAGGTCCGTCATTAACAAGTATTCAAACCTTATTTGAATGCGGGTTGTCCAATGTTCCATTTTTAGGCTATTCGTTCCATATTTAAGAGCGCTATAAAGTGTTTTATTTTCATTTTTGTAGTAAAATACCGAAACTTACGCACATATTGGATTTGGGCAACGAAAGAATTCAGTGACAGATCGAAAAATAGGTTTAGTTATCCAAACCTTTCTACCTGCCTAGTCATGTCATTCACAATAATAGGATTACGCTAGTGAGAGGTAATAAACGGTGACATTCCAATATACTTACAATGCGGGAACAAATACAATTCGGTAGTCCGTATATCACAATGTGTTACGGTGATACAAACACCGTGTATGCTTCCCTTAGTTCGTTAGTTAAAACTATATAGACTATGCATGCAAGGAACGAAGACATGTGCTTTACTTATTGCTCTTAGTTTCCGGCAGCCACTTAAGGCAAAGATTTTTTTCCTCTCTTTTGTCTATATTTGTGCGTTGCGTCTGGCCATTCTTTAACTTAATGCGACACTCTTTCGAAACAAATCTGTGTTGCCACTTGAAATGACTGGAACCCTTTGTTTGGGATCCAAAGGAATGCAACTTCCGAGCTGAAAGAGGAGGACACATGTTTTCCCTAGGAACAAAGCAGAGTAATAGTAATGAAACAATAGACCCGTGAGGAAACTTTGTTTTCTTTATCTCCCTTTGCTTACTTGTATGGAACGTTACCTTCTGTAGATGTTGGTAATCAGGATACACCAGAGCTCATCCTTTCCTTCCCATTTCCCCCTGTCTTCAATCAATGAATGAATGGGAGAAGAAACAAAATTTTGTGTACAACACTTCGAACACAACTATACAATACTTTGTACTTAACGCAATGAACCTAAGTTAGTTTCACAGTAGGAGAAATTAGTTAATCCAATGCTCACTACAAACCAAGGCATTCATCTACCAAGGTAATATCTCATATATTTACTTAACTAATACGGACTTACGAGTCTGCAATTCTGAATATAATTGTAGAACAGTTGTCCGTTTTTGGTTACATTCGACCAGTCAGGAACTACAATTAGAATTCGTCTGTTACAGATTGGATGACATATGCAACTATATATGAAGAGTAAATGTAGCAGCATTAGTAATTCATGCATTCCATTACATGCTTTGTTAAAAAAAACTGTAGTGACGAATACAAAGCAATGCTATATGTACAAGATTTGTGCAATGAAATGATAAATAAATGGAAATTTGTATTTTTCCAATTGAAGAATCCAAAAATTTCTTTACAGGAAGGTTAGAAATGAGTAGTGTGTGTGTCCTTTTTTTGAGGCAGTTCAATTTAGTTGATTTTCATGTAATCGGTGAATTTGCAATTTTGTGAATGTTAAATGCTGCTTGCACGCACAGTGTTTTGTTTTCGGTGCGTTCTAGGGTCTTCAATTAAGGAGTCACCATTTCTTGGTTGAAGAGTAAGCAATTTCGTTCTAACTTATAATTGTTATTAAATATCTGTATTTATAAAGTGGATCATCTGCCTAATTGTAATAAATCACCGAAAAAACGACCGTTTTGTCTAGTACTGATGATTACTAGCTTGTACGTGAGTTGAAAGGCCCAGTTTATTAGTTGGTTTGAGCCAGTATCTGCTTTACATTAGTAAAAGGATAAAAATTTAAAAATTAGTAAACAAATTAGAAAGGTTGATGCTGATGCCAACTTGTCCGGGTAGCCTGTTTCCAACAATACACGAATCACGCAAATGCTGTCTAATCAAAATCCAACAAACAGTAGAAAAATTGGTCTCATTTTTTAAAACTCCTTGTTCTATTCAATATTCAATCTCTCCGACTACAAACAATACAAGAAAAAAATGGACAATTTATTCCCTCCCATTACTCTTTGAATTCATGGCATCATCAGTCCTAGAATCACACTACCTATACAACATTCCCTGTTCATCACCTCTACCCAGCAATTCGTGAATAAAACGAGTCAGCTTTAACAAATGATCATTGTCTACTCCTTTGTACTATTTGTCTGTGTGGGCTCCATACACAGTTAACATTACACGCCATGAGAGAAAAAGACAATGAAACATGCAACGTCATATAAACACAGAGGAGGATACAAGATCACCCTTAAAAATCTTTGGGCGCACAATTTTTGCTGAGGGTGAAATTTTTAGGGCCAAAATTTTTCAAAATTCATCCACCACCTAATAAAACCATATAAATAGACGTTCACTTGTGAAAAAAAACAACAAAGCCATACCGTCATACACTTGACAAGTCCTTGTGATTGTCATCATCATTGGTTATTATGATTACAGTGCCGGCTGCTCAAGTTCCCATACATGCTAGGGTGAAAATCTTGTTTGATCCACACCGAATGGTTTTCATATTGGCTCGTTGTCATGCTTAATACCGTGTGAGTGGGAGTTTCGGATATACTATAGTAAACATAATGAGCAAAAGGAAAATATAACCCGCATTTTACCATCCCGCACACACTATAAGTTGGTAGATAGTAACTGTGAGCAACCTAGCAGAGTAGCCAATAGCTGTGGTTCAAAAACCCATGTAAAAGCACGCAATCTATTAAATGATTCGTTTTCACCATATACTATAGGAATAGTGATCTGTTGATGGGATTTGGGTTTTGGACTCTTGCTCATATATTTGGGAACTAGACAAACGGAAAGAGATGGATGGTTCTGAGCGCTCATAGAACGTTTTCACGGAGTTGATTGAACGTTTAGCAGAAACCGACAATATTTCTGTGTGTAGTCCAACCTAGTCAAACTGCACACATAAAACTGCTCTTAGAGAAATAGAGTAGATAGTTATGAAGGACATATCATAATTCACTTTTCACCAACCCCGACGTGCAAACTAATGTTCGTTGGCTCATAGCGGGAGCAAAGTCTATGAGGATTTTTTTTCTTCTTGTCTCATTTCTTTGTAGTATTCAACTCACAGTCCAATAATGCATGCTGTCTAAATACGTGCTGAGCCTGTATTGATCTCCAAAGCATTGTTGTGAATTCCCACACAATTCCTATATATATTCACTGGGCTCTGGCAATCCATTTATTTATTCTTTACAGGGATATGATTATAATACTATGAGAGAGTGACAAGAAGTGGGAACGCTGCTGTGCCACTTTTTTCTGCATGAATTCGAATCCAAGAGCTCTTTTTTTCATTTGGTATTCAAATCTGTGGCTAGTGATAGAATGCTGGGGCTTTACACCACACAGCTATGATGACAATGATCAATGGAATGCGTGTATCAGTTCTCGTGTTGACTCCCTTGTATCCCCAAATGTGGTTGAAATCATGGGCATTATTTTTTACTGTGAGCAAGCGAAATCAGCCAATAATTTTATCTCAACACTGGTCTGCCTGCCTGCACGCATACAGTTTTTGAGGTTGGCTCGAATGTCCAGTTTGAATTGAATTGGATGCCAACCCATATGTTCTTGCTGTATTCTTGTAAATACATGACGTTGTTCAATAATTTCAATACACAGGATGAAGAATATTTACAACTGAACGTGATGACGATTTCCTTGCAACGTACTAAAACTTAAAACGAGAGACAAAAACGCAATGAGATAAAATTGAAGCGAAATCATCACCCATCATTATTTGTTAAACTGTCTCGTGAGACTCCCAACTGGAAAATTATATGCTCCAGGCATTTCCACTACATGAATCATTTGTCACTTACTGGCCCGCTCATGTATTAAGAAGCACCCTGTAATCCTTCACTGTCAAAACAAGTAGCAGTCGTCTTAAGAGAGAAATGAAGGCCTTCTCATTCTGGGCCCACCTATAATATATTCAACGTCATCAAACGCGTCATAATGCACAAAAAGTGTTATTTAAATCTACAGAAATTCCATTCTCACTGGTACAATCTGTCTAACATGCAAAATAGCAGCTCACAATGATATATTATCCCGCACTCAAAAAATTCACGTAATAAAAAACAATTTCTTGGGATCTAGGGATTTAAAAAACCTGCCTATCTGCCACCAGGGCCACCTTATGGATTACCCCAAATAGCCACTCAAGTATTACATTATTGCATACACACATATAAGCTCGTAATGTATATTCCTAAGCCTAAACAAAACGCATACATATTAACACCATTTTCCCAAAAATATCTGCCCGTTAAGAAAAAGCAGAATTTCAAAAAATGACACGGGTGGGCTACATCTTAGATCGTAGGGATAATAAATGGCTTCCAGCCGACTCATCTTAAGTCTCGCGTGGATTAAATTCCAAAGAGTGATAGCAATCATCCCAATTGTTTCTCACGACAGATTCTTATGAAGCACCTGAGAGATTAACATTGATTAATATAAAAGGCTCGCAGTACAATTGATTCTGTTGATTGGGAGTGTAGCTTAAATGCCAGTGACGAATGATTTCGTTCCGGATTTCTTTTGTGCTTGAGCCCAACACCCTAGCCATTTGCTGATTGAATTCATACAGAAAATATTCTTATGAATTATTGCACAGCTCCATGGACTGAAGATAGAATACCAAAAGATGTGTTGAAATATTAGGCATGAACTTTAATCATCAACGGAAGAAGGCATGGATAAATAGATAGATGAATGGAATGGATGGCCCAAGCTTTGCTTTTGCTAGATGAACTGTACCAGGTTATGACGAAGACAAACCTGCTCTTGTTCTCACCAGGGGAAAAAAATAAGAGAGTTGGAAAAAGTGTTTGTCAAGTTGGACACACTTGAACGCGCTCTGTTCTTCCATTTGATCCCAGCAAACGTTTGCTTTCTTCTTCTTTCATCTTTACTTGAACGGGTGACCCAACTTTTGGGATTTATCCTTGTCTTTAATAGTGACAGCTCTCTTTTAGTTTCTAAGCTCTCGCATAGTCAGTAGTTTTCAATGTGTGTGTACACACAATGTTTTGTGATAGTTGCGTTTTACAGTTTTCACGGCTTTTACCATGTATTTCTTTTTACTATTTTTCACATTTCAGGGATATAGTCGGGCAGTGTTTTAGAATGGAAAGTGCTATAAGAGGATAACGATAAAGTGGGAGCAAGTTTGATAACCATTTCTGCGAAGTTTGAGACTATAATGGTGCGTCGTAAATGTTTGGATTCAAAATTTTTATAAACAAACTACTAACTGAAGTTCACTATGACAGCATTGCAATGTAAAAATGTGTATTTAATGAAACGAGAAGACGGACAATGATGTAATGTTGTAACTTTTTTAGCTTAACTTTTTGTGCACGGACGGACCGGGAATGTAATAATCCACTCACTATAGAGTTGAATTTTTCCATTGGCTTTCTGTTTTCATCAATCAATCAAAAGTTTCATTCACAGGTGGACATAGCATTCCGATCAGACGTTTTAGTTTGCATTCCACCACCTTTCTTACCTTTTACTCTATTGTTTGCCTTCAAAAATACTCACTTTTCCATGTTGCCTGTCTCATAAATTTTGTTCTACTCCGATTGAAACTAGTGTGTGAATCCATGCGGATACTGTATACGGGAATATGATTTTACAGTACCGTTTTACCCTTCAATTAAGATGTCCACTGTTTGTGATCCCAGCGCACAGTTGGACGCCAGTGAGTACAAAAATGGAGAAGTCCTGGAAAGGAAGCTACAATGGAATGAGCACAAAAAATGTAATAATTTATCCTAAAAGGAAGCTATCGATAACAGTATCATTGTATAATGTGTGCCTAGTAAAAAAAAATCATGCCGTCAAAGAGAGCTCTCAAGTATGTCTATCTAAAAAATTATTTCCCTTCCTTTCATAAAAAAATCTAAACCGATAGGCTGACTGCCGTTTTTTCATATTCTTAATCCAATGGCAAACCCAGTATATAATAAATGTTCCAACCAGGAAATTTAGACTGTCACCAATTCTATTGATATCACAAGCTTAAAGGGTGAAAAATCGAACAGTTGTAATCCTAATCTATGACAATTTATAGTAAAACTGACTAACTAACTAACTAAGTAAGATCTTTTTCCATAAACAATCTCTTTCGATACTAACTAGCTACAATTTGATTTCCGATCCAACCAACACACCTAGATAAGACGTCCCACGTTATAAAAACCAGTGAACCGAAAGTATCAAAAGGGATCGTTGAAAACCTATAATTCATGCATGTAGCCAACTGGAGCTCCTCATTTCTTCACAACTCTTAGTTAGTTTTTGCATGGGGCAATCTACCTGGAAAATCTAGCAATTAAAACATTCCTTCACATTGGAAGAATCTTTATCTCTCACGAGACTCTCCTACTTCTCACTCATTTCCTTCATTCGCACTAATTAAAACTTGCAGCCATAAATAATGGTGTTCCTCATCAGCTCAAAAACAGAGCCAAGTTTGCTACCGACTAACTATAACTAACTACCAAATATATTCATAGAGTGAAGAATGATTATGATCCCATCTCTGTTCGGGACGTGTTCCCACAGATTGAATTCCAAATCTATCGCACTTTTCATCACCAACAGAGATCAATGGGAACTCGGTCCGGTATAAGTTGCTATTGCTAGCAATAGCAACTTATACCGGACCGAGTTGAACTAGATACAAAAGCAGCTCATCATTTTTATCCTAAATATGCATACCTTAAGGGTAGGGCTCTCGCTTTTCAATCTATTAGCAATTACTATAAACCCGTTTATATTTCTTTACACCTTCTCTGGGTTAGTTAGTTGGAAACATTTTTTTCCATGCTCCATCATCACCATCACGTGCATTGTTTAATACACACGATATTTTTTGTCCACCACAGCGCTGCATGCTCCACATGTGTATAGCAGGAGCAGCACGTAACCCTTTCTCATGAGGTCAGCTTAATAGGACGAGATGGGAACATTGATAGAGGCTTGTACACGTACCTAACAGGCATGGAGAACAGACGGTTCCCTTTCTAGTCCGAACAAGGAATCATCATTTCCCAGAGATTATAATCAATTCTTCACTCTAATTATAAAGAGAAGGGCTATTTGTACTGCTACAAATTTCTTTTCCTCAAAGAATAAAACATGTTGGAAGGTACATAGTAGTTGTATGTGAATGCGAGTCAGTGACGAACTGGCTCGCACTCCTCATTTAAATAATATGCAATCCTGGCAATGAATATCTGTTCCCTGGACCAAATGATGAGGAATACAATTTATTCATAAATTCATTTGTGGGCGATAGGATATGTATGATCCGTGTATGACGGATGCTTGACAAGTGGGCGCCTAACGTCATGTGCGATCACAATTAAATGCAATTAATAGAACAAGCATTGCATAAAAATTATACCTTGAGCGACTGACAAAGGCAGAGATTTTTTATCCGGTTGGTTACGTGCTTTTACACCCTTGTCCTATTTATGAGATTTGGAGCTCACTATATAGTTAGTCAGTTGAAGAAATGTAGATGGAAATAATTGTAGACGTAATAATAAATTGGAACCATCATTATATTTGTAGTTCTGTGTTTCATTATCCCATGCACGGATGTATGCATAAGCATCCTTCCTGATTATTGAATCATTCTAGTATTCTGTGTTCCGTAGCCATTTCAATTATTTCAAATTCATCGATGATGCGTTTCAAAAAAGGAGTGTGTTCCAGGCAGGCATGTTACGCACACACACATTTGTGTATATTATGTTGGACTTTTAGTTAGTTAGTTAGTTAGTTCGACTGTATTATGGTAACGTATCAAATTATTGTGTACAGAGAGATGGGATGTGTCCATTGTTCGTCCTCATTCAACTGTGCAATGATTCCTCCTTTTAACCGTCTAATTTAGTTGAGCCAAAATCATTTGTGTACACTCATTGAACCATAAAATCCCACATCATCCCTCTCTTATGCAACCAACTCGGACTGTTTCAATTTTTTTGCGCTCGCTTAGCACATTTTTATATATTTTAACTGTATTCATGTTTAAAACCATAAGCGGCTTTCCTCGGATTCATTTAGACAAGGAACCAATTGAAATAGATTTGATAGTTTATTTTTCTGTGTGAATGAATAGTATAAAATATGTAGAATACATCTGTATATCATGTAAAACCCGTAGTGCAACTGCAAGGGTACAAAGCATAAAATGAAATTGCTTCTAATGTACAGTATTTAACAATTTAACAAAAGAGTCAGTTCAGTCGCTGCCCATATGGATCGAAAGCTGCAATTCTTTCTATTCTATACTATATTGTGAATGTTTATGACACATATGAATCGTGTTAAAAATTAATTTGATTATTTATTGAAAGCTCTTTTTAACTGTAATACAAAACAGAAAAAAGCTATACGCAGTTTGGCTTCCCAATCCGTAGGATACCCAAAACAGAAAGTCAATAATGGAAATATCAGTTGCCCCCTTAATTTAATCAAGAAAATTTTTGTGATTAAATCACACCCGAGCTGTGCATCATTGTGGTGGCAAAACAGAAAAAAAATATTCCATCTTTTCAAGAATATTATACGTTATTTCTATCTGATTTGCATACAGTCCCTTTCATTTTTGTGTATGCATACAACTTTTAATGCACTGAGCTCAAGCTGAAATCTCTGTTTCATGAATAAGTTAATTTGAAAGCAGAGTGACACATGGGTTTTTTTGCCAACACTCTGTAAGGGGGGAGGGAATGTAAAGTTATGACTATGTTCCTCTTTTGTTGACTTTAGATAAACAGTAGATGAAGAGGACGGCGATTTATCTGAAGTGACAAAATTATAATAATATGAAAATTTAATGAGATCCGACGCACAAAGAAACTGGCTGGTGCGGTTCACATTTATAATTTTGCGAACCCCTCTTGCAGGCCGTTTAGTTAGTCCCATCACGTCGAGTGTGTGCATATAGCACAGACTCCTTTTCAGCCACTCTTCTTGGGTACACAAACAAACAAACATATATGCATACAGAACTCAATATGGAGTGTCACATTAAATCAGGGACTCTTAACCGTGAGGATATTAGTTAGTTAGTTCTGCTCTTCTGCTACCCGCAATATACGTATTATAGTTTGTGACAAGGAAGACAAAAGGATACGGATGAAACAAGAAGTGAAAACTTCTTTAATCAATCTGCTGCCACCATAATCATAGTATATGTACCATTGTGGGATACTTGTGTGTCTCTTGTTTTCCTTCGTTAGCTGTGTGTGATTGTGAAAGGACGAAATCCTTTCAGGTTCACCTTTCCCAGTTAGTTAGTAGCGATAATGCGACCAAAGTTTACCTTTAGTGCTTGAAAAGCAAATTACTCATTTCCATATAATCGGAAGGGAAATCTCTTGGATCCTCAATTGAGCAATCATTATATTCCAAATTTATGTATTTTACATTTGCATTTCTAGCTTTCTCTCCAACTCCTGTTTAAAGACTGTACAAAGGGATTAAAATAACGTTTCTCTGGAACACCACACTACAACTATATTATACACAGAAAGTTGCTAACTAACCAACTAACTGACTATATCTGCTCTTGACAAAACTCACTTTAAGTCTCTACAGTCAAATCCACCGTGTGCGAATGAGAAACGAATGAAATACAATCATTGTTTACCAATCTAACAATAATATTTTCTGTGGTCACTTACTTAACTATAGCAGCTGGTGAGAGACTTTAAAACGCATTAGTTATAGTAATGACTCTTCTGCTTAATTAAAATTAATGACAAGTTCAAGTGTACACAAATCTACCGTAATAATTAACTAACTTGCTTTGAAAATTTGTGTACCTGTCATTTACTACGGATTGAGAGGGCAAATGAAACATTATGAGATCCATATTGACGACACGACTGGAAAATGTGATTACCAAAATATGCAAAGGGACTAAAGGGCATTATTTAATTGGTTAGAGGCACGAGAATGTGGTAATCATGCGGACTCATTTCCATCATATTCTGAAAGTCGTATACTAACTAACTATGGTGGACTCTGTTTGGTGGGTTATAGTGTAGACAAGGAATCTGCTCCTACAGTTCAGATGATGGGAAAGCCGAGAATAATACTACAATAGATGATGATGAGCCATTGCAGTGAGCGAGCACCACTTCCTCTCAATTTCCCTCTCATCTAGTTAGCATTCATGCAGTAATGTCAATACTTGTATAGTATCTAACATCATCACTATTCATAAGATGTACAAGCGATCAATGGTTTCTCTTGAATCCCTAAATTTAGACTCGCCACTTCTAGAGGGAACTCCACTGTGTGTGTACTCAAAGAGACTGGTTAAAATTTATTATTGAGGCCGACTAACTAACTAACTATGCGTTAAGTTTCCGTCTACAAAAGCTTTGGAACAGTACCTAGTTAGTTTGCAAAGTTTTCTCTGATCGGTCCGTCACACCATAGATATAACATACAGTAAATAACGGAACCCACTGTGAGCTAGACAGGTTCTTTACTCCACGTAGTGCTATAGAGGACGGACTTTATTTTCTCATGAGGGTGTA
>Ga0210040_10000304_pt1 | contig 84906 bp, 66 predicted proteins | sample CryGeyCG12114_NA_FD_185462 | JGI IMG/M metagenome (GOLD analysis project Ga0210040, IMG submission 185462) | Groundwater microbial communities from aquifer - Crystal Geyser CG19_WC_8/21/14_NA (SPAdes) (version 2) | ecosystem: Environmental > Aquatic > Deep subsurface > Groundwater | place: USA... | reverse complement strand
TGAAAGTGGTGAAAATCAACGCCGCTTTCGACAACGTGGTAGTTTCGCACAAAGTCCTGATCGAGAAAGACCTCGAGAAGCAGCGCGAAGCCATCCTCAACAACCTGGAGAAAGGCCAGATCCTGGAGGGCGTTATCAAGAACATGACCAACTTCGGTGTGTTCATCGACCTCGGCGGCGTAGACGGTCTGCTGCACATCACCGACATCTCGTGGGGCCGCATTGCACATCCTTCGGAAGTGCTGCAACTCGACCAGAAGTTGAACGTGGTAGTACTGGACTTCGACGAAGCCAAGAAGCGTATCTCGCTGGGTCTGAAGCAGCTGACTCCTCACCCATGGGATTCGCTGCCCGAAGACATGGGCGTAGGCACCAAGGTGAAGGGCCGCATTGTGAACGTAGCCGACTATGGCGCATTCATGGAAATCATCCCTGGCGTAGAAGGCCTCATCCACGTTTCGGAAATGAGCTGGAGCCAGCACCTGCGCAACCCGCAGGACTTCATCAAGCAAGGCGACGTGGTAGAAGCGCAGATTCTGACGCTGGACCGCGAAGACCGTAAGATGAGCTTGGGTATCAAGCAACTGAGCGAAGATCCATGGACGCGCGCCGATTTCGGCACGAAATACGCCGTGGGTACCAAGCACAACGGCCTGGTGCGCAACCTGACCAACTTCGGCCTGTTCGTAGAACTGGAAGAAGGTGTAGACGGCCTCGTGCACGTTTCGGACCTGTCGTGGACCAAGAAGATCAAGCACCCCTCCGAAATGGTGAAGGTAGGCGACCGTCTGGACGTGGTAGTGCTGGAGCTGGACATCTCGAACCGTCGCTTGGCCCTAGGCCACAAGCAGCTGGAAGAAAACCCCTGGGATACTTTCCAGACGGTCTTCACCCCTGGTTCGGTACACCGTGCTAGCATTACGGAGAAAAACGACCGTGGTGCCGTGCTGGAGTTGCCTTACGGCATCGAAGGCTTCGCCTACCCCAAGTCGTTGCAGAAGGAAGATGGCTCGCAGGCTGAAAACGGCGAATCGCTGGACTTCCGCGTGGTAGAATTCTCGAAGGACGACCGTCGCATTGTTCTCTCGCATACGGCTGTATACAACCAGTCGCAGGAAGAGGAAAGCCGTGCTTCTAAGTTCAAGAAGAAGGCTCCTGCCAGTGGTGCCGGTGCTTCGGCTTCGAGCTCTGCCGATGTGAAGAAGGCTACCTCGCAGCCGGCTGAGAAGTCGACCCTAGGTGATCTGGATGCGTTGAGCGCCCTGCGTGACCGCATGATGGGCTCCGAGCGTGAAGCTGGTGAGCAGAAATTGCAGTCGCAATCCGGCAAAAAGGCTGCTCCTGCTGCTGAAGCTCCCGCTGCTCCTGCTGCTGAAGCTCCCGCTGCTCCTGCTGCTGAAGCTCCCGCTGCCGAAGCTCCCGCTGAAGAAGAAGGTTTGGTTGCCCGCGTAACCAAAGCTGCTTCCGACGCCATCGACACCGTGACCCACGCTGCCGAAGACGTAGTGGAGCGTGCCAAGCACCTGCTTGACTCGGATGACGACACCAACAAGGAAGACAAGGAGTAAGCTGCCCTTCTAAGTTGAAAACAAGAAGCCCCGGAGCAATCCGGGGCTTTTTTGTGGTCAATAAAACCACCTATTATACAGAAGATTAGAGCTAAAATACAGGAAAAGGCGCGCTGCTGTTTGGCAAAAGTAGATTATTGACGTATGTTTGCGCTCCCAATCCGGTGACGTGACCGAGTGGCTAGGTAGAGGTCTGCAAAACCTCCTACGGCGGTTCGAATCCGCCCGTCACCTCTTCCTGTTTTCCCTGTTTGCCCCGGTCGATTAGCCCCGACCGGGGTTTTTTGCGTCTACTCAGGCAACTCTTTAGGGATTGGTGCGGCTGTGCTTAGGGGAATTGTTTCGCCAAATCAGGCATAAGCCCAAATTATCCCTACCTTCTGGGCCGTTCCCGCGTATAGTCCGGGGCATATTTTCGATTTCACTCACTTTCCCCTATGAACATTGTCGACCTGCGCACGATGCGCGGCCCCAGTTATTGGTCTGTTAAACACACTCGCCTGATTGTCGTAAAGGTAGACTTCGGGGACCTGGCCGGAGTCTGGTCGAATGCCGTGCCTGGGCTGCCGGAACAGCTGGCAGAGTTGTTTCCGAATTTGGGTATACCCAACCCGCACCATTCGGCGGAAGCCACCAAGCACCCACCCCTAACGCGGGATCAGCTGGCAGATGGCGAGCCACTGGCCTACGTGCTGCAACATATTGCGTTGGCACTGCAGCGGCAAGCCGCTATGCCCGTATACTGGGGCAAGTCCTACCCTGCCCACGAGGAAGGGATGGAGATGGTAGTGTTTGCGTACCGCGAGGAGCGCGCCGGCCGGCAGGCAGCCGAGTACGCAGTCGAGGTACTAGACAAGCTATGCAAGGGCGAAGCAGTGGACTTGAAGCCGATGCTGGCGGAGCTGCACGATATTCGGGAAGAGGAGTATTTTGGGCCCAGTACCCAGAGCATCGTGTCGGAGGCGGCTTCTCGTAACATTCCCTACATCCAGTTGCAAAACAGCAACATCATTCAACTGGGCTATGGTGTTAATCAGAAGCGCATCTGGGCTACTACGACTACCTACACGTGTAACGCAGGCGTAGAAATTGCGGGAAATAAGAACCGCACAAAGTCTATGCTCAAAAATGCGGGCGTGCCCGTCCCTACTGGTACAACTGTGTACTCAGAGGAGGGCCTGCGCGACGCGGTTGAAGAACTGGGCTTCCCCATCGTGACCAAGCCCTTGGATGGCAACCATGGCAAGGGCGCTACCATTAAGATTCAGAACTGGGAAGATGCAGTGATGGGGCTGAAAGCAGCCCAGGAGTATTCCCGGGCTGTGATTGTGGAGCAGTTTATTGAGGGCGCTGACTTTCGGCTGTTGGTGGTAAACGGCAAGCTGGTGGCCGCCGCCAAGCGCACACCTGCCTCCGTAACCGGTAATGGTATCCACACCATTCAGCAACTAATTGACGAAGTGAATACCGACCCGCGTCGGGGGGTAGGGCATGAGAAGGTTCTTACGGCCATTAAAGCCGATAAGCATACGCTGGACATTCTGTCGGCCCAGCAGTTGACGCTGGATTCAGTGCTGCCGGAGGGACAGACGCTCTACCTCAAAAGCACGGCCAACATCAGCACGGGCGGTACTGCCACCGATGTGACCGATCTGGTAGACCCCTACAACGTGCTGCTGGCCGAGCGCGTGGCTGGTATCATTGGGTTGGATATCTGCGGTATCGACCTGCTCACCGATGACATTGCTGTGCCGCTTAATGAAACGCGTGGTGCCGTAATTGAGGTAAACGCCGCGCCTGGTTTCCGGATGCATATTTCGCCCACGGAAGGGCTGCCGCGCAACGTGGCCGCGCCTGTGGTGGATATGCTGTTTCCGCCCGGTGCGCCTACCCGCATTCCAATCATTGCCGTGACGGGCACCAACGGCAAGACCACTACCACGCGCCTCATTGCGCACATGGTGGCTTCCAAGGGTTACAAGGTAGGCTTCACTACCACCGACGGCATCTACATTCAGGGCGTGCAGCTGCAAAAAGGTGACTGCACCGGCGGGCAGAGTGCCGAGTTTGTGCTGAAAGACCCTACCGTGAACTATGCCGTGCTGGAAACTGCCCGCGGCGGCATGTTGCGCTCCGGCCTGGGTTTCCATGCATGCGATATTGCTGTGGTAACCAACGTGGCCGCCGACCACCTGGGCCTGCGCGATATTTATACGGTGGAAGAAATGGCGGCGGTGAAGGGGGTGCTACCCCGCACAGTGCGCAAAAACGGCTGGGCCGTGCTCAACGCCGACGACGACCTGGTATACCAGATGGGCCACAAACTCGACTGCCGGGTAGCCTACTTCAGCATGGATGAGAACAACCCGCGCGTTCTGGAGCACGTGGAGGATGGGGGCGTGGCGGCCGTGTACGAAGCAGGGTACATCACCATCTACAAAAACAGCTATAAGCTGCGCATCGACCGCGCCGTGGAGTTTCCGGTGACGTTTGGGGGTAGGGCAGGCTTCAATATCGAAAATAGCCTGGCTGCCGCACTAGCTGGCTATTTGGCCGGTTTCGATAAGGACGACATCAAAATGGCACTGCGTACGTTTGTGCCCTCGGCCAGCAAAACGCCGGGCCGCATGAACGTGTTTAAGTACCCGCAGTTTGAGGTGATTGTGGATTATGCCCACAACACGGCAGGTATTAGCAAATTTGCTGAGTTTCTAAACGCTACTGAGGCTACCCATAAGGTAGGCATCGTGTCGGGTTTGGGCGACCGGCGCGAGGAAGATACGCTGGGTTTCGCACGCATTGCCGGGCAGATTTTCGACGAGGTGGTGTTGCGCCAGGACCGCGACCTGCGCGGTAAAACCGCCGAAGAGTTGCGCGAGTTGATGACCCGCGGTTTGCAACTAGACAAGCCGGAAATCCCCATCACGTACATTGAATATGAGCCGGATGCCATCGACCATGCGCTTGCCACGGCTCGCCCCGGCTCCGTCATCTGCATCTTCACCGAAAACATCGGCGCTACCATCAAGAAGCTGGAGAATTACAGGGCTGCGGAGTAATGCAGATTTTGAGTACGATTCACGTGTGAAGTTCTCATCAGAGGTAAACAAAAAAGGCTCGCCACTGGCGAGCCTTTTTTTGTTTTGGTTGCGTAAGCGAAGCGCCTCCAAAATTTACGCTAATCTGTAGCCCTATTTTAAAGTGAATGTCGTTTTCCCAATCATCACGCCACCGGAATACAGCTCTACAGTATGCAGGCCTGTTTTGTAAGGAGCGCCTTTCGCATACACGAACTGCACGGGCTGACGGGTGTTGTCGAATACGATATCCTGCTTGGCAGTGTAGAATGCTTCCGAACCATCGACCATGAAGGTGCCGCCGCCGGTGCTCAGGTTGTACAGAGCCGAGCCGTCGGGCTCAATGAGGCGCATCATAATCTGCTTGGTTTCCTTCGGTGCCACATCGTTGCGGGCCAGGTTGAAGGTGACTTTTACCTTCTCTACCCGCTTGGCTTTGAACTCGTTATCGTCGTCGTCTTTCTCCTTGTTGCGGGAGTTGATAACGCCTACCCGGATGTTGTCGGCCTGGAGGCGCGAGGCTACCTCCACTTTCTGCGACAGCTCCTGGTTGGAGCGTACTACCGTAGAGATGGTGTCGGTGAGCTTGTTCTGACGCTCTTTCAGGGTGGTAGTTTCGGTGTAAAGGGCCTCGTTATCAGCCTTTAGCTGTGCAATTTCCTCGTCTTTTTTGCGCAGCTGGTTTTCGAAGTTGGCGGCGCGCTCCTTGAAGCGGCGCTGCTCGGCAATGCTAAAGCTACCCTTGCGGAAGGAGCGCAGCTTCAACAGGTCGGCGTTGATGGCGGCAATACGAGCCTCCAGCGAGTCATTAGCCAAGCCCATACCCTGCACTTCCTGGCTTTGACGCTCAAAATCGGCCTTCAAGGTTTCATACTCCTTGATCTGCTGCTCCAGCTTGGTATCCTTTTCTTTTACCGTCGCGGTTAGCTGCTCGTTTTGCTTGCCTTTTTGCTGATTCAGGTAGAACAAAAAGCCGTTGATGCCCAGCAGCACCAGAAAAAGGGCCACGAATAGCCAGACGCGGTTGTTGTTTTTAGGTTCAGGATTTTGATTCGGTTCCATTAGTGGGAGGGTTAAATGATACCCGGCAGATGCGGGTAGGACTAGTACCTTTGTGCACAAAAATAAAGGGATTGTGCACGTGCGCAAGTCCTAGGCTAAATCGGACAGGAAGATGCAACCTACGCAAAAGCTGGATGCCAGCTACTGGCAGGGCCGCTACGAGGCCCACCAAACTGGCTGGGACGCGGGCCAGATAACGCCGCCACTGCGGGATTATTTCACTCAACTAGCTGGTCCCGATGCCCGCCACATCCTGATTCCGGGTGCCGGACGCGGCTACGAGGCCGAATATCTGCACCACCAAGGCTACCCCAACGTGTGGGTAGCCGACATAGCGCCCGACGCCCTGGTGGCCTTGCAAGCCCGCGTGCCCGACTTCCCCGCTGAGCACCTGCTGTTGCAGGATTTTTTTGCGTTGGTGCCCGCCGAACCGTTCGATTTAATCGTGGAGCAAACGTTCTTCTGCGCCCTCGATCCTACCCTGCGCCCTGCCTACGCCCGCCAGTGTGCCACGCTGCTACGGCCCGGCGGTACGCTCATGGGACTGTTATTCAATACAGAATTCTCGCAGCCCGGTCCGCCCTTTGGAGGTAGCGCAGCGGAGTATCGCGCCTACTTCGCGCCTTACTTTGACTTCGTGCATTTCGCGCCGGCCTACAATTCCCTGAAACCCCGGCAGGGTAGGGAGTTGTTTATATGTCTGCGAAGGAAAACGGATGGTAAGCCGTAGCTTGCACTTCCTCTTTTTCTGCCCTCACATCTTCTTATACCCGCCGGTTGCTGCCAGTGCCGGCCCCTACCTTGCTCCCTATGTTTGCCCAACTCGCCAACGCCCTCCCGCACTTTCGCAACACCAATTCCGGCCAGTTTTTTTTGATGGCCGGCCCCTGCGTCATTGAGGGCGAAGATATGGCTCTGCGCATTGCCGAGCGCATCAAGCACATCACCGATAAGCTCCAGGTTCCTTACATCTTCAAAGGCTCCTACCGTAAAGCCAACCGCTCCCGCCTCGATTCCTTCACCGGCATTGGCGACGAAACGGCCCTGCGCATCCTGGAAAAGGTAGGGCGCGAAATAGGCGTGCCGACCGTAACGGACATCCACGAAACCACCGAGGCTGCCCTGGCCGCCGAGTACGTGGACGTGCTGCAAATCCCGGCCTTCCTGTGCCGACAGACCGATTTGCTGATTGCCGCCGCCAAAACCGGTAAGGTGGTGAACGTGAAGAAAGGCCAGTTTCTGAGCGGCGACGCCATGCAGTTTGCCGTAGACAAAGTGCGCCAGTCCGGCAACGAGCACGTGATTCTGACGGAGCGCGGCAACTCTTTCGGCTACTCCGATCTGGTGGTAGACTTCCGCAACCTGCCGGCCATGCAGCAGTTTGGTGTGCCCGTGGTGATGGACGTGACCCACTCCCTGCAAAAGCCCAACCAGAGCAGCGGCGTGACGGGTGGTCAGCCGGCCCTCATAGAACCCATTGCCAAAGCCGCCATTGCCGTAGGCGCCGATGGCCTGTTCATCGAAACGCACCCTACCCCCGCCACCGCCAAATCGGACGGCGCCAACATGCTCCCGCTGGATCAATTGGAAGGCCTACTCACTCGCCTCACCGTCCTGCGCCAGGCCTTGCAGGACACGGGCAGCATCGAGGCTTTGCCGGCGTAAGTGGGGGTAGAGGTAAAACTAGACCGTCATTCCGAGCTGGTCGAGGAATCTCGCGTGCTGATGTCAGATACTATCTTTCGTTAGCACGCGAGATTCCTCGACCAACTCGGAATGACGTTCAATGAAGCATGTGAAATTTCCCGCTTCACTCAGCATAACGTTCTTTCGGCAGCATTTCCTACCTATCCTCCCGTATCTTTCTCCCGCTTCTCCTCCTATCTGATTTCCCTCCATGAAACAATTTTTTAAGTATGTGCTAGCTACCCTCACGGGGCTGGTGCTGTTTGGTATACTTAGCGTTGTGTTGCTGCTGGGCGTCCTGTTTGCCTTAGCTAGCTCTGCTGATAAGGAAGTGACGGTGGCCAGCAACTCGGTGCTGGAAATCAAGCTGGATAAGCCGCTGGCCGAGCGTGAGAGCCGCAGTTCGCTGGCGTCGCTAATCAGTTCCCAGGCCGATGATACGGGGCTGGACCAGGTGAAAGAAGCCATTGGCCGGGCGAAAGAAGACGGCGACATCAAAGGTATTTTCCTGAATGTGGAGCTGGTACAGGGCGGCATGGCCTCGCTGGAGGAAATTCGCAATGCGCTGCTGGACTTCAAGAAATCGGGCAAGTTTGTGGTATCGTACGCCGATGCGCAGTCGGAAAAGAGCTACTACCTGGCCTCGGTGGCCGACCGCATCTACCTGAATCCGCAGGGTACGCTGGAGTTCAACGGCCTCAGTTCGGAGACGTACTACTACAAAAACTTGTTCGATAAGCTGGGCGTGGAGCCGTATATCTTCCGGGTGGGCTCGTTTAAGAGCGCCGTGGAGCCGTATTTCCGCACCAGCATGTCGGACTCGGCGCGGCTGCAAACGTCGTCGTTCCTAAACTCGCTCAACGACTACATGCTGGGCCGCGTGGCCACGGCCCGTCGCATTCCGGGGCCGCGCCTCAAGGTTATCAGCGACTCTATGCTGGTGCACAACGCCGACGACGCCAAGCGCCTCGGCTTGGTGACGCACCTGGGCTATTATGACCAAGCTACCAGCTACATGAAAGGCAAGCTGGGGGTGGCGAAGGATAAGAAGTTGAGCCTGATTGACTTGGGTGACTACGCCAAAAACGAAGAGGACCAAGCGTTAGGCAACAGCCGCATTGCTGTCATCTACGCCGAGGGCGACATCGTGACGGGTAAGGGTAGCAGCGGCAGCATTGGCAGCACGCGCTTCGCCGAAGCCATTCGCAAGGCACGCCTAGACGATAAAGTGAAGGCCGTAGTGCTGCGCGTGAACTCGCCCGGCGGCTCCTCGCTGGCTTCGGATATTATCTACCGCGAGGTGGTGCTGACTAAGAAAGTAAAGCCCATTATCTGCTCCATGTCGGACGTGGCGGCATCAGGCGGCTACTTCATTGCCATGGCCTGCGACACAATTGTGGCCCATCCCAACACTATCACGGGCAGCATTGGCGTGTTTGGCGTGCTGCCAAACATCGGCCCCTTCCTAAGCGAGAAAATTGGCGTGACGACGGACCGCGTAACCACGGGCAAGTTCTCGGACATTCCGACCATCACGCGTCCACTTACGGCCTACGAGAAGCAGCAGCTGCAACAGGAGGTAGACCGCATCTACGCCGACTTTACGACCAAAGCTGCCAAGGGCCGGCACATGCCCGTGGAGCGCCTGCGCCGCCTGGCGTCGGGTAGGGTGTGGTCGGGCAGTGAGGCCAAGGCCCGCGGCCTCGTCGACGTGCTGGGCTCGTTTGACGACGCGTTGCGCATTGCCGCCCGCCGCGCCAACCTCAAAGAAGGCGACTATTCACTGCAACGCCTGCCTCGTCAGAAAACTTTCTTCGAAAGCATGTTTAGTAGCCTGAACGAGGAGGTGCGCCTGCGCATGGTACGCCAGGAAATGGGCGCACTCTACCCTATGTATGAGCAGTATAACAAGCTCACGCAGATGAAAGGCGTGCAGGCCCGCATGCCGTTTGAAATGACGATTGAGTAGGTAGGGGCGCGTTGCACGCGCCCGTCGTTGCTGATGTTGCCGTCGTTGAAATAGTACGTCGTTCAACGGGACCGTTCAACGACGGGCGCGTGCAACGCGCCCCTACCACATTGTGGCTCCCCAACCTATCACCCTTACCCTATGCAACACCTCCGCGAAGCTGCTGCCTACCTGCAAACCCGTTTAGAAGGCTTTCAACCCGAATTCGGCATTATTCTCGGCACCGGTTTGGGTGGCTTGGTTCAGGAAATTGATGTGGCTCACACGTTTTCCTACGCCGATATTCCGCATTTTCCGGTGTCGACGGTAGAGAGCCACTCGGGCAAGCTGCTGGCGGGCACGCTGGCAGGTAGGCGGGTACTGGTGATGCAGGGTCGCTTTCACTACTACGAGGGCTACTCGATGGAGCAGGTGGTGTTTCCGGTGCGGGTGCTGAAGCTGCTGGGCATTCAGAAGCTATTTGTGAGCAACGCCGGCGGCGGCCTCAACCCCGACTACAACTACGCCGACCTCATGCTCATTGAGGACCACATCAACCTACAACCCACCAATCCGCTCATCGGCAAAAACCTGGACGAGTTGGGTCCGCGCTTCCCCGATATGCTGGAGCCCTACGACCTGTCCCTGCTGACCCTGGCCGAACAAGCCGCCCACACGCTGGGCTTTGCCGACAAAGTGCGGCGCGGCGTGTACGCCTCCCTACCCGGCCCCATGCTGGAAACGCCCGCCGAGTACCGCTACCTGCGCACCATGGGGGCCGATGGGGTAGGGATGAGTACCGTGCCCGAGGTCATTGCCGCCGTGCACATGGCCCTACCCGTGCTGGCCGTATCTGTCATCACAGACCTGTGTGCGCCCGGCAAGCTCAAGCGCGTGCAGCTAGCCGACATCCTACGCGTAGCCGCCGACGCCGAACCCCGCCTCACGGCCTTGCTGAAGGCGGTGGTGGAGCAGTGCTAAGCAGACCGTCATTTTAAACCTGTTCATCCGGCCGACGCAGTTGTTCAGATGCTTGAGCAGTGTTAAAGTAGACCGTCATTTCGAGCTTGTCGAGAAATCTCGCGTGCTCCCGGTAATTTCTATCTGGCATCAGCACGCGAGATTTCTCGACAAGCTCGAAATGACGGTCTATATCAATAGCCCATGCTACTCCCGCAGAATAATATTCTGCCGCTGCACACTCAGCACTGTAAAAATGCCCACGCCACCTGTTACCGTTGATTTTACGCCCGATGGCTGTGCGAAGGGATTATTGTTGGCACTGCGCGCGTCCTGCACCGATTGCAGGAAGTTGTAGTAAGGCGTATCGAGGTGGAAGAGACTGACGATGAGCGTGTCGTTGGGGTTAAAATCGTAGGAAGTACCCAGCGTGATGCTTTGGCCGTCGGTGAGCCGGTCCTGCACGGTGTATTCAACTTCCGGGTCGCGGGTGAGAAAGCGCCGATGCACCATCAGGCGGTAGGCGTCGCCGATGCCCGCAGCATCTTGGAACGTGGTGAGCACGTAGGCTTTGCGCTGTTCGCCGGTTTCGTTGTTGAAACGCCATTCCACTTTTTGTATCGGCACGGCGGCTGGCATGGTGGTGGTGCCGGTGAGGCGGCGGCCCTGCGTATCGTACACTTCCAGTCCAAAGGTGTCGCCGGGACGGGCCGTCAGGCGACGTCGGCCGATGTGCGTGTAGGCTTTGCGCGTCACCCGGTCGATGTCCGGGGCATAAAAGAGGGTATCGTGGATGCCGTTGGCGCGCGTGAGCACCACGGTAGCATCCGTTACGATGGGTAGCTCCACAGGGGCCAGGTAGGGCTGCGTCTCCGAAACAGTGATGCGCGGCAGCGCGTTCGGTTCCAGGTAGGCTTCTACCACTAGCTGAGAAGGACCAAATGGCAAAACCACATCAATGTCTTGTTGCAGACTGCCGCAGCCGTCCAGCAGGGTAGGGGCCAGCATGCTCAGCAACAGCCCGGCAACGCGGCGGTGGCGGAAATAGCGCATCACGTTAGAATTTGAAGTTGTACGTAACCGACGGAATAGTCGGAAACAGAGATACTTGCCGCGCCCGGTACCCCGTGGTCTGGTTGGTTTGCGGGTCTTCCAGCCGGTCGAAATAGATGAAGTAGGGATTGCGCCGGTTATAGGCGTTGTAGATGCTCAGCGTCAGGTCCGACTCGCCGTGGCGGGGGCGCAGCTTGTACACCAGGCCCAGGTCGAGGCGGTTGTAGGGAGCCAGCCGGTAGGTGTTGCGGTTGGGGTAGAGCGGCACTGCCACTGCGTTGTTGTTGCCGCCCAGCACATCCTGAAAACCGAAGCGCCCCTGCGGCAGCGTAGTGGCCGCACCCGAGGTGAAGATAAACGACCCCGACAGGTTGAAGCGCGGCGACAACTGGTGCAGCACTACCACCGTCAGGTTGTGGCGCCGGTCGTAGGTAGGGTAGTAGGTATCGCCGTTGTTGATGCCCGTGGTGCCACGCTGGGGCGGAAACCGACGCTTGGTCCAGGCCAGCGTGTAGCCAATCCAGCCGGTGGTGCGGCCTTCTTTTTTCTCCAGGTACACTTCGTTGCCGTAGGCCCAGCCTTTACCAAACAGAAATTCGCTGTCCAAATCGTTATTGGCAAACAACTGGGCTCCGTCTTTAAAGTCAATCTGGTTCTCGGCCCACTTGTAGTAGACCTCGTTGGTCAGCAAATACTTGCCGCCGCCCAGCAGCCAGCTCACGCCGGTGGCTACCTGCTGCGAGCGTTGTGGCTTCACCGACAGCCGCGAAGGGTACCAGATATCGGTAGGCAGGGAGGAGCCCGAGTTGGTAACCAGGTGAATGTACTGGTACATCAGGGCATAGTTGGCCTTCAAGCTGAGGGTAGGCGAGAGGGTATAGCGCGCTGCTACGCGGGGCTCAATGCCGCCATAGGTATCGGAGCCGCTGTGGAAGCCCGACAGGCGCAGGCCGTAATCCAACTGCCACTTGTCGTTGATGGTGAAGTTGTCGGAGGCGTACAGGCCGCCTTCCAGGCCCGTGTAGTTGACATCGGCGCCAAAGTTGACGAGGTTGCTCACGCTTTCAGCCTGTAAGCGCCCTACCCCAAACGTGTGTGAGGTGAGGGCTGCCCCGGCCTTGAGCACGTGCCGGTTGTCGGCGGAGTGGTACTCCAGGTCGGAGCGGAGGCTCAGGTCGCGAATGGTAGAGGCCAGATCGAAGCTGAACTCGTCGAGCGCGTTGCTGATGTTGTAGCGGTAGCGCGTGACGGAGGCCGTCGTATTCAGGTACAGCCTCGGCGCAAATGTGTGCTGCCAGCGCAACGCGCCTAGCGTATTACCCCACTTAAAGTTGAAATTGAACCCACCGTCGCTCTGAAAACCAAAGACGTCACTACCATAATAACCCGTTAGAAACACCTGGTCCTTGCGGCCCAGCTGATAGTTGGCTTTCAGGTTGAGGTCTTGAAAATAGTAATCGGGAATGGGGCTGTAGTCAGCCGAGCCTTCGTTCACTTTGTTAATGGCCCGCGTGAACACGTCGAAATACGTGCGGCGGCCAGCTACCAGAAATGAGCCCTTGCCCTTCGCCAGCGGCCCCTCCACCGCCAGGCGCGACGAAATCAGGCCAATGCCGCCACTCACGCCTACCTTCTCGTGACTGCCCTCGCGCAGGCGCACATCAATGATGGAAGAAAGCCGCCCGCCGTACTGCGCCGGAAAGCCACCCTTGTATAGGTCGACGCTTTGCACCGCATCAGGGTTGAACACTGAGAACAGCCCAAACAAGTGCGCCGGATTATACACCACCGCGTCGTCCACCAACACCAGGTTTTGATCGGAGGAGCCACCGCGCACAAACAAGCCCGAGGTACCCTCGCCGCCATTCTGCACGCCGGGTTTCAATTGCAGCGTTTTGAGCAAGTCTACCTCGCCAAACAGCGCGGGCAGCAGCTTCGCCTCGCGGGCCGTGAGGTGCTCCACGCTCATTTGGGTGGTTTGGAGCTTTTGTTCCAGCGTGCCCGAACCCGTCACGACCACCTCGCCCAACTCATTGGCCGCAGGCGGCAGCTCTACCAGCAAGCGCTGGTCGCGGCGTACGGTAATCGTGCGCGTCACGGGTTGATAGCCGAGGAAGGAAACCACTACTTGGTGTTCGCCCGCTGGCAGGGGTAGGGAGAAACTGCCGTTGGCGTCGGTAGCGGTGCCGGCCGTCAGGGTAGGCACCGCCACCGAGGCGCCCGGCAGCACCTCGTGCGTGTCGGCAGCGCGTACTACGCCAGTGAGAGTATACTGCGCTTGCGCCAGCGCAAACAAGGGGAAAAGCAGACTAACTATGACGAGGGTACAGCGTGCGAACAACAGACGAGGCGTTTCGGGGCGAACAGGAGAACAGTGCGAGCGAGGCCGCCTACTCCAACGCCGGACTTTGCCGGATAGTTTGTTGGTCAGGGGCTACGCATCCACAAATCTACGTCAATGGTTCACAAAGCCTTGCAGCGTCTGGTTGAGCTGGGGCGCTGGCACCACGCCCGCCTGCCGCCACACCGGCTGCCCGTTCTGAAACAGAATGAGGGTAGGGATGCTCTGTACCCGAAACTGCTGGGCCACTGCTTGGTTGCGGTCCACATCAATCTTAATGATGCGCAGCTTGCCCTGGTGCTGTTGGGCCACCTGTTGCAGAATGGGTGCCATGGTCTTGCACGGGCCGCACCAATCAGCATAAAAATCGACCAGTACCGGCATGCCAGGACTGTTGATAAGCTCGGAAAAAGATTTTTTGGGCATGAGAAAAGTAGTTGCAGAATGAAGAGGAAAACCAACTATTCCGCATACGCAGCCGCCGCCAAAAAGGCTTCTACTTCCGCTTCTCAATAACCGTTACGTCGTTGCCGGCCTTTTCAAACTCAAAAAAACCGCCTACAACTTTCTTCCCTGCTACCTGGCACTCCCACACGTAGCGACCGGGTGCGGCTGCACCCGCCTCATTGCGCTCCGATTTGAAATAATCAGGCTCGGAAGGCTCCGATGGAAAGATGACGTCTACACCGTTCTGGCCCTTGGCTACTTGCTTTTCCAGTATATAAGCTTTGCCGGTCGACTGGTTGGTAACTACAAATTTTGCTGTGTAGGCGCCCAACTGGCCAAACTTATCGACCACTCCCAGCTTCACGTACGTGTCGGTGGACACCAGCCAGGTTTGCGCTTGGGAAGCGGTAGAGGTGAACAGCAGTAGCGCCACCGCAACACCAGCGGCTCGTACCAGCGTAGTCAAGCCAACCCAGGAAGGAGTAAAAATCTGCATATGGTAAAAATTGGAAAGTATGAAAAGGAGCAAAAAAGCAGCTGTTAGGGTTATGCTTCCGGCCAGCTGCTGAATAATTCGGAAAAAACCACTGTATGCACTAAGGATATAATTTGGGATGTTTTATAGAAAACTTCGCAATCAAATATAAGATTTATTGAAGTGTTGGTATATAAAGAGAATATGAATTTTGTAATATGTGGCAATGGTTATATAGTAGCTGCAAAAAGTACCACCAAGCACGCTTTTAGGCCATGCCCCGCCGTCGAAAAGAGACACTTACGAATTCTGTGCCGGAAGAACCGCAGTGCGGGCTTTGTCTGCGGCGCGTGAGGCAAGTGACGCGCCACCACTTGGTGCCTCGCGAAGAAGGTGGTAAATATGGCCCCGTGGCCGATTTGTGTCAGCCTTGCCACAGCACAGTGCATCTGCTACTACCCAACAAAATGCTGGCTCGGCAGTATGGTACTATTGAGGCGCTGCGTGAAGCCGAAGAATTGCAGAAGTATCTGGGCTGGATTCGGAACAACAAAGTAGAGCGTATCTCCAACCGGCGTGGAAAGTATAAATAAGCTTATAGGGGCTACGACTTTGTAATTGAATTATTATAATAAATTATTGAACAGGTTGCTGCTCGTTGTGTAATCTTAGAGGCTGTTTAAATTAATTCTTGAAGCCTATTCAACGGGGTAGAGGCGCAAGATTTTGCGTCTCGTCGTTGCTGACTCTGCCTTGTAAGCGCCAATCATTCAACGACGAGACGCAAAATATTGCGTCTCTACTCCGTTCATGCTAACTCAAGCAGTCTTTTAGAGCCCTCCTTCAGCTTACGGGTACACGTAGCAGTGGCCCGGTTTCTACCTTTGCCGGCATGACGTTTTCCCGCCATTTCGTTCCGTTTGCTCAGTTGCGCCACCAGCCTACCATTCTGGTAGACAGCACCGGGCTGGGGGCTACCCTCACGCTGGCGCACTGGCGCGGGGCTACCACGCCCGAGCCGCTGCGCGACGATACCAGTGCGGGCTCGGTATTGCGGGCGTTGCAGCAGCCTGCCACGCCCGGCTTGGCGGCGCAGGCCGTGTCGGCCAACCATTTTGATGTGGATGGCTTTGTGGGCGTGTGGAGTTTGCTGAATCCGGAGCTGGCCCTGCGCCACGAGCACCTGCTGCGCCTGGTGGCTACCCTGGGCGACTTCCGGGAAATTGATTGGCACGACCCGCAGGCCCACTATGCGTTGCAACTGGTGTGTTGGCTGAATGCCGAGGAAAAAGCGCATTTCTACGAGCCCTTTGGTGCCCCCGCCCGGCGCCGCCGTGAGGATGAGGCCTCGGCGGAAAAGTTCGAGTGGTTTCTGCCGCGCTTTGCCGCCGTGCTGGAAAATCCGGCGGCGGAGCACGCCGCGTGGGCACCAGAATATGAGCGGGTGCAGCAAGCCGCAGCCGCTATGCAAGGCCCCGCCACTGCCCTCATACCTTACCCTGAAATTGGGCTAGTGGTGGTGCGCACGCCGGAGCCGCTGCCTTACTATGCCCTGTTCGGCCCTACCGCTGGCTTCGATATGGTGCTGAGTCTGTACGACGGGCAGCGCTACGAATTCGAGTACAAGTACACTACCTGGATTGACCTCGAATCGCGCCCAACGCTGCCGCGCCTACCCCTACACGCCCTTGCTGACCGCCTGAACGCGCTGGAAGTCGGCCTGCGCCGCTGGACCCACGACGGCATCACGGATACCGGTCCGTTGCTGCGACTATCGGGCAAAGGCCTCACCAAAGCCCAGCGCTACGCCGACCCCGACCAGCGCCCGATGTACGAATCGTCGATTGCGCCGGAAGAGATAGAACGTGAGGTAGTAGCGTTCTTCCGCCACGGCTACGCTGCTATTGCGCCGCGCCGCTACTGGACCTGGGCCGACATTCGGGCGGTAGGGGAGTAGCAGGTTACTTTAGTTATCACGCTGCTGCTGGCCTACCTTCTGCTGCTGGTATTTTCTACCTAAACTACTACGTACTAATTTCGCGGCTGTATTTTCAGAAACGGTATGCGCTGTTTCTGATCAGCCTGGGGCTGGGCTTTGGCATGGTGGCGTTGGCTGATTGGCACACGGTGCTTTCACCGCATTTCGATCTGGCCGGTGGCCCGGCGCCTCTCTGGAAGGCCGCCCCCACGCGGAGGCGACTGAAACCACCTGTTGTTTACGTTCTTATATGTTGTTGCTCCGGTTCTTTACCCTCTTCTTCCTGCTCTTTACCTATGCCAGCGCCGCCACTGCCCATGACAGCGGCGCCATTGCGGGCACCGTATACGATGCCGCTACCCAGCTGCCCTTGCGCGGCGTATCGGTGCGGCTGGTAGAAACCAGTAAAACGGCCGTGACCAACGAACTGGGGCAGTACCGCTTCGCTCACCTGAGGGAGGGTAGCTACCACGTGGCCCTGTCGCACCTGGGCTACCAGACGGTGCGCGTGCTGGTTTCGGTGTCGGAAGATCAAACGGCGGCGGTGTCTACGCGCCTTGTGGCCGCGCAGGTAGAGCTGGGCGAAGTGGCCGTGTCGGCTGAGCGGCCCCAGGAGCAGCAGCTCATTAGCGCCCTCGACATCCGGCTGCGGCCCGTGACCAACTCCCAGGAGATTCTGCGGCTGGTGCCGGGCCTGTTTATCGGGCAGCACGCGGGCGGGGGCAAGGCCGAGCAACTGTTCCTGCGTGGTTTCGACCTCGACCACGGCACCGATATCCGTCTTTCGGTAGACGGCATGCCGGTGAACATGGTGAGCCACGCCCACGGCCAGGGCTACGCCGATCTGCACTTCGTTATTCCCGAGTTGGTGCAAGCCGTAGACTTCGGCAAAGGGCCCTACCAGACCGAGCAGGGAAATTTGGCTACGGCCGGCTGGGTGAACTTTCGTACCCGCACGGCCCTCGACAGCAGCTTCGCCAAGGTAGAAGTAGGCCAATACGACACCTACCGCGCCGTGGCAGCCGTGGATTTGCTTGGGGCGAAGGGTAGGGCTAAAGAGCAGTCGGCCTACTTGGCCTCGGAGTATTCCTTTTCCAATGGCTACTTCGATAATCCGCAGCACTTCAACCGGTTGAATGTGGTAGGCAAGTACCACGGCCACCTTACGCCTGCTACCCGCCTCACGCTCACGGGCTCTACCTTTTATAGTAAGTGGAATCATTCGGGCCAGATTCCCGACCGCGCCGTGGACGAAGGACTGATCGGCTGGTTTGGCTCCGTTGATCCCACCGAAAGCGGCGAAACCAGCCGCTCGAATTTGAATGCTGAGCTGGTGACGGTGACGCCCGCTGGCAACGTGGTGCGCAACCAAGTATTCTACTCCCGCTACGCCTTCGAGCTGTATTCGAACTTCACCTTCTTCCGCGACGACACCATCAACGGCGACCAGATCCGGCAGCGGGAGCAGCGCAACCTATTCGGCTACAACGGCAGCTTCCGCCGCACGCACGCGCTGGGTAGCTTGCCGCTTACCTCCACCATCGGCCTGCAATACCGCCAGGATCTGACTGACAACACCGAACTCTCGCACACGAAAAACCGCAGCGAAACGCTGGAGCAGCGTCAGTTAGGGGATGTTAACGAGCTGAATGCCAGTGCCTACCTCGACGAAGCTGTGCAGCTGAGTACCCGCCTGCTACTGACGGCCGGCGTGCGCCTGGACGTGTTTCGCAACCAGTACCAGGATAAACTGCAAACGCCCGTGAGCACCCGGCACGTGGTGTCGTCCATTGTGTCGCCCAAGCTGAACCTGTTCTATACGGCCTCGCCTACCCTACAATTCTACCTCAAGTCGGGCAAGGGCTTCCACTCCAACGACACGCGCGTGGTGGTGCCCGAAAACGGCCGCCAAGTGCTACCCGCCGCCTACGGCGCCGATCTGGGCGTGGTGATGAAGCCCATGCCGCGCCTACTGGTGCAGGCCGCGGCCTGGTATCTGTGGCTGGCGCAGGAGTTTGTGTATGTGGGCGACGAAGGCGTGGTAGAGCCCAGCGGCCGTACCCGCCGCCAGGGCCTCGACTTATCGTTGCGCTACCAACTCACCCGCTACCTCTACGCCGACGCCGATTTCACGGCTGCCCGGCCCCGTGCCATCGGCGAAGAAGCCGGTGCTAATCACTTGCCGCTGGCGCCTACCTTCACCTCAGCGGGCGGACTGAGTGTGCTGGGCTGGGGCCGGTTCAGCGGTTCGCTGCGCTACCGCTACCTGGCCAGCCGTCCGGCCAATGAGGACAACTCGCTGGTGGCTAAAGGGTATTTTGTGACCGATATGCAGGTGAACTATACTCGGCCGCGCTACCAGCTGGGCCTGTCGGTGCAGAACCTGCTGAACACCCGCTGGAAAGAAACCCAGTTCGCCACCGAAAGCCGCCTGCGCGGCGAGGCCGCACCGGTAGAGGAAATTCACTTCACGCCCGGCACGCCATTTTTCGGGCGTCTCAGCGCCACGTGGTTTTTCCACTGAAAGCAGCCTGCAATACTGTAGAGACACAACATGTTGTGTCTTGCCGTTGCTAAAGCTAGAGCCGTTTAGGAACCTGGCATCCCGTTATGCTCTGCACAATGGGCGCATAAACTACTTTACATTTCCTCGCCAAAGCCCACTACCTGCAACGTACTCACGCCACCCGCGCCCCGGCGCACGTTGATTTGCGTACTCACACGCTCCTTCAGGGCCTCCACGTGGGAGATAATGCCGATGGTTTTGCCAGTGCCTTGCAACGTTTCCAGCGCCGATAGGGCCACGTCGAGCGTGTCGGGGTCGAGGGTGCCGAAGCCTTCATCGATAAACAGCGTATCAATCTGGGTTTTGCGGCCGGCCAGCTCCGAGAGGCCCAGCGCCAGCGCCAGGCTCACGAGGAAGCTCTCCCCACCCGAAAGCGAGTTCATGGAGCGCACGTTGTCGGCCTGGTAGTGGTCGGTGATGAGTAGGTCGAGGTGCTCCTGGGGGTTGCGGCTGATGCGGTAGCGGTCCGTGAAGCGGTGCAGGTGGCGGTTGGCCAGGTCTACCAGCCGGGCCAGGGTCAGGCCTTGGGCAAACTCGCTGAACTTCTTGCCGTCGGCCGAGCCGATGAGGTCGGCCAGCTGGCGCCAGCGGCGGGCTTCCTGCTGTTGCTTTTCAATCTCTACCACCAGCGAAGCGTGGCGCTCTACCCCGGCTCGGTGGTCGGTGAGGCGTTGCTGACGCTGCCCAAGCTGCTGGTTGAAAGTTGCCAGCTGCTGATTGCTGCTTGCTACCTGCGCATCAACAACCTCCGGCAGCTCGGGCGTGAGGGCGCGGGCTTCCTGCTGGTGCAACTGCTCGGCAGTGTCACGCAAGGTTTGCTCGGTGAGGTGCACGTCCTGCTCGTGGCGGTGCAGCTGCTGTTGCAGAGTGGCTACCTCGGCTTCGGGTAGGAGTAGGGTAGGGAGGGCCGCTGGGTCAGGAGCAAGGCCCGCGGCGGCGAGGGCGCCGATTAGGGCCGAGTGGCGTTCTGCCTGGGCTTGTTGCTGCTGCTGGGCATCCTGCTCGCGCTGGCGTAGCTGGTCGGCGGCTACGGTTTGGGCGGTTGTGTGCTGTTGTAGCTGCTGCTCGGCTTGCTGGCGACGCTGGTCGGCGGTGCGTACGGCCGTTTCCAGCTGCTGGCGAACATGGGCTACATGGGTAGCGTCGGGTAGCAGCTCACGACGCTGCGCCTGCCGCTGCAAAATGGCTTGGTGCTGCTGCTCCAGAGCATCGCGGCGCTGATCCAGCTCTAGCTGGAGCCGTTTGCGCTCTTTCTCGGCCGTGACGGCACGCTCATTCTCCACGTCCAGCTTCCGCTCCAGCTGCTCCGCTTCCAGCTGCTTCCGGCGGAAGTCAGCCCCGGCACTTTCCAGATTCTGCACCAGCGCCGCGCCATTCTCTCCCGAAAACTCCAGCCCAAACGACTGCACCAGGCTCACGATTATCTCCCTGATTTTCGGTTCCTGCTCCCGCGCGTCCCGCAAGCGCAGGTCTAGCTTCTTTAGTTCTGCGCTTAGTTGCTGCTGCTGCTGGCGGGCGTTCTGCTGGTCGGCGTGGGCTGTGGCTTGGGCGAGGTAGGCGTTTTGGCGTTGCTTTTCCAGCTCACCCAATTCATTCATCAGCCCGCGCACGGTAGCCATAGCGGGTGCCTCTTCCTCCTCTGTCAGCCACCGCACCACAGCCGTTGCGGGCGCGGCTGGCGGCGCATCTGCTTCCAGCATCCCAATAAAAGGCGCCAGCCGGTTGAGCCTACCTTTCAGCGCTACACCCTGCTGCTCCAACTGCTGCTCCCGGTCCCGGTCTTGCCGCACCGAGTCTTCGCTTATGCCCAGCACACTGGCGACATACGGATGCTCCAACGCCCCACACAATGGGCATGGCTCGCCGGCCGCTAAGTGCCGGCGGGCATCCTCATGGGTCAGAATGAGCTGGTGCGTGTGCATCAGGCGGCGTAAATCCAATAAATTGGCGTCCAGAGAGGTAGCCTCACGCTGCAAACGGGCCACGTGGTGGCTTAGCTGGTAATGCCAGTCGGCGCGGGCAGCGGCGGTGGCGGCTTGCTGCCGCGCAATGGTAGCCAGCTGCGCATCCGTTTCCTGAAGGCTATGGGTAGCCTTTGTCTCAACTGCGGTAGCGGCCGCAGCTTGTCGTTGGCGTTCCTGCACGGTGCTAGTCAGCTCGCTCAACTCGGTGCGGTTGTGCTGCCAATCCTGGAGGTAGCCGCTCAGGGGCGCCAGTGCTTCGGACGCGCTGTTGAGTACCGTATGGCGTGTAAGCCAGTCGCGCAGGGCGCGGGCCTGCTGCTCCTGCTGGCGCACCTGCTCGGCGGCCTGCGTGGCGGTGTTCTTGTGCTCCTTCCATTGCAGGTTGAAGCCCTGATACTCGAGCTTGCCCTTATCGAGCTGCCGCTGCTGCTCCGCCAGTTGATGGTCGAGCAACTCGGCGGCGCGCAGCTTGGGCTCCTGCTCAGCCTGGGTGGCAGTGGCTTGCGCGTGGGTTTCGCGAGCGATGTGCAAGGCAGCTTCGGCGGTGGCGCGGCGCTCCTGTAGCCGCGGCAGCTGCTCCTGCAACTGCCCTACCTCGCCATGCAGCCGAGCTACCTGTTTCTCCGCCTGGCGGAGCAAGGCATAGTCGGTAGCGAAGGGCGCGGCTTGCTGATGCCGGACCAGGCGCTGGCGCAGCGGACCCAACACGTCGGCTTGGGTAGTTAGCTGCTGCTGGCGCTGCTGAGCGGTGTGCTGGCGTTGGCGCAGTTCATGCAGTTTCTGATGCCACTGCTGGGCCGCACGCAGCTGCTCCTGGGTGGCGGTGGCGGCATCGAGCTGAGTGGCAAGCTCCCGCACTTCCATTTCCAGCGTGTCCACTTCTTCTGTTGATAGCAGCGCCACGCCTGCCAGGCCCGCCCGCAGCTCCTCTACCCGCTGGGCTTCTTCCTTGGCACGCTGGAATGCCGCTACCGAAATATCGGAGTACTTGCGCGTGTCGGTAATCTTCTCCAGCAATTGCGCCCGCTCACCGGGGCTCGATTTCAGAAACCGGGTGAAATCTCCTTGGGCCAGCAGTACCGAGCGCAGGAACTGCTTGTATTCCAAGCCGCTCAGCTCGGCTACCCGCGTTGGCACCCGCGACTTGTAGCTTTCCAGAATGGGCCATTTGTCCGGCTCCTCGGGGTTAAGCGTTTCGGGCTGCTCGCTCAGTTCCATTCTGGGGTCTTGGAGGTTGCCACCGGGCTTGCGACGGGCGCGGTACTGTCCCCACTTCGAGCGGTAGGTTTTGCCATTCACCTGAAATTCTACCTCGGCCCAGCTCTCGCCGGTGCCGTGACTCATAGCGTGCTCGGGGCCGCTGCCGTCGTGGCGGGGTACTTGGCCGTAGAGGGCGAGCGTAATGGCGTCGAGGATAGTGGTTTTGCCCGCGCCGGTAGGGCCAGTAATGGCAAACAGGCCCGCGTCGGCCAGCGGCGCGGTGCTGAAATCAACAAAATGCTCCCCGCGCAGGGAGTTGAGGTTGAAGAAGCGGACGCGGAGAATTTTCATGCGGGCAGGTAGGCAGCAAGGTAGCGGACCACGAAGTTAAGGCGAATTGGGAGGAACTCAGAAAACTTGCCCTGCTATTTGAGTAGTGAGAAGTACACTTTGCTACGCCTACTAGAAGTGGCAAAAGCGCAGTAAGTTGCCGTATGAAAGCTTCTCTACCCGTTCTGCTTATTCCGGTGTGCGTAGCTGCGTTTGCTGGCTTTTGGTGCTTGGTCAGCAAGCTTATTTCGTTCTTCGGCTGGCATCGGCTAGCAACCCAGTTCAGGACTTCAAGTGAAAATTTGGCTGACGTGTCGTTTCGGTTGCAGCACGTGCAACTGGGTAGGGCCCGCTACAATAGCGTGATGAAGGCAGGTGTTTCGGGAGCCGGCTTGCAGCTGACGGTGGTATGGATCTTTCGCGTGGGCCACCCACCACTACTGATTCCGTGGTCGTGTATCGGACTACTTCAGGAGCGTACGTTTCTATGGTAAACTACTTATACAACTCATATTCTGACAGATACTGGCAGCGTCAAGTTCAGCTTCAGCAGTGAGGCTTTTAAAGTGGCTGTACAGGCATGGCTGGCGGGAGCCTCAGAAGCCTAAATACGCTTTCTTCTACTAGAAGCAGCTACGCGGGTAGCACATCTGCCCAATGCTGGCATTGCGGGAGAGCTACAGCTTTTCCCCGCAATGCCAGCAAAACTCGGCCTCCTGGCGGTGCCCGCTGGCTTGGCATGTGCGGCAGGCTGCCTGCTTGATGGTAGGCGTATCGGCGGTAGGGTGGGCCATTTGGGCCGATACAATGCCCGTGGGCACGGCAATGATGGCATAGCCCAGAATCATCAGGATAGAAGCCATGGTCTGGCCCAGGATAGTGCCGGGCGAAATGTCGCCGTACCCGACCGTCGTCAGCGTTACGATGGCCCAGTAGATGCTCTTCGGGATGCTGGTGAAGCCATTTTCTCCACCCTCCACTACATACATGAAGGTGCCGATAACAATAACCAGCGTGAAGACGGCCGTGAGAAATACCAGAATCTTGAAACGGCTGGCTTTGAGAGCGTTCAGAATAAACTCGCCTTCACCCACAAAACGGCCCAGCTTGAAAATGCGGAATACCCGTAGCAGCCGCAGCGTCCGAATCACCACTAGGTAGCGGCTGCCAACCAGCACCAGCGCTGCCAGCGTGGGCAAAACCGCCAGCAGATCGATGATGCCTAGCACACTCAGCGCATAGGTCAGCGGCTGGCGCACCACAATCAGCCGGATGATGTATTCAACCAGAAACAAGCCCGTGAATATCCATTCCACCGTCCGTAAAAAAGGCCCGTACTGCGCCGCAATGTGGGTCACGCTTTCCAACATCACCGTCAGCACGCTCAGCACAATAGCAACGAGCAGCACCGCGTCGAACGCCTGTCCGGCGGGAGTATCCGACTCGAAGATGATGCGGTAAGCGCGTTGTTTCCAGCGCGGGCCGTTTTCGCGGGGACTTATATCCATGGTTGAATGGTGGATTTTGGTGCTGGTTATCAGATGCTTGCTCACGCTGCCAGCCCATCGGTATACCACCGAGTATCTATAGTATGGCTACAGCTGAACGTAGCTTCGTGCTGATTTTCTACAGAATGTCCCGCACCTTGGTCCACCGGATATCTGGGTATCGGTCGTTGTTCAGCGACGCTAACTTTGCCTGACCGGAGAGCATATTGTGTAGGTACTGCATGCCCTGCCAAGGCGGAAACACTTCGTCTTTGGCTGGCATAAGGGTTTTCGTCACCGTAATCATGGTTCCCAACATGCTCAGGCTACCTACCCGCAGCAGCTTAAACGGTGCACCAATGGCTTCTGCGGCAATGGCTTGCAGGTCGCGGGGAGTGGCTACTTCGCCAGCGATTCGCAAGTAGCGGGGCGTGGTAGAGTCGAGGGCGGCGGCGGCGGTGTAGGCCGCCGTGTCGCGCATCGTGGTGAAGTCCAGGGGCTGGTCGGCGTCGCCCCAATATATAATTCGGTGGATACCTGGCTGAATAACCGGGGCTTGTCCCGTCAGCAGGTCCATAAACATGCCGTTGAGGATGGAAGTTGCCTGGATAGGCGCCTGCTCTACACGCCGCTGAAACTCCCGGCGCAGGTCGAAGTTGCGGTTGGAGCCTTCGGGTAGTTTCGTGAAATCAGCGGAGTAGTCGGAGGGAATGAAGCGGGGCACGCCGGCTTGCACGGCCGCCTCCAGCAACTGCGTCTGTGCATCCACAATCACCGGTCGCAGCCCGGAAAGCGCCGACACCACGCAATCGGCGTCCCGGCAGGCCGATGCAAGGTCGGCCACACTGTCGTAGTCCACAGCTATTACCTCGGCACCCTGCAAGCGCAGAGACTCGGCCTCGGCGGAGTGGCTGCTACTAGGTCGCACAAGCGCACGCACGGTGGCGCCGCGTTGGCGCAGATGGTAGGCAATAAGTAGGCCCAGAGCGCCAGTGGAGCCCGCTAATACAATAGTAGCGGTCTGCGACGAAGATGTGGTATTGCGTTGGGTTGGCATTGGTGCAAGTAGAGAATCTGATTTTGAAATGGGTTGTCTGCAAGCGTAGGTGCTTTGGGGTATCCCGGCAAGCGTCGCGTAGAGTAGTACCACGCTGCTACCGTCAAGGTTATCGTCGTCCCTCAAAAAGATGCCTATGCTTTGCTCTGCGTGGGGTAGTCAGAAGCAGCGTAAATGAGTTGCCTTCCGCCACTTATCTGCGTATGATAGGGTTCAACCTACCTATATCGAATGTCCGACTCTTCCTCTACTTCTCTGTTCGCCCGGCGTGTAGGCATTGTCATTGGCTTAGTCGCTGCCACGATATTAGGCCTGCTATTCATAGGGACTGCGCTGCAAGTACTGCTCCTCGTGCTGGCGAGCGTGCTGCTGGCGGTGTTTTTTCGTGGCTTGGGCGCGTGGCTGCACAAGCATACACCGCTGTCGGTGGGGTGGGGTGCGCTGGTAGCGTTGTTGGTTGCGGCGGCAGCCATCGGGGGTATTGGCTGGTTTTTGGCGCCCCGTATCGGAGAGCAGGTGCAAGTGCTCAGCGAACAGCTACCTCAGTCGCTGGAGAAATTGCAACAGCAGTTGCAACGCTCCAGCTGGGGGCACGAGCTATTGGGGCAGGTGCCTAGTCTCAATTCCTTAAAAGATCGGGTTTTCAGCAATTCTTCTACCTGGCTGCAACGTTCGTTGGGCGTAGTATCGTCAACGGTTGGCGTGCTGGCCAATATATATTTGGTATTGTTTATCAGCGCCTTTATGATAGCAGAGCCGGCGCCCTACCGCCAGGGCATTATCTTGCTGGCGCCCAAGGCGCACCGCAATCGGGCTCGCGAAGTACTGGATCAATTGGGCAGCACGCTGTTTCGGTGGCTGCTGGGTAAGCTGTTTTCGATGCTAGTCGTGACAGTGCTGACGGCACTGGGCTTGTGGCTGCTGGGGATGCCGCTGGCCCTCACGCTGGCCCTGTTTGCCGGACTGCTGTCGTTTATTCCCAATTTTGGCCCATTACTGGGGTTGCTGCCGGCGCTGTTGCTGGCCTTCGTGCAAGGCCCTGATATGGCGCTCTATGTGGTGCTGCTCTACCTAGTGGTGCAGCTGGTGGAAAGCAACCTGATTACGCCCCTGGTGCAGCGCCGAATGGTGGAGCTGCCGCCAGCGCTGGTTATCATCTCACAGGTGCTGATGGGCGTTTTCACGGGTGGCCTAGGGCTGCTGCTGGCTACACCCATTGTAGCGATGCTCTTGGTGCTAGTGAAAATGCTCTATATCCATGATGTACTCGACGACCCCAAGCCGGAGCAGGCGATGGAAAAGGGGTAAGCAGTTCTACAGTAGTTGTTCGTGCAGTAGGGGAAATAGCTCTTGATGTATCGTACCCACCTAATAACCTACATCCCCTCCAGCAACTCATCAAACGTACGCAAGAGCTCCAGTCGGCCATCCTCCGGTTCTGCTTCTAGGCGTTGCGTGAAAACCTCACGCTCCGTAAAGTCGTGCAGGCTGCGCGTGAGAGGTTCTTCTTCCTCGCCTAGAGGCCGTAGCGCCACCGCCCGAAAATGCCGGCGGTTCAGCACTTGTAGCTGGCGCCGGTCCAGCGCTTCCACTACGTTAAGTAGTTGCTCGGCTACCTCCAGTTGGCTGAGTTCCGAACGAACTTCCACATCGGCCCAGGCGGGTAGGGGATAGTCGGCGTTGTTGTAGGTAGTGAGCTGGGTGAGTACTTCCTCAAGCGAGCCGTGGAAACGCACCAGCCGACGCACCCCCGGTACGGGTAGGGAAGTGATGCGTAATCCATCCGGCCCAAAATTCAGGACCACTACTTCTTTGGGGTAGTCAATCTCCGAAAACGATAGTGCGATGGGTGCCCCGGAGTATCGGATGTGGTCCCGACCGCCTACCCGCTGAGGCCGGTGTAGGTGGCCCAAGGCCACATAATCAAACACTTCTGGAAAATGCTCGGCCGTCACCTGACCCAAGTTACCTACATGGATGGTGCGCTCCGAATCGGAGGGGGAGCCCCCGGCGGCGTAGAGGTGGCCAGTAGCCAACACAGGTAGGCCGGCGGCTTTCAACTGCCACACGGTTTCCAGCTCGGCCAGGCGGGCGTAGTGGTCGGCAATACCCTGCTTAATGCGCGCCTCGCGCTCCTCGGCACTTTCGCCGGGCACCGATAGGCGCACATCCCGGTCGCGCAGGAAGGGTACGGCGCACACCACCAAACCAGGCCTACCCTGGGCATCATCCAAAACCAATACCTGATCCTCGAAGCAGTCGGGCACGCAGCCCACTACGTGCACACGGAGGTGGCGCAGCAGACGGGAAGGCGCATTCAGGGTAGCCGGCGAGTCGTGGTTGCCGCCCACTAATACCACGTCGCGGCAGCCAGTGTCGCGCATTTGCAGTAGAAAGGAGTAGTATAATTCCAGTGCTTGGTTGGAGGGCGAACCAGTATCAAATACATCGCCGGCCATTATCAGTACTTCTATCTGATGCTCGCGCACGGTTTGCACCAGCCACTCCAGGAAATGGCGGTGTTCCTCGGTGCGCTCGTGGCCCCCCACGAAGCGCTGACCCAAATGCCAGTCAGCAGTATGTAAGACTTTCACAAGAGGGGCGTGTTGCGCGCGCCCGTTGTTGCGTGGCACAGATCAAAACGCATGAAAAAGAAGTGAGAAAAAAGGTAAGTGGAATAGCCGCGGGCAATTAATTAGCCACGATAGGAGCGTGCAACGCGCTCTTGCACGCTACAGTTCCTGCACGGCCGGACCCAGGTCGTACACGGCGGTGCCGGGTAGGAGCGGCACCAGAATGCTGGCGCCGGCAGCCGAGCGGTAGCCGCTGGCGCAATGCACCAGCACGGGCTTGTCGCGCGGGATTTCGCCGGCCCGCTCGCGTAGCTCGGGTAATGGAATCAGCAGCGTATCCGGAAACAGTGCCTGCGTCACCTCCGAGCGGTTGCGGATGTCTACTACTGTAAAGTGCTCGGGGTGCTGGCGCACTTCCTCTAGGTCTACCTGCAAACTCACAGAGGGTAGGATGGGAGGCGTGAGCAGGGCTCCTTTGATGTTGGTCTCGTAGCCGATTTTGGCCGTTTTGCGAATTACAGTGTCCAGGTCAATGCGCGTGTCGGCAACCAGGTAGAATGGTTCTTCGGGACCCACCACCGAGCCCAGCCACGTCTCAAACTTGCCACCGTCCTGTAAGTTGATGGCCGAAGACAGGTGGCCTACCTTGAACTGCTCGGCTGGGCGCGTGTCGATGATGAGTACACCGGGTACCAGTGGCTCATCGGCCTGCAAGCGTGGCACGCAGCGCACATTGTTCTCAAAGGGCGCCGCGCCCTGCTTGTTCAGTTGCACATCGTGGCCAAAATACTTGGGTACAAACGGTTGGTCCTCCAGCAACGCGTGCACAAACTCTGCCTCCGTTGTGGCCTGAAGGGCGTAGTTGGTGCGCGTCTCCTTACCGATGGTACTGTCCAGATCTGTGCTGGTTGTTTTGCCGCACAGGGAACCGGGGCCGTGGGCCGGATATACTTTAGTAGTAGGGGGCAGCGTCAGGAGCTTATCGTGGAGGCTATGGTAGAGCTGTGCAGCCAGATGCTCGCGCTGATGACCGCCAGTAGCCTCGCTCTCGCGTAGGTCGGGCCGGCCCACATCGCCCACAAACAGCGTGTCGCCGGTGAATACGGCGCGGGTCTGGGCCAAATCGTCAATCAGCAGTACACAAATACTATCCGGCGAATGGCCGGGCGTGCTTAGAGCGTGCAGCTCCACGGTGCCGAGCGTGATACGGCTGCCATCGTCGAAATCCTGGTGTGGATAGAGCGCTTTGGTAAACTTGCTGCAATAGATAGTGGCGCCGGTTTCTTCCGCAATTTCCAGGTGCGAGCTGACGAAATCGGCGTGGGAGTGGGTTTCGATGATAGCTTCGATGGTAGCGTCGTGCTCATCGGCGAAATCGTAGTAAGGCTGCGGGTCGCGGCTGGGGTCGATGAGGGCGACGTGGCGGCCGCAGCGAATGGCGTAGCTGGCGTGGGCCAAGCCTTTATCATAAAACTGCTGAATCTGAATAGACTGACTACTAGGCAGGGGGCTCATGGAGGTAGCGTAAAGTGAATGTGCCACCACGCAAGGCATAGGCCCGGCACGGACACCAGCCGGCCGGGCCGGTGGGCACATATTCTCAAATATAAGTAAACGCAACGTGTGATGTGAGGTTGAAAAAAACAGCCACGAAAAAATAATTTATTAAATTATCTGATAATCAGTATGTTGTGTATGCTATATAGAGATGATGCAAACTCCGACAAGTAACGTCGGCCTTAGCTGAACCATTTGTTGGTAGTAGCTTATTTGCCGTATGCTGTGGAGCGTCGCGTATGCTCACGGTAGGGATACTTCGACCTCGCTCAGCATGACAGCCCATGGTATAAGTACGATTTCTCCCATAGCCGAAACGACAAAATGCAACACGCCCTACCCGAATTGCTCGGATAGGGCGTGCTGTTGATGAGAGAAAGTCGCGATTAGCTGTTGGTGCTGGTGCTAGTCTTCATCTTGGCCTTGCGGCCGCCTTTGTTGTTCGTGCGGTGCTCTTGCATCTTGCTCATGCGCTGGTCGCGCATGGTGGTGTACTTCGTGTACTGGTCGCTGGTGAGAATGCCTTTGAGCTGCTCCTCATACTTGCTACGCGAAGCCTTCATGCTCTGCATCATGGCTTGGCGGTCGGTGGAGGCGCTGGCCTGGCTGCGCATATTCTGCATTTCCTGCTGCTGCGCTAGGGATAAGGCCTTTACTTTGGCTGTTTGATCGGCTGAGAGGCCAAGCTGCTTGGTCAGGCGCTGGGCCTGCTGGTCGGCGCGCTGTTCGGGCGTCATATTCATCCGGTCGCCGCGCATGGGGCGCTGCATTTGGTTAGGAGTGCTCTGCATGGTAGTCTGGGCCGAAGCAGCACCAGCAGTAAGAGCAAAAACAGCGAGCAAAAGGAGGGATTTTTTCATGGTTGGAAGCAACTATTACGTTGTTTGTGGGTGATTAACGGCTCTTGGATGCAGCCACGTGAGCAAGGTTTAACCGGGGTTTAGAAAAGTTTTCCTGCCTCCCAGCATCATCCGAGTTAACCAGATAAAAGCTATATTCGGGCCATCCGAACTGATTTTTGCGTTCCACGCGCACCTTTGTAAACTCTTTTCATTCTTCTACTCACTTCTCCTCTATGGCAGATATTTTCGCCAAAAAGTCTCTTGACAAGCTGATGCACGAAGCGGACGAGGGCGAGGGCGGCGGCCTCAAGCGGACCCTGACGGCCACCAACCTCACCATGCTCGGCATCGGCGCCATCATCGGAGCCGGTATTTTCGTGCTTACGGGCACGGCCGCCGCCAACGCGGCTGGTCCGGCCATCGTCATCTCGTTTATCATTGCCGGATTAGGCTGCTTGTTTGCCGGCTTATGCTATGCCGAGTTTGCCTCCATGATTCCCATTGCCGGCTCGGCTTACACCTACGGCTACGCTACCCTGGGTGAGTTTGTGGCCTGGATTATCGGCTGGGATTTGATCCTGGAATACCTGTTTGGGGCCGCTACGGTGGCGGTAGGCTGGAGCGGCAACGTGGTCAGCCTATGCACCAAGATGGGCATTACGGTGCCTGCCGCCATTTCCCAAGCCCCTGTCTCCTACGACGGGGCGCACTTCGCCTTAACCGGGGCCATCATCAACCTGCCCGCGGTGCTGCTCATTGGGGCCATGACTACCTTGCTGGTTGTTGGCATTCAGGAGTCGGCCCGGTTCAACAACTTCATCGTGTTTATTAAGGTAGCCATCGTGCTGCTCGTCATTGGCTTTGGCTTTCAGTACGTGAATGCGGCCAACTGGGAGCCCTTCATTCCGAAGGTAGAGCTGCTGCCCAACGGTAGTTCGCGCTACGGCTGGGAGGGTATTGTGCGCGGCGCGGCCGTGGTGTTCTTCTCCTATATCGGCTTCGATGCCGTAAGTACCGCTGCTCAGGAGGCCAAGAATCCGCAGCGCGACATGCCCATTGGCATGCTGCTCTCGCTGGGTATCTGCACCCTACTCTACGTGCTGATGTCGCTGGTGCTCACCGGCCTGACCTCTTACAAAAACCTGAACGTACCCGATCCGGTTCTCGTGGCCCTCGACGCCGCCGGCCCCGCTCTGGGGTGGCTCTACTACTTCACTGGTGTGGGTGCCATTGCCGGCCTGGCCTCGGTGGTACTCGTGATGCTGATGGGGCAGCCCCGCATCTTCTTCGCCATGTCGCGCGACGGCCTGCTGCCGCCCGTATTCGGCAAGGTGCACCCCAAGTTCCGGACGCCCTACGTGACGACTATCTTCACGGGTGTTGTTTGCGCCATTGTGGCCGGTATCCTGCCCGTAGGCTTGCTGGGCGAACTTGTGAGCATTGGTACGCTGCTGGCCTTCGTGATTGTGTGCGCGGGCGTTATCGTGCTGCGCCGCCGCGACCCCAACCTGCACCGTCCGTTCCGCACGCCGTGGGTGCCGCTGGTGCCGGGCCTGGGTATTCTGATCTGCGGTTACATGATGTTCAACCTGCCCTGGGACACTTGGTTGCGCCTGATCATCTGGATGGCTATTGGTGTGGTTATCTACTTCTTCTACGGCCGCCATAACAGCAAGCTCAACCGCGAGCGAGCCGCCGAAGCCAACCCGGAGTAAAGTTGGAACTCAATAAAAAGCCCCGCGAGCGTCAGCTCGCGGGGCTTTTTGTGTCAACAGAATGTCATTTCGACCGCAGGGAGAAATCTCGCGTGCTCCCGGTGATTCTCAACGATTGAGATTACTGTTGCACGCGAGACTTCTCCCTGCGGTCGAAATGACGTTCTTATCTAACAACTCACAACGTATAAACTCACTTCACCGCTTCTACCTCGCTTTTCAGCTTGAGGACCTTGTCGCCATCTGCCTGTACGATGAGGTAGGCGGGGTTGTCGGCGGTGCCGTTGCGGGTGATGTCGCTGCCTTTCAGCTTGCGCGTGATGCTTTCCTTGTGCACTTCTTCAATCTTGCCGGTGGCCGTGCCAGTGCCGTATTTCCAGCTGACTTTGCTGCCTTTGCGAAACATGAGGGTAGGGGGAAAGAGTGAGACGATAGAAAAGAGAGTGTACCGCAAAAGTTGAGTTAGGGTTCCTCTGTTTTGCCAGGTACTACCTAAGAAATGCTCTGCTTGGCGCAACCCCATTGGAGGAGCCGGTTTCTTTGGGTAGCTTACGCCTGACCTATCCGCGCCCGCCGTTTCTTTTTCCTCCAAATCACACTCTTTCATTCTTTTCTATGCACCAAACACTACGCACGCTGGGCTTACTAGGACTGCTGGCCGCGGGCCTGCCGGCCTATGCCCAGCAACCCCTCACCTACCCACGCAACGGCGTGTACGACCAGCGTGAAGGCCTTTACGCCTTCACGCACGCCACCATCTACACCGATTACAAAACCAAGCTCGACGACGCCACGCTCGTAATTCGGGATGGTAGGGTAGTGGCTGTGGGCAACAAAGTAGCCATTCCGCAGGGCGCGGTGGTGCAGGATTTGAAGGGCAAATACATCTATCCTGGCTTTGTAGACATGTTTACGAGCTACGGCGTGCCCGACGTAAAAATGCCTGAGCGCCGGGGTAGGCGTGATGCGGGGCCGCAGTTTGAGAGCCAGAAGCAGGGCGCTTACGACTGGAACCAGGCCATCCGGCCCGAAACCAGCGCCATCGAGATGTTTAAGGTCAACTCCGAACAGGCCGACGCCTACCGCAAGCTGGGCTTTGGGGCGGTGATGACCTTGCAACCCGATGGTATTGCCCGCGGCACCGGCGCCCTGGTGACGCTGAACTCGGACCGTCGCGAAAACGAAGTGATTCTGACGGACCGCGCCGTCACTGGCTTTTCCTTCGATAAAGGCACTTCCACCCAGGACTACCCCGGTTCCCTGATGGGCAGCATTGCTCTGCTGCGCCAAACCTACCTCGATGCCGGCTGGAACCAGCGTAACCCCCGCCGCGAGCAGAATCTGTCGTTGCAGGCCTTCAATAACCAGCGCAACCTGCCTGCCATCTTCGAAGCCAGCAACAAGCTGAACACCCTGCGCGCCGACCGGGTAGGCGACGAGTTTGGGGTACAATACATTATCAAAGGGAGCGGCGACGAATACCAGCGCTTACCCGAGGTGAAGGCCACCAACGCCCCGCTCGTGGTGACGCTCAACTTCCCCGATGCCTACAAGGTAGACGACGTATACGACGCCTCCCGCGTGCCCCTGGAAGACCTTAAGCACTGGGAAATGGCGCCCGCCAACGCCGCCATGCTCGCCAAAGCCGGCGTGACCTTCGCCCTGTCGGCCAGCGACCTGAAGGATAAGAAGAAGTTCATGCCCAACCTCAAAAAGGCCATGCAATATGGCCTCACGGAGGAGCAGGCGCTCCAGGCTCTCACCGCCACGCCGGCCGCCCTGCTCAAAGCGCAGGACCAGGTAGGCAGCCTGAAACCCGGCATGGTAGCCAACTTCCTGGTATGCTCCACTCGCATCTTCGCCGACGACAACGTATTGCTCGACAACTGGGTGCAGGGCGAGCGGTACCAGCTCACGGAAGTGCCCAACGACTACCGCGGCGTGTATAGCTTGCAGGTAGGCCAGCAGCCCGAAGTGAAGATGCTGGTGAGCGGCAAGCCCGAAGCGCCTCAGTTGAAAATCGTGCGTGCCCCCGCCGATACGGTGAAAGGCACAATCAGCGTGAAAGGCGACCTAGCCACCATTGTGTACGCCAATACGAAAGGAGGAAAGGGTAAAAATGCCGGCTCGGCCCGCCTCAGCGGCTACTACACCGCCGAGGGCCGCACCTTTCGCGGCGACGCCGAAATGCCCGACGCCAGCATGGTGAAGTGGACCGCCCGCCGCCAGGAAGATGCCACCCAGGCCGCCCGCCGCGACTCGGCCAAAACAATGAAACCCATGGAAATGGGCCAGTTGACGTTTCCGTTTGCTTCCTATGGCCGCACCGAGGTGCCGAAGCAGGAAACCGTGCTGATTAAGAACGCTACCGTTTGGACCAGTGAAGCCGCCGGCAAGCTCGAAAACGCCGATGTGTTGCTGCAAAACGGCAAGATTGCCAAGGTAGGTAAGAACCTGAGCGCCCCCAGCGGCGCCCGCACCATAGACGGCACCGGCAAGCACCTCACCCCCGGCATCATCGACGAGCACTCGCACATTGGCATTTCGCAAGGTGTGAACGAGGGCACCCAGGCCGTGACCAGCGAAGTGCGGGTAGGTGACGTAATCGACCCCGAGGATGTGGGCCTCTACCGCGACCTGGCTGGTGGCGTGGTGGCCTCGCAGCTCCTGCACGGCTCGGCCAACCCCATCGGGGGCCAATCGGCCATCATCAAGATGCGCTGGGGTATGGATGCTAACGATTTGAAAATCAAGGATGCACCGGGCTTCATTAAGTTTGCCCTGGGCGAAAACGTGAAGCAGAGCAACTGGGGCGAAGCCAACACCTTGCGCTTCCCGCAGTCGCGCATGGGCACCGAGCAGGTATTTGTGGATGCCTTCACCCGCGCCAAGGAGTACGAGCAGGAATGGGCTGTCTATAATAAGCTGTCGAAAAGCAAGCAGAGCAAAACCGAGCCTCCGCGCCGCGACTTAGAGCTGGAAGCGCTGGTGGAAATCCTGCACGACACGCGCCACATCACCTGCCACAGCTACGTGCAGTCGGAAATCAACATGATGATGAACGTGGCCGCCCGCATGGGCTTCAAGATCAACACCTTCACCCATATTCTGGAAGGATATAAAGTGGCCGATAAGATGAAGGCCCGCGGCATCAACGCCGGCACCTTCTCCGACTGGTGGGCCTACAAAAACGAGGTGCGCGACGCCATTCCCTACAACGCTGCCATCATGACCAAGGTAGGCGTGAACGTGGCCATCAACTCTGATGACGCCGAGATGAGCCGCCGCCTCAACCAGGAAGCCGCCAAAACGGTGAAGTACGGCGGGCTGAGCGAGGACCAGGCCATGCGCCTCATCACCATCAACCCGGCCAAAATGCTGCACCTCGACGCGCATATGGGTAGCATCAAGGAAGGCAAAGATGCCGACGTGGTACTCTGGAACGAGCACCCGCTAAGCGTGTACGCCAAAGCCGAGCGCACCTTCGTGGATGGCCGTCAGATGTTTAGCCTGGAAGAAGACCAGCAGCTGCGCAACCAGATGCAGCAGGAGCGTCTGCGCATCATCCAAAAAATGCTGAACGCCCGCAAAGCCGGCGCCCCCGCCCAGGAGGCTGTGGCCCGCACCAACAGCCACTACACCTGCGATACGCTGGGCGAGGAGAAGGAACTAGATCAGTAAACCGGCAAAGAACGAGGTAGGGGCGCGTTGCACGCGCCCGATGTCCCGGTAAGTGCACGGGTTGGATTGATTGCCCGCAACCACCGCAACGACGGGCGTGTGCTACGCGCCCCTACATCCACAAGCACCATCATCATGAAACGATATACCACATTTTTCTCCCGGCTGAAAAAAGCGAAAAGCCAACAGCTAACCGCTATCAGCTTATTCTTGGCGGTTGCCGCCCAGGCCCAGGTGCCCATGCCCGCCCCGGCCCAAAGCAAGCCCATTGTACTCACGGGCGGTACCCTGCACGTGGGCAACGGCACCGTGGTGCCCGACGCCGTGGTGGCTTTCGACAAAGGCCGCATCTTGTACGCGGGTGCCCGTAGTGGCTACACGCCTACGGCCAACGCCGAAATGATAGATGTGAAAGGCCAGGAAATCTACCCCGGCCTGATTTTGCCCAACACCACGTTGGGCCTAACCGAAGTGGAGTCCATTCGGGCTACCGTAGACGAGCGGGAGGTAGGCGAGTTGAACCCCAACGTTCGGTCCCTGATTGCCTACAACACCGACTCGGACGTTTTGCCTACCGTGCGCACCAATGGCGTGCTACTGGCCCAGATTACGCCCCGCGGCGGCCTGCTCTCGGGCCAGAGCAGCGTAGTGCAGCTCGATGCCTGGAACTGGGAAGATGCCGCCGTGCGCCCCGACGAGGGGCAGCACCTGGTGTGGCCTACCTCTGCGCCGCCCCGTTCCTTTGGGGGTGCCGCCGCCGACCCCCGCGCCGCCGAGCGCCGGGAGCAAGCCCGACAGAAGCGCCTAAATGAGCTGGAACAGCTGTTTGCCGAGGCGTCGACCTACCGCTACTTGTCTACCAGCCACGCCACCAACCTGCGCCTAGCCTCGCTCACAGGCCTGTTCGACGGCTCCAAAACCCTCTACATCCACGCCGATAACGGCAAGGAGATTCTGGAAGCCGTGCGCTTTGCCAAGCGCCTGGGCGTGCAGAAGGTGACGGTGGTGGGCGCCCGCGACGCCTGGATGATGCTCGACTTTCTGAAGCAGAACGACGTGGCCGTGGTGCTCTCCCGCATTCACGCCCTACCTCTGCGCGATGGCGACGACTACGACCAGGCCTACAAGCTGCCTGCTACCCTGCAAAAAGCCGGTATCCGCTACTGCCTCGACTACGAGGGTAGTATGGAAACCGCCGGCTCGCGCAACTTGGCCTTTGTGGCTGGTACTGCCGCTGGTTTCGGCCTTACCAAGGAACAGGCCCTCACCGCCGTAACGCTCAGCCCGGCCCAGATTCTAGGACTCGATAAAGATTACGGCTCCCTGGAAACCGGCAAGAGCGCTACCCTGGTAGTGAGCCGCGGCGACCTGCTGGACATGCGTACCAACAATCTGACCCACGCCTACATCGACGGCCGCGAGTTCAACCGCGACAACAAGCAGACCTACCTGGGGAATAAGTTTGCTACCAAGTACGGGGTGCAATAGTCCACGGCTTCTGACACTAAAAACAGCCGCTTTCCTGATTGGGGAAGCGGCTGTTTTCGTAAGGAAAACCGGCTTCGAGTGCACATTTGCGCTGTGCTGTGAGTACGTCAAGTAGGCAAAAAAGCAACGTATTTCTATATAGAATTTCATGCTACCTTTGACGATGCCACTCTCGTAGAAGCTAGCATATAGTAGAATCAGGTGTCACGGCATTGTGTTAGATTGGAATGAGTGAACAGCGTATTTCCGTATATCTGGTAGATGATCATCCGCTGGTGCTGGAAGGCGTCAAAACGCTGTTGCGTTCAGAGGCTGATATTCACATTGTGGGCCAAGCGAACAACGGCCTAGAGGCACTGGTGCAGCTCGCGGCTAATCCAGCGGTGCAGGTAGCTGTCATCGACATGAATATGCCCCAGATGTCGGGTGTGGAGCTGACGCGCGCGCTGCGCGTACAGTGCCCGCACATTCGGGTACTGGTGCTGAGCATGGACGACGACTACGCGCTGATTCGGGAAGTGCTGGACGCGGGCGGCATGGGCTACCTGCTGAAGAATACCACCCGGGAGGAGCTAAGCGCGGCCATTCGGGCCATTGCGGCGGGGCGCACGTTCTTCAGCCAGGAGGTAGGCGACACGCTCTTGCAGCACAGCGTGGCCCCCATGACTGCCCCCGTGAACCTGACAGCGCGGGAGCACGAGATTCTGCGCCTGATTGCCCGCGAATACTCCAACAACCTGATTGCTGAAATGCTGTTTATCAGTGAGCGAACAGTGGAGACGCACCGCAAGAACATTCTGGTCAAAACCAACTCCAAATCGGTAGTGGGCCTGATTCAGTATGCGCTTCGCCACAAGCTGCTACCCTAAGCCTGGCGCGCTGTTGAGCATTGAATGGTAGTTGCCCCACACATCGGCACCTGCTGCCGCAGGCTGCCAGTTGTATTTATTGAATAGTCTCTCCTTGTTGGATGCCTTACTGAAGGTAGGGCTACGCCGCTGCGCGCGGTTGGCAGGAAATGGCTTCTAGAAAGCATTGCCAGGTAGCCTATTCCGTATAGTTCTCCATACGGAGTGCTTGTACAATGCGCTAAGACGGTTTAGCCGAATTTATGGTGAGAGGAGTTGCATAGCTCAACAGTAAGCCGGTATAATGTAGGAGCTATCTGTTGAGCTACTCCGTGCCAGTACGTAGATGAGTCTACGGGATATCAGGTATTTTTAACTTAGCCAAGAAAAAATTGCCTCGTATATCCTTCTATTAAATAAGAAGATAATTATATTTGAATCAACACTGCCACCAGCGCTTTGGCTGCCTTTTATTTCCGATTCATTTAACACAATAAACATATGGCATCAAAAATCCTCTCCTTTATTTGCCACGTTCCGGCCCTGGCTCCCGGCTCTTATCCTGCGGTGCCTACCACACCCGCGCCTAGCCGCACCGTAGAGCCTAAAAAGGAGGCCCGCAATACAGCCGGCGGCCACTTTGCAGCTATCTACGAGAACGACCGGTTTGTGCGGTTTAAGTACATCAACAACTCCAACTAAGCCCGCTAGCTCGCTGCCTGCGCGCGGGCTATCAACAGTTAAAAACGCCGTCCGCTGCCGTTGTGCAACGGGCGGCGTTGTGCGTTTGGGGCAGGGTAGGCAGCCGGGTTGTAGTGCTGCCGCCCGAGCCACTTTACAGCCAGACAGTGGATTTGGGCTAACTTGCGAGCCGTTTCATCTGTTGTGTGTCCATGAATTCATTGCTAGTTCGCAGCGTGTGGCTGCTGTTGTTGGTAGTAGGCGTTGGTCAATCAGGTTGGGCGCAGTCGACGGGCGTGATGCCCGAAGAAGGCGCCTGGTATGGTATCATTGCCCGTAGCAGCGGCCGCAGCCTCGACGTGGCAAATTCCTCCACCGAGGCTGGCGCCGCCGCCGTGCAGTGGGAGTTCAACCAAGCTCGCAGCCAACAGTGGCGTTTTGTGCCCGTGATGGCCGGCAGCCAGTACTACCGCATCGAGTCGCGCAATAGCAACCTGTGCCTGACTCTGGAGCGCCCTGACGAAGGTGCCCCCATCGTGCAGCGCCCCTGGACGGGTAGCTTTTACCAGCAGTGGGCGCTGGTGCCCACCGGGCCGGTAGGCTCCTTGCAGCTCATCAACCGCGGCAACGACAAGTGCGCTGCCCTGGCCGGTGCCGACCGCTCCAATGGCACCGCCATGGTGGGGCAGACCCCACAAAATCGCGCTACCCAGCAATGGCGCCTGTTTAAGCTGCAACTGAACATCGACGCTACAGCACTGGGCTTTGGGCCAGTGCGGCCCCTTCCGGCCCTTAATACGCCTGCTAATGAGCTGCAACCTGTGCCTACCGCCGATGGTAAGCGCTTGTACCTGGCCCGCACCAAGTATGCCGGCAACATGGAAGGCAACACGGAGTCGGGAGATATTTGGGTGAGTACATCCACCGATAACGGCGAAACCTGGGGCCCAGCCACCCGCCTCGACGCTCTGAATACAGCCCAGAACAACGGTGTGATGTCGGTGATGGACGATGGCAAAGCTGTGCTGCTGCGCGGCACCTACACCCGCGACGCCTTCCGCGACGAGGGCGTGTCGCGGGCGGTACCGGGGGCTAAGGGAAAAAATGCCCTACCCGAGCCGCTGCCCATTCGCAATTACTACTCCGTGAGCCCGGCAAATACGTTCTTCATGACCCCCGATGAAAAAGTGCTACTGCTTTCTATTGAGCGTAGCGACTCCCAGGGTAGCAACGACTTATACGTGAGCTATGCCCTGGCCGACGGTACCTGGAGCGAGCCGCAGACATTGGGCAACGTCATCAACTCGCCTGGATATGACTTTGCGCCTTGGCTTTCGCCCGACGGCAAAACGCTGTATTTCTCTTCCTATGGGCATGCTGGGTTTGGCGGTGCCGATATCTTCGCCAGCAACCGCCTCGATACTCTGGGCTGGACCTCCTGGAGCGTGCCGCGTAACCTGGGCGGCTCCATCAACGGGGTAGGGTTCGATGCCTACCTGTCGCTTTCCGGCGACGGCAAGCACGCCTTCTTTGCCTCGGCGGCCAAGCCCGATGCTCCCGCCGATTTGTTCCGCACCATTACGGGCGTGCGACAGGAGCCGCCCGCTCCCGACACCACCGCCAAACCCGTGGCCGCCCGAATCCTGCTCACGGGCAAGGTGCTGAATACCAAAACCAGCCAGGCCGTGCAGGCCGAAGTGAAGGCCGTACGCTTGGGCTCCGACATGGTGTTCAACGCTACGGGCCGCACCGATGCCGGCACGGGCTTTTACCAGTTCTCGCTGCCGCCCGGCAGCTACCGCCTCACGGCCACCAGCACCGGCTTCCTCACGGCCTCCGACACCGTGACCGTGGCGGGCTCCATGCGCCGCGACCTGCTGCTGGTGCCCGCCGCCGTGGGTTCCAAGCTGGAGCTGCCTACCCTCATTTTCTCCCAAGGCAAGTACGATCTGCTGCCTGCTTCCTACGAGGAGCTGAACCGCTTGGCTCGCACCCTGGCCGACAACCCCGCCGTTAGCATTCAGCTGGAAGGCCACACCGACAACGTGGGCAACCCTCAGCTAAACGTGCAACTCTCTTTGGAGCGCGTGCAGGAGGTGAAGCGCTACCTGGTGAGCCGGGGCGTAGCGGCCAACCGCATTGCCACCGTGGGTTACGGCGGTGCCAAACCCCGCGCCAGCAACGCCCGCGAAGAAACCCGTCGTCTCAACCGCCGCGTAGAGTTCACTATCACCAAGGATTAGCGCTTTGCGAAGGGTAGGAGCGAGGGGAACTAGAAACTAGTTCCCCTCCTTTTTTCAAGGAGGCGCTAGGGGTGGTTCGGCTAGAGCTAGAAAGCTAAAATTAGTATCGTTCAACGAATAGAACCACCCCTACCCCCTCCTTATAAAGAGGAACTAGTTTCTAGCTCTACCTCGAAACTTCCTACCCCATGCAAGTCACCATTCTGCGCGAAATAACCTTGCCACACCTACCTTCCGCCTCGGGGGTAGAGCTGATAGGGGATAGAGCCTACATAGTGGGCGACGACAGTCCTTTTCTGTATTCGTTGGATGCTGAGTCGCTGGTGGCCGGTCAGCCCACTACCCTGTTCGAAACGGCGCACTTCAGCACCGGCCGCATTCCCAAAGCCGAAAAGCCCGACCTGGAGTGCCTTACCGCGCTAACGCTACCCTCCGGCGAAATCGGTCTGCTGACCTTTGGCTCGGGTAGCGCCCCCACCCGCGAAATAGGCTTCTGGGTGCCACTGGCGCATGGGTCGGCCACGGTGTATCCGCTGGCGCTGGGGCCGCTCTACAAGCACTTGCGTACGTTGCTGCCCGCAGGAATAGGGCTGAACCTGGAAGCCGCCGCCGCCAACGCCACCGAGCTATGGCTGTTTCAGCGGGGCATTGGGGTAGGGGCAGAAAACCAGGTGTTTCGGCTGCCGTTGGGGCCGGCGCTGGATTTTATTCGGCTGCGTACCCCGCAGCTGCCCGCAGTCCGGCAGCAGAAATTTGCGCTGCCCACCGTGGCCGGGCATCCGGCGGGCCTGTCGGGCGCTACTTGGTACGACGGCCACTTGTTCGTGACAGCTTCGGCGGAAGACACCCTCGACCCCGTGGCTGATGGCGCCGTGCTGGGCAGCTTGGTGGGGGTGGCAACGGCTGGCCGGGCGCCTACCTGGGTGCCACTGGTGCAGCCCGGCGGCCAGCCCTACCTAGGCAAAGTGGAGGGCGTGGCGGTGCGCCGTCGCCTTGGGCCGGGGCACTACGAGCTGCTGCTGGTAACCGACGACGACGCGGGCGGCTCGACGGCTCTTATTGCCACGCTACGCACGTGAAAACAGGGTAGTGGAGGGCTATTGAAAAAAACTTCTTGCAAACAGGAGCAGACCGCAGGGAATGGCCGTTGTTGTGGCCTAAGCATGTGTCAGTAACCAACTTGTTTACTATGTCTGCTAGTTTTGTTGTTTGCGGGAGTCGACAGGGAGCCGTGCGGGAGGTAGCTAGCCGACGTCGGGCCAGCTACGTAATCGTATGACGATGCTGGCCGGCTACCGGCAGTTGACGCCCAGCGCCTCGTCAACGGCCACTCCCCGCCATCCCGATGCCCTCGTCATTATTGCCCCTAGTACTCACCGCTTGTCAGTCTCAGATTCCGAAGAAGCCCAGCTGCTGGAGCAGCTCCGCCAGGGTAGCGAAGTAGCCTTTCGCACCGTGGTTGAGCGCCACCAAAAGCGCGTCTATAACACGGTGCTGGCGCTGGTGCAGTCGCCTGAAGAAGCCGAAGACGTTACGCAGGAGGTGTTTGTGGAGGTGTTTCAGACGGTGAACCGCTTCCGTGGCGATGCTGCGCTAACTACCTGGCTGTACCGCATTGCCACCTCCCGCGCCTTGAACGCCATTCAGAAGCGTAAGGCCAAAAAGCGTTTCGCCTTTCTGACTACCTTATTTGGCGACGACAACGAAGTACAACACCACCCGCCCGACTTCCGTCATCCGGGGGTGGTGCTGGAAGAACAGGAACGAATACAGTACCTGTTTCGGGCCATTGATACGCTGGCCAACCAGCAAAAAGTGGCCTTCACGCTACGTTACCGCGAAGACCTGAGCTACCAGGAAATTGCGGCGGTGATGGAAACCACCGTTCCCGCCGTCGAGTCGCTACTAGTGCGGGCCAAACAGGCGCTGCGCAAACAACTTCAGCCTTACTACCATGCCTGATTCGCCTTTTCCTTCCCACAATGAGGCTTTTGAAGCGGACCTGCGCCGGCTGCGCCAGCTGCCGTCCGCTGCGCCCGCCCCGTTTCTGTATACCCGCGTACAGGCCCGCTTGCTGGCCGCCAGCGAAGGTAGGCTGCCGTGGTGGCTACGCCGGCCGGTGCACCTGCTGGCCGTATTGTCGTTGCTGCTGGCGCTCAACGCGGGGGCAGTGCTGCATGTGGCATACCAGCGGTATACTACCACGGCTACCACTGCCACCTCGCCCCTCGATTCCTTTGCCTCCGAGTACCAATTGACCCCCTACGTTGTTTCGTATGAATAGCTCTGCCCCCCGCTTGTCGACTTTGCGTCTGTTATGGGGGATAATTATAGTACTAGTGCTGGTGAACGTGGCCCTGCTGGCGTGGCTGTGGATGTCGCCAGGGCGGGTACGCCATCCTGGCGGCCCTGGGCCGGGTGGGGCTGAAAACTTTCTGGCCGAAGAGCTGCATTTCACTCCTGCCCAGCGCACGCGCTTCGACAGCCTGCGTGCTAGCTACTTCCGGCAGATGCACCCCCTGATGGAGCGCGCCCACGCCAACCGGCTCAACTATTTCCAGCTGCTGGACGATACCACCCTCACCGACCAACAGCTAGCCCAGCGCGCCGCGGTTGGCCACACCGCCATGACGGCCGTGGATGTACTCACGCTACGACACTTTCAGCAGGTGGCAGCTTTGTGCACGCCTGCCCAGCGGCAACAACTCACGCACGTGCTGGCCGAGCTACCCATGATGCGCGGCGGCGGCCCACCCGACCACCGGGGTAGGCGCGGGCCAAGGCACAATGCTCATGACCGGCCCGGTCCGCCACCTTTTTAAAAAGAACCAAAATAAAGCGGCGGAACCACACGGTTTCGCCGCTTTATTTTGGTGTGAAGGGTAAGATTTTTCTGTGGTGAACGAATGCCATTAAAGTTTCTTAAAAAAAATAGATTAACTGACCGCAGGGTTTCAGTGGCAAGCATGTCTAATGGTGCATGATGGTGACGAGACATAAATTTTGCCGGCAAACAATGGGGGTAACCTGAGTGCAAGAGAAGGCCACCCTGGCCCCGAGGCTCACTTTTATTTTGTTAAAAAACAGAGAGCGTGCAACGGGTAGCCCGGTAAGCGGCTCTCCACTATAGCGCCCGTTGGCGGCGCCTGCCATCGGCTGACGAGTCGTTGAGGAACTGCCCCCGTGAACGTGACGGGTGGTAGCCAAGCAGCAGGCGTATTGTGCAATTCCTGGTTTGGTAAGTGTCAGTAACCGGCTATCTACTAGCCGGATAGGGGCAACGCGTGCCTACGCCATCTTCGGTATTTTCCTTAATTTTTTCTTTTGATGCAAACCAAACGATATGCTGCCCTGCTGTGGCTGGTAGTGGTAGGCTTACTCAGCCTGACTTCCTGTAGCAACGATGACGACGATGACGCAACTATCTATGGCGTCTGGACTTCCCGCTCGCAGTTTGAAGGGCTGGCCCGCAGCTCGGCTGTCAGCTTCACCATCGGCGACCGGGCTTACGTGGGCCTGGGTACCGATGGTACTACCCGTTTCAAAGATTTTTGGGAGTACAACCCTACCACTAATACCTGGATTCAGCGGGCCGATTTCCCCGGCGTAGCGCGTTACATGGCCGTGGCTTTCGCTGCTAATGGCAAAGGGTACGTGGGCACGGGCTACGACGGTGTGAACCGCCTCGGCGACTTCTACGAGTATGATCCGGCCACCAATACGTGGACCCAAAAGGCTGACTTTGGCGGCTCGGCCCGCTACGGCGCTACGGCCCTAACCATCGACAACAAAGGCTATGTGGGTACCGGCTACGACGGCAACTACAAGAAAGACTTCTGGCAGTACGACCCCGCTACCGACACCTGGGCGCAGAAGCCAAGCTTCGGCGGCAACAAGCGCCTGGGCGCTACGGCCTTCACCCTCAACAACCAGGGCTACCTGTTGCTGGGCTCCGATAATGGAGTGTACCAGACCGATGTGTGGTCGTACGACCCTACCAACGAAACCTGGACCGAGCACAACAAGCTAATTGTGGATACTGATCTGGACTATGATTACAGTGCCATCCCGCGCGACAACGCGGCCAGTTTTGTTATGAACGACCGGGGCTTCATTGCCCTGGGCAGCAGCGGCGGTGTGCGGGCCGATTGCTGGGAATATTCGCCCTCGGCGGATACCTGGACGCAGAAAAACCCACTGAGCAATTTTAGTGGTGCGGCCCGTTCCCAGCCGGTAGCGTTTGCCCTGGGCAACTATGGCTACATCGGTACTGGCCTGACTGGCTCGTTGCGGCTAGACGACTTTTGGCAACTGGCACCCGATGAGGAAGAAGAATAAGCCACGCCGGCACATGCGCGGCGACCTGTTCGGCCGCTTGTTTCTGCTGGTGGGTAGCCTGGTAGCCCTGCTGCTGACAAGCTGCGAAGAAGCCAATGACATTGGCTTGGATATGCAAACAACCGACGGGGCGGGAGGCTTCTTCGTGGATACCATTACGGTGCGCACCAGCACGGTGCTGCTCGACTCGGTGCCTACCTCCACCTCGTCCTACCTGCTGGCGGGGCGCTACGTTGATGCGCGACTGGGACCGGTGGCAGCCAGCAGCTTTGTGCAGCTGGGGTTGGCTTCGGCCTTCACACCGGCAACCACCACTACGTTCGACTCGCTGGTGCTGGTGTTGCAGACCGATGCCTATCGCTACGGCGACACTACCCGCACGCAACACCTGCAAGTGCACCGCCTCACGGAGCAGTTTTCGCCCACCAGCACCTACTACACGGTGAACACGCTGCAATACGCCGCGCAGCCGTTGGTATCGAAGTCACTCCGGGCGCGGTCGGGGGCGCGTAGCATTCGGCTCCGGTTGCCCGAGGCGCTGGGGCAGGAGCTGATGGCTCTGGGCCACGCTGGCAACCTCAGCACGGCCGACCAACTGACTTACTACCTGAAAGGCCTGGTGATAACGCCCGACAGCACCGATAACGCCGCGCTGATTCGCTTTTCGGCTACCTCTGCCTCCTCGCTGCTGGCGCTATACTACCACGATTCCAGCGACCCTACCACGGTGCTAACGCAGGAGTTCTCAATAGCATCTCGCCATTTCTACCAGTTGCGCAACAACCGGCGCAATACGCTGTTGGCTTCCTTGCAAAACACCCGGCAGGCCCTCCCTAGTAGCCAAACTGCTGAGGAAACCTTTGTGGAAGGAGGGCTGGGACTGTATACGAAGGTTGAGATTCCGCATCTGCTGGACCTTGCCAACCTGGGTGGTATCGCTACCATCGTGTCGGGGCAGCTGGTTGCGGAAGAGACGTTCAGCGCCGAGCAGCGGCCCTATATGCCGCCGCCTGCTAACCTAACGCTCCGCCTCACCGACGCGTCAAACCGGGCCGGCGCGCTTTTCATCAGCAGCGACGGCGCGGTACGCACCTTTCCGTACGTCGTTACGCAGTCGGCGCGCACAGGGCTACAACAGGGCACCTACACATTCGATCTGACTTCCTACCTGACCAACGTACTCCGCCGCACTACCCCCAACAACGGACTGCTACTCAGCCCTGAGTCTTCGGAGTCGCCGGACCGGGTAGTGCTGGGTAGCTTTCAGAATACCAGCCACCCGCTGCAACTACGGATTTACTACACAAAAACCAATCAGTAGTTTTTCAAAGTCTGTTGAAAACCCCTGTCATGCTTCATGACAGAGGTTTTTTATTAGTGTTAGGGCTTATGCACTCACTCGGCTATGCCGAGTGAGGCTCGTGCTTGAGGGGCTCTGCCCCGAATCCGGCTGCGTGGCTTGCATCCTATTGGCCTGGCGGTTGGCAGACGTGCGCAGCAAAGCTGCTGGGGCATAGTCCTCACTCGGTACAGCCGAGCGAGTGCGTGAGGCCTAGTGTATAAAGAGAATCTGATAGGCAAAAGACTTCATGCGCAGTGCGAAGGGGTGGTGGAGCAGGTTCGGCTCAGGCATTAGCGCCTGTTGGCAGGCCGCCATAAAAGTATACCAGAGAGGTAGCGGTGAGACCGAGGTAGAACCCAAGCCCGACAACGTACGCGCATCACTGCTTTGCGCTAAAAATGGTTGATCTCACGATGAGCAATCAGCATCCTCACTACAAGCTGTATGCCTTTAGCTTGTGTCTCCTATGCTGTGGAGTTGCCAGCAATTCCACTCACACTTATGCAACGGATACTACCCTGACTATCTTGATAAAGCTTGCTACTCCAATGAATAAATAATGGAGAATGGCTATGTATTTGCAATAGCATTTTCGCATTCAATTTTGTACTTACCCATGTCCGTTGTTGCTCTGCCCATCGTTTTTGAAAATACCGCTGGTATTATTGCTGCACATGCTGATGGGTATGCGCTGGTACGGTATCACCCTGTGACGCGCCGGTCGCATGATTTGCAAGGATTGCTAGAGTACCTGGGCTCCTTTCTGATAACGCAAGGGTGGGAGCGTATCTTGTGCGATGCCCGCAATATGCAGGCGCTTACCAACGATGAGCAGCGCTGGGTACAGGAGCAGTGGTACCCAAATAACGTATTGCGGCCAAACCAGCTCTCAACAGCCTACCTATCGGCGCAGGGTACGGTGGTTCATCTAACACTGGAAGAAACCAAACCTGCTGCTCAAGATGTAAGGACCTTCGACAATCTGAAGGAGGCACACACATACCTGCGTAGTCTATCGTAGCGGCCGGGGAGTGGTAGGCTTCTTCAAACTAGTAGCTTACTCGCTCCTGCTGAAAACTGCTCGGGCTTTGCCCCGAAGCCGAAGAGGGAAGGAGCCGCCCGCAATTCATCGGGGTATTAAACACTGAAAGCAGATCTGCCACCTTCGAAGTAAAATTTTACTTCGAAGGTGGCAGATCTGCTTTCAGTGTTTAATAGTACCCAGAGCCGGAGTCGAACCGGCACACCTTGCGGTATTGGTGTTTGAGACCAACGCGTCTACCGATTCCGCCATCTGGGCTTTTGAACAACCGTTCGGATCGGTAAGTCACGAACGGGTGGCAAACTTAGTTAGACTTTCCCGAATTCGCAACAAATAGCGCCGCTTCAAATAATATATGCGCACCTGTTGCAGGGCCTGTGGGCGGGCATCTTGGGGTAGTTTGTCATAGCCAGCCAGCACCGGATCGATGCCGGCATCAAGCGTGTCACTCAGCGCATTAACCTCGGCTTCTACCCTGGTTAGGGTCTCTTGGTCAGGGTCAAATTCCAGCTCCATCAGCTGTTCATTTAATTCCATCACTTCCATCAAAAAATCTGGTGGCAACTCCTGTTTTCCTTCTTCTAACAAGCCATGACGGCCTAAAATATAGGCCATACGCGTATCAGGGTCGGAAAGGGTACGGTAGGCGTTGGTGTTAAGCGTAGCTAGGCGCAAGATTTCCTGCTGATGCTCGGGCGAGGCCGTAGCGTGAAAATCGGGATGATACTCGCGGCTGAGTGCGTAGTACGTGCGCTTAATGGCTGCTCCGTCGGGACGAAAGCTTTCGGGTAGAGAATAAAATTCGAAGTATTCGGTCGTCATTAGCGAAAGGCAGGTAGGAGATTGGTACCAAGGTAGGCGTGGTATAAGTAACCGCGTTACTCCGCACGGGTTTCGATGGCGAGAGTAATTAGCAGGAATAAAGCCTACTGGCTGTCGGTTGTTACACCACAGAAATTTCTACTTAACATAATATAAAAATAGTTAATAAAGTGGCTTTTTCCGTCTGATTAGCTGTTTTTTGGCTCCAGCAAAGTGGCTTCAGACATGAAGTGGACTTCCACCTGCGAGTCGAAATATAGCCCCAATAGCTCAGCTGCATTGCCTTGATTGATGCCGATGCAGAGCTGATCCTGGCTGTTGAAAATACAAGCCACGTCGCCGGGAGGAGCTGCTTGATAGTGCGGATGCAGTTCGCGCACAATTTCGCGCATGAAGTGGATGGTGCCTGGGCGACCATGTCCCACGGCTTCCACGGCGGTGCGGGTAATATCGGTAATGAGGTTGCCGTAGTGGTCGACGTGCACCACGTGGCCCGTGATGCGGTGATCCTGCAAACGGAGCTGCCGGTTGAGTAGCGTGTGGATGGCGGTAGCCTCAGGACCAAGGTCGGCGAGTGGTCCGCCCTGCGCTAGGTAGATGGCAGCGGGCGTTAGAATATCGCGGGTAGGGGAGGGCGTGGGCTGGGCGGGTAGTAGCCGCACCACGGTTTCGGGCCGGCCTTCCGTAAGCAGCGACAAAATACCGTTGTCGGCCACCACAAAATAGTGACCTTCATAGCTGGCCGCGTGCCAAGCCGGCTGGACACTCCCCAAATCATTGACGCCAATGAGGTGTACCGTACCCAAAGGAAAGTCCCGAAATACAGCTTGGAGAACGTGAACGGCGTGCGCGATGTTAAAGGGTTCAACAGCGTGGCTGATGTCGAGCACCATCTGCTTGGGGGCCAGCTGTAGAATCCGCGCCTTTACGGCCGCCACGTAATGGTCGCGGTAGCCGAAGTCAGACAGAAACGTAATCAACCCCATGTCAAAATCCTGAGTTATTCGTACTATTGCTTACCCCCCGCAGGGGCGGCAAAAGTAGGCCTTTTCGGTTAAAACTGAAGGCTTGTGCTTCCTCTTATGTATTTCTACCCCTCTAAAAACTCCTGATTTGGTCGAGAAAGTCATCACGCTCGAAAACGTGTCCCTGGTTGATTTCCTGGGGCCCGATAACCAGAATATCCGTCAACTCGCGGCTGCCTTTCCGGGTAGTAAAATAATTTCCCGCGGCAATGAAATTAAGATTCAGGGCCAGACGCCCGTTATTACCCGCATCAACGAAATCCTGTCGGGCCTGATTGAGCACTACCACCAGTACGGCCAGATTACGGACCGCACGGTGAGCGAATACATCGGGGCCGTGGACGACGAGCAGCAGGAGCGCATTATGGCCACCGCGCCTATTGCCGATGTGATTGTATTTGGGGCCAAGGGCGGTGTCATCAAAGCCAAAACTCCCAACCAGCAGAAGCTGGTGGACACGGTGATGAAGCACGACCTGACCTTTGCGCTGGGGCCTGCTGGTACTGGCAAAACCTACGTGTCGGTGGCGCTGGCCGTACGCGCACTCAAAAACAAGGAGGTCAAGAAGATTATCATCTCGCGGCCTGTGGTGGAAGCTGGCGAAAGCCTGGGCTTTCTGCCCGGCGACATGAAGGAAAAGGTAGACCCCTACCTGCGCCCGATCTACGATGCCCTGGAAGACATGATTGCGCCCGAAAAGCTGAAGTTTTACCAGGAAAATAAGATCATCGAAATTGCGCCGCTGGCTTATATGCGCGGTCGTACGCTCAACAACGCCTTCGTGCTGCTGGATGAGGCCCAAAACACCACGCCCTCGCAGCTGAAGATGTTCTTGACCCGTATGGGACCCTCGGCTAAGGTGATGGTAAACGGCGACCGGTCGCAGATTGACCTGCCCACCAAGCAGAAATCGGGGCTGATGCAGGCCCTGGATATTCTGAAAGGCGTGCCCGGTATTGGCTTCGTGGAAATGAGTGCCGACGACGTAGTGCGCCACAAGCTGGTGAAGGAAATTGTGCAGGCCTACGACAAGTTTGATGTGCAGCAGCAGCGTGAGCAGGCCAGCCGCCCACCCCGCGAGTACACGCCCCGCAACGGTGCCCCCCGCTTCGTGCGCGAAACCGCCGACCCAGCCCGCCATCCCGACGCCCGCCCCGAAGACGATGGCATGCAGGACCTACCCGTGAACCACGAGCAGCAACTGTAGTAGCGCGTAGACATAGTAGTTTTCAAAAGAAAAAGCAGCTTGCGACTTGCAAGCTGCTTTTTCTTTGCTTTCACTTTTCTTTGTTGTTTAGGAGACTGTTTGAGTTAATTTTTGGGGCCTATTCAACGGGGTAGAGGCGCAATATTTTGCGTCTCGTTGTTGCTGACTCTGCCTTGTAAGCGCTAATCATTCAACGACGAGACGCAAAATATTGCGCCTCTACCCCGTGCTAAATAACTCAAACAGTCTCTAAGTTAAAGTCCACCTATCTATGACCGCTCAGAAAATTACTACCGCCGAAGAAATAGCTGCGGCCCTCAGCATCCGCGAAATTGTGTTTGTGCAAGGCCAGGGCGTACCGCCCGATGCCGAATACGACGAGCACGACCGCACCGATGCCACGCACTACCTTGTTACCTCGACCGATGGCACGCCCTGTGGCGCCGCTCGCTGGCGCCCTACCGACAAGGGCGTGAAGCTGGAGCGCTTTGCCGTGCTGGCCAGCTACCGCAACCAGGAAGCTGGTGCGGCTCTGTTGCGCGCCGTGCTGCAAGATGTGCAGGTAGCCCACCCCGATGCTACAGTATATCTGCATTCTCAACTGCCAGCTGTGCGCTTCTACGAACGGCACGGCTTTGAAAAGGTAGGCGAGCAGTTCTCGGAGTGCGATATTGAGCATTACAAGATGGAACTGCGGAAATAAAACGTGCTACCCCGAGCGTAGCGAAGAAACTAAGCTGGCGGGCATTGCTGCTTACTCAGTTTCCTCGCTGCGCTCGGAATGGCACGTTTTTATGTTATTGGATAAAATGCATGGTAGTTTACCAGGCGATTTATCTCGTCTATTCTATTCCTATCTAATATATGCTTCACTGGGCTCCTGTTGCCTTCGTGCGCCTGACGCTGGCGTTGGCGGCTGGTATTCTCACCTATTTATATGTAGGCGCTGCGCTACCGGAAATGCAATGGCTGTTAATCGGCCTCACAGCTAGCTATATAACATGTCAGCTTTGGGCAGCCCGGCAGTTTACCCCTGGTCCTACCGATGCGGCTGGCCTGCTGGCGCTGGTGGTACTTTACGTGGCGGGCCTTACGCTCACGCAGCATGCCACCGAATCGCGCCGCCCCGATCATCTCTACCAGTTTGGCAATACAATTGAATTTTATCGGGCTGTAGTAGACGAGCCCGCCGTGGTACGACCCGCTACCTATGCTACCACCGTGCGCGTGCAGGCGGTGCGGGTAGCTGGTCAGTGGCAGCTGGCTACGGGTGGTATTCGAGTGTCCATTCCGCGTACCGAGCAGGGTAGGGAGGTGTCCTTGCCCCGCTACGGCGACGTGTGGCTGGTGCGCGGTGCGCCCGCGCCCAGCAAGGCCCCGCTCAACCCCGGCGAGTTTGACTACCGCCGCTACCTGGCCTACCATCAGGTGTACCATCAACAGTTCATCCACCCCGATCAGTACCTGAAAATCGGCGTAGCGGTGCCCAGCGTGCTGGTGGCCGTGAGTTTGCGCGCCGCTCGCGTCATTGAGGGTGTCTTCAAACAATATGTGCACCACAAGCGCGAGTACGCCCTGGCGGCGGCCTTGGTATTGGGTATCAAAGACGATGTGGATCAGCAAACCCAGCAGGCTTATGCCAATACGGGCACCACGCACATCATGGCCGTGTCGGGGTTGCAGGTAGGGCTGTTGTTTGGAGCCGTGTCGTGGCTGCTGACGCTGGTGCCGGGGAAGCGCGGGCCGTTTTTTCGGCTGGTGGCGGCGCTGTTGGGGCTGGCCGTTATCTGGAGCTACGCCTTCCTGACAGGACTATCGGCGTCGGTGCTGCGGGCGGCCGTTATGTTCTCGTTTATCATCGTGGCGCGGGCCTTAGACCGGCAGAGTAGTATGTATAACACACTGGCACTGGCGGCATTTGTGTTGCTCTGCTACAACCCCTACCTGCTGGTGGATGTAGGATTTCAGTTGTCTTTTCTGGCCGTGCTCAGCATTGTCTATCTGCAACCGCGCATTGCGGGCTGGTTCGACTTGCGGGACTGGTCCCTGAGCCGCTTACGGCCCTGGCAGCCGCGGTGGCAGCAAAAGGCGTGGCGTCTTACCGGCCGGCTACTCGATGCGACGTGGCAGGCCACTGCGTTGTCGTTGGCGGCGCAGGTGGCCACGTTTCCGCTGGGGCTGTTCTACTTTCACCAGTTCCCGCTCAGTTTTTTGCTTTCGAATCTGATAGCCGTGCCCATCTCCTCGGGGGCTGTGTATGTGGGCATTGTGCTGCTGGTAGTGAAAGGGCTAACAACGTTGGCGGCGCTGGCCCTACCTGCCGCGGCAGTGCCAGTGCTGGACTGGGCGCCGCGGGCGGTAGCGTGGCTATTCGAAAACATGATCTGGCTGTTCAACGAGTACATCTTCTGGATTGGCCGCGCCCTACCCGGCGCCCTCATCGCGGGCATCCACATCACGGCCCCACAGGCATGGCTGATTTTTGCCGTTATTCTGGCTCTGCTTGTCTTTTTTGCGGCGCGGCGGCTAGCCTGGCTGGGCCTGGCCTGCGCCTTATTGGGCGTATTTGCCGGCAACCGTGTGTGGGCGGCCCACCAGCTCGCGCCCGATGAGCGCCTCCTGATTTACAGTATTCCCCGCCGTTCGGTGGTAGGTTTCTGGCAGGGCGCGGCGGCCACCATCGTCACCCCCGATTCCCTACCGCTCACCGAAACCGAGCGAACTTACCGCATCGTGCCCGGCATTGTTCAGCGCGAGGCCCAACACGTCGCCTACTACGCCGGTTGGCGTGGCGCCCCGGTACCCGCCGTGGCAGCCGATAACGGGTTGGTGTTGAGCGTGTGGCGGGGTGTGCGGCTGGCTTTTGTATCGGGTAGGCTGAGTGGGGCTACCCAGCCGCAACCAGTAGATGTAGTGGTACTGCGCCGCAACGCCCGTGTTTCGCCCGCGGAGCTAGCAATGGTTTTCGGCCGGCAGGCGCAAGTAGTCTTCGACTCGTCGTGTCGGGCATGGTACGTGGCGCGGCAGGACTCCGTGCTGCGTGCCGCCGGGTTTCGCCCGTACGATGTCACGGCCCAGGGCGCCTACACCGTGCGGCCCCGCTAACGGGTTGTGCCTGAGTAGCGCACCGCGCAACATACGCTATCCGACTTTCGCTATATAGTTTCATTGTAGCCTCCTTTTCGTTACGTTTGGTTTTGCTACCCTGCGTATTTCGGAGCAGTCGGACCTATATAGTGTCGGGTCGCTGGCCGCTCTTTCACCGCTTAGCCCTGCTTGTAACCATGGACAACATGCCTACCCAGGAACTGGAAGCTCTACGCTATATCCAGTATGAGTGCCGCGACGCCATTGGCTATATTACCCTGAACCGGCCCGAAAAGCGCAATGCCTTGCGTGCCGAAATGGTAACGGAGTTAAAGCTGGCCTTCGAAACTGCTGAGGATGATGAGAACTGCAAAGTAATTGTGCTGCGGGCTGCGGGCGACGTGTTTTGTGCCGGTGCCGACTTGGCCTACATGCAGGAACTGCAAAGCTTTGGCTACACCGATAATCTAGCCGACAGCACCCACCTCATGCAGTTGTTTTACCAGATCTATACCCTCAACAAAGTAGTCATTGCCCAAGTGCAAGGCCACGCACTGGCTGGTGGCTGTGGCCTGGTTACTGTCTGTGATTTCGCGTTTGTGGTGCCCGAGGCGAAGTTTGGGTATACGGAGGTAAAAATTGGTTTTCTGCCGGCCATTGTGAGCGTCTTCCTGCTGCGCAAGGTAGGGGAGAGCCGTGCCAAGCAGCTACTGCTTACCGGCGACGTTGTTTCGGCTGTGCGGGCACAGGAGTTTGGCTTGGTCAACTTCTTGGCTTCCGCCGCGGAACTAGATACACAGGTGTATGAGTTTGCTCGTCGTCTGTGCGTCGAAAACTCAGCCCAGAGCATGGAGGTAACCAAGGAGATGCTGGCCCGCCTACCCGAGATGCCCTTGGAAGACAGCCTGCGCTACGGGGCTCAACTCAATGCCGAAGCGCGCGGCTCCCTGGATTGCCGGCGGGGCATTGCGGGATTCCTGAGTCGGGAAAAAATCAACTGGGAAAACGAGGTTGATTTTTAACGGATGATTTTTGGCTTTTACAGCAACGTGGTAAGCACATTGTCTTGTCAGTATTAAAACCAAAAAATAAAACAGCTCCTCTTTACAAACTAAAAACAACCACTCCAAAATCAGGTTACCACCTTATGACAATGCTGGCAGCCGCAGCCGTGACGACGGCCACCTTTTTAGGAATGGAGTTCTGGGCTTGGTTTATGCACAAATTTGTGCAGCACGGGCCGCTATGGTTTTTGCATCGCTCGCACCACGTACGGCCAAGCCCGCGTCCCTTTGAGCACAACGACCTGTTTTTTTTGCTGTATGGCGGCTTGTCGGCGGCCCTCATCATCACCGGTGACAACGGCCAGCGGTGGTGGTTCTGGGTAGGCGTAGGCATTGCGGCCTATGGCACAATCTATTTTTTTGTGCACGATGTGCTCATTCACGGCCGCTTACGATTTTGGCGTAAATCACAAAATACTTATTTGCGTGCCCTGAATATGGCCCACAAAATGCACCACAAAACCACCGGCCGCGACGGTTCCGTAGAATTTGGCTTGTTGTGGGTGTCGCCAAAATACATGGAAATGGCGCGTCAAAAAAAGAAAGTAATTGCTGCCAAATAAGAGGTGAATAAAAACCTTTTTGAGCGTAACAGGTTCTAATTTAAATCATAAAAAAATAATAATTAATAATTGCGAATTATTAATTAAATAAAACTGTGGGGAAGTTTTCAATTAGCGACCTGGAAAACCTATCGGGTGTAAAAGCGCACACCATTCGGATGTGGGAGCAGCGCTATGGCATCCTGCGGCCGGTGCGCACTTCCACTAATATTCGTACGTATTGCGAGAGTGACCTGCGCCGGCTACTGAACGTGGCGACGCTGTGCAACCGCGGCCACCGCATTTCGCGCGTGGCCCAGCTCTCTGAACAGGAGTTGTGCCAGGCTGTGATGCAATGTGGCGAGGAAGGCCACGACTACCTACCCCAGGTGAATGCTTTGCTAGCCGCTGCCGTGGCTATGGACGAAGCGCAGCTGCATGCCCAAATAACCGCTGCTCTCGACGAGCTGGGGTTTGAGGAAGCCATGCTGCACATTCTGTATCCGTTTCTGCGGCGGGTAGGCATTATGTGGCAGGTAGGTACTATCAATCCGGCGCAGGAGCACTTGGTGGCCAATATGATACGCCAGAAAATGGTAGCCGCCATTGAAGCGTTGCCGTACGTGCCGCCTACCGAAGCGCGCCGTTGGGTGCTGTTTCTACCCCAGGGCGAGCTGCACGAGTTGGCGCTGCTGTTTATGAACTATGCGCTACGCGCGCGGCAGCACCATGTATTGTATCTGGGTCAGAATTTGCCTGTAAGTGAATTGCCAGCGGTGTGCGCGGCCTACCAGCCCTACGCCCTGTGCACCGTGCTGACCTCGGTGCCGGAGCGCGACCAAGTGCAGCAGTTTGTGCAGGAGCTGGCCGATATTAGCCCACGCACCCCCCTGTTTCTCTACGGGCCGCTGGTGCAGCGGGAATGCCTGCAACTACCTGGCAATGCTGTACAGCTGCGCTTAATGACTGATTTCCTGGCTTTAGCCGATAGCCTGAGTATGCATAGTGAACTGGCTGCCGCGCTGCACTAGAGCACAGAAAACCGCTGCCTGCTAAGAAGTCATAATTTTTTAACACGAGTTTTTTCCGCCCGTAAATCGCCCACAGGCCCTTTTTCCATCACTGGAAGAAGGGCCTCCGCTTTTTAGTGCTTTTGGTGATGGCCTGATGATCAGGACTTTCGTACGATAAGACACGGTTGTAGCCACTGTTTGGAAATTGTCAAAATTATTTTCGATCAATTGTACACAACTTTTAATTTCTCCCGTATCTTTGTTTAACTTTTTGCCACGAAAAGCTAAACAGTATGACCTCTTTGGAATTCACCAACCAAGTACAGAAGATTTCTTACTCTCTAAAGCCCGTGGCGATGAACCTGACCCGCGACGCTGATGATGCGAAAGATCTTGTACAAGAAACTTTGCTGAAAGCGCTGCTGAACAAGGACAAGTTCAAGGCGGGCACCAACTTGAAGGCATGGTTGTACACCATCATGCGCAACACCTTCATTAACAACTACAACAAGATTACCAAGCGCAATAGCAATATTGACAGCACGGAGTATTTTCAGTACTTCAATACTGACGAAAACTACATTACCCACAACGGCGCCAGCTCGGATTTCGTAGTAACGGATATCAACGAGGCTATCGGCAACCTCCCTGCCGATTACCGTACCCCGTTTATGATGTACTACATCGGCTATAAATACTTGGAAATAGCCGAGAAGCTTCAGATTCCCATTGGCACGGTCAAAAACCGGATTCACATTGCCCGTAAGGAACTGAAGGACGCATTAAAGGTATACGCTCCCGGCGTGTAGGGAATAGGGAGAGAGTACAACTGCCCCGGGCGTATAGCGGGTCGCAAACAGTGTTGACGCAAGTCACGTTGTTCGCGGCCCGTTTTTTTGTGGCAGATTTTGCAGCTTGAATCGCTTCCGCAGATTAGACGGGTATAGGGAAATTTTTACTCCGTAGTCCAGGGTTTTAGCCCTGGAGGCGTTGTGGGGTAGGGAGGCGAGTAGCAGGGCTTTGGGTCGAAGTTGAGAGGGTAGGGCGTATGTTTGTTGCGTGCTGAGCGAGGGTAGGGCAGAACGAGTTGGCTGAGCTTGCGTATCGGAGTAGCGAGACGGAGCGGAACGACTCGCATCTGCATCTGCGAAATCCGCTCCATCTGCAACACCTGCGATAATGAATGTACTCGTAATTGGAGCCGGCTTTGCCGGGCTGGCAGCCGCTACCTCGTTGGCGCAACAAGGCCACCGGGTTACGGTGCTGGAAAAGAATGAAAGTCCCGGCGGCCGCGCCCGGCAGTTCCGGTCCAATGGCTTCACCTTTGATATGGGCCCCAGCTGGTACTGGATGCCCGATGTGTTTGAGCATTACTTTGGCCGCTTCGGCAAAAAAGTATCGGATTACTACGAGTTGGTGCGGCTGGACCCTTCCTACCAGGTAGTGTTTCGCGGAGATGAGGCGGTGGATATTCCGGCGGCCATGCAGGAGCTGCGGGCGTTGTTCGAGCGGTTTGAGCCGGGGAGCGGCGCGCGGCTGGACGAGTTTCTGCATCAGGCTGCTTACAAGTATGAGGTAGGGATGCACAAATTTGTGCACATGCCGGGCCGTTCGGTGCTGGAGTTTGCCAAGCCACACCTATTGATAGATGCCCTGCGCCTCGATCTGCTGCAAAGCATGCACAAGCACGTGCGCAAGTTTTTCAAAGACCCGCGCCTGCTGGAGCTGGTGGAGTTTCCGGTGCTGTTTCTGGGGGCTACCCCGCAGAATACGCCTGCCTTGTATTCCCTTATGAACTACGCCGACCTCTCGCTGGGTACCTGGTACCCGATGGGTGGCATGCACAAGATTGTGGAAGGCATGGTGCAGCTGGCCCAGGAGCTGGGCGTGCAGTTTGAGTACAGCCAAGCTGTGGAAGAGATTGTGGTGGAAAACGGCCGCACTACCGGCGTACGCACGGCCACCGGCTTCCGGCCCGCCGATGTGGTAGTAGCCGGCGCCGACTACCACCACGCCGAGCAGCACCTGCTGGCCTTCGACCATCGTAACTACACCGAGCGCTATTGGAACAAGCGCACGCTGGCACCGTCGTCGCTGCTATTCTATATAGGCGTGAATAAGCGCCTCGACAACCTGCGCCATCACAACCTGTTCTTTGATGAGGACTTTGGCCGGCACGCCCAAGAAATTTACGAGCAGCCCCAGTGGCCTACCCGGCCGCTGTTCTACGCCTCGGCCCCATCACAAACCGACCCCAGTGTGGCGCCCGAAGGCTGCGAAAACCTGTTTCTGCTGATTCCGGTGGCGCCCAACCTCGACGACACCGAGGAAACCCGCGAGCGGTACTACCACCTCATCATGGAACGCTTGGAAAAGCACTGCGGCCAAAGCATCCGCGACGCGGTGGTGTTCCGGCGCAGCTACGCCCACCGCGACTTCATTCAGGACTACAACAGCTACAAGGGCAACGCTTATGGGTTGGCCAACACGCTCAATCAGACGGCCATCCTGAAGCCCGCTCTGAAAAGCAAGAAAGTCAATAACTTGTATTTTACGGGCCAGCTCACCGTGCCCGGCCCCGGCGTGCCGCCCTCGCTCATTTCGGGGCAGGTAGTAGCCAGGGAAATCGAAAAGGATTTCGGCAGGTAGGGTAGAAGGCTACGTAGAACGTCATGCTTACTAGGGCGAGATTCCTCGGCAAGCTCGGAATGACGCCCTAGTAAGCATGATGTGCAACGGTCCGCCTCCCCAGCCGCCTTTCGATTCATGATTTCTAATTCATAATTCTTAATTACCTAGTGGATCACGTTGCCCTTTTTGATGAAACCACGCTGGCGTGTAGCAAGCTGATTACCACCCGCTACAGCACGTCGTTTACGCTGGGCATTCGGACGCTCGACAAGCGTTTTCACCTGCCCGTGTACGCGGTGTATGGGTTTGTGCGCTGGGCCGATGAAATCGTGGACACCTTTCATAGCCACGACAAGGCGGCGCTGTTCCAGGCGTTTCGTGAGCAGACCGACGAGGCGTTGCGGGAGCGGCTGAGCCTGAATCCGGTGCTGCACGCGTTCCAGCTCATGGTGCACCGCTACGGCATCGACCAGGAATTCATCGACGCGTTTCTGCGCAGCATGGAAATGGACCTGGAAGACCAGAGCTACAACCAGTCGCTGTACCAGGAATACATCTACGGCTCGGCGGAGGTGGTAGGACTCATGTGCCTGCGCATCTTCTGCGAGGGCGACAAGGCCCTGTTTGAGCGGCTGCGCGAGCCGGCGCGGCGGCTGGGCTCAGCTTTTCAGAAGGTGAACTTCCTGCGCGACATCCGTTCCGATTATGAGGATCGGGGCCGCGTGTACTTCCCCGGTGTGCAGTACGAGGAGTTCGACGATAAGGTGAAGCGCGAAATTGAGGAAGATATTTTGGCTGATTTTGAGGCGGGTTACGCTGGTATCGTGCAGTTACCGCGAGCGGCGCGATTGGGCGTATATCTGGCCTACGTGTATTATTTAAAGCTTTTCTATAAAATTAGAAAGCTGCCGGCAGCGTATATTCTGGGCGAGCGGGTGCGGGTGCCTAACAACACGAAGCTACTTTTGTTGCTGGGTTCGTACTTTCGCTACCGCCTTCGGGCTATTTAGCTACCAACTCTGCCCTGTGTGAAGGTATTTCTGCCGTTTTTTCTTACTCTGGTTCTTACTCTTTCCAGCTTCGTGTCCGACGCCAATCCGTATTCCGTAGCCAACCTGCGCCGCCAGTATCAGCAAGCCGCTGCCAGCAAAGACGGTGGTGAAAAATTTCATCAATTGATGGCCGCCTACACCCAGCACGACGCCGTGGTGCTGGCCTACAAAGCTGCCGCCGAAGCCATTCGCGCCCGCGACGCTTCTATGTTCAACAAGCTTACTTACGTGCAGCAAGCCGCCAAGCTGTTTGATGAAGCCGTGCGCCGCGACGACGACAATGCCGAAATTCGGTTTCTGCGCCTGAGTGTGGAAAGCAACCTGCCCGCCTTCCTCGGCCTCAGCCAGCACGTCGACGACGACCGGCAGTTTCTGGTACGCACGCTGCTACAGCACCCCGGTTCCGGCATGGACAACGAGTCGTTTGCCCTAGTGCGCGACTTCATGGTAGAGCGCGGCCACGTGTCCGGCCCCGATGCTGAGCGGCTGACATCGTTGTAAGCTCGCTTCGTATACAGCTCAGGCTATAATTTATCTGGAAGCTCCTGTTTGGAGCTTCTTTTGTTTTAGAGCTGGTCGGCAGTAGGTTTCAAGCTCGTATATGGAGTAGAGGCACACTATTCTGTGTCTTCTCGTTGAACGGCTCAAATACGCGCTCTGCAAACTGCTTCAGCAACGACGAGACACAAAATAGTGTGTCTTTACCTCGTTTCTGTGTTTGGAATACACTCAAATTAACTTGTCATTCCTCGTGCTGCTCGGAATGACAACTTTTATCCTCCTATGCTACGCAACATTCTGCTATTCTGCGCTCTGCTATTCGTTACCCTAACGGCCTTCGGGCAAAGTATTCGCCTCACAGGAAAGGTAGAAGACGCCCAACACCAACCCGTGCCCTACGCCAGTGTGGCCCTGCCCGACGGCTCGGCGGGCACCGCTACCAACGAGGTAGGCGAGTTTAGCCTGACAGTGCCCGCATTGCCGCAACGGCTGGTGGTACTCAGCATTGGGTACGTCCGCACGGAGGTAGTGGCTGCCACGGCCGCGCCACTTACCATCACCCTACCCGCCAGCACGGTACAGTTGCCGGAGGTAGTGGTGCGCAACCCCCAGCGCGTGGTCGAGGAACTGGTGCAGCGCGCCTACGCCAAATTAGCTCGCCACGAAAAAGACACCTACTACGGCAAAGCGTTCTACCGCCAGAAAACCCGCACCAACGGCACCTACGATGAGCTGTCGGATGCGTTTTACGATGTGGAGCTAACGCCGCAGAAGGTAGTAGGGTGGGAACTGGGCGAATCGCGCTACGCGGCGGTGGCTGGGCCGTTTCACATGAAGAACTTCTCCACCCTGATGCGCTTGCCTACCTTCACGAAGCGTCCGAAGCGGGGTAGCATCTATTTGCCGCTGACTCCGCAGGCAGAACGATGGTTTACGTTTACGCTGCGCGAAATACAGACCGAGAATGGGCGCGAAACCGCCGTTATAGACTTCCAGCCGCGGCCGGGGATAGACAAGCCTGCACCGGCTGGTACCCTCTACCTCGACCGCCAGACGGCCGCTCTGCGCCGCCAAGAACTGCGCCTGCGCCTAGGATCCATGCTAACGTTCACGAAAGGCTCTCAGTCGCTGTCTGACTCCTTGCGGTTGGTATCGGACTTTGCCCCGGTGGCCGATTCGCTCACACGTTTGGCCAGTACGCGGGGTGAGTTGGCTATTGCTATGCAATACGGCAACAAGCCACCCAGCAACACATTGATATCGGCCTATCTGCTACTGTATCAATATACTGGCCGCCTACCCGGCCAGGCCTACGGCCGAGTGAAGCACAGCGCCGATGACTTGCAAACACTGCAAAACCGGCCATACAATGCCAAGTTCTGGCAGGAAAACGAAATTATCCGGGCCAGTCCGGTGGAGGAAGGAGTCATCCGGTCATTTGAAGGCCGTCGGGTGTTCGGCCGCCTATAGTGGTGAAAATCGCCACATTTCGTAGCCCGAAAGGATGAGTTTGCGTATCTTTTCCCGGATACCGTGCCGCAGTGTAACCTTCTATCGGTTTTTGCGGTTATTCCGAAAGCTATGCCGCACCACCTGAGCGTCCGCATCGACCCTAACTCCGGCTTTTGCTTCGGCGTCATCTATGCTATTCAGATGGCCGAAGACCTGCTGGACGAGCAGGGCTATCTGTACTGCCTGGGCGACATTGTACACAACGACGAAGAAGTGGAACGCCTGCGCCAGCGCGGCCTGCGCATCATCGACTACGATACGTTTGCTACCCTGCGCAGCGAAGCTGTGCTCATCCGAGCCCACGGCGAGCCGCCCGCTACCTATCAGCTGGCGATGGAAAATAACCTGACGCTGATTGATGCCTCCTGCCCGGTGGTGCTGAAGCTGCAAAATCGCATCAAGGCGAGCTTCGACAAAAAGGACAAAATCTTTATTTATGGCAAGCACGGCCACGCCGAGGTGCGCGGCTTGTTGGGCCAGACGGGCGGCGAGGCTATTGTCTTCGAAAACCTCGACGAGCTGCTACGCCATGAGTTGCCCGACAACATCACGCTCTACAGCCAGACCACCAAGAGCACCGATAGCTTCTACCGCATCAAAGGTGAGCTAGAGCAGCGCGGCCACACCGTAAACGCCAACGACACCATCTGCCGGCAAGTAAGCAACCGTGATAAAGACCTGCGCCGCTTTGCCGCGCAGTTCGACCAGGTGATTTTCGTGTCGGGCACTAAAAGTTCCAACGGCAAAGTGCTCTACCATGTCTGCCTCGAAACCAACCCACACACGCATTTTGTGTCGAAGGTAGAGGAACTGCAAACTGAGTGGTTCCGGCCGGGCCAGTCGATTGGAATTTGCGGCGCTACCAGCACGCCCCTGTGGCTGATGGAAAAGGTGCGCGACACGCTGCTACGGCTCTGAGGTAGGAGGGGCGAAGGACTTTTCTGAACGACCCCGGCCTACTCTTGTGTTACTTTCGCGTACCTCCGCGGGAAATTCTCTTATGGCCACTACTGCTGCCCTACCTACGCAAAAACGTCTGAAGCCTACCTCCGTGGGCTACAAAGGAGTAGGTATTGCCTTGCTGATTATGGCGGCCTGGGTGAGTTTGCTGACTTATCTGCTGGCATTTTACCAGCCCGATTGGCGCACTCCCTGGCCTTACCTACTGGCTTTGGTGCAAACGCATCTCTACACGGGCCTGTTCATCACCGCCCACGATGCCATGCACGGCGTAGTGAGCCCTAACAAACGCCTGAACAACGTCATCGGTACCGTATCGGCTTTACTGTTTGCCTACAACTGGTTCCCTGGAATGCTGCCCAAGCACCACCAGCACCACCGCCACGTAGCCACCCCCGACGACCCCGACTACCACGACGGCGAGCATCCCAACTTCCTGTTCTGGTTTGTGCGCTTTGCCTGGAACTACGTAACCTGGTGGCAGATAGTGCTGATGGCTGCCACCTACAACGTATTGAAAATCTGGTTTCCGCAGGCCAATGTTATTGCGTTCTGGATGGTGCCGGCCGTGCTGGCTACTCTGCAATTGTTCTTCTTCGGAACCTACCTGCCGCACCGGGGCGAGCACGCCACCGACAACCCGCATAAGTCGCGCACGCAACTGCGCCACCACTTATGGGCCTTTGCGAGCTGCTACTTTTTCGGCTACCACTACGAGCACCACGACCAGCCCTACCTACCCTGGTGGCGCCTCTGGCGCACGAAGTAGGGTAGGGCAGAAAGGGAGGTAGAGACACAACATTTTGTGTCTCGTCGTTGCTGATGTTGTGTCTCGTTGTTGAACAACCAAGACGGTTTACGCTACACAACATTAGCAACGACGAGACACAAAATGTTGTGTCTCTACTGCGTACATAGCTGCTGGGTAGAATAAGTACAATACCCTGCCATTTTGACAAAGCGGCGCTACCAACTGGTGGCGCCGCTTTGCATTTTAGCCCATTTCACTCGAAAAACCTTTCAAACAACCGAAAAAAGGCTATTTCCGGTGAGTGGTAGAAAATGGTAAATCGTGGTGGGCTTTTGCCGGGCAATCCGTACTTTTGCTAGTATCCCTGAAACGATGCCAGGCAATGCCATGAACCTTCTCTCCGGCGAATATGAATGCAAGCTGGACCCGAAAGGGCGTCTGGTGCTGCCGGCCAAGGTGAAAGGTAGTCTGCCGGAAGAAACCGGCAACCAGTTGATCCTGGTACGCGGCTTCGAGCCGTGTTTGGTGCTGTATCCGCGCTCGGCGTGGCGCGTGATTCATGAGAAGGTGATGGCGCTGGACGAGTTCAACGAGGAATACCGGCAGTTTCAGCGCAATTTCCTGCGGGGCATGACGGAGGTAGAGCTGGATAGCATCGGCCGGTTTATGCTGCCGCGTACCATGCTGCGCTACGCCGGCATCGAGAAAGAAGCCATCATTGTGGGCATCGGCAACCGCTGCGAAATCTGGGACCCCGAGCGCTACGACAACTTCCTCATCAAAGACCAGCAGAGCTTCTCCAAGCTGGCCCAAAAATTCCTGACCACCCCCGACGCGGCCCCTACCAGTCCGCTTGCTGCATGAGTACTTCCTACCCCAACGATACTGCCTACCACCGCCCCGTGATGCTGCGCGAGTGCCTCGAAGCCCTCGACCTGCGCCCCGATGGCCGCTACGTGGACGTAACCTTTGGCGGGGGTGGGCACTCGGCGCGTATCCTGGAGCACCTCACCACCGGCCACCTCTACAGCTTCGATCAGGATGCCGACGCGGAAGTGGAAGCCGCCCGGCTGGCCCGGCCCCAATTCACGTTCATTCGCGCCAACTTCCGCGACCTGCACGCCGAGTTGGCCCGCCACGGCGCCCTACCCCTCGATGGGCTGCTGGCCGATTTGGGCGTGTCGTCGCACCAGTTTGACACGCCGGAACGCGGCTTCTCCACCCGCTTCGACGGGCCACTGGACATGCGCATGGACCCTGAAGCCGCCCAAAGCGCCACTGACATTGTGCAGGATTACTCCGAAGCTGAACTGCACCGCATCTTTGGGATGTACGGCGAGGTGACCAACGCCCGCACGCTGGCCGCTACCGTGGTGGCTGCCCGCCGGGGTAGGGCCATCACGACCATCGCGGAGTTGAAAAAAGCCATTGCGCCCTGCACGCCCCGCGGCAAAGAGAATAAATACCTGGCGCAAGTATTTCAGGCGCTGCGTATTGAGGTGAACGAGGAAATGGAAGCCCTCCAGGAAATGCTGCTGCAAACGGCGAAAGTGCTGCGCCCTGGTGGCCGCCTTGTGGTGATGAGCTACCACTCTCTGGAAGACCGGTTGGTGAAAAACTACCTCGCCAAAGGCAAGTTCTTTGGGGAGGTAGAGAAAGATTTGTTTGGTAATACGCATCAGCCCTTCACGGTGCTCACACGCAAACCCGTGGAAGCCACCGCCGCCGAAATTGCCGAGAACAGCCGCGCCCGGAGCGCTAAACTGCGCATTGCGGAATTAAAATAATAAGTAGAAAGGATGAATTATCAGTTACATATATATCGGTCTATTTCGGATAAATCTGTTTTTATCTACAGGGACAGCAAAATAATTACGTGTCAATTTTTAGGTCATAATTCATACTTATTAAGTAAAAAAGAGCATGGCCGTTAATACAGCAAGACCACCACAAAAGACGCCGCCCCGCGCCAACGTGCCGCGTGAGGTAACGACGCCTGTGCCTGTACCGGAGGTAGTGCCCGAGCCTACCCACGAGCCCGAGCCGGAGCCCGAGGAAGAGCCCGAAGCCTACCGCGCCCCGCGTCGACCGGCCAGCACCTGGAGCGTGTTTACGGTAGTAGACCGCATCATGCGCATGGATGGGCTGTTTCGCGAGGGGCTGCCGGTGCGCTACCTGCCGCACCTGCTGTTTATTATGTTCCTGACGCTGCTCTACATCGGCAACACGCACTACGCCACGCGCATGAACCGCAGTATTCAGAAGCTGAAACTGGAAACCGAAGATTTGCGCGCCGACTTCACTACCCTGTCCTCGGACTATATGGAGGCGAGCAAGCAAAGCGAGGTGGCCCGCAAGGTAGCGGCCTACGGCTTGGTGGAAAGCTCCTCGCCGCCGTTCCGCATCAAGGTGCCGGCCGGCCGCCTCGACGAAGCCCAACTGGACCGCCTACCCGTTATCACAGCCGACTCGATGGCGGCGCGGGTTATAGCCGACTCGCTGGCCCGCTTGGCTGCCGAGGAGGAAGCCGGGGCGCTGCCTCCCGACTCGGTGGCTGCACCCGCCCGTGCCCCGCGCATGATTGAGGCGCCGAAAGCGCGCAACGCCAAATCCGCAAAGAAGAAATGAAGGGAAACGTAAAAAAAGCCATTGTTACGCGAGTACGCCTGGCCTTTCTGGGCGTGTGTCTGTTCTCGGCGGCTATTGTCTGGAAAGTGTCGCGTATTCAGTCGGAGGAGGAAGGGGCCAAGTGGCGGGCGCTGGAGCAGGAACGCCGCGTGGTGTACCAGCCGGTATTTGCCACGCGCGGCACCATTCTGGCGGCCGATGGCAAGAGTATTATGGCTACCTCGCTGCCCTTCTACCGGGTAGCCTGGGACCCGAGCGTGGTGGACAAAGACCTGCTGCGCGCCAAGGCCGACTCGCTGGGGCTGCTGCTCTCGCGCTTTTTCGGGGATAAATCGGCCCAGGAATACGCCCGCAAGCTCAAAAATGCCCGCAACGCCTCGCCCGTGGTGCGCTACCTGCGGTTGAACTCGCGGCAGATTAATTTTCAGGAGAAAAAACAGCTGGCCCAGTGGCCGATTTTCCGGCTGGGTAAGAATAAGGGCGGCGTTATTTTCGAGAAGGTCGATAAACGTTTCCGGCCGTTTGGCGGCCTGGCCCAGCGCACTATCGGTTTCCTGAATGAAGACAAAAACGGCGCGGGTCTGGAGTTTACCTACAACCGCAGCCTGGCCGGCAAAGACGGCGAGGCGCTGTTTGAGCGCCTACCCGGCGGCAACAAGCCCATCTACGACGGCTCGGAGGTGAAGGCCCAGGCCGGCTACGACATCCGGACTACCCTCGACATCAACTTGCAGGATGTAGCCGAAAATGCCTTGTATAAGTCGTTGGTAGACAACGATGCGCAATATGGCTGCGTGGTGCTGATGGAAGTGAAAACCGGCGAAATCAAGGCCATTGCCAACCTGGGCAAGATTGGGGAGGGCCTGTATACCGAGAACTACAACTACGCCATTGCCGACCAAGGCCGCACCGAGCCGGGCTCTACCTTCAAGCTGGCGTCCATGATGGCCCTGTTTGAGGACGACTCCGACATTGAGCTAACCGACACGGTGAACACCGGCACCTCGGGTTCTATGAAGATTGCCGGCGCTATCAAAACTGACACCCACCCCAACGGCCGCGTCACGATCCAGAAGGTCATCGAGCAATCGTCGAACATTGGGGTAGCTAAGCTCATCAACGACCATTTCTCAGCCAATCCCGAGAAGTACACCGACCATCTCAAGAGTTTTGGGCTCGACAAGCCGCTGGGCTTCCAGATGGCCGGCGAGGCGCGACCCTACGTGAAAGACCCACAGGACCGCAGCTGGAGCCGCACGTCGCTTTCCACCATGAGCATCGGCTACGAGCTGAAGCTGGCGCCGCTGCAAACGCTGGCGTTCTACAACGCCATTGCCAACGATGGGGTGAAGGTAGAGCCCATTATTGTAAAGGAAATCAAGCAGGCTGACAAGGTGCTGGAAAGCTTTGAGGCGCGGGTGCTGAACCCGCGTATATGCTCGGAGAAGACGGTGAACAAGCTGCAATCCATGTTGGAAGGGGTAGTACTGAATGGCTCAGCCCGCGGCATCAAGACCGACGATTACAGCATTGCCGGCAAAACCGGCACCGCCTGGAAGTTCAAAAACGGCCACTACACCCGCATGTATTCCACCAGCTTCTGCGGCTACTTTCCCGCCAATAAGCCCAAATACAGTTGCATTGTGGTGATTGACTCGCCCCGCCGCGGGCGCATCTACGGGGGCACGGTGGCCGCGCCGGTGTTCCGGGAAGTAGCCGACAAAGCCATGGCCCGCGACGCCGCCAGTCAGCGGCCCTTGCTGGCGCGGGGCGCCGGTCCTCGCTCGCGGGTGCCTTATGTGCGCGCCGGTATGCAGGACGAGTTGCAGCTGGTGTGCGAAAAACTATCAGTAGGAATGGACGCGCCGCAAGTGGTAGCCGAAGACTGGGTGCGCGTAACACCGGCCCGCGACTCGGCTAAGCTAACCGTGGTGGCGCAGCCTGTGTCGCGTAGCCGTGTGCCCAACGTGCAGGGCATGACGTTGCGGGATGCCTTATTTTTGCTGGAAAACCGGGGCTTGCGCGTGAAAACCGTGGGCACGGGCCGCGTACAACGCCAGTCGCTGGCCGCGGGTAGTGCCTTGCAACGGGGCGCTACCGTGGTGCTGGAGTTGGCGCCCATTGGTCGGCAGATGGTGCCGGTGGTGCTACCCTCGGTAGCCACCGAAGCCAAGCCCGCCGTGACCTACCCCGCCGAGCCCGCTAAAAAACGTTCGGCGCCATCGCACCTGACCCAGCAGACGCTGCGCCGTCCCGAAACCAAACCTAAAGTATAACCGGCGCCCGTCGCGTCGTTTCTTCTCTTGACAACTTCTTCTCTTTCTTCGCTGCTCACCGGCATTCCGGTCCTTGATCAACTCGGTCCTACCGAAGTAGAGGTGCAAGGTCTTACCCTCGATTCGCGTCAGGCAGGCTCCGGTACCATATTTTTTGCGTTGCGCGGCGTGGCAACGGATGGACACCAGTTCATCCCGAAGGCCGTGGAGCAGGGCGCTGCCGTAGTGGTGTGCGAATCCCTACCCGACGAGCTCCTGGAAACGGTGACTTATGTGCTGGTGCCCGATAGCGCCGCCGCCATGGCCCTAATGGCCGCCTCCTTCTACGACCATCCTTCCCAAAAAGTACAGCTGGTAGGCGTGACGGGCACCAACGGCAAAACCACCTGTGCCACCCTGCTGCACAAGCTGTTCCGGGAGCTGGGCTACCATGTGGGCCTGCTGAGCACGGTGCAGAATCAGATTGATGAGGAGGTGATTCCGGCCACGCACACCACGCCCGACGCCATCCGGCTGAACGAGCTGCTGGCGCGCATGGTGCGGGCCGGTTGCGCCTACGTGTTTATGGAGGTCAGCTCGCACGCCGTGGTGCAGCACCGCATCACGGGCCTGCACTTTGCGGGTGGCGTCTTCACCAACCTCACCCACGACCACCTCGACTACCACGGCACCTTCGATGCCTACCTCAAGGCCAAGAAAGGCTTCTTCGATAAACTACCCAAAACCGCCTTCGCCCTCACCAACGCCGACGATAAGCGCGGACCCGTGATGCTACAAAATACGGTGGCCCGTCGCGAGTCGTACGGGTTGCGGGGGGTAGGCACGTTCCGGGGCAAGCTGCTCGAAAACGCTGTGCACGGCCTACACCTGGAGGTAGACGGCCGCGAGGTGCAATTTCGCCTCATCGGGGTGTTCAATGCCTACAACCTGCTGGCCGTGTATGGTGCGGCTGTACTGTTGGGCGAAGACGCAGACGCTGTGCTGGTTATCCTGTCCGGCTTGTTGTCGGCGCCGGGGCGGTTTGAGCCGGTGGTATCAGCGCAAACGCGCGTGACGGGCATCGTGGACTACGCCCACACGCCCGACGCCCTGGAAAACGTGCTCGATACCATTGCTGACATCCGCCAGCCGCGGCAGCAGGTGATTACGGTGGTGGGTTGCGGCGGCAACCGCGACGCGGGCAAGCGCCCGATTATGGCTAAATTGGCGTGTCAGGGCTCCGAGCGGGTGATCCTAACCGCCGACAATCCGCGTTTCGAAGACCCCAACGACATTCTGCACCAGATGCAGGCCGGCGTAGCACCAGCTGATTTAGGCAAGGTGCTGACCATTGCCGACCGTCGTGAGGCCATTAAAACGGCCGTGGCGCTGGCCCAGCCCGGCGATATTGTGCTGGTGGCCGGCAAAGGCCACGAAACCTACCAGGAAATAAAGGGAGTGCGCACGCCTTTCGACGATAAGCAGGTGCTGCGCGAGATGTTTGAGCTGTTGGCAAAATGAAGAAGAACCCAAATCGTCCTGCTGCGCCCGTGCCGTGGCTGCAACTAACCGAGAAAACCACAACTACCCCCCGGCCTGTTGGGGCAGCTGTGTCGACTACGCTAATTGCGGCCGATGCACTGGTGCAGCAGTTGCGTATGGTACACACCACCTACCACGATGCCCTACCCGGCCCGTGGACCGTGACCAGTACTAATCAAATTCTGAACAATCGCAATACCTGACGCCTCGTCAAAAAGCTGAACATTTGCAGTTTGAAAGACCTTCAACTGTCCTTTTTTGCTGATTTCCTGCGCCCATGCTCTATCACCTCTTCACGTATTTACACAAAGCCTACCACCTACCGGGCGCGGGGGTGTTTCAGTATACCACCTTTCGGGCGGCTTTGGCCGTCATTACTTCTTTGTTGATTGCCCAGGTTTTCGGGGCGCGCTTGATCCGCGTGTTGCAGCGCCGTCAGATTGGCGAGGGCATCCGCGACCTGGGCTTGCAGGGCCAGATGGAGAAGAAAGGTACGCCTACCATGGGCGGCCTGATTATCCTGCTAGCTATTCTGGTGCCGGTGCTGCTGTTTGCCCGCCTCGATAATATCTACACCATCTTGATGCTGCTGAGCACGGTATGGCTGGGTTTGATTGGCTTCCTTGATGACTATATTAAGGTAGTGAAAAAGGACAAGGAAGGCTTGGCCGGCCGCTTCAAGGTGCTGGGCCAGGTAGGGCTGGGTATCACGGTGGGCTGGGTGCTGTTCTTCTCCAACGACGTAACCGTGCGCCAGTACCTGCTGCCCGACGGCCAGCTCTCGGCCGTGGATGCCAGCACGGTGTACCAGGATGTGAAGCTGATGATTACGACCATCCCCTTCGCCAAAAACAACGAGCTGAACTACGGCAACCTGTTCAGCTACGCCGGGCCGTACTTCAACGGCCTCTACGCCTTCCTCTACATTCCCATCGTCATCGTCATCATCACGGCCGTCAGCAACGGCGCCAACATCACCGACGGCCTCGATGGGCTGGCAGCCGGCACCTCGGCCATCATTGGCACTACGCTGGCCGTATTTGCCTTTGTGAGTGGAAACTCAGTACTAGCTGATTATCTGGATATTATGTATATCCCCAACTCCGGAGAACTGGTTATTTTCTGTACCGCTTTCGTGGGGGCATGCGTGGGCTTTCTATGGTACAACTCCTACCCGGCGCAGGTGTTCATGGGCGATACCGGCTCGTTGGCCATTGGTGGTATCATTGCCGTGCTGGCCCTCATCATCCGCAAAGAGCTGCTGATTCCGGTGCTATGCGGCGTGTTTCTGATTGAAAACCTGTCGGTTATTGTGCAGGTGAGCTACTTCAAATACACCCGCAAAAAATACGGAGAGGGTAGGCGCTTGCTGCGCATGTCGCCTTTGCACCATCACTACCAGAAGCTCGGCTACCACGAGTCCAAAATCGTGTCGCGGTTCTGGATTGTGGGCATCATGCTGGCCGTGCTGACGCTGGTAACTCTCAAGCTACGCTAATGATAAGTTTCTCGCAGAGGTTCGCGGAGGCAGGCGCAGAGGTTCGCGGAGGTCGAACACTGCGAACCTCTGCGCTTACCTCCGCGAACCTCTGCGAGAAATCCCAACAGAATAACGTATGATAGTAGTATTAGGAGCTGCAGAAAGTGGGGTAGGGGCAGCGCTATTAGCGCAAGCCAAAGGACATGCCGTGTTCGTATCCGACAAAAGTCCGATTCAGCCACATTACAAAGAAAAGCTGACGCAAGCGGGCATTGAGTTCGAGGAAAACCAGCACACCGAAGCGCGTATTTTACAGGCCGATGAGGTAGTAAAAAGCCCCGGCATTCCGGAAAAAGCGCCCATCGTGCAGGCGTTGCGTGAAAAGCAGATTCCTGTTATCTCCGAAATTGAGCTGGCCGGCCGCTACACGCAAGCCAAGTGCATCTGCATCACGGGCACCAACGGCAAAACTACCACCACGCTGCTCACCTACCACCTGCTGAAAGAAGCCGGCCTGAAGGTAGGCTTGGCCGGCAACGTGGGCTACTCGCTGGCCGAGCAAGTTATTGACGATCAGCACGACTACTACGTGGTGGAGCTGAGCAGCTTCCAGCTCGACGACACGCACGATTTTCAGCCGTGGGTGTCGGTGCTGCTCAACATCACACCCGACCACCTCGACCGCTATGAGTATTCGGTGGAGAAGTACGCGGCGTCCAAGCTGCGCATTATGCAGCGGCAGGACAGCAACGGCTACTTCATCTACAACGCCGACGACGAGAACATCCAGCGCTATTTCCAGGGCGCGTTTCGGCCGGTGCGGCAGTTGCCGTTCAGCCTGCACCACCGCCCCGATTTCCACTTGGCAGGCTACTACGAAGAGGAAAACCAGGTGTGCCTGGATTTGCTACCTGGTTTTTACAGCAAAACCGAGGAAATCAGCACGGCCAACTCGCCACTGATTGGGCAGCACAACCGGCAGAATATCCTGGCAGCCGTGCTGTGTGCCCGCGTGGCCGGGGTAGACAAAGCGCAGATTGAAGCCGCGTTGGCTACCTTCCGCAACGCCGACCATCGCTTGCAACCCGTGGGCGAAGTCAACGGCGCTACCTTCATCAACGACTCCAAGGCCACCAACGTAGAGGCCGCCTGGTACGCGCTGGATGGCATCACCAAACCCATCGTCTGGATTGCCGGTGGCACCGATAAAGGCAACGACTACGCCTCGCTGGTGCCGCTGGCACAGGCGCGTGTGAAAGCGCTAATCTGCCTGGGTGTCGACAACGAGAAGCTCCGCGCTGCTTTCACGGGCGCGGTACCCTACATCGTCGAAACCCGGAGTATGACCGACGCCGTAGAGCGCGCTGCTACCCTGGCCCGCCCCGGCGATGTGGTGCTGCTCTCTCCCGCCTGCGCCTCCTTCGACCTGTTCAAAAACTACGAAGACCGGGGTAGGCAGTTTGCGGCGGCAGTGCAGGAAATGGTGAAATTGTGAGATGGAGAAGTTGTGAATCAACCTTACTCTTCTTTATCGCTCATTACTCGCCATCTCACTCTTCGCAACTTCACAACTCACCATCTCACCACATGGAACCCATCAAAAACTGGCTGCAACGCAACCTCAAGGGCGACCCGGTCCTGTGGGGTATCGTGATTTTATTTTCGCTGATCAGTATTGCGGTGGTGTACTCGGCTACGGGTACGCTGGCGTATAAGAAGATGGGCGGCAACACCGAGTATTTCCTGTTCAAGCATACCAGCCTGATCTTGGTGGGACTGTTCTTTATGTGGCTGGCCCACCGCATCGACTACCGCTACTACTCGCGCCTGTCGCTGTACGCGCTGCTGATTTCGGTGCCGCTGCTGCTGTTCACGTTCTTTTTCGGTGGCACTACCATCAACGACGCCTCTCGCTGGCTGACTATCCCGGTCATCAACCAAACGTTTCAGCCTTCTGACTTAGCCAAGTTGGCGTTGATTGCCCATGTGGCCTCTATGCTTAGTCGTCGCCAACAGCATGTGCACGACTTCAAGACCACGTTGCTACCTGTGATGCTATGGATAGGCTTGATCTGCGGTATTATCGTCATGTCGAATGCCTCGACAGCTTTGTTGCTGTTTGCTACTTGCTTGCTGCTGATGTTTATTGGCCGCGTGCCGCTCAAGCAAATGGCTGTGATGGTCGCTATTGGTTTTGTGGTAGGCGGAATTGGGCTGGCAACGGGCCAGCGCGGTAAGACGTTTGTCTCTCGCATCGAGAATTTCACCGACAAGTCGAAGCCAGTGCCGTTCCAGCTGGAACACAGCTACATAGCCATTGCCACGGGCGGAGTCACGGGCAAAGGCCCTGGCAATAGCACCGAGCGTAACATCCTTCCCCATCCATATTCCGACTTCATCTACGCCGTCATTATTGAGGAATATGGCATGGTAGGCGGCGCCTTCGTGCTGTTTCTCTACCTCGCCTTTCTCTATCGAGGGCTAAAAACGGTGATGAACAGCGCCGGCGCCTTTGGAGGGCTGCTTTCGGCGGGGCTCAGCTTCAGTCTGGTGTTGCAGGCAATGGTGAATATGGGCGTGGCCGTAGGCCTGGGACCCATCACGGGCCTACCCCTGCCGCTGCTGAGCATGGGCGGTACGTCCCTCATTTTCACCGGCATCAGCATCGGCATTATCCTGGCCGTGAGCCGGGGCGAGCGGGAAGTGCGCCCGATGGTGGGCGAGCCCACCGACACCGCTCGGATTCCAAAGGTAGCCATGGGATAGGGGTAGGGGCGGCTTGCAGCCGCCCGCCTACCGAACGTCCTGTACAGAATGTCAACACAATAGAACGTCATTCCGAACATGTTGCGCGTCAAGCAAGGGATGAGAAATCTCGCTTGATGCGCAACATGTTCGAAATGACGTTCTACAAGGCCTAAGCAAATATGAAAGTAATCATCAGCGGCGGCGGTACGGGCGGCCACATCTTTCCGGCCGTGGCCATTGCCAACGAGCTGCGCCGCCGCCACCCCAGCGCGGAAATCCTTTTTGTGGGCGCCAACGGCCGCATGGAAATGACGCGCGTGCCCGAAGCCGGCTACCGTATCGTGGGCCTCGACGTGACCGGTCTGCAACGCCGCCTGACGCCCCAAAACCTGCTGTTTCCGGTGCGCGTGTTTCGGTCGGTGCGCAAGGCAGGGCGGCTGCTCGAAGAGTTTCAGCCCGATGCGGTGGTGGGGGTAGGGGGCTATGCCTCGGCACCGGTGCTGCTGGCCGCTACCTCCCGCGGCATCCCGTCCCTGATTCAGGAGCAGAATTCCTACGCTGGCCTCGTCAATAAACTGCTGGCCCGCCGCGTCGACCGCATCTGTGTGGCCTACGAGGGTATGGAGAAGTTCTTTCCGGCTGAAAAACTGGTGCTCACCGGCAACCCCGTGCGTGCCGAAATTGCCAGTGGCAACCGTGCCGAGGCATTGTCGTTTTTTGGGCTCGATGCCAGCCGGCCAGTCTTATTAGTGGTAGGCGGTAGCCTTGGCGCCCGCACTCTCAACGAAGCCACGGCCGCCGCACTACCGCGCTTACAACAAGGAGGCGTGCAGCTGCTTTGGCAAACCGGCAAAACCTACTACCCCCAGGCGGCCCCGGCCGCTGCTCCTTACGCTGAGCAAGGTCTGCACGCGCTGGAGTTTATCAAGCGCATGGACTTGGCCTATGCCGCGGCCAATGTGGTGGTGAGCCGGGCCGGGGCGCTGTCGGTGTCGGAGCTCTGCCTCACGGGCAAGCCGAGCATCCTGGTGCCCTCGCCCAATGTGGCCGAAGACCACCAGACCAAAAATGCTATGGCCCTGGTAGAGCGCAACGCCGCCGTGCTCATAACCGATAATCAAGCTGCCACCCGCCTCTACGACGAAGCGCTGGCCCTGCTGCATCAGCCTGAGCGCCGACAGCAACTGACTGCCAATGCCCTGGCCCTAGCCTACCCAATGGCTACGGCTACCATCGTGGATGAGCTAGAAAAGCTGATGCAGCCAGCTTTCACTTCTTAATTTTTAATTCCTACGTATTTGCAACCCTACGTCTATTTTCTTGGCATTGGCGGCATTGGCATGTCGGCGCTGGCGCGGTGGTTTCAGGCCAACGGCCACCAAGTGAGCGGCTACGACAAAACGCCTACCCCCCTTACCGAGGCGCTATCGGCCGAAGGCATTGCTATTCACTACGCCGATGCGGTGGAGAATATACCCGCTGTGGTGCGCGAAAACCGGGAGCAAACCCTGGTAGTGCTCACACCCGCCATCCCGAAAGACCATCAGGAGTGGGCGTGGCTGCGGGCGCAAGGCTACGATATCCGCAAGCGCAGCCAGGTGCTGGGCGTGCTCACGGAGGGGCGGCCTACCCTGGCGGTGGCCGGCACGCACGGCAAAACCACTACCAGTAGTATGCTGGCCCACTTGCTGCACCACGCTGGCCTACCCGTCGGCGCGTTTTTGGGTGGTATCAGCGTCAACCTCAACTCCAACTTGCTGTTGCCTCCTAAAGAGACAACCGTTGCTCGGCAAGTTTTGATTGTAGTGGAGGCTGATGAATATGACCGCTCGTTTCTGACGTTGCACCCCAACGTGGCCATCATCACCAGTACCGATGCCGACCACCTCGATATTTACGGTGATAAGGATGCATTGGTAGAATCGTTTCGGCAGTTTGCGCGGCAGATTAAGCCCGGCGGCACGTTGCTGCTTAATCATACTGCCGATGACAGCGTGGCGGCGGCAGTAGGACCAGAGGTGCGCGTGATTCGCTACGGCCTCACAAAAAATCAGGGTCCTGATCTATTCGCTGAGAACATCACGGCGGAGAGCCATCAGTTTCATTTCGACCTACATAGCGTAGCGGGTAGCGTACCAGGCATGCAATTAGCCGTGCCAGGATATCATAATGTGGAAAACATGTTGGCTGCTGCTTGCGTAGCGCAGTTGCAAGGCGTCGGCGCCAGCTCGCTGCAAGCGGGTGTGGCAGCCTACCGGGGCGTGAAACGGCGGTTCGAGTTCATCGTAACGGCCAGCTCTGATTCCAATTCGAAGGTGTACGTGGACGATTACGCCCACCATCCACGCGAAATCGACGCCTTTCTGCGTTCTGTACGAGCGCTCTACCCCGGCAAACGGCTGCGGGTAGTGTTTCAGCCCCATCTGTTTACCCGCACCCGCGACTTCCTGGACGGCTTTGCCGAAAGCTTGAGCCTGGCTGACGAAGTGGTGCTGCTTGATATCTACCCGGCGCGGGAGCTACCCTTGCCAGGCATTACGTCGGCGTTGCTGCTGGACCGGATAACGGCTCCTGCCAAGTCGCTGCAAACGAAAGAGCAGGTGCTCACTGCCGCCCAAACCGACGATACGTTCGACGTGCTGGCCACGGTAGGCGCCGGCGACATCGATCAATTGGTGCCACGTTTACGGATTATTTTAGATACTAAGTGGAATGGAGCTGAAGCGTAAAGCCAACAACTTATTGTTTGCCACTGGCTGCATTGCGCTGCTGGCTGGGCTGCTGGTATTTGCTGGCGTCCGGCAGGCACGCAAGCCGGTAGGGCAAGTCATCGTCAACATTAGCAATGAATTTAATAACTACTTTATCAGCGAACGGGAAGTGACGCAACTGTTGACCAAAAATGGCCGGGAGCGGTTAGAGGGTAGTGCCCCCAGCGACCTGAACCTGCGCACGCTAGAGGCGCGGCTGCGGGCGCATAGCTTCGTGAAAGAGGCCCAGGTCTACCGCGACTTAGCTGGCAACCTGCACGCCGACGTGCGCCAGAGCCGCCCCATTGCTCGCCTCACCCACCCCGATACCCGCCAGGATTCCTACCTCGACACCGACGGACGGCAGTTGCCACTTTCGCCGTTGTTCACGGCTCGCGTGGTGCCTGTGGCCCGACAAGGCGGCGCACCGCTGCAAGCTGGTTTCTTTCAGGATTCTACTGGTCGGCAGTATCTGGAGCTGCTGCGCTACATTGATGAGCACCCTTTTTGGCGCGCGCAGGTAGCGGAAGTTTTTATTGGCCCCACTGGCAAGGTTGCCCTCACCCAACAGGTAGGCGACCAGCGCATAGAATTTGGTTTTCCGAAGAATATTTCGGAAAAATTTGCGAAACTAATGGTATTTTACCGGCAAATTCCGCCCGCCTTAGGCTGGAACACCTATCACCGCGTTAACGTGGAATTCAAAGATCAAATCATCTGCGAGTAGTCATGCCCTTTTAAAAACGCTTGAAATACGCGTTTTTTGCGTCATATTCCTTAGATTACCTAGCAGCAACCCCCCTCCCTCACGCCTCTGCCCCATGCAAAACGATAAGATTGTAGTCGGCCTCGACATTGGAACTACCAAAATTTGTGCCTTAGTTGGGCGCAAAAACGAATTCGGCAAGCTCGAGATTTTGGGCATGGGCAAAGCCGTATCGGAGGGCGTCGTGCGGGGCATTGTATCCAACATTGATAAAACGGTGGATGCAATCAAGCGGGCTATCCGGCAGGCTGAGGAGCAGTCTGGTATCAACATTGGCGTGGTGAACGTGGGGATTGCCGGCCAGCACATCAAAAGCCTGCAACACAACGGCAGCATCACGCGCGCTTCTACCGACAGCGAAATCACGGTGGAGGACGTGAACCGGCTGACCAACGATATGTACCGGCTGGTGACCCCGCCCGGCTCCGAAATTATCCACGTAATGCCCCAGGACTACAAGGTGGATTACGAGGAAGGTATTATGGATCCGGTGGGGATGTCGGGGGTGCGCTTGGAGGGTAATTTTCACATTATCACTGCCCAGAGCACGGCCATCAACAACATCAACAAGTGCGTGACCAAGGCCGGGCTGGAAATCGACAGCCTGATTCTGGAGCCGCTGTCTTCGTCGATGTCGGTGCTATCGGATGAAGAGAAGGAAGCCGGCGTGGCCCTGATCGACATTGGCGGTGGTACTACCGACCTGGCCATCTTCAAGGACGGTATCATTCGCCATGCGGCGGTACTACCCTTCGGCGGCAACATTCTAACCAGCGACATCAAGCAGGGCTGCGCCGTGATGCAGAATCAGGCGGAGCAGCTGAAGGTGAAGTTCGGAAAAGCCATTGCTGAAGAAGCCTCCGAATACGAAATCGTAAGCATTCCCGGCCTGCGCGACCGGGCACCCAAGGAAATTTCCCTGAAAAACCTGGCCTACATCATCGAGGCACGGATGGAGGAAATTGTCGAGTTGGTGTATGCTGAAATTCAGCGCACCGGCCATGCCGATAAGCTGGCCGCTGGTATTGTGCTGACAGGCGGAGGTTCGCAGTTGCAAAACCTAGTGCAGCTTACGGAGTACGTAACTGGTATGGATACCCGCATCGGCTACCCCAACGAGCACTTGGGTAAGAGCAAGATTGAGGCGGTGAAGTCGCCGATGTATGCTACTACTGTAGGCTTAGTGCTGGCCGGCTACCGTCCCTTGGACGAGCGCATCAACCAGAGCGTGTACGAGGAAGAACAGCCCCAGACGCATTACCAGGCAGCTCCTGAGCAGCGCTATACTCCTCCCGTGCAAGCCGTTACGCAGCCCGCGCCCGCCCCGGAGCCCGAAAAGCCCAAAAAACCTTCAGGTGCCAGCAAGTTCTTCCAGGACATTATTAGCCGCACCAAAGGCCTGCTCATCGACGATTTTGACGATAAGCAGTATTAAATTGCTCAATGGTTGAATTGCTAAATGGTTGTCGTTGAAACGACCAACAATTTAACCATTCAACCATTTGACTATTCAGCAATGAATTTCACCTTCGATATACCAGCGCAAAACACGTCCATCATTAAGGTGATTGGCGTGGGTGGGGGCGGCTCCAATGCCGTGAACCACATGTTCAATCAGGGCATTAAGGACGTTGAGTTTGTAATTTGTAACACGGACAAGCAGGCCCTGGCATCTTCCACGGTGCCCAACCGCCTGCAAATTGGCTTGGATCTGACTGAAGGCTTGGGTGCCGGTGCCAACCCCGAGCGGGGCAAGCAAGCCGCCATCGAAAGCAAGGAACAGATTCGAGAGCTGTTGAGCCACGGCACCAAGATGGTGTTTATCACGGCGGGTATGGGCGGCGGCACGGGTACTGGCGCCGCGCCGGTAATTGCCCGTGTAGCCAAGGAACTGGATATTCTGACGGTAGGCATCGTGACGGCGCCCTTCATGTTTGAGGGTAAGAAAAAGCGTCAGCAGGCCGAGCAGGGGATCAAGGAACTCAGCGAAAACTGCGACACAGTGCTGGTGATTCTCAACGACAAGCTTCGTGAGATTTACGGTAACCTACCCATTCGTTCGGCTTTCGCTAAGGCCGATAACGTGCTGAGCACGGCTGCGAAATCCATTGCCGAAATCATTACGGTGACGGCCGATGTGAACGTGGACTTTGAAGACGTGAAAACGGTGATGAAGGACTCTGGTGCTGCCGTAATGGGTAGCTCCATCACAGAGGGTGAGAACCGCGCCCGCCGTGCTGCCGAGGAAGCCCTAGCTTCGCCGCTGCTCAACAACACCGACATTCACGGTGCCCAGCGCATCCTACTCAGCATTATGTCGGGAGACCAGGCGGAGCTGGAAATGGACGAGCTGACGGAAATTACCGAGTGTATTCAGGACAAAGCGGGGCAGAACGCTGAGGTTATTTTCGGTCACGGCATCGACTCTACCCTAGGCCAGAGCATTCGGGTGACGGTGATTGCCACCGGCTTTGCCCGCGAGGCGCATACCATCACCGACAACATGGTGATGGTGAGCAAAGAAACGCCCAACGCTCCAGAAACACCCGCACCGGCTGCTCCTGAATCACGCCAAGATGGCTCGATAGTGCCTACATTTGGTGCTCCGACCCCGGCCCCGGCCCCGGTCCCTGCTCCAATTCCGGCAACTCCGGCTACGCCCGAGCCGCCCAAGGTTACTACCTTCGACCTGGAGACTTCGCCGTATACCTACGAGCCGCCCGTTAACCCTTCGCCGACACCCAATCCGGAGCCGGTATTGCAGCAACAGCCGCAGTATCAGCCACCTATGCATGCGACGCCTTATCAGCCCTCGGCTCGCCCGGCCAGCGACGCACGCGCTGAAGAGCGCCGCCGCCGTCTGCAAGGGTTGAGCAATGGCCTCACCAACGAAGCCATCAAAGACCAGTTGGAAACGCCGGCCTACCTACGCCGCCAGGTGAAGCTGGAGAACGTAACGCCGTCCAGCGAGCAGAACATCAGCCGCTTCAACCTCTCAGACGACAACGAGCTGCTGGGCGACAACCGCTTCCTACACGACAACGTGGACTAACGAACGGGGTATTACCACCAAAAAAGGCCGGGCCGCTGAAGTTGTTTCAGCGGCCCGGCCTTTTTTTATATTCTTTGCTGAAGCAGTTTCAACCGGCAGCTACAAAATAAATCCTGCTTTACTTCCTGCGCTTACTGGTAGGGGTAGGGGTGCCAACTGGCGATTTCGGACGTGTAGTTGGCTGCGGGATAGGCCGCTTGCTGTTGCTGGTTTTCTGCTTGCCTTGAGAAGTATTGATAACTGTCAGCTTATTCAGGCTCTGCGCCAGATTGGTGAGCGAGTCGGTCTGGTGGCCAGCAAGCGGGGCGTAGAGTTCCAGGCTGGATTTGAGCAGCGAGTCGGCGGCCATGGCCTGAATTTCATCCTGGTTCATGCCCGAGCGGTAGAAAAACCAGTCGCGCAGTTGTACGCGGCGTGGAGTAGCGGGACCACCTACAGTGAGACGGGTAGGGCGCAGGCGCTCCGCTATGTTGCCTTCCTGTGTGCTATCGACGTAGAGCAGTGTGGCTCCGCGGGCGTAGTAGTGCGTGAGTGCCAGCTGGTGCCACCTATTGTCGACCACGGGCACCTTGCCTGTAAGGTGCTGGCCTTTAGCAGAAGTATAGGTGATGACACCACTTGGGGCTACCTGCAACGTGCCCGTGGTAAGGCCAGCGCTGTCGCGGATGGCTATCAGCTGGCCCGCAGTGGCAGTTTTGAACCGGATAGCCGTGGTAAATGAATGTACCACGTCTTCGGGCACCAGCTGAATAGTGGGAGCCGAGTGGCGGGCAGTGTTGGTGAGCAGTATGCCCTTGCTGGCACGGCGGGTAGGTAGAGGCTTGCCTGCGTTCAAGGCATCAAAGAGTGAGGGCACTATGGTATACGCCATTTCTGCGTGCCCCTGGTCGTTGGGGTGCAGCGCGTCGTACCAGTAGCCCGCCGCCCAACGGCCCTGCCCATCGTCGATGGCGCCGAGTAGGTTTATGCTGGGCACGTTCCAGCCGTGAATCAGCAGATTCATGCGGCGGGTGAAGGCGTATTGCTCTGGGCCGTAGTCGTTGCGGGTGTAGCCGTTGGTGATGATGGGAACCATGCCCTGCGCCCGCGCCCGCTCGATAAGCGCGACTAGGTTGGTCTTAAACTGCTCAAAAATCGGCTGACCTTTTTCCTTAATTCCTTCATTGCCAAGTGCCAGCGCAAACACCACGTACTTGGCGCGTTGCGGTAACAAATCGGCATCAAAGCGCTTCATTACGGCAAGAGTGTTATTACCCGAGATACTGATGTTGGCCGTTTTCCAGGGTAAGCCCACTCCGGCGGCAGCCCGTTGGGCCAGCAAATCGGAGTACAGGGCAGTATAGCCGTGTTGGTTGGTGGCCCCAACGCCCGCTGGCACAGAGGACCCCATGTACACTAGCTTCAGCGAATCAGGGGTAGGCGGCGGCGGCACGGCCAGCGTTGGGGTAGGGCCAGTGACGTTGACGGGAATCCTGGAGAAAGCAGGTAGTAATTGGGTTGAGGCAATGCTACCTGCCAGACCGGCAAGTAGCAGGGAAGAAGATAATCGGAGCATGAGAAAGAATAAGAGCGGCTACCCGCTACCCGAATGATGCTGGGAGAGCCAGCCTGCAAGGCAGGGCGGCGAGTGTAACGCAACACACGTGTACCAGCATCGGCAAGCTAGCTACGATTTAGGTGGCGTAGTCGTTTCAGGCTGCGCAGGCTCAGCAATTTCGCGGTCGGGTGTAAGCTGGCGCGGGGCGCGGGTAGGCCGGGTAGCCGGCGAGTGTGGCTCGCGGGCCGTAGTGAAACACCCCATCAACAGAAAAAGCCCCGGCAGAAGCAGCACGTAGGTAAACCAACGTTTCATGCTGGCAAAGTACGCATTTTGCTCGCAAGCAGCGAGTTATTACCGAGAACTTACGGCGTAAACGGATTGGCAAAACGCTTGTCCTGCACAAACGTTGTGTCCGTCAGCGTTTTCAGGAAGGCCACAAGTTGCCGCTTCTGGGTAGCCGTGAGGCTGAGTTGCGCCCCAAATGGTACGTTGGTGGCATCCAGCATATTGGGGTCGATGTTAGTGCTCTGGCGCTGCACATGGTCACTGTACTGATCTACTACCTCTTCCAGCGTCGTAAAGCGGCCATCGTGCATGTAGGGCGCTGTGAGGGCAATATTGCGCAGGGTAGGCGCCCGAAACTTGCCGTTGTCGAAGGCCTGCCCGGTGGCCTGGCCGCGGCCGTTGTCAGCAAAGGTGAGGTCGAGGCCGTTGTTGAAAAAGTCGCGGGCCGTAAATAGCGTGCCGCCGTGGCAGTGAAAGCAGTTGGCGCCCACAATACCGTGGCTAGGATCGGGGTGATTGTTGAACAGCAATAGACCCTGCACCTCATCCGGTGTCAGCACCGACCGGTCGCCTGCATAGTAGCGGTCATAGCGCGAGTTGGCCGAAATCAGCGTGCGCTCAAACTGCGCTAACGCTTTCAGCGTATTTTCCTCCGTGATGGTTTTTGAGCCAAAAGCCTTTAAAAACAGCGGCGGGTAGAGGTCCGTTTGCTGAAGCTTAGTCACGCCCACTGCCAACGACTGATGCAGCTCTACCTCATTCTCAATCGGAATACGGGCCTGCGTTTCGAGGGTAGAGGCGCCGCCGTCCCAGTTCAGACTGGTTTCCCAGAGTAGGTTGGTCAACGACATAGCCCCGCGTGGGTGTTGCTGTCCATCTACGCCCAGAGCCCGCGCCCGACCATCGGTAAAGGCCTTGCGCTGTTGGTGACAGGAGCCGCACGACATGGAGTTATCGCGCGACAAGCGGGTTTCATAGAACAACATCCGGCCCAGCTCCACGCCCTCGTTGGTAAGCGGGTTGTCCGTTGGGATGGTAGGGTTTTGCGGCAGGATAGCCGGCAGAGTGAGGGAGTAGGGGGTAGGCTCTATAATGGGGTCTTCCTCTTCATCCATCGTTCCCTTCGGGTTGCACGCCGCCACGGCCAGCACCAGCACGGTGGGCCAGAAACCTCTACACAGGCAACGGAGAGCAAAAACCATTAGTAGGTAGAAAAAGTCATCGGGTAAGCAAGATACAGGTTGCGGAGGCAACACCGCGCGTCCGGCAAATGGTTTCGGTGGCACTACTTCTGACGTACTATACACCAATGCGACAACGCCTACCTCTGGTATTTGCGTATTTTGAGCGCAACTATGAGTTATCGCCCGTTGGTTTTTCTGAATGAATACCGCTCGCAGACGCTGTTTCTGTTGCGTTGGCTGCTACTTAGTACCCTTATTGGACTGTTGGCGGGCACAGCTTCGGCGTGCTTCCTGGCGGCGCTGGCCTGGGCCACCGAATGGCGCGAACTGCACCCCTGGATAGTCTGGTGGCTGCCAGCGGGCGGTCTGCTCATCGGCCTTATGTACCACTACCTAGCTGGTAGAGTCGAAAAAGGGAACAATCTGATATTGGACGAAATTCATCAGCCGCAGCATACGCTACCGTTGCGGATGGTGCCACTGGTGCTCTTGGGCACGGTACTCACGCATTTGTTTGGCGGCTCGGCGGGCCGCGAGGGCACGGCTGTGCAAATGGGCGGCACCCTCGCCGACCAGCTCGTGCGCCCGTTGCGCCTGCACCAGCGCGAGCGGAAGCTGCTGCTCATTGCAGGTATCAGTGCCGGGTTTGCGTCCATTTTTGGCACACCGCTGGCCGGGGCCGTGTTTGGGCTGGAGGTATTTCTGATTGGGCGCCTGCGCTACGATGCCATTTTGCCTAGCTTTCTGGCCGCCATCAGCGCCGATTTTGTGACGCGCTGGTGGGGCCTGTATCTGCCCGAAGTACACGGCCTTGGGCATACGTACTACCCTCATATGGTGGCGCCAGCTACCACGGTGCTGGGGCTGCTGAGCGCGGCAGCGGCGGGTATTGCTTTTGGCCTGGCTGGCCGCACGTTTGCCGCCGCTACTCATGTAGTTGGCAGCTTCTACAAAAAGCTG